>Ga0180435_10001105_pt1 | contig 28355 bp, 25 predicted proteins | sample SS_ome_3_FD_132467 | JGI IMG/M metagenome (GOLD analysis project Ga0180435, IMG submission 132467) | Hypersaline lake sediment archaeal communities from the Salton Sea, California, USA - SS_3_S_1 metaG | ecosystem: Environmental > Aquatic > Non-marine Saline and Alkaline > Hypersaline >... | reverse complement strand
TGAACGGGACGGTCTCTGCCGCAAAGGTCTTCGGTAAGCCCGGAAACGCTGACCGTTGTCAGGTGACCGGGCTGATACATGCTCACCGGTTCCGGACAGAAGATAAGGTCGACGCCCGCGTCTCCCGCTTTTTTGCAGTCGCCGTCAAAATCTCTTGGATATACGTCCAGGTCTTCGTTTGGTCCGAACTGCGTGGGATTGACAAAGAGCGACACAACCGTGCGGTCAGCGGCTCTGCGAGCCTGTCTCATCAAGGCGAGATGGCCGTCATGGAAATAGCCCATGGTCGGTACGAGGGCGATCGATTCTCTGTTGCCGCGCCATGAATCGATAACTGCCTTCGCCGCCGGTATGGACGGTTCCAGAATCACTGCGCTGCCTTTATCGCCGCAATTTTTTCTTCGACCAACCGCTTCTGCATAATCGCGGCAGGATCTATCGTGGCAAGATAACTTTCGTATACGTCCAGCGCCCGCGCCGTATCGCCTTGTATTTCATGAATACGCCCGACGCCCATGTTACCGATGCTTTCGTACCCTTCTATCCCGGCCAGTTTCTGATATTCGCCAAGGCTCTCGTCATAGTTTCCAAGCACTTCAGCTGTCTGCGCGATACCAATAGATAAAAGCGGCTGCAGCGGGGAGGATTTGCCGATGTCTTCGCGTACTGCCTTGAATTTGCTGCTGGCCGCCTCCATCTCCCCGTCAGCCGCCAGAGCCTGAGCCGCATTTATCTGAGCCCAGAGGGCAGCGGGGGTCCCGGAAAAATCGTTCTCGACCGCGGCAAGCTGGTCGATCATCTGTTGACCGTCCATTTCCAGCGCATCGGACAAGGCGGCCGAACTCTGCTCAATCCGGTTATCCCGGTATGATCCGTACAGCGACCACGCTATCACCGCAACAACGACTGCGGCGATCGCGATCTGAACAGCCCGCTTGTTGTCCCTGACAAATTTCACCGCAGCCGGCGGCAGATTCATCTGTTCGAGCAGCCCTTCCAGGCTGTTTTTATCGCGCTCGTCGACCCATTCTTTATCGAAAATATCTTCCTTGGCCATGTTGTTTCCCCAGAATCAGCGTATTTTTAACCAATCAATTGTATTGTTTTTGGATACAGCGAGTCATATATAGTACAAATGAATGGAGGTGTCCATGCGTAAACCCGCCAACCTGACCATTTAACCGTGAAACCTAACCCAAGCCAATCACTGGGACCGATCAGAAGCGTCAGCGAGATCAACGCGGAAATTCGCCACGTGCTGGAAAGCGATTTTCGTTTTGTGCGCATACGCGGTGAAGTGTCAACAATACGAAAACCGTATTCGGGCCACTATTATTTCATTCTCAAAGATGAATCAGCGCAATTGAATGCAGTGCTGTTCAAGAATCAGCAGCGCTGGCTGTCCCGGGACCTCGCCGACGGGCAGGAAATAATCTGCGACGGCCGCATCGCTGTCTACGAACCTCGTGGCCAATATCAGCTTATTGTCGACACCGTTGATTTCGACGGTACCGGACAACTGCAGGTCCTTTTCGAACAACTGAAATTGCGCCTCAGAACTGAAGGGCTCTTTGCTGCTGAAACAAAGCTTGAGCTGCCTGAGGCAATAAACAGGATTGCCGTAATTACGTCTCCGACCGGTGCCGCAATTCACGATTTTCTCGCGATCTGCAGGAAACGAAACGCCCGGTCACTGATTCAGATTCTGCCGGTGCGTGTCCAGGGCAGCGAGGCCGCCGGCGAGATCTGCGCCGCCATCGAAACCGCACACCATCTTGTCCCCGACGTGATCGTCATCTGCCGCGGCGGCGGATCCATCGAAGATCTCTGGGCATTCAATGAAGAGGCAGTGGCCAGGGCCATTCATCGCGCCACCATTCCGGTCGTTACCGGTATCGGCCATGAAACCGATTTCACCATCGCGGATTTCTGCGCTGATATCAGGTGCCCGACGCCAACCGGAGCGGCCGAGCTGCTTATTGTCGATCCGCGGAATCGCATTGACAGGATAGCCCACCTGCGTGAGCGCATGATACGGAATCTGCAGGTCAAACTCGATTCATACCGGGCCCGTCTCGATACGTCTACCCGGCTGCTGGCCACCTTCGACGACGCCTTCAGCGGCCATACGTTCAAACTCGATCACCTCAGCGCCCGCTTGCAGCGAGCCATGTCGGCGGCTTTGGATGTTGAGTCCGCACGCTGCAGCGAGCTCCGGTCCCGGCTTTCCAGAGCTTCGCCTGAACAGGTGATCGCAACGTACCAGGACCGGCTTGACCAGCATTTTGACCGTATGACAATTCGGTGTCGGCAGCTGCACGATGCCAAACGGAGCCGGTTCCTGCGCTTTGCGGCAATCCTCGATACGCTGAGCCCCCTTAAAACCATGGCCCGGGGATACAGTGTCGTCACCTCACGCGAAAAACCGGCAGCGAAGGCCGCGATCATTACCGATTCCAGGCAGGTTCAGGTAGACGATGCCGTCGATATCAGACTTCACCGCGGCAACCTCGCCTGCAGGGTCACCGGCAGAACAGATAAAGATTGAGCGCCGGCCGAGATTTGAAAAAACCGCCGACCGGCGGCAATCACGCTATCAGGCCTGGTAATAGGGTTCGGCGATATCCCGAAATACCGCTGCTATACCATGGCTCAGGAGCAGGGCCTGTATCCGGGGAACCGCCGCCGCATCGTCGAAATGAACGGCTGTGCCGGCGGCGCGATCCTGTAGCCGATATCCGGCCTCACCGAGAATGTTCACGGATTCGATGTAGCGGTCTACGACGAACCCCAGGACGGAATAGTCTCCCATATAGTTGTCCGGAAGCTCCTCCCGCTTCAGGATTTCTTCGGATCGTGCCATGGTATGGTCGATCAGGATAATTGAAGCCATCGATCGTCATCCCGCGCCTTGTATCTCCTGCGCCATGAAGTCCGGGAACACCCTTTCAGCGATAAAAGGATGCTTCCCGGAATATGCGATATGTTTACAGCAGTTCGAGACCGGAGAAGAAGTAGGAAATCTCAAACGCGGCAGTTTCAGGTGCATCCGATCCGTGGGTTGCATTTTCCCCGACGAAGGTGCCGAATTCTTTTCGTAACGTGCCTTCTGCTGCTTCTTTCGGGTCGGTAGCACCCATCAGGTCACGCCATTTCCTGATTGCCCCTTCCGCTTCCAGGACCATCACGATGCAGGGACCGCTGCTCATGAAGTCGGTGAGTTCACCAAAGAACGGTCGTTCTTTATGGACATGGTAAAAGCCTTCCGCTTCCTTTTTGCCGAGATACAGTTTCTTCAGGCCGACCACGTTAAAGCCTTCCTGATAAATTCGCGCAAGAATCTTACCGGCATTGCCTGCCTTGAATGCATCGGGTTTAATAATAGCAAATGTTCTTTCCATGTTTTTTCCTTTTCAGTTTTGAGGCAACCCTGAGAAATTCCGATTTTCTTTCAAAATCAAGACGCGTAGTCAATACATATCAAGAAATTGTCCCGCAGGCATATCTCGCTATGTCGAGAAAAAATTGCCCCCCGCAACGCAGCGTTTGGACGAAAAGGCAATTTTTCAAGGCCGCGTTGATAATGGTCCGTCATGTATCATCGACGCGGCGGTTTGTCAAGCAACCTCACGCCAGTCTCAACAGTGCGTTGACGATCGCGACAGCGGCCGGCGTGCCGCCTTTTCTGCCGCTGTTCGTAATAAACGGATAGGGTTGTCGCGCCAGGATTTCTTTTGATTCCTCGGCATTGACAAACCCCACCGGTACCCCGACGATCAATGCCGGTTTCAATTTGCCGCGCTCTGCCAGATCCATGGCCGCCACCAGCGCAGTCGGGGCGTTGCCGACCACGACGATGCCGACATTTTCCGCAGCCGCCTTTTCAAGCGCGGTTTCGCTTCTGGTTTTTCCCCGGGACCGCGCCTGTGCAAGAACGTCCTGATCGTTGATATGACAGGTTACCGAACCGCCGAATTTCGCCAGCATTGCTTTGCTGATCCCCGATGCTCCCATCGACACATCGACGTAAATATCCCTGCCCGCCCTGATTGCTTCCAGGCCGGCTTCAAAGCAGCCGGGACTGAACATGAGACTGTGCGCATAACTGAAATCACCGGTGGCATGGATTACCCGTCTCATGACCTGAAAGCGGTTGGAATCGAGGCTATCCAGAGCGATTCCAGTTTGTTCGAGAAACTCCTGTTCGATAATTTCAAAACTGCGCTTTTCGATTTCTGCCGGTGCGACTTTCTTAAGCTTTGTCATTGGTGTCGATGCGATTTCCGCTAAGTTGAAGATTGATATGGTCACATACCCCTGGGGTGTTGCCGAAGTGCAGATGAACATAGCTGCCCACGGCTGAGCCGAAACTATATCCCTCCTCCCCGCCATTATCAAGTCGATACACCGTCTCGACGCCGGCGGGCAGCGCGGTGCCGTAATCGTCTTCTATGTCGGAGTAGTGAAACTCGTGGCCGTGAAGCAGGTCTCCGGCAGTTCCGAGCAGACATGACTGCTGCAGAACGACGCTGCGGTACCCGAGTCTTCTCAACCGCTTATTCATCAGCGTACGAAATGGGAAAATCCCGACCATATCGTATCGCCCACCATCCATATCGGTCAATGATCGGCACAGATACATGAAACCGCCGCACTCTGCATAAATCGGGCGCTTATCGCGATGAAACGTGAGAATCTGTTCCTTCATCGCAACGTTGTCGTACAGCTGCGCCGCATAATTTTCCGGATAGCCGCCGCCGAAATACAACATGTCGAGAGCATCCGGCAGTTTTGCATCGTGGATTGGACTGAACGGCACGAGTTCGATACCGCTTTTCTCCAACAGCTCGAAATTTTGTTGGTAATAGAAGCAGAATGCTTCATCCCGGGCTATACCGATCCGGGAATGCGGTCTAACCGCACGTGAATGCTGCACCTGATGCCGGCGCAGTTTTTCACCAGCGCGATCAGCTGCAGATTCATCTGCTGGTTTACCGTTTGCTTCTGCATGGGCGAGAATCAGGTCAAGGTCGAGGCTGGCTTCGACGGTTTCGGCCAGTGTTTCAAACGATTGCTCCGACAGCGGTTTTTCGCCGCCCATATGCAACCCGAGATGCCGCTCGGGTATCGCGAAAGCATCATTTCTCGGCATAAAGCCCGTATATCCGTCCCACCGTGTATCCTGCAGCGCATATTCGATCAGTTCCCGATGTCTCGGCGAAGCGATGCGATTGAAAACAACACCGATAAGTTGAACCTCCGGGTCGAAATCAGCAAACCCCTTCAGCACCGCAGCGTTGCTCTCCGCACTCGAGGCCGAATCAATGATCAGCAGCACCGGTACATCAAGCGTTTTTGCCAGGGCAGCGGTGCTTGCTTCACCGCCGTCGAACAGCCCCATGACGCCTTCGATGATGCATACCTCGCCGTCCGCACCTTTTTCAGCATACGTCTGCCGGCAGCAGGCAGCACCCATCATTTTCAAATCGAGATTGTATGATGTGGTTGCCGTTATCGTTTGATGCAGCGTCGGGTCAATAAAGTCAGGACCGCATTTGAAGCATTGCACTTTCAAGCCTCGGCCCACAAGGGCGGCAATAATCCCGAGCGTCAGCGTAGTCTTCCCGCCGCCGCTCCTGGTTGCGCCAATGACAAAAGCCGGTTTCTTATTCATATCATCCCGCTTACGAGAAGCCGGTGGAGGGCAAATCCAGCCCCATAGAACGCCAGCGCCGATATCAGCACCAGCCGGTTGGTTCTTGTGATATCGTTCGGGGCGGGAACGCGCAACCCATCTCCCAGATACGGTTTTTCGGTAGTCAAGCCAAAATACGAAGACGTCCCCCCGAGCCTGACGCCCAGTGCCCCGGCCGCCGCCGCTTCGCTGTGAGCGCTGTTCGGACTGCCGCTTTTCAGTCGATCCCGCAGAAAAACCCGGCTGGCCATACAGGCATCATATCCCGGCACCAGGGCCGCGAGAATAAGGCAGAATCCGCTGATGCGCGCGGGCAGGAAATTGCAGAAATCATCGACCCGTGCAGCACAGCGTCCGAAATCGATATAACGTTCATTTTTATAGCCGAACATCGAATCCATCGTATTGACAGCCTTATATCCCAAAAAACCGAATGCTGCACAAACGATATAATCGCACCCGCTCACAGGGGCGAGCAGTGAGGCCGCCAGCGCCCAGAATAACGGTGCGGTGATACCGTCGACCATGTTTTCCGCCACGGACTCAATACAGGCCCGCGATATTTCAGATTCGTCGAGCCCCTCCGTATCCCTGCCCACCATCAACGCTACCGCGTTTCGAGCCTGCGCGGGCTTGCCCCGGTCGAGATAATCCCTGACCGTATTGCTGTGCTTAACCAGATCGCCGGCGGCGGTGCAGAAATAGCAGATTATGCATGCACCTGCCGTTGCCGCCACTACCGACAACGCCCCCAGGATCCTCAGACATATCCACAATGACAGCATCGCCCCGCCGAGCACCAGCAAAAACGTCAGTACCCCCTGAATCCGTACCGGCAGAAATTCCAACTCAGAACGGGTGACGGACTCAAACCGTGTACATAAAGCGCCGATGAACCTGATCGGGTGGGGCAAGCGCCGTGGATCACCGATGATCATGTCCGCGATCAGAATGACGAACAACTGGGTATAAAAGGCGAGTTCAGGAGTCAAGGTTCAGCAATCGGTAAATACGGGCAACATCGATATGCGACCTGACCAGCGCGGCCAGATCGTCGAGGCTCTTGTCAACGTTATACGAGGTCCCGGCGTCACCGAGCGGCCCCAGGTTTTTTGCTGTTCTCAGACGGTCAATGAACCAGCGGCGGAACTGGTCCTGATCAAAGATCCCATGCAGGTACGCGCCCCAGACAGAAGCGTCGTCGTTTCTGCAACCGCATATGGTGCCGCTGTCAAACTGCAGCACCGGCTCGAGACTGCCTTCGGTCTGACCATGGTGGATTTCATATCCAGTTATTGTGCAGTCGCTATCCAGATGTTTTCCGCTTCTTTTTACCAGGGTTTTCTCCCGTTCCATCACCGTGTTCACGCGGAGCAGCCCGAGCCCTTCAATGACACCGTCCTTTGATTCAATCTGGTGCGGATCACCGATTTTTTCCCCGAGCATCTGGTACCCGCCGCAGATTCCAACCACTTCGGTTCCGCGCTGGTGACAGGCAATGACGGCGGCATCGATGTTTTTTTTGCAAATATACTGCAGGTCTCCGACGACATTTTTGGAACCGGGCAGGATGATGCAGTCGGGCTGGCCGACAAGATGAGGATCGGAAACAAACCTGACATTCACATCCGGTTCGAAATAGAGCGGATCGATATCGGTGAAATTGGAAATATGCGGAATATCGATGACAACTATCTCTACCTGGTCGACGCTCGTGGAACGCTCCCGGTAAAACCCCTCGCGCAGCGATACCGAATCTTCCTGCGGGATGGTCATGTCCTTTATATACGGAACGACACCGAACACATCACGTCCGGTATGTTCCCTGATGAATCGATGGGCATCGGCGAGCAGTGATTCATCACCCCTGAATTTGTTGACGACGAAGCCGGCGATCAATTCCCGTTCCCATTCTTCGAGCACGTCCATGGTGCCGGCAAAAGATGCATACACCCCGCCCCGGTCGATATCGCCTACCAGCAGAACGGGTGCTTCCGCGTATCGGGCCATTTTCATGTTGACGATGTCGTGGGACTTCAGGTTGATTTCGCCGGGCGATCCGGCTCCCTCCATCACGATCACGTCGTAGCCGTTTTTGAGACTCTCAAAACTCGAGACGGCCGCTTTCCACGCCTCTTTCTTGTACGCGTGGTACTGCCTGACGTCCATATTGGCAACCGGCCTGCCGTTCACGATCACCTGACTGCCGGTGTCGCTGTTAGGTTTGAGCAGGATCGGGTTCATTCTCCAGTCCGGTTCGAGCTTTGCGGCCTGGGCCTGCACAACCTGGGCCCTCCCCATTTCTCCCCCGTCTGCCGTAACGTGGGAGTTCAGAGACATATTCTGGGCCTTGAACGGACACACGCGATAGCCGTCCTGATGCAGGATGCGGCACAAGGCCGCACTCAGGATCGACTTTCCGGCGTTGGAGGACGTCCCCTGAAACATGATGGCGGCAGCGCCTGGTTTCCTGACCGGCTTTCGCTGCAGCGGATTGATCACTTCTGCCAGCGTTGCGACCAATCGCCGGTTTTCGCGCTCTGAGCGTACCGCAACTCTGATATATGAATTGCCGAGTGCCCGGTAATTTCCGCATCGTCTGATGACGATTCCTCGCTCGAGAAGATCGCGGTACAGCGATTCTGCATCCAGGCCGCGGCCAAGCCCTACCAGCAGATAGTTTGCGTGGCCTCCGAAAACCTTGATCCGCTCAATTTTACGCAGATCTTCGATAAGTTTTTCGCGCAGACGTGCGCACTGCTCCTGTGTTTCCGATATATACGCTTCGTCCTGCAGCGCTTTTGCCCCAACCAGCTGTGCAAGCGTGTTCACGGACCACTGCGGTATGCGGGATCGGATCTTTTGCGCGTATTTCTGTGGAAAAATCCCGAAACCGATTCTGAGACCGGGGACACCGAAGAATTTGGTGAGCGAATTCAGCGTAAGGAGATTATCTAATTTTCCCCCGACGGTGGTCAGCGGATCGATAAAATCGTGAAACGCCTCATCGATCACGAACAGCGTGTCCGGGTGTTTCCCGGCAAAATCCAGGATATCCTGATCCGCCAGTCTGGACCCGGATGGATTCACCGGGTTGCCGAAAATAACGAGTTCGGAACCGGTCAAGACCGTCTCGACCATAGCGAGCGACACCGCAAAGCCCCGGTCTCCCGCCGGTTCTATATATCGGGTGGCAAAGCCTTGTTTTTCAAAAACCTTGATGTAATCGATATAGCACGGAACCGGGATAATTATGCGTTCAGCGGAAACGATGTGCGGCAGTGCGTGGAGCAGCTCGGTCGTACCGTTTGCCGGCACGACCTGCGCCGGATCGACCCCATAGCTGCGCGCTATCGTATCAATCAACTCGCGGCACTCCGGGTCCGGATAATGGCTGAGCAGGTGGAGGTGGCGGTTTACCAGTGATCTCAACCACGGAGGAGGTCCGAGCGGATTGATATTGGCGCTGAAATCCAGAAGCGGCGAAGATGAATCGTCGCCCATGAAACGAAATATATTACCCCCGTGTTCGTGGGGGCCGATCTGTTGCCGGCTGTCGCCGCTGTCTTTTGCTGTTTTCTGCATGATTAAATATTCAATACCGCTCCGCTCAGAACCGCCACTTCGGTTAATTCACATACGGCACCGAGCGTGTCTCCGGTATATCCGCCGATTTTTCGGACACACCAGGAACAGAACAGTACCACGGTAATTGCCGATATGCCCACGAGCAACACCATACGTTGGGGAGCAAGCAGGATCATAACCACACCCAATAAGCAGACAGAAATAATCGCTGCATATTTCCCGGTATCAGTGTCGGAAAACAAATTACCAAGCCCGCCCTCGCTCCGTGCGTATGGCAGCGCTGACATCATCACGACCGTCGCCGTTCTTCCCGCAGCAGCGGCAATCATGACCGTTGAAACGAGCTCAGCTGCCGGCAGCGATGCCAGGGCCGAGGTTTTTGCCATCAGTACTGCGGCAATCGCTGCGGCCCCCATGACGCCGATGCGGCTGTCTTTCATGATGACGAGGCACTGCTCCCGGCCCCTGCTGCTCATAAATCCGTCGGCCGTATCGGCGAGTCCGTCAAGATGCAGAAATCCCGAAATAAAAGACATCGATACAGTTACCGCTACGGCGACAACGAGGGGTGGAGCAACGGAGGCCAATACCAGGCCGCCAAATCCGACAACCGTCCCGGTCAACAGACCGACGATCGTAAAATAGAAAATTGCCGCGCGAAAAAAGCGCTGCTCGTGGTCTATTGTTTTAAACCAGGGAAAGACCGTAAGAAACGTGAATGCAGCCGAAAAAGACCTGAACGGTCTGTTTATCGCTGTATGTAAGCCGTCCTGCGAACTCATGTTCTGATTATCTCCCGGCCGGCGCTGCTATTTGTCGGCTCCGGCTACAGCAGCCTCCGCAAAGGTCGCGACGTCCGTGAGAACGTGCTTCGCCCCTTCCACGATATTCATCGCCAGAGCGGCGCCGGTTCCCTCCCCGAGACGGAAATTGAGATCCAGGAGCGGGCGCGTGCAGCCAAGCGCCTCCTGCATATATTTATGCCCCGGCTCCACCGAACGATGGGCGCAGATCAGATAATCCCTGACAAACGGCTCGATGACATGCGCAATCAGCGCACCGGCCGTCGAGATGAAACCGTCTACCACGACCGGTTTTTTGCGCGCAGCCGCACCGAGAATCAGCCCGGCAATGCCGCCTATTTCATAGCCGCCGACTTTGGCAAGTATGTCCAGGCCGTTATCCGGATCAGGTTTGTTGACATCCATGATCCTTGCGATAATGTCTATTTTCTGCTGCAGCTGATCATCGTCAAGGCCGGTCCCCCTGCCGGTCAGTTCGGCAACAGGCCTGCCGGTCACGACGGCGGCAATGGCGGTACTCGGTGTCGTGTTGCCGATCCCCATTTCACCGGTACCGAAAATGTCGTAGGAGTCGCTCAGCTCATTCGCAATTTCAATTCCCGTTTCAACCGCCCTGCGTGCATTGGCGATACTCATGGCCGGTCCTTGCGCAATATTGTTTGTCCCGTAGGCGATTTTCCTGCCGATAAAATTATCCTTGCCCGTCAACTCCGAAAAATCGTGATTCACGCCGACGTCGACCACGTACACATCGGCACCTGCCTGACGTGCCAGCGCATTGATGCCGGCTCCGCCGGCGACGATGTTATGCACCATCTGCGGGGTAACCTCGGCAGGAAATTTGGAAACCCCTTCCGCAACAACCCCGTGGTCGCCGGCCATGGTAACGATAGCCTTGCGCGCGACTGCGGGGTCCATGCTCCTGGTGATGCCCGCCAGGTCGATGCCGAGATCCATGAGATCGCCAAGCGCCCAGTGAGGCATGGCCAGCTGATCGAGCCGTTTTTTTGCCTTTTCGCGATAGCTGCTGTCCTGGGGAAAAATTTCCCGGCATGTCTGTTCAAGAGCGTTCATCAATCGTTCCTTTATCTTCCGTCTTTTTCTTCAAAAATATCGGTAAGCCGCAGCTGACCAGCACAACCTCATCCGCCGCTGCAGCAACCATAGCGTTGCATCTGCCGACAAGATCCCGGTATCTCCTTGCCAGCGGATTATCCGGAACAATGCCGAGACCGACCTCGTTCGTTACGCACAGAACGGTTCCGTCTATGATCCGGCACTGTTCTATCAGCGCGGTGACTTCTGCACGGATTTCATTTTCCCCGCAGATTTCCCCGCGTTTTTCGCAGGCCGCCATCAGGTTGCTGATCCACAGCGTCATGCAGTCCAGCAGATAGACCTGAAATTCATTCCTGCCGATTTGCTGTGCCGGCAGAAGCGGCTCTTCTATGGTCGTCCAGACGGCATGATCACGCTCCAGCCGGTGTTTTTCGACCCGTGCTTCCATTTCTTTATCGAACACTTCACTGGTGGCGACGAAACATTTCCTGCCGGGGAGCCGCTCTGCCCGTTTCAGCGCAAAATCACTTTTACCGCTCCTGGCCCCGCCGGTGATTAAAATGATATCTGCCATATCTTCATCCCCTGCAGTTAAACATCTCAAGAGTGGGAAATCCGTCTTTGAGCGAAACGCTGGTAACGGCGGCCTCGGCAAAATTCAAACCGAAACGCGCCTCGAGGCCGACTCCAAGCAGCGCGCACAGGCCGATCCTCAGCACCCCTCCGTGGGCGACGACAAGCACCCGCTGATGGGGCCTGCCGCTCAATTCGTCAAACCACTTCCGGACCCGCGTGTTGAAGGTTTTTATCTGTTCTCCGAGCGGGAACGTGAAGGACTCTTGCTCTTCCCGCCATCTCGCCGCATCGTCGGGAAATTGCTCACATACCTGGGCGAAATTCAATCCTTCCCACCGGCCGAAATCAATTTCCCGAAGCATTTCATCAACCGTAACCGGACATTGCAGTTCCAGCAGGCGCACCGTCTCCCTGCACCTGGTCAGCGGACTGCAGTAACAATGCTCTATTGAGGCAGGCACGACAGCCGGTGCAATGCGACGCACCTGGGCTTTTCCGTGGCTCGACAGCGCAACGTCCGTCACGCCGGTAAACGTGCCCGGCTGTGTCGTTCTCCCGTGTCTGACCAGATAGATTTCCACGTGGCTCAGGCGAGTTGATATTTATCGCGATAGCCGCGCGGGGTAATCATTTTACCGTTTTTGATGTACGTGCTCGCGTTGCCGATAATGACCAGCGTCTGCATATCTACATCCGTTACATCAAACTGTTCTATGGTCGTTACACGCACCTTCTCGTCTTCCCTGGTTGCGGCCCTCACCATGCCGACAACGGTATCGGCTCCACGGTGCTTCTCGACAATCTCAAGTAACGTTTGCAACTGCCAGTTACGCTTTTTCGAGCGCGGATTATATATGACCACTACAAAATCTGCTTCCACGGCTGCCCTGATGCGTTTTTCAATAACTTCCCACGGCGTCAGCAGGTCCGAGAGGCTGACGGTGGCGAAATCATGCATCAGCGGTGCCCCGAGCCTCTCCGCACAGGCATTCAACGCGGCAACACCTGCAACAACCCGTATTTCGCTGCTGCCGGCCCGTGCCTCGGCAACTTCGTAGACCAGTCCGGCCATCGCATAAATACCGGGATCACCGCCTGAAACAAGAGCCACATGTTTGCCCGCATCGGCCAGATCAAATGCCTGATTGACCCGGTCTACCTCCTGCATCATCGCCGAGACCACGATCTCCTTTCCGGCGATCAGCGGCCGGACCAGGTCCAGGTAGGTCCGGTAACCGACAATAACATCGGCAGCCTGTAATTCCTGCAGCGCCGCAGGAACCAGATAATCCGACGAACCGGGACCGGTTCCAACCACGCTCAATATGCCGTTTCCGCCACGGCTGCTGTTATTCTCTGCCATTTGATTTTCTCTACGATCAGTCGTCCGTCTCCGTTTTTACCTGAAGCGGCAAGAAGCGCCGTTGCCTCGCTGACGCTGCGGACGCCAACCCTGGCGAATACGACGTCCGATTCTCCGGGTACCTTTATTTCATTTATCTCTTCTTTTGTAAAGAAGCGAATCGGCCAGTTGTAATGGTGCTGCAGTTCGATCAGCCCCGCTTCGTCCCGTTTTATATCGATGCTCGCGAGACCGGCCACGCTTCGCAAATCCACGCCATGAGTCGACTCCAGCTCGGCAAGCACCTGCTTGAATTCTTCGATTCCCACCCCCCTCCGGCAGCCGAAGCCGATGTGGCGGATACGCGGAATCAGGTGCAACCCGTCATGGTGATAACGGTTCGACAGCGAAATGACGATATCGGCATCCGCCGCGTTCTCATGCAGCTGGAAATCCTCGGGCAGGATCTTTACAAACGGCCGGTCCTGGAAAACTCGAAGCGACCCGGCCCGCAGGAGTTGTGCCGCGGTCCCGGCAAGTTTTTCCGGGTTTGCAACCGTACAGTTCTGCTCGATACTCCACAGGTCGACCGCGGTGTGCCCGGACACATCGGAGGCGGTCGTTACCACGGCGGTGCCGCCTGACACAGCTGCTATCTGCCGGGCAAGCTGATTGCCGCCGCCGACATGACCGGAAAGCAGGCTGATGACGTGCCTCCCGTTTTCATCGACGACGATAATGCAGGGATCGGTAAATTTGCTGCTGCACAGACCGGCAATACAGCGCACGACAATACCGCTCGCCATGATGCAGACGATGGCATCATACTCGAACCAGGCCCGTTCAAGGGCTGCCCTGATGCCGGAGGAATAGTGCTTCAGATCAGCCCCGGGCAGCGCGCAGGCAATCTTCTCAGCCGTTTTCCACCCCTTGTCGGTAATCGCCAGCAGGGCAATGTCCATGATCCGGTACCGTCCGCAATCAAGCCGTTAACGCGTCGAGCTGCTCTTGCGCAAACGCTATTGAAGGATCGAGCGTTAATGCCAGCGTAAAATACCTGATGGCGTCGTCACGGTTGCCGAGCCGGTTGTGATTTACCCCGAGATTGGCATAATCCATTGCCGACGACGGATTGATCTCGACGGCGCGTTCAAAATGACCAATAGCTGTCTGATACGCCTCCTTTTTGAAAAAACAGAAACCGAGCAGGTTGTGAAGATCTTCGCGCTCATCGTCGATTTCACAGCCCCGTTTCAGGGTTTCAATCGCTTCGTCATAGCGCTCAAGATCTTTCAGACAATGGGCTCTGTAAGAGTAGATATACGGCAGATCCTCCGTTTCCGGATCCTGCTCCAGCGCCTGGCTCAGCGCTTCCAGTGCCGCCCCGGTTTCATTGCGGTTATAGAGGCTGATGCCGCTGTAAAACGAGAGATAGTAAGACTCCGGCAGGTAATGTTCGAACTCTTCAATCTTCGCCCTGAACAGCCATTGATCGTCAACCAGTTCATTGAGCAGTTTTGCCGCGAACAACCCCGCATCCCGGCGCACGGATCGTTCCCGGAAATGCGCCCCCGGGATAATCGTGTACATCGCCGGTATCTGCAGTATCGGGTGGGTCACGTCGATCACGAACACGTCCATGCCGATCGACCGCAGCGCTTCAATACTGTTGTCGACCTCGATTTTCATATCATGGTCGGATATATCGTTCATCTCCTGCACGGTCACCGAGTCTGTGGTTTCAGTCAGGTAGGCGACGTTCGCCATGCATAGCGGTTTTGGCAGGCCTGAAGCCACATAATTCGACCCGCTGTTGAAGTCGCCGGCCAGTTGCGCCACTTCCGTAACCGCTCGTATGATCGCTTTTTCCGGACCGGGGGTCGTGCCGGCGGTAAAGACGATCTCGCTCAATTCCGGAAAGGTAGATCGATCGACCGCCAGGGCCGCCACCGTACACATGCCGGTGTCGAGACTGAAGTCATACAGGTATAACTCGATCCCGTTTTTCCTGAATTTATCGATGAGTTCAACCGCCACCGGATCCTGTATCGATTCCATGTCTATGGCGGGAACCGATTTTTTATACTGGTTGATTAGCGAACATACGTGACGTTCGACAATTTCACTGATCCCCTGCAGTGCCGCCTCCTCGACCGTATTCCCCGCCGATGGACCGTTGAATTCATTGATTGCATAGAACCACGAGAACGGGATCAGCACCTGTTCATCTCTAGTGATATTGGTGGCCCAGGTCCATTTGAGCGGGATGTCCTCCAGCAGTGTTTCCAGCGTCGCTTCGTCAAGATTGGTGTCTCCGACCGAAGATAACAGGTAAGACGTAGCGATTACCGGGTAACCTTTTTTCCTGAGGCTGCCGAAATCACCGATAATGAAATTATCGTCCTGCGCCCTGAACGAGAAAAACGAAAATCTTTCCGCCAGTTCCATGCAGGCTGACGCTTTCGATTGTGCCGGTGAAGCCCCCTTTCCCATCTGCTTTTTGGTGCCGGTCAGGGCCCGGGCTTCATCCGTACAGACACTGAAATAGACGGGTATATCGAGGCGCCCGTTGTCTATCCGTTTCACCTCGCTCAAAATTTCTGTGTCGAACGTCGCTATCCGCTTATAGAAATTTGCAATGGTCTGTTCCGGGGTCAGGGCCTTGTCCTGATCCCGGGTAAAGGTTTTCGGACAGTCGCCAAACCTGATCTTTTCTTTCCTCATAAACCGCAACCTGAATGAATGTTAGCTGTTATCCGGACCTGGACATGAGTTGCCGCTTCTTTACCGGATACATGTAATGTTGTTTGCCGTTTACACAACGGTCTTCGTCTGGCAGGCGCACCTCAGGCTGTGCGGTCGCCGAACTGCTTTTTGATGCGCGACAGCAGTTCTTGCCATCTCTTGTCGATGCCGTCAACCGCTATTTTTCTGGAAACCTCACCGGTATTCGTCAGTTCGATTAACAGCCTTGAGTCAGGAATGATTTCCCGGGCCCGCTCATACCATTCAATTACGCACATGCCGTCTCCGAGCATGTAGTCCTCGAGCCCCAGTTCGATGACGTCGTCTGCCGACCCGATGCGGTAGAGGTCCATGTGGTAGACCGGAATTCGGCCGGTATACTCGTGCATGATGGTAAAAGTCGGACTGGTTACGTATTCGTCGGGGCTGACCCCGGCTCCCCGCGCTATCGATTGTGTCAGTGTGGTTTTGCCGGCACCGAGATCGCCTCCCAGGCAGATGATGTCTCCCGGGACGCCCATCGAGCCGATCAAAAAACCTAATGCATCGGTTTGCGCAGGAGATGGGATGATGAAATTCATGGCTCGGTTTCTGAATGAAAAACGGGTGTATCTTTCAACAAGGGATCGGAAGTAAATCGGGAATTATCGGGGAAAAAAAACCCCAGAGCGCAAAACGCTCCGGGGTTAGAACGGCGTACGGGACCGTTATCCGACTTTTACAACATTCTCTGCCTGGAGTCCCTTGTCGGTCTGCGCAACCGAGAACTCAACAGGCTCGCCTTCTTCAAGGGTACGGAATCCCTCCCCCTGAATAGCGCTGAAATGGACGAAAACATCTGCTTCTCCATCCGGCCTTTCAAGAAATCCATAACCTTTACTTGCATTAAACCACTTCACTTTCCCTTGTACACGTTCCGACATACTCAATCCTCCCGGCAATGCGACGGTATGCACCGTCAGGTCGATCCAGGGGCTCCAGCCCCTTGAAATTACACATACTCGCTGTAAATTCGAGCATGTACACGCACTGTATCAGCAGGGCCTGGCAGCGTCAAGGAAAAAAACAAAAATTTTCGCATTAGAACAATGATTTAGCATATCCTAATCAGAGGCTTGATGAGCTTGATACGGCCCCCGGCTGTTGGTCAGGCAGCGGTCAGCGTCATTACTCAGCTCCTATTTGCTCCACCAGGTTTCTATAAAAGACATGTAATCATAATAGGTTGGAAGCACTTGAGGTATGTTGAACCGGTTCTGGAATGCAATCCTGTGACCGTTGAGATACCAGTTCGGTACAACGTAGTATCCGAACCACAGCACCCGGTCCAGCGCCTTGGTCGCCGCAATCAGTGTTTCCCGGTTCTCGGCGTAAATTACCTGGTCGATCAACTGATCGACTGCCTTGCTTTTCACCCCGGCAAGATTTCTCGAGCCATTCCGGTCTGCGGCATCTGATTGCCAGAAATTGCGCTGTTCATTGCCCGGTGACTGGCTCTGTGCGAACACGTAAACACACATATCGAAATCGAAACTGTTGATCTTGTCGGTATAGAGGGCAGGATCGATGGTCCGGTAGGTTGCCTGAATACCGATTTTTTTCAAATTATCGGTGAATGCAGCCATAACCCGCTCGAACGTTTGATTTGCCAGAACGATCTCAAATGCAAACCGGACCCCGTCGCCGTTTTGCAGAATACCGTCTTTGAGCTTCCAGCCCCGTTCGTTCAGTATTTTCATCGCCTGCCTGAGATTCTGTCGTATCCCACCCTTACCGTCGGTCCTCGGGGCATCGAGCTCTTCCGTAAACACCTGTTCGGGGATCGAGTCTCTGAGCGGTTCAAGCAACTGCAGTTCAGCCTCGGACGGCAACCCCGTTGCCGCCAGATAAGAGTTGCTGAAAAATGAATGCGAACGCTCGTACTGATCATAAAACAACGCTTTATTGGTCCACTCGAAATCGAATGCAAGGCCGATTGCCCGGCGCACATCAGGATCTTTAAACAGCTCCCTTCGCGTGTTCATCACGAACCCCTGCAGGCCGGCGTTGTTGTGGTGCGGGAACTTGCGTTTAACGATTTCTTTCGATTCGACCTTCGGGCCATCCAGGTCACGAGCCCATTGTTTGGCTATGTTTACGACCATGCAGTCGAATTCGCCGGCCTTGAACGCTTCAAGCGAAACCGTCTGATCTTTATAGTATTTGTATGTTATCGTATTGAAATTAAAACGGTGTTTCCTGACCGGATGATCTTTCGCCCAGTAATCGGGGTTGCGCTCGTATGTAATTGTGCGTCCCTGCTTAAATGATTTGACCCGGTACGGCCCCGATCCCACCGGCGCGATCAATGCTCGATTTTCGAAACCGTTCTGTTCATAAAACGACTTCGACAAAACCGGAATCTGTCCGGCAATCAGCGGCAGTTCCCGGTTCTTCTTTTTGAAATCGAGCCGCACAGTCAACGGATCCAAGACAGTCGCAGATTCTATGTCTGCGTAATAGTAGGGATACAGCGGATGGACCTTATCGCTCTTTAAAATATCGACGCTGTATTTGACGTCTTCAGCGGTGACCGGCGTCCCGTCTGAAAAACGTGCCTGTTCATGCAGGACGAAGGTTACCGAAAGCCCGTCCTCACCGACAGTAATGTCTTTTGCCAGCAGTCCGTAATGGGTGAACGGTTCATCGAGGCTCGCCTCGGTGAGCGTTTCAAAGACGAAACGCTGCAGGCCTTCAGGGGCACTTCCCTTGAGCGTATAAGGATTCATCTTGTCAAAGCTTCCGAGCGCGTGGAGGGTCAGGCTGCCCCCCTTCTCAGCGTGATCGGATACATAGTCAAACGAGGTAAAACCTGGCAGATATTTGAGCTTTCCGTCTATTGCCAGCCCGTGCGCGGCGCATGCCTGTTCGGCAGGTATGATCGACAAGCAGATCAGCAGCAGAAAAACGAATATCCCTGCACATCCTTGATCGTGATTAGCCACGTCCAAACTCCTTTTCGATATGGGGTACTGCGGAACAGCAGAGGAAGGCACCGCTAATAAAAAAAAGGAGCGCCCAAAAGACACTCCTCGACTTCGTGATTGGGTTAGTGATGCTAAAGACCGCTTTCCCGCAGCGATTCGATCAATGCCTTCTGTTCATCCGACAACGATTTTGGAACCTCGACCCTGATCTTCACATAGAGGTCTCCGCGCCCGCCGAGCGGACCGCTCGGCAGTCCCTGCCCTTTGATTCTCAGCCGTGCATCACCGTTGGTTCCGGAGGGAACATTTACGGCGAACTTTTTGCCGTCCAGTGATTCCACTTCGACTTTTGCGCCGAGACAGACATCGCTGAAAGGTATCTGCTTGTGCAAGATGAGATCGTCACCGCTGCGTTCGTAGTTCTGATGCGGCTCAAGCTGGACCTTTAGATATAAATCACCGGCTATTCCCCCCATCGGGGCCTCGCCGCCCTTTCCTCTGAGCCGAAGTTTCTTGCCTTCCTCGATCCCCTTGGGAATTTTTACCGATACGTTTTCGGTTTTTCCGTTTTTGCGCAGCGTCAGCTGGCGCTCTGCTCCATTGAGCACATCTTCAAGCGTAACGGACAGTTGATAGGTGAGGTCCTGGCCTTTGACAGGTTGCGCACGACCACCGCTGCAGCCGCCGAACCCCGCAGAGTTCTGCTGGAAAAACGAATCAAAACCGTGCTGGGCACCACCGCCCATCGAATTCCTGAAACCGGAAGAAGAAAAACCGGAAGAGCCGAACCCGAACTGTTTGAGGATATCGTTGATGTCGAATCCTCTGAAAATATCTTCCTGAGAATATCTCTGACGAAAACCGGCAGACCCGAATGTATCGTATTGTTTTCGCTTTTCCGGGTCGGAAAGAACGGCATACGCTTCGCTGATTTCCTTGAACTTGGCCTCGGCGTCTTTATCCCCGGCATTTTTGTCCGGATGATATTTGAGCGCGAGTTTCCGATACGCTTTTTTAATCGCATCGGTATCGGCGCTCTTGCTTACCCCAAGTAATTTGTAATAATCCATACCACAACAGCTATAGCAGAAATTGCGCGGGCGAGACGTACAGCCTCCTTACGTTATCATGGCAGCACAATAGGAACGGATACCGCTGCAGTCAAGCAATCCGTCGTAAGGAAAAATATGAAATTTAAGTGCGGAAATACCGGGTTCAGGCAGCCGCCTGTTCTAGATTCGGCCGCCGCCTGGAACCCGGTGAAGGGCTGGAACCGAAACGACTGACATCATTACGGTTCAGTGAGCTCGAGCGAAAAGGGAAAACCGCCTAGAACGGTACGTCATCTCCCATGAAACCGGTGTCGGGCGGCGGCTCAGGAGTGCCATACTCCTGGCCGCCCATACCGCCGCCGCCTTCGCGGCGATCGAGCATTTTCATCTCGCGGGCCTCTATCTCCGTTGTATACCGATCGTTTCCGTTCTGATCCTGCCACTTTCGCGTCTTTATTCTTCCTTCAATATAGACTCTGGATCCTTTGTGCAGGTATTCCCCACAGATTTCAGCGAGTCTTCTCCAGGCCACGATCCGGTGCCATTCGGTCGACTCCTGCTGCTGGCCGCTCTGATCACGCCAGCGCTCCGTCGTCGCGACACTGAAGGTGGCGACCTGGGTGCCGCTCTGGGTGTACCTGATTTCCGGGTCGGCGCCGAGGTTTCCGACCAGAATTGCCTTGTTGATCATGTCATTTCTCCCACGCTATGTTGATTTGTCGTTTCAGATGTTGATTTCCGGAGCTCCCTACTGTATCCGAAAGATACCCCAAAGGACAAGGTCAATTACCGGATATAATCGGAACCCGTGACATTTTCATGACGGCGCCACACTCCGATCGAGCATTGCCGGAATCCCACCATATGCCTCCGGAGTGAACCCCATGACTTCCTGCCATATTTCATCGCTTTCCATGCAGAAATAAATACAGGTCCGGGCGGCAGAGCGGGGTTTCAGCTCATTATAAATAGCCTTGTAAAGTTTCACCCGCATGTCCCTGAAGTAACGCTGTTTACCGTCCATCCCCTCGATGAATTCCTGGTAGTATATCGGCGAGTGGGGAAAGCGCGACGTACCGATTTGTTTCAAGGAAGGAATGTAGCGCAGGGCCCCGATGGAAATCCAGGCAATCCGATCTGCCGGAACCGTGTTGAAAAGCTTCTCGATAATTTCACGATACTCCCGTTCACAGTCCGGATACGCGATTATCGGGTCGAAATGAAAGGCGAGACGATAGCCCCACTGCGCACACTGTGCCGCCGCATGCAGGCGCTGGTCGAGCGTTGCCGCCCGGATCTCATCCCTGCCGGCTACGCTCGCTCCATTTAACGACCACGCCATGATGGTCCTGCCGTTATGATCCAGATCACGGAGCGATTCAACATACGCGCTTTTCGTCTTCAATTCGAGGATCCCGTCTTTCCGGCCGGCGAAGAATTCAACCAGCGGACGGCTCAGTCCGGTTATCCGGTCGAGGGCCATTGAATCGGTAAATTCTCCGGTACCGATGCGCATCACGGGGCCGTCATACGCATCGATTTTGACGGTGAGCTCGGAAAAAAGCTCGTCCGTATTGACAAAAAAGCTGAGATACGGATTATTGAGGTATGCCTGCAAAATGCAGTATACGCAGTCCATTGGGCATCCCATCCCGATATTGATGACCCGATATCCGCAGCACCTGTAGGCCTTTGTCCCCGGGCAATCTTTCAGGAATTCTCCGTTGTTGCGGCACAGCAGCAGGACCTTTTTCCCCGCCGTCAGATTGTCCGGATATTCACCGGCGACGATGTCTTTACATTCGTGATCGGCAATTACCGTTACCGGCAGCGATGCACGATCGATAATCTCCTGCGTATATGCGTGTTCTGCGCATGACGCCTCGACACAAATTTCTTCTACATACACCGACGGATCCGTCCAGTTTCTAGCCGGTGTGGTTAATGAATGATTTTTCATCTGTGGTAACGTAGTGCTCCATTTCTCGATAAAATCGTGCTTCCCGCTTCTTGCCGTGTTTCGCGCAGCCGCTGCCATATATAGCGCACCGTCTGAGCAGTTCCGCCCTCACCGCGGCGCGCTGTTCTTCGTCTAACCCCGTGTTCTCGAGCATGACGGCCAGTCCCTGAATCCTGAACCGGTCCATTCCTTCGCGGAATTTCACCGATACCTGGTCGTTACACCCGCCGTGCTTTATCGTCAAGCGCCGGTCAACCAGCAGAAATGGTTCAAACGGAGAAACCCGCAGCCACAGATCATAATCCTCGCAGCACCTGAGCGCTTCATTGAACAATCCATAACGCTCAAACAGGGTTTTGTGTGCCATAACCGTCGACATTCCGACACAGCAAAGCTTCAGGGACCTGGCGAAAACATCACCATGCAGCGGCTCGTGGATTTTTTTCTGATTCAGGTGCCTGCCGTTTCGCAGCCATCTTTCCTGCGTATGCGAGATGAGATATGATGGTTCTGCCTGCAGCGCAGGAAGCTGGTATTTGATTTTATCTTCATGCCATTGGTCATCAGAGTCGAGAAAAGCGACATATGCTCCTGAAGCGTCTGCTAATCCGCGGTTCCGTGCCGCGGCTGGTCCCCGGTTCTGCTGGTAGAGATAGTGTATTGCCACCGGCGAGTTCCGGGCAAAACCACCCACCAGATCTTCGGTCCGGTCGGTCGATCCGTCATCGACCACAATGATTTCAGCGGGTAATTCACGCTGGTTCAGCACTGATTCGAGCGCCCGCGCCAATCTCGTTACCCGGTTATATGTCGGAATGATTACGGAAAGATCATGCATTACAATATATCTACGGGCGTATCGCAATTTGGACAAGGAATGGTGGCATTTTATCGATAACTTAAGGTATAGTAACAGTTTTGTTAATTGAAAAATAATCCGGATTCACCATGTGCGCCACATGGCGCAGGAAACCGGTCGGGTCCGCTTGCACATGAACCGTGATCGCGACATGTGCAGGTGCGACCGATAAGCACGAGTATCATGACCACTGAAATTCTCATCAACTCCAGACGGTATGAAGTTCGTATCGCCCTGGTGGAAAACGGTAATCTCACAGAGTTTCACCTTCAGCGGCCGACCGAAAAAGGCCTGATGGGAAACGTCTATCTCGGCCGCGTGGTCAGGGTTCTGCCCGGTATGCAGGCGGCGTTCGTCGATATTGGTCTCGAACGGACCGGATTTCTCTATGTAGACGATATCCATATACCCCCGGCAGAGATGGAACGCCTCGTCAATTCGACTGCCCGGCGCAATGGTAATGGCGAGAACCCGTCTTTTGAATACTCCGATCGCCCGAGTACCCAGGGCTTGAAAATTGAAGACCTGATTTCCGAAGGCCAGGAAATCATGGTGCAGATCAACAAAGACCCGATCGGCACCAAAGGCGCCCGCCTGACCTGCCAGATCACCCTGCCCGGCCGCAACCTGGTCTTTATCCCGCAAACCGATCATATCGGTATTTCCCGCAAAATCGAGAACGAAGAAGTCAGGGATCAGCTGCGCACGCTGATCGAGGAGCTGCGGCCTGATGAGGTCGGCTTCATCGTCCGCACCGTAGCCGAAAACGCGCCCAAGGAAGACATCGAAGCCGACATGGAATTTCTGATGCTGCTCTGGGACGAGATCAGAGGCAGGGCGTCGAGCAATAAGATTCCAGCCCTGCTCTACGAAGATCTCGACATCACCCTGAAATCGGTGCGCGATCTTTTCACCAGCGATGTCGACTACCTGATCATCGACGACGAGAAATCCTACGACACGCTGATGAATTTCGTCAAAACGTTCACCCCGAAGCTGAAAAATAAAATTTCCCTGTACCGCGGCGAGCTGCCGTTGTTTGAAGCGTACGGCGTCGATGTGGAAATCACCAAGGCGCTGGAAAAGAAGGTCTGGCTCCGGTCCGGCGGGTATATCATTATCGAGAACACTGAAGCGCTGACGGTCATAGACGTCAATACCGGCAGATTCGTCGGCAAGGACGACCTCCATGATACGATCTTCAAAACCAACATGGAGGCCGCCAAGGAAATCGCGTACCAGCTCCGTCTCAGAAATATCGGCGGCATTATCATTATTGATTTTATCGATATGGAGGACGACCAGCATCGCGAAGAGCTGTTCAACACGTTCAAGGAAGCGGTAAAAAAGGACAAGAGCCGGATCAACATTCTCAAACTTTCCGAATTCGGCCTCGTTCAGATGACCCGCAAGCGGCACAGCGAAAATCTCAACCAGATGATGTGTGAACCCTGCCACTATTGTGCGGGAGAAGGCGTCTTGAAATCACGCAGAACCGTCTGTTATGAAATTTTCAGGAAGATAAGCAGAAATTCTGGCCGCTCGGATGGATCGGCGGTGACGGTCAGGGTTAATCCCCGCATCGCCGATATGCTGTTGAAGGAAGAAGAACTGACGGTCAATCAACTGGAAACGGACATCAATAAACGGCTGATCATCGCACCGGAAAAAAATCTTCATATAGAAAAATATGAAATTATCTGGCAGGGATAGAACTGAACGCAGAGATAAACGGGAGCCGGCGTAATGTCACGATTCAAACGTTCAAGAAGCAGGTCTAAATCAACTTTTTTTATCATTTTTTTGCTGCTCATCATCGGCGGCGGTGCCGCCGCCTTTTTCCTCTTTTTCGAAGGTGGGCTGCCGCAGGTGACTCTATCCTCGCCGGAACACTATATCGGTAAAAATTCCCTGATCATGTTTGATGCGGCAGACCGGAAAAGCGGCATCAGGGAGATAAGCCTGAAAATCACTCAGGGGAATCTGGTCAAGGAGTTGTATCGCGAGCAATTTCCGCGAACCGGTTTTACCGGCATGATCGGCGTTGCCGAAAAACAGGTAAAGGTGCCCTTCAATCCCGCAGAATCTGGTTTCAAGGACGGCCCTGCCAGCCTCACCCTCCAGGTGCACGACTACTCCCTGCGCGCTTTTCTCAGGGGGAATTCAACAAAAATCGTCAAAGAATATGAAATCGATACCACTCCGCCGAAACTGTCGATTCTTCACAGCGAACGCTACATCAACCCGGGCGGGAGCGGTATTGTCATTTACCGCTCACCGGATACCGATATTACCACCGGGGTTGAGATAGACGGCCGGTTTCATCCCGGTTTCCTCGTCGGCGACGGTCGCGACGATACGTATATCTGCTATTTCGGGCTGCCGTATTCCGCCCAGAATATCGACGCATCCGCCGTCGTCGCTTCAGATCCCGCCGGAAACCAGCGAAAGCTCCCGTTTTCGGTTACGTTTAAAGCCAAAAAATTCCAGCAGGACCGAATCAACATTTCCGACGGCTTCCTCAACAAAAAGATTCCGGAATTCAACCAGTATTATCCTGACATGAAAGGCAGCCTGCTGCAGCAGTATCTGTACACCAACAACGAAATTCGCACCGAGAACAATCAGAAAATCAGTGATCTGTGCGCAGAACCTGATCCCGAACGGCAATGGCAAGGCAGGTTCCAGCGCATGCCGGGCAGCAGCCGGGCCGGTTATGCCGACCAGCGGACCTATTACTATCAGGGTAAACCGATCGACCGGCAGGTCCATCTCGGTATTGATCTCGCTTCAACCAGAAAGGCAGACGTTCGGGCCGCGGAAAATGGTACGGTCATTTTTACCGACTACCTTGGCATTTACGGCAACATGGTCATGATCGACCACGGCCAGGGGATATTCAGTCTCTACTCGCATTTCAGCCAGATACATGTCTCCCCCGGCGACATCGTGGACAAGCAGACCGTTATCGGCCAGACCGGGACCACCGGCATGGCCGGCGGCGACCACCTCCACTTTTCAGTTCTGGTCAACGGCGTTTTCGTGACGCCGAAGGAATGGATGGATCAACACTGGATCGACGTGACGATCGAGGACCCGCTTACCGAGTCGCGTTTTCAATAAAGCGCCGCTATTCTCTTTACGATTCATCCAGGCACATGGCTACAGACTCGGCAAAACCGGCTCCCGGCACCAGAAAACGATTTTCGCGCACACAGCGGCTGCCGCTGCTGTTCTACAGTTACCTGGCGACCGAGATGCTCGCCCCGTTCTTTGCCAGCTTCCTGATCATGAACGGCGTTTTTTTCCTGATCAAGCTTATCCCGTTTCTCAACCTGGTGCTCGAGCTCAACATCAGCTTTGCAGACTTCATCAGGCTTTTTTCCTACCTGTTCCCGAACATGTTTCTCTATTCGATTCCGATGGCGTCACTGCTCGGCATTACGGTCGGCTTTTCACGGCTTGCCAACGACACGGAAATTCTCGCCTTCAAAGCCTCCGGGATTGGAATTTATCAGGCCCTGCCGCCGCTGATCACCGTCGCGATCCTGATCTCGCTGATCACCGGCTATTTCTCGATTCGGCTGATTCCCGCCGGCGATACCGCCATGCAGTACATGATGTATCAGCTTGCCAAGGAGAAAATCGACAAAGGCATTAAAGAACGGACTTTCACCGAAGCGCTCGGCGACCTCGTCGTCCACATCGATTCCACTGATCCCGAAACCAATATCTGGAAAAACGTCTGGGTGTCGGACATGCGCGGTAGAACATCTCCCGCGATCACGATGGCCCAGTACGGTGCAATGAATACCGACATGGAAACGATGGTGGTCACGCTGATTCTGCAGAACGGATCGATGCAAATGCCCGATCGGCAGAAAGCGCAGATCATCAGTTTCGACCGCTATGTGATCAATATACCCCTGAAACTGCCCGCCCGTGCCCCCAACGTCAAAAGGCGCGGCACGATGAACATGACCGAGTTGCTGGACCGCGCCGAAGAAGTCGGTGTGGATTCCGAAGCCGGACGCGCATATACAACCGAATTCCATAAACGCCTGGTCCTGCCGGTCGGCTGCCTGTTCCTGTCCCTGCTCGGCATGCCGCTCGGACTGCAGGCCGGACCCGGCAGACGGGCCATCGGCGTACCGTTCGGCCTCATCTTGTATATTTCCTATTACATCATGTTCACGATGTCGAGAAACCTGGCCAACAGCGGAGCCCTGCCGATCCCGCTGGTCATGTGGGTCCCGAATGTCCTGTTCTGCCTCCTGGCCATCGTTTTCATCTACCGTGTCGCCCATGAAAAACCGCTGGTTTCGCCGTTTATCCAGAACATTCTCGAACAGATTGCGGCTTTCTTCGCGGCCCTGTTCAGGAAAATTCTGGAGCAGATCCGCAGGAATTCCCGAGACGCTGACGAAACGCCCCTGGCTGAAGAGGCGCAGAAACCCGTCATCAAAGCCAATGCCAGGACCCGGATCTTTCATTTTCCGGAGTGCGATTACTATGACAGCCCCGACTGTACCGTGGAGTTCAAAGACAGCGATATCGCGCTGCAATCGGGGTTTGATCCGTGCATGTTCTGCAGAACCATTCTTGCCGAAAAACAGGCTGAGGAACGTTTATGATTCTCCCTAACGCGAGCCAGATGAGAGCGATAGACCAGTGTGCTATCAATCATTTTGGAATACCCGGCATTGTGCTGATGGAAAACGCCGGTCTTGGGACCGTATTGAAGATCGAGCAGCTTTACGGACCACTCCCCGGTGCCCCTATTCCGATTTTTATTGGCCCCGGCAACAACGGCGGCGACGGTCTGGTCATTGCCCGGCACCTGCTGCAGCGTCATGCCCGGCCTCTGCTTATTTTTCTTGTTGAACCGGCAAAACTTGGAGGCGACAGCGCGATCAACCTCGCCATTGTCGACAAGCTCGACCTGCCGACATTCGTCTGCTCCACTGCCAAGCTCTTTGATCAGGCCATTTCCTTCATCAGGGACCATGAATCCAGGTTGGGGCCGGCACGCCTGTATATCGATTCCATTTTCGGGACCGGTCTCTGTCGCTCGATTGAGGGTCGATTCAAGGATCTTATCGAGTTTATCAATGCTGATGCCTCGACAAGAAATATCCCGATCGTCGCGGTCGACACGCCGTCCGGCCTCGATTCCGATACCGGCAAGATCTTCAATACCTGCGTCGCCGCCGATATTACCACGACCTACGGGTACGCGAAATGCGGCCAGATGACGGCCGGCGGCGCGGCCCACACCGGCAGCCTGTACGTTATCGACATCGGCATTCCGGACCAGGTATTGCGGCATGTCCCCGTACCGGTGCACGGTATCGACCCCGCCTTATGCAAACCAATGCTCAAGCATTTCGAGCGCGCCAGAGATACCCACAAAGGCAGTTACGGGCACCTGCTCATTGCCGGCGGTTCCGCCGGCAAAACAGGAGCGGCCGTGCTTGCCGGCCGGGGGGCATTGAGAAGCGGCTGTGGCCTGGTCTCCCTATGCTGCCCGCAGGACCTCAACCCTGTTTTTGAATCGGCATCGACCGAGATGATGTCGCTTCCGCTTGCCTCGAGCAGCCGCTTTGGAAAAGATGATTTCGACCCGATCATGAAGCATGCCGAAGACAAGGATGCACTCGTTCTCGGACCCGGAATCGGTACCGAGGAAACGACGGCCGAGCTCGTGGTC
>Ga0180435_10001104_pt1 | contig 28365 bp, 19 predicted proteins | sample SS_ome_3_FD_132467 | JGI IMG/M metagenome (GOLD analysis project Ga0180435, IMG submission 132467) | Hypersaline lake sediment archaeal communities from the Salton Sea, California, USA - SS_3_S_1 metaG | ecosystem: Environmental > Aquatic > Non-marine Saline and Alkaline > Hypersaline >... | reverse complement strand
GGTTTGATCAGCTGATTGACCAGTGCTTCTTCAGCCCACTTGAGATCCTGCCGTTGCTTCCCTTGTTGAAAAAGAGCGATCATTCGATCAGCCAGGTCACGCGCTTTTTCGAACCCGATTTTTACAGCACGTTCGATAAAATTCCAATCTTCATGCTTTACAAACTCTGAAAATGCTGCCACAATTTCCGGAAACAGGGATTTGTGCATCCCTTCCATAAAGGCCACATAAAAACCCAAGGATGCCGGTTTTCGCTCAGTTAAAATATATTTAAGGGCGCCGTGTGATCCGGTATCGGCTAGCATGTCTTTAATTGCCCGGGCAAACAGCTCTATGGACGAGCGCGGATAGACCCCTATCATTTCCTGCCAAATTTCCCGATCGATATTATCGCCGGAAAGTTCGCCCACCTCGTGGTGTAGGTATATGCCCATCACTTCACGGGTCAATTCGGTCAGATTCGATTTCCAGGCAGTCCGATCCTGTTCACCCAGGCCCATTTGATTTAAAGCATAATCAAGCGCCCGCCGCCCGGATTTGTTGATATAGACCATTTGATCCCAAAGATAGACTTCTGTGATTTGCTGCCGGATCAAGATGCTGCTATCTTGGGTCAGTGCCGGAACAGCAAAAAGATCTCGGGCAAACTCCTTGCCCAAAATGAATACGGGTGTATCATGGACTTGATCCTCCACCTGAATTTCCGCCAGGAAGAAAGTTGGTTTGAGCCCGCGTCCATACCCGGCGCCATAAAACAGTCCCTGATTATGCAGCAACTGGTTTAAAGCCTGTATATCAAAAGGATCAAATTGATGGCTATCCATCTCTAAATTCTGGTAAGGTTCGTCTCGAATTTCTTCCCAGGCTTCTTCCTTACGCCCAATCCAGTCAAGAATCTCGGAGGGTTCCTTCTCAACCCAGGGGGCGAGCTCCTTTTCCCACTTATACAGATCACGGAGCCGAAGGGCCAAACCACAAACGGAATACAATCCCGCATAGCGGGCGTCAGACAAATCGCAATTACGCTGTATCTGCGGAATGAGTTGCTCGAAACCACCCTGTGGTATTGATAATGCCATCGACCTGTCACGATTCCTTTAGAATTTCATAATTTACTGCTTGACTTCCAGAAATTATTCATTATGTTAGCGATGTCAAAAAAATGAGCGCCAAGCTTTCAGCGATAAACAGACTATCTGCACAATCCTGAAAAGTTTTGCGCTTATTGCTTTTTTACCCAAAGGAGACCTTGCATGTATTTTGAAGCCGTATTCGACCCATCCGAAGATCTGGACTATTCCAATGACGCCAAAACCCTTGCCGGAAAAAAGATCGCGGTACAGTCTGGCTGGATTATTAAGGAAGGCCAATTCAAAGGTCAGGAATGCTATTATATCCCCAATTCCACAGTCGGACTTATCCCCACCTGCGATTTAAAAGAGATAAAGCCGGTGCCTTATGTTAAGTGGCGGGACTTACTATCCCAACTTGGCTTCTAACTTTTACGGTTCCGCAAAAAGCCCAACTTCGGCGTTGTACGTCATTTCGCAAACATTCAATGTACAATTTTGCTGAAGGCTATAACTCAAATACGGCGCCCTTATCGGCACTGCTCACCTGCCGCGCATAACGTGCCAAATATCCGGTCTTCTTTTTGTGTTCAAATGGTGGCAGCTTTTCGAGCCGATTTTGAATCTCGGTTGGTGCAAGCGCCAGCTGAAGTGTTTTATTGGGAATGTCGATGGCGACCATGTCCCCGTTTTCGATAATGGCGATGGCCCCACCGGACGCCGCTTCCGGAGACACGTGCCCGATGGCAGCACCACGCGTGGCACCCGAAAAGCGTCCATCGGTAATCAGGGCCACGTCCTTATCAAGACCCATGCCGGCAAGTGCCGATGTGGGCGATAACATTTCACGCATGCCTGGCCCGCCTTTGGGCCCCTCGAAGCGGATCACGACGACGTCTCCTTTTTGAATTTCTCCTGCCATGATTGCTTCAAACGCATCGTCTTCAGATAGAAATACCCGGGCTGGTCCGGTGTGTTGCAACATTTCATCGGCCACGGCAGCTTGTTTGACGATGGCGCCATCCGGGGCAATATTGCCCCGTAAAACAGCCAGCCCGCCGGTGGGATGAACCGGATCGTCGATGGGCCGAATCACACCTGAATCTTTGATACCGGCTTGAATCGATGCAAGCATTTTTCCCATGGGCTTTGATGCTACCGTCATCTCCCCGTCATTGATGAGATTGTGCTTCTGCAGTTCAGCCAGAATAGCCGGCACCCCGCCGGCGTGATACAGGTCCACCACATGATGAGGCCCGGCCGGCGCAATGGAAGTAAGGTGTGGTACCTTTTGGGCCAAGCGGTCAAAATCTGCCAATGTTATTTCGACACCGGCATAGTAAGCAATGGCTGTAATGTGCAGAACTGAATTGGTGGAACCGCCCAGGGCCATGTCCGTAGCAATCATATTTTCAAATGCCCCTTTGGTCATGATGTCTCGCGGCCGGATGCCTTGCTTGGCCAGGTTTACAGCATGCAGACCGGTTTCTTTGGCCAACCATATACGCTGCGAATAGACCGCCGGTGTACTGCCGTTCATGGGCAGGGCCATACCCAACGCCTCACTGAGGTTGGCCATGGTGTTGGCCGTAAACATGCCGGAACAGGCACCGGCGCCCGGGCAAGCGCTGCATTCAAATTGATTCATATCATTTTCACTGATCTGGCCGCTTTTCAATCGCCCCACAGCTTCAAAGACTTTATCCAGGCCCCCGTCTCTCCCTGCTACTTTACCAGGTAGCATCGGCCCCCCGGCAATAAATATGGCAGGAATATTAAGCCTGGCCGCACCGATGAGCATGCCTGGAATAATCTTATCACAGGAAGCCATGAGTACCAGCGCATCAAAAGGGTGGGCCATGGCCATGATTTCAAGGGAATCGGCAATTAATTCACGGCTGGGTAGTGAATATTTCATGCCGTCATGATTCATGGCCAAACCATCGCAGACCCCGATGGTGTTGAAAACCAAGGGCGTGCCGCCGGCCGCATACACGCCGGCTTTGACAGCATCGGCCAGCTTGTCCAGGTGGATATGACCGGGTATGATTTCATTAAATGAGTTGGCGATGCCGATGATGGGTTTGCCCATCTCCCGGTCGGTCATGCCGCCGGCTTTCAAAAGAGACCGGTGAGGTGCCCGCTCCACCCCCTGGGTCATGAGATCGCTTCGTTTCTGCATGATTTCTCCTTACATATATCACGACGGTGTCGACTTGACGCCAAAGGACTTCCGCCATTGGTTTGGTGAGTTTCCCGCCATGTCGTTGGCGGTCGACAATCCTATTCCTGCAGTCCTTTGTTACTATTTGTTGGAAAATTTACAACTGTGTGATCGGGTCTGTCAAACGCATAGATGAATCTTTCGCAAATACTTGTTAAAAAAGAAGGTACCAACATCCGGGCAGCCGGGTTAAACATTGACTCAAGCATCGAATATCATTATTGTTCGGGTAGTTTTTGCTTTTAATATATTGAAAAGGAATATCACTATGCCGAATAACGCCAAAGAAGATAACGGGACCTCTAACCAGAAGGAACACGTGCGGTGGGTAACCGATCCTGTTTCGCTGGACAAACTCAGAATTACATCCGGACACGAAAAAGCAGCTAACGAACTTGTCCCCATTATCCGGAACGCGCTTAAGACGACCGGTAAAGTTATATTTGCTGCCGGGGGGGAATCCGGTACCGGCAAAAGCGAGATTGCCCACCTCGTTAAGGAAATCTTGAAAAAACAGGGTATCGAACCTGTCGCATGGTCCTTTGACAATGCCTATGTGACCGCCCCTGAAGAACGCGAAGCAAAGCGAGCAGAGGATTATGATAACAACGTTGGCTTAAATGAAATGAACCGATCTATAATCAAAGAAGTCATGACTTGTTTTGAGAAAAACAAATCTGTCAAAGTCCCCATTGTCGTTATTAACCCTGACGGCTCCCGGCCCATTATGGAGATCACCCTGAACATGGACGGTGGAAAAGTGCTGATAGTTGATGGCCTTTACGCTGCATTAATCGGAACAATCAAAACGGACGAATCCAAAGCAACCCGCATTATTGCCATGAATGCAAAAAAATTTAACCTTGACGCTCAAAAAGAAAGAGGTAAAGAAGCAGTCAATGAACACAGGCTGAAAGTCCTCGAAAGAGAGTGCCTTGCGGTAAGATCCCTATGGCCATACGTCACCCACAAAATTTCCGAAACCTGGGAGGTTTCCGCCTACACACATAAACAATAATGGATGAGCCCCTCTATTCTTCCACTATAACGGTTGTCCTGGTGGTGTACTGCTGGGTGCGCTAGCAGCCGCCAGATGACGGCAACTCATGGACGACAGCAGTCAGCATACCGACCAATCCATAACACCTATTAATTATTAAATTTCGAACCAAGATTCAGGTAATATAATATTGATGCTTTATCGTTGCTAATGCCGTGAACATTCGGCATAATGCCGATAACGAATGCGACGGTGGTATCCACTCTGTAAGATAAAAAAGTACATGAGGATGAAGGCAAAAGGAGTCGGAGCATGAATGGTACCTTGAAAAACGTTCGGGTCCCAAAGACCCAATCATCCGCACCCCCTGTCCTCAAGCAAACTGAGGTATCCCAGGCTCTGAGAATCATGGACACCGGTTACCTGGTGCCGCACATTGATCCTGCTACACCTACTCCCTTCTCGTATGACGATTTCGACCCGGCGCTTGAAAACCTGCGTGCCACCTTCGGGCCGAGCAATGGCTATTTCCATACCCGTCTACCCAGTTGGATCGGCACCCCGATCGCTAAAGAGCCGCTGCAAGATGGCGACCAGATTATAAGCTCCCGCGAAGGTACGGCCTACCCCGCCACCTTCGCCTGGGTCTACAACACCACCGAAAAGCAGATCAGCGCCGACGGCAAGACCTTTCCGGTCGCCATCGAGGAATCGGTCAATCTGGGAAACCTCTGGCATACCGGCTTCAGCTTCGATGGCGAGACGTACATCGACCCGGCCAACCCGCGTTTTCGTTTCGAAAAGGTCGACCCCTCCAAGGCCTATCGTACCACTGACATCTATAACGGTGAGTTTGTAACCATGTTGCGGGTGATTGACACAAAGACCGGCGCCAGTGCCGATTTTATCATCACAGTTTTGGCCAATCGTACCCAGCCGAATCTGGGTGCGGTTCAAACGAGGGTCGTACCCCATTACAATGGTAAGCTCTATTACCGGGCCAGCCTCGAATCGGGCCAAAACGACGGCATCGACAAGTACTTGACCGAATCAGCCCCGCGTCAACTCGATTTCCTCGAAGCCGGCAATACCGGTAACAACAACCAAAATCAAACTCTAGTCATGAAGACCACAAAGTCGGATATCACCATCGCCATGAGTCAACACGTTACCTTGCGCGGCGCCGGAGGCGCAGCGATCAACAGCAGCGAACATCATGTCGACAAGGCCAGCGAAAACGGTTTCCACTCAATCTTTCAGGAAGGATCGCTGCCTGTGCAAAAAGAGCATGCCGTCAGCGTGGAAAAGACCGTTGCCATCGCCACCTCGGAGCATTTCAAAAGGCCCAAGGACCATCTCAATCACCTCATGTATACCGCGCACGACGCAGACGGCGAGTTGTCGTTTAACGCCCAACGAAGTAGGCATACCCAAACCTGGAACAAGTGGTGGGATGCTCATCGGGATGTCGTCATCAAGGAAAACCCCAACGACCCCGACGCCGCCTTGGCCCAGACAATCCTTGACTTTAACACTTTTCTGATGGGCTGCGGGTATACCGATCTGAACGTCAACCACAGCATCATCGTGGGCCAACTGGCCCGCTTCGGTCATTACTACTACCGGGGCAAAGTCTTTTGGGATGAGCTTTACACCATGTCTTTTTATCGACAGAAAATGCCGGCGGTGGCCAAGATTTTGTCGCTCTTCCGTGTCGCCAGTCTGGGCGCGGCGCGCGAAAACGCCAAGAAACTGCCGATCTATCCTGATGGCAATTCCGGCAAGGCCGCTCTCTTCCCCCACCAGGGCATGGGTTTGCTTGGCAAATCCGGCGAAGGTACGCCCGCCTGGCATAAATCCGGTTCTATCGTCAAACCCGATATCAGCTACAAACAATACCACTCCAACCTGGCCATTGCGTACAACATCCTGGCCATGTATGAAGCAACCTCCGATCCGGCCTGGTTTACCGCTACTATACGAGACTACGCCGTTGGCGAGACTTTGCTTAGCGTCGGTCTGCTTATCCATGACAAGGTCGAGCTCGGCCAAGACGGACGTTATCACTTCAACGACATTGTCGGTCCCAATGAATTTCATGACCATATTGGTACCAACAAGGCACACGGCGTGGACGACAACGCCTATACCAATGTCATGATCGCCTGGTACATGCACAAGCTACTCGACATGATGACGGTCATGGAAAAAAACGACCCGTCCACATTGGCCACCTGGCGCGAAGACATGGTCATCGACGACGCCACGGTAGCCAAGTGGGGGGACATCTCGAATAAAATGTACGTCACTATCAACAAAGATGGAATAATCGAAGAGCACGCCGGGTACTTCGGCCTCACCGAAATCGACATTGCCGCGCTTAACAAGGAATTCGGCTTTAAAAAGGCCCGGCGTCTCGACCGCCTGATCAACGATCCCGAGATAGGTTCCGAGCTTAAAAAACGCTGGGGTGTCAACGGCGTGAATGAGGTCAAGGTCGACAAACAGGCCGACGTGCTGATGATGTGGTATGTCCTGGGGAAACAAGGTGTGGCCGAAGTCTTTACCCGGCTCGGTTACGAACCTCCAAGCCTTCGTGATAACCTGGAGTATTACGAACCACGCACCACCCATGGTTCCACCTTGAGCGCGGTTGTTTACGGCAAATTAGCCAGCCAGGTAGGTCTGATCGAGCTGGCCGAAAAGCTCGGCACCATGGCCATGATCTCCGATGTCTCAAACACTGTAGGCGACGCAGTTTTTGGCGACCACCGAGCGGTCATGAACGGCACCATCGAAAACAATCTCAAAGAGGGTGGCCTGGTGGAAGGACCGATACTGAGTCTCCATCCGAAATTAACCGGCGACACCAAGGAAATTCGTTTCGGCGTGCGGCATTACCATGGCAGCATGTATCGATATATTGCTAGACAACACGGGCAATTCACCTTGGAGATTCTATCCGGCCTGGAAGACGGCAAGCCACCGGTGCCTTTCAAGTTCGGCGGCGTCGAGGTCAAACTGGAAAAAAACGGCGCCTACCACTTCCCGCAGACCCAACTGCTCGCACAATACGGTATGTCGGTCACTAATCCCGAGTTTCTTTTAGCCACCTTGAAGGAAAGGGAACCGCAAAACACCGTGGCCATTGACTGGGTTGAGAACCTGATGGGGACACCGGACATGGATGCCTTCATGGACGTCATGAATAATGCGCTGCACCCCGATCACCCGATGGTGCAAAATAACCACGAGTTGCGTGAGCTCTACGCAATAAAGGGACTGGCCAATGTCACCCCCGATGAGGTTCTGGCCACCTTAAAAACCCCTGATAAATTGGTAGTTATGTACGACTTCGACGGCGTTGTCGCCTCGGCCGATCATTACCATAAAAAGGCCTTTGATTACATCGTGCGCGAATACTTCGGCTTTGCAGATGGCTTGTCCGATGCTGAAAACGATAAGGTGCGCGGCATGGGTCGCGCTGAAACCATCACGGCTTTGCTGTTGATCAAGACCAAGGGCTTTGATGCGGATATCTCAAACCCGGTCGAGGAGGCCCTGGCCATCGGCTTCAAACTTAAAGATGGCCGGACCTTCGATCGTGAAACCTGGCAAGACCTGACGGAAAAGAAGAACCACAAGTACCGCGAGATAATCACCGGCGAGTTTGGCCCACAAGACGCCATTCCCGGCACCAAAATGGTCATGCAATCCGTCGGCCACCTCGGCGGCGACAACGTCGAGGCCACCACCAGCCGCAACACCGACCATATGGCTGAAGCCGTCGGCGCGCTAAAGTTCTTCGATGCGCGTTCAACCGGTCACACCTATGAAGGCTCCAAGCCTCATCCGGCCTGTTTTGTCACAGCTGCCATGCTACGCGGTTTTGGACCGGGCGCCATCGGACTTGAAGACGCCACCAAAGGCGTGCAGTCGATCAATACGGCAGGCCATCTCAGCATCGGTCTAGGGCAAAGCATCAAGCAAGCCTACCCGGATCTTCAACCGATCAAATCGGCTGAAAATATTCGCCAGATGGGCCCGGCCAATGACTGGTCCAGCTGGAACAGCGGCGACGACTTTAAAACCGATCGGCCAGACTTTTGGGTTGAGAGCATGAAGGACATCACCCCCGAGATGCTGCGTGAACTGCAACAACTGGCCTTGCAAAAGGCTACCCGACCGGGCGCAAAGGAAGGTTATCGCCGTGTGATTGCCGACAAGCTCGACCAGGCGCGGAAAAACCCCGGCCTTACGAGCGATTATTGTACCCAGTGCTGAAGATCTGCTTGCAAGTATTTTCAAAAACATATCAAGATGGTCAGAATTCATGGCGCAACGGTCAAAAAGCTCGGCAAGTTTTACAGGCACGTATGCAAGCTGGTCGGTCATGGTTTTCCGGTTCCATAAAAGTCCCCTTCAGATTTTCTAATATTAAACTGAGCCCGAATTGCTCGGTATGGCGGCAAAATGACGCATGGAAATTCGCAACGATTCTTGTGCAATATCACAAATTCGCCCGAGCTGCATGTAATTGATGAAATTAGGAAACAATGCTTCAAACCAAAACGGGGATCAGCTGCTGATCCCCGTCCAAAGTAATTTCATAATATGATGAATCGAATGAAGGTTTTACGCTTCCATGAGCGATCCTAGACCAGCCACCAGCGTTCAATAATCCGCCGTCCATCAAAAGCGGTTATTGAGGAAACCTTTCCGTGTGCGATCTTGTCGTTACGCGCATCAATGGCGTTGGCGAACATGGGCACAACGACACCGCCCTTGTCTCTCAGGATTCGCTGCATATCAACGTACATTTCCCGACGTTTGGTTTCATCCAATTCGGCCCGTGCCGACACGAGCAACTGGGTGAACTTTTCGTGGTTCCAATGGGTATCGTTCCACGCAGCGCCGGGGGAGTAACCCGTTGAAAGCATTAGATCTTCTGTGGCATATCCGCCCCAGTAGCAGGCACACCAGGGTTTTTTCAGCCATACGCTCGACCAATACCCATCATTGGGCTCACGGCTTACCTGGATATTTATGCCGGCCTTGGCAGCATGCTCCTTGTATAGAACGGCCGCATCCACGGCTCCGGCAAAAGCGGCATCGGCGGCACTCAAGGTCACATCCACCTGGCTCAGCCCTGCTTGCTTCAAATAAAACTTCGCTTTATCGGGATCGTAAGGTATCGGTGCCAATTCACTGGCATAGTACCGATAGGAAGGCCCGATCGGATTGTCTTTTCCAATTGTTCCATGTCCCTTCAGAATCAACTGAAGCATTTCTTCTCGGTTGAGTCCATGCTTGATGGCCAGGCGCACATTGTTATCATTAAATGGCGGAACGTCCATAAGCATTGGAAATGTATAATGAAGGGGACCGGTACCCTCTTCGACATGGATGCCGGGTCGCTTGGCCAATAGATGGGCTGTTTTGGGATCAACCTGATCGATTACATGAACCTTACCGGTTACCAAAGCGGTGGTGCGGGCCGGCGCATCTTTGATCGAAAGCAATTCAGCTGCATCGACATGGGCCCGGGACGCGTTCCAGTAATTGGGATTTCTTTCAAAGTATGCGCGCACCCCCGGTTCGAAATTTTTGATCATGTAGCCGCCCGTGCCATTGCCATCCTTCCAGTCCAGACTGCCGTCTTTTGCTGCCGGGTAAACGCCCAATCCTGGTCGATCTAAATTGTAGGGAAAATCCGCATTGCCCTCACTCAGTTCGATGACGAGCGTATATTTATCGTCTGCTTTAATGGATTGAATGGACTTGACAATCGGCTTGACGGATGACTTGGTTTTTTCCCCGCGATGATAATTGATGGTGGCAACCACATCTTCGGCCCGTAAACGACGACCATTATGAAATTCCACCCCTTTTCGGATTTTAAAAACCCACTTGGCCGCATCCGGGGTGGATTCCCAGGACTCAGCCAGGCAAGGTATTAATTCGTTGTTGGGATCTATCTCTGTCAAGGTATTGTTTATGGCACGGGACATGACCGTCTGAAAACCGCTTGCCAACGTGGCCGGATCATAGGTTTCGGTTGTGGAACCATGACCCATGGCCAACCTGAAAACACCACCTCGCTTAGGTGTGGCCGCCGCTGACGCTTTTGGCAAGAGCGAAACCGGCAGCGCAGCCACAACACCCATAGCGGTCATACCGGCCATAAACCGCCGCCTTGTGATTTTGCCCTGAACAAGTTTGTCAGTCAGTTGACGAAAGGAATCATTGCACGGATTTTTTTTCATTTTACCCTCCTCTGCTGAAAAAGATTCTGAAAAACCAAAGACCATCAAACGTTGCAGCTGAATCGTGCGAAACGCAAGCGAGCACTGTTCACACCCGCAAACTTCACCGGCAATTTTATGGGTTCATTTTTTCCGGGCCATTCGGTGACGCATACTTTCCCAAATGTATAGGTTTCAAGAAAACAGAGAAAAGATCTATAGATGCGAATCCATAAATTACCAATTCAACTATCACTTATCCAGAAGTGCGCTAATAATGAAAATATATTTTGCAACCGGTAGATTAGGTGTTGCCAAAGAGTAGAAATATGTATATACAAATATACATTTATGACTTATATCGCATTGACGCACTTGTCAACTTTTTTTTATCATTGCTAATGATAAGGGGCTAAATTATGATGTGCTCGTAAAAAGTCAAAATTCTCACATTTTGACTCGTTAACCTGTTGAAATTATTGAGAGTGAGGTCTGAATAGTGCCAATTATCGGACTTTTTACGAGCCTATCAATTATATACGCTCTATACCGCGATTCAATCAAAGCCCGAAAATGGAATCCAGGCGATGCAACTAAATCGGAATAATAGGATCCCCAAATATTTACAGATATATGAATATCTGCATGGGTTGATTCGGCGCAACAGGATAGACTTCGGCGATCAGCTTCCCACCGAAATGGAATTGGCTGAAAAGTTTGCTGTCACCCGTATGACGGTTCGTAAAGCTCTCGATCGGCTTGCCGTGGAAGAAATGATCGTGCGCAAACGCGGCCAAGGGACATTTTTGATTTCAAAAACACCCAAAGAGTTTATTTACGGTCTTGAGATCACCACCGGCTTTTTTAAGGACATCCGTAACTATGGCCTCAACCCGAGTTCAAAAACGCTCAATATTGAGGTAATCGACGCGGACAACCGCGTCGCCCATTTGCTGGAGCTAAACAACAATCCGCGGGTTATCTCCATGCTTCGGATTTTTTACGCGGGCCATGAGCCGCTGATGATTGAAAGGAATTTCATGTCCCATGATGAATTCGGGGATTTGTTAAAAGTTGATCTGAGCGGGCTGCGTTACCCGGTGCTCAAGGAAAAATACAATATCGTACCCCATCATGCCAACCAGTCATTTAAGGCAGTCCTGTGTGACCGGGAATCGATGGACCTGTTCGGTTTTTCAACGCCTCAAGCTTGTGTGGAATTGGAATTTACCGTATTTGATGCCAGCAACGTTCCCATCGAAGTGGGCTACTACCTCTATCGGGGGGATAAATATCGATTTAACATCAACTCGATTGAATACCTTATCGATGCAGCAAACACATAGATTGTTTTTCCATCGTTCCGCTATGCCAAACAGCATCCCAGACGGAGAAAATTTGTAATCATGTTTGATCGTTACTTAAGCGTTAAAGGCAGTTCTTTTGAACGCGGCACAGCGATCGGTGCAAATTGGCACGATCGCATCATTACCATATTAAAAACCCTGGAAGATGCCACCGTAAAGCAAGATGGTTTGACCTTGCACCAATGGCTGCCGCATGCGCTTACCTTTGTGCCGGTAATCCGTGAATATGCTCCGCATACGTTTAAAGAAATGGAGGGAATGGCAGCGGGCTGTGACCTGAACGTGGACGACATTCTGCTGCTAGCCTGTGCCTATGAAAAACTGTATAACTATCATGCCCCTGAACATTGTACCGCTTTTGCCGTACAAAATTCTGCATCCAAAAACAACGATTTGATTTGCGGGCAAAACAACGATGAAAGCCTGCATCATTGGGCTTCCGGGCAGTTGGATGGTGTTATCCATCATCGGCACCGTTCGGGTATGCAAACGCTTATATATACCCACCCCGGCATCCCTGCCTATATGGGCATGAACTCCGACGGCCTGTGCCTTCTCTGGATGGCCATCGATAATGGCGAGCGATCATCCGGCCTCCCCACCAATATCTTGATCAGAGAAGCACTTCGGCACCGGACCTTGGAATCGGCTGTTGAATATATTGAAAAGACGCCCAAAGCAGTACCAAACTGTTATCTTCTGGCTCACCCGGATAGTGGATTCTGCTGCATTGAATGTTCCCCAACATTTTTCTGCCCGGTATATGCAGATGATGTGTTCCACCATGCCAACCATATTTTGGACCCCAAGATGGCCACTGGTGACAGAAAAAGGGATAACGCCACCTGTTCGACTGTCCCGCGCTTCAATGCAATGCAATCCTTGCTACAAAAATATCACCGCCGCCTGGATTTGGCACTTGCCAAGACAATTCTTTCCGATCACACCTTCTTCCCAGAGTCTATCTGCGCTCATCCAAGGCCCGATGCCGTCTATTCCAGGACCTTAGCCAGTATGGTGTTCCATCCAGCTTCCGGAAGCATGCACATTGCCTTTGGCAACGGGTGTGAAGTGCCTTATCAGACCTTCAGGTTTGACAAGCGCTGAGGTATTCATCGACGACCAGTGCCATTTCCCGAAAATCCACCCGCATTTCATCAGCTTCCCTGCGAGGCTCCCCGGCCTCATATGATAGGCCGAAAAATCGGTCAATCCCAATCTGCCGGTCCTGGCAGTAGGTCCTCAGGGAGTGTTTGGCCATGCTGGCGACCCCATAGGCATGCTGCTCCGCGGCCCACTTGAAATGAGGGCCGTCACCGCCGCTGTCACCCACCACGATGATGTGTTGTGGTGGAATTTGAAATTGCCTGGCCACCTTATCCGTGTTGATGGGTTTATCTGTTATTTCATACAGCGGGAAAAAAGCGTATGCATCGCCAGTACCTGTCCCAAAGTTGATGTCCGGGTGGGCCGATAATGCCGTCGGACAAGGCAGCAGCTTTTTGGCAATAGCCCGCTCGAAATAACCGTGCGAACCGGTGGTGTTGACCATGAAAAGTATGTTTTTGGAAAGACAGGATTCCATCAACTCGGGAACACCGGTGTAATGTACAAACCGTTTGTCCAGGTAAGCATCCATCTGTTCCTGAGTGATTGGTGCCGGCAGACGCCTTTGACAGCGCCACATGGCGACCCGCAAGCTGATCTGATTGCTGGTATACTGCCGGAAAATATCCGACAGCTCCGATTCAAGCTGGGGGTAAACATAAACCATGAAATCAAAAGGTCCGCTGGGGCACAGACATTCACTCCAATCCGATGAGATGAGGCCGCGATAGGGGAACATTTCCTTATTAATCCCTTCTATAATTTAATTATTTGCCCTTGAAATTCGGTTTCCGCTTCTCTAAAAAAGCCGCCTGCCCTTCCTTGAGATCCTGGCTGTTGATGGCGGCTTGAACGAGGGTATCGGCCGCCTGCTGCCTGGCGGGATCCAATTTTTGGGTGGCTGCCATTAAATTTAGGATCTGTTTCATCCCTTTTAAGGCCAGGGGGGCGTTCTGGGCGATCTCTTGGGCCAGGGCATAGGTGACGGTTTCAAGTTTTCCCCGGGGAACCAGATCATCCACCAAACCCATGGATTTGAGTTCTTTGGCCTTGTAGCGCCGGGCGGTGAAAAACATTTCCTTGGTATGTTGCCAGCCAACGACACGAATGAAACGCTGCAGCCCCTCGGGGAAGTAGACCATGCCCAGACGTGCGGGCACCATCCCCATCCGGATGTCATCGACGGCAATGCGAAAATCACAGGCAACCGCCAGATCGCATGCCCCGCCAAAGGCGTAACCATTTAGCATGGCGATGACCGGAAATGGAAATTGAATGATGCTGTCCATGGCCAGATCAAAAGGGCTGGTTTTGTCCAACAAGGCTTGCTGCTCTGCCGATACATGTGTCGGGATGGCAGATATGTCATAACCCGAAGAAAATGCTCGTTCACCGGCGCCGCGGATGATCACGGTGCGAATGTCCGCATCTGCTGCATGCGTTAAGGCCTCATATATCTGAATCAGCATCTCCGGCGTCAAGGCATTGCGCTTGTCCGGTCGATTCAAAATCAACGTCAGAATTTTATCTTCCTTTTTAACCAACAGGGGTTCAGGTGGCATCGTCAATCCCAGTTAATCCATTAGAACAGAATCGTCTATAGCACAGTAATCTCTAAATTCCTTGCCGAATGTATAATTATCGAATTGAATTCATGTCAAGCAAAAGGAATTAAATCTATTGACGCGCCAGTATTGATTGGCATAAAGCCTACTATTCTGTAACAATGAATTCCGCGCGCAGCGCACATGTCATCCGCAGAAAAAAGAATACACGGCGTGCTTATGACACAGACACCCGTTGAACCCTTTTTTTTAGTTTAAGGAATATAAATGGACTACTTCTTCAACCCCCAGGGTATCGCCGTCATCGGTGCCACGGCCAATCAGCGCAAAGGGGGATATCATATACTCAAAAACCTGATCACCGGGTTTAAGGGCGGTATCTACCCGGTCAATCCCCGCTACGACGAGATTGACGGTCTCAGATGTTATGCGTCGGTTGCCGATGTTCCCGATCCCGTCGATTTGGCCATCATTTTTATACCAGCCACAATTGCCGTGGATGCCGTTCGGGAATGTGCGCACCGCGGTATCAAGGGGGTCATGATCCAGTCGGCCGGGTTTGCGGAAACCGGCGATACCGGCCGCGATTTACAGGCCAAACTGCTGGACATCAAAGCTGAATTCGGCACGCGCATATGGGGACCCAATTGCATGGGACTGGTGGATGCCGTCAACCGCCATGTTTTCTCATTTGTCTTGAACAGCATTTGGGATGACGGTCTGACACCCGGCAATGTCTCCCTGATTGTGCAAAGCGGTATGTTGTCGGCCGGATTTCTCATCGATACGGTAAGCCATGGTACGATGGGAATCAGCAAAGCGTGCTCGCTGGGCAACAAAGCCGACATTCATGAGTGCGACATCCTGGAGTACTTGATTGCGGATCCCCAGACCAAAGCGATTGGTGCCTATTTGGAATCAATTACCGATGGGCCCCGATTTTTAGAAGCCTGCCGACAAAGCCGCAAGCCTATCGTTATCCTCAAAGGGGGCAAAAGTCAAAGGGGTGCCCAAGCCGCCATGAGCCACACCGCCAGTCTTGCGGGTGATGCCAGTGTTATCCGGGGCGCCCTGGCCCAGGTGGGAGTAACCGAAGCCAATGATTTCAAACAAATGCTGGATCTATGTCGGACGCGGTCTCGGTATACCAACATTCCCCCGGATAGCAAAGGACGTATCGCCATTTTGACGTATAGTGGCGGCGCCGGCATTGTATCGGCCGACTTTGTGGATCAAATGGGACTGGAAATGGCAGATTTGTCGCCGGTTTCCCTTGAAAAACTGGCAACCGTTTTTCCGGAATGGATGCCGCCGAAAAATCCGGTGGATTTTTGGCCGGCCATCGAAAAATGCGGTTTTGACAACGTTTATCAAATCGCCTTTGAAGCGGTCTGCAGTGATCCGGGCGTAGATGCCGTTTTATTCCACATTTTTATCGGTGGCTTTGTGCAATCAATGGACCTCGCCCCCTTAGCACGCATTGCCGAAAAACATAACAAACCGCTCTTTATCTGGCTTTTGGGCAACCGCCCGCAGGCCCACGAATTTCAACTGCATGCGCATGAAAATGGCGTGCCTGTCTTTCGCGAACTGCATCGCGCTGTGGAATGCATATCCGCCGTATTTAAGACAAGGTATTAATAACGGCATACAGCTTGACAGTAAATTCAATCTCTTCTATATCATATTATCAAATGGTTAAGGAAGGTTAACCTCCAATTCAAAGGCGGTTCGATTGCCTCTCTAACATCGATTCAACTTACGGTTCACAATGAATACCTTGATTAGAGTCCCTGGCGTGCTCCTCCTATTGGTGCTGTTCTGCGCATGTTCTCCATCGTCAGAGAGTACCGGTGAAACCGATCCACCGCCCACACCGGTTCGTGTTATGGAAATCCAACCAGTCCAACTACCCATGGTTGCCGAGGTGGTGGGCCGATTGACACCCTACCGGGAAGTGACCCTTGCCGCCGAGGTAGGCGGTATCGTCACGAGCTATACTGCCGATATCGGGGATCGAATCCAAAAAAGAAACGTGATCGTCCAGCTGGATCCCAGTGATTACCAACTGGCGCTCAAGGAAGCCGAGGCCAATTTTGCCGTGGCCCAAACCCGGTTGGACCTGGCCGTAAAAGCCTATGACCGCGCCAAGAGCCTCATGCCGCGGGAGGTAATTACACAGGACGCCTTTGACAATGCGGAAGCAGAGTACCTGTCGGCCCAAGCCTCTGTGAAACGGGTGAAAGTGCTGGTGGATATTGCCAAAAGACAACTTTCAAAGACACGGATCCGGACACCTTTCAACGGTCAGGTCGCGGCTCGAATGATCGAGACCGGCCAACTGATCGGCGCGGGTCAGGCCTTGATGAAAATAATCGATCCGAACCCAATGCGGGTTAGAATCTGGCTGTCCGAAAATGAATATGTGCGCCTGGATAAACGCGATCGTGTTTCGATTGTCATGGCAGCCTATCCGGATGACGCATTCACGGGTAAAATCGATCGCATCGAAATTACCGCGGATGAGAGAACCAACACCTTTTGCGTTGAAATTTTAGTGGACAATCCCAACCTGTCCTTCAAATCCGGCATGACCGCCAAGGTGCGTATTGTCACGGCTACGCTACCCAACGCTATCCTGATACCCCAGAGCACGGTTTTGTATCGATCGGATCGCGAGGAAGTCTTTATCGTCGGGACTGGCAACCGTGCCGTCCTGCGCAAGGTCAAACTGGGTCTGTCCTTGGACGAGCGGATTGAGGTCCGTGATGGCCTTGCAGCGGGCGATCAGCTGGTTATCAGCGGCGGCCAGTACCTCACACCGGGTGATAAAATATTAATTTCGGCTTTTAATCAGGCCGAGGACAAATGAATATTTTCCGCTTTGTTATCCGGCAGGGGCGGATCTTTACGCTGATCGTCGTAATTCTACCGATCATTGCCGGCACCTATGCCTATCGATCCCTGCCCAAGGAGGGCGAGCCGGAGATTGCCGTCCCCCATGCCATCGTCGTTACCGCCTATCCCGGCGCTTCACCCAGTGAAATTGAAAGCCTGGTGACCAATCCCCTTGAAGAAGCCTTGAGCGACCTTAAAGATGTGGACGAGATGCGCTCCTCATCCGCCGAGTCCGTTTCCGTGATCGTCATCGATTTTATGGTGGATGCGGACCTGGAGCTTTCGCTGCAGCGCGTCCGGGATAAAGTGACCGATGCCCAGACGGAATTGCCCGAGGAGGCCGAAGATCCGACGGTGTCGGAAATCAGTTTCAGCGACATTCCCATTATGCTGATATCCGTGGTGGGTGACATGGATCCGGTTTTACTCAAGCGCCTGGCCGAAGATGTGGCTGACGAGCTGGCCTTGATGCCAGAAGTTCTATCTACGGATGTGACCGGTGGCAGAACCCGGGAAATTCACATCTATCTGGATCCCAGCCGGCTCAACCAGTTTGGCTTGACGATTCTTGACGTTTACAATGCAGTGAAACAATCGGATATCAATATCCCCGGCGGTATGGTCAACATCCCCGAGCGGCGTTTTCTCCTGCGGTCGCTTACTGAAATAAAAAATATAGCCGATTACGAAAAGGTTCCCCTGGTCCGTCATGGGGGCCGCGTGGTTTTTTTAGGCGATGTCGGCAGGGTGTTAGACGGGCATCAGGAAGATATCAGCTATTCACGTGTGGATGGCGAACCTTCTGTCTCCATTGCCGTAAAAAAGCGGGTGGGAGCCAATATTCTGCAAACATCGGCCAAGGTTCGCAAGGCCATCGAAACCATACAGATGGGCTTTCCGGCCGGGGTCAGTATGGTCGTAACGGCCGATCAGGCCAAATACATTCAGCAAGGGTTCGACACGATGAACAACTCGGCCGTTACCGGTTTGATCATCGTGATTGTGGTGCTCTATTTTGCCATGGGCTTCCGGAATTCCCTCATCACGTCTCTATCGATTCCATTGTCGCTGCTGATCACATTCATCCTGCTGAAGGTTTTTGATCAGACCAATAACAACATGGTCCGATTTTCACTGGTGCTCTGCATCGGTCTTTTAGTGGACAATGCCATCATTGTTGTGGAAAATGTCTATCATCACTATCAGATGGGCAAGGAGCGATTGGTTGCCGTCATCGATGGGGTCTCGGAAATCGCCGCGCCGGTAGTCTCGGCGACATTTACGACCATGGCTGCATTCCTGCCGATTTTGCTGATGACGGGAACAACCGGCGAATACATGGGCTTTTTACCCAAGACCGTCACCATTGCACTGTCTGCATCCCTGATCGTTTCATTGATCGCCAACCCGTTGGTGCTGTCCCGATTCATGAAGCGCTCCGTCAAGGATGGCCGCATCGTCCGACCCGAGGAAGATCTGGCATTTTTAAAAAGCGCTTATGTACGCATGGTTTCGTGGGCGCTGAACCACCGCATGGTAATTGTCGTGCTGACGATTTGCAGCATGGCCTGGGCCATCAGTTTGGTAGGGCTCAATTATATCAAGATCGAAATGTTCCCCGACATCGACTTTGATTACATCTATATCCCCATTGAAACACCCACGGGAACGGATGTGGATACCACCGACGCCATCGCCAGACGGGTGGAAAATATCGTGGCGGAAATGGTGCCGGAAGCCACCCAGGTGGTTTCGACGGTAGGCTATCGAGGCCAGAGCGCCTATGAGCTGTCTTTTGGGCAGGGCACCGTCAGCCATTTTGCCGAAATTACCATCGAGCTTCTGGACAGCAAGGAGTATGCACGTGTTTCTCACCTGGAGATCCAGCAGCGCATCCGGGAGTACCTGGAAAAAATTCCAGGCGCCGCCATCCGCTTTAGGCCGCTATCCTGGGGGCCGCCCACATTTGCACCCATCGTAGTCAAAGTCCTCGGCCCGGACCTGGCGGTACTGCGGGAGATCTCCAGTGAGGTCAAGGCGCGTTTGTCCCGTATCAACGGGGCTGTAGATGTTAAGGATGATTTTGAGAATGCGCCTCCGGAACTGCGGGTAACGGTTGATCGCCAGAAGTCGGCTTCGCTGGGCATTCCATTGGATCAACTGGCCATGACGCTTCGGGGTGCCACAGCCGGCCTGGATATTCGCGAGTTCCGGGATGAAATGGATGTATCCAAAAAGTATGACGTGCGCGTGCGGTTTTCACCGGCATCCCGGACCACGCCCAGGATGCTGGACAAGATCAAAATCCGGTCGGACACCGGTATGCTGGTGCCTCTGGCCAATATTGCCGGATTTTCCCAGGGACCGGGAATCAGCAGAATTGGGCATGTGGACCGTCGCAGGGTGGTGCGCGTATCAGCCCGCAACGAAGGCCGGCCGGCTGTGGAGATCTCCAAAGAGCTTAACAAGCAGCTTGCCGCGTTTGATCTGCCCCAGGGCTATACCTTCGATTTTTCCGGCGAACACCGCGAAACCGAGGAATCCTTTGCCAGCCTGAAACTGGCCTATCTGATCGCGTTTATCCTTATTTTCGCATTGTTGGTGACTCAGTTCAATTCCTATTTTCAACCCCTGGCCATTATGACAGCCCTGCCCTTGTCGATCGTCGGCGCCATGTTCGGGCTGCTGGTTACGGGCAACAATTTCTCGATCATGAGCTTTGTGGGCTTGGTGGGTCTGACCGGCATCGTGGTCAATGACTCCATCGTTCTGGTTGACTGCATCAACAACAAACGTAAAGAAAAAATGATGCTTTTCGACGCCATTACGGCTGCCGGACAGCAGCGATTGCGACCTATTATTTCCACCACCCTCTCAACCATTGGCGGCATCATTACCCTGACAATTACCGATAAACTGTGGGAAGGATTGGGGGTGGTGATCATCTTCGGCATCGGTTTTGCCACCGTGCTGACCCTGGTGGTCGTACCGGTAATGTATTCGCTTTTTGAAAATCTGGGATATTATACCATTTCCGCCTTCAAGGGGCCCCGGTTTCAATCCATGCCCACCGGAAAAAGCTATTTTGTGTCAAGACGTCGCGGTGCCAAGTTTTGGGTCGCATTGATACTGCTGGCCCAGCTTGGAGCCTTTGCAGCCGGTGGATATCTGCTGGCGCCTGAAGCAATTCGTATTTGGTCCGGGGCTCATTTCCAGGCACCCGATCTGATCAAGCTGGTAATTGAAGTGGTCGTGTTTGTCCTGGCCTTCGGGTTGCGGGGGGTCGGTGTTCTGCTGGTACTGATGATTCCGACCTGGGCAGGCCTGTTTTTTCTCATGGGGCGCCGCACGGCGGACATGCATTATATCGATGTTACCATCGATGGCATCACCCTGACATCACCGGTTGAATCACTCTTTTTGACGGCCGAATCCATCGAACGGGTTAAATTTTCCAGGCTTACCAGACGATTGACCATCTATGCCGGCAGACGGCGAATCCGGCTACGCAAAGTTGTGGCGGCCAAAAGAAAACCGCAAATGATGCCGCTCAGAACATGGCTCGCCACAAAACCGCCATCCCGGGCTGACCTCAGGGCCGGTATGCAAGGGCTGAAGGAGGCCCTGGCGACCATGACATCCGGTTCGGATTGATCATCCGTTTCGATTCCATAAATTTCAACCGGTTAAAATAGATTAAAGAATGCCAGATTACGATTTGATTGCGCCATGGTATGATTTTCTGTTGCGCCTGTTTCTAAAAAGTATCCGCCGCGATATCCTCAAGTTGGTCCTGGCGGCAAAGCCCGGGCTCGTTTTGGACGTGGCCTGTGGCACCGGCGACCAGCTGCGCCGTCTGGCACAGCAGCATATAAACGCCATCGGCATCGATCTTTCCGAGCCCATGTTGCGCCAGTGTCGCCAGTCAAACCCGTCCGCAGACTGTTTGTTACAAGACGGCACGGCCATGGCCTTTCAGCAAGCCTCTTTCGATATGGTCATGATATCCTTTGCTTTGCACGAATCCGGGTGGTCTGCGGCTGTAAAAATGCTGGACGAGATTTACCGGGTGCTTAAACCCAAAGGCCATCTGCTAATCGCGGACTATGCAGATTTAAATCATATCCGTGCCCATGTCCGTTTTGCCATCAACACGATTGAGTTCCTGGCTGGTCGCCGGCATTACCGAAATTTCCGTCGATATCTTCACCACGGCGGTCTGGAGGTTTTGGTCGATTCGGACCGGTTCAGTCTGCTACACGCCCACCATCACGCATCCGGTGCAATTGTACTGGGGCATTTTGAACGCTGCGATGTTCTGTGATTAAATTGGAGAAGACCAAATAATGAAACCGCTAAGTCATGAGGTTAGGTGGTAGTACGGTATTGTGCAATCTGTCTCGATATGGCAATCAGCTGATCATTCTCATCCCAAATCTCCCCATCCTCTTCCAGGAGGCCGCACGTAATAAATCGCGTCCGAAAAACACATTTCAACCACATTGTTTGGGGTATGTGACGAATATTGACTGAAAACTCCAGGGTCGGTACCCAGGCAACCATACCTTGACTGGTCATCACGGCCGGTGGGAATGAATCAGCTGCCAGGAGAATCCCCAAGACATCCACAGGCCGGTCATCCTTGAATTTTATATGACCCCGCATTTCTGATTGCTTGGACAGATCCCCCGAAAGCCATCCGGTGCAGGAAGGATCCAGGCGAATATCCATATTCCCAAACAGGCTATATTTCGGCAATTCAGGTACCGGCAGGCAGTCTTTTAATGGGGCAAACGCTGCCGCTGGTTTTGCATAGCTTTCCAACACACATTCATTTTTTTCACTGGCAAACGTACCGAAGGCCCTGATTTTTTTTTCACCGTTCTGGTGCAATGTGGCCTGCAGGCGGTTAAACTGCCGTGAAACGGCCAGTTTTTCCACGGATACCCGCACCGCACCCGGTTCGCAACGCCTTAAATAGTTGGCCGTGATGATGGGCGTTGATTGCATATCGCTCACGAACATCATGGCCCGGGTCAAGATCGTCATCAAATAGCCCCCGTCGGGGACAGCGTTGATGGACCAGTTGTCGCTAATCTTTCCCGAGAATAAGCGGTCCGTTTCCGCATGAAGTTGAAGATCCCGGTCGAATTGATGCATCCGTGTGCCTTTATGCGAATAAATTGTATATGAAAACGCAACTTTCGGGATTCAGGTCATGCAAAGGCCGAAAGTTGCGTTATCACCTTTCCCCGTACCCATGTAATGCCTTCTAAGGGCTGGGCGCCAGCCTTAAAAGACGGCCACCGGAACCGTCTTCGAGCACGTACAAAGCCCCTTCTGGTCCCTGTTCGATCTCGCGTATACGCGCACCCCATTTAAACCGTTCGACTTCTTCAGCAGTTTCTCCTTTTAAACCAACATGAATAAGTGCCCGTGATACGAGTCCACCGATAAGGGCACTGCCTTTCCAGGCCGTAAACATACTGCCGTCATAAATTACAAGACCGGACGGTGCAATGGAGGGTACCCAAAATGCCCGGGGGGCTTCGAATTCAGGGCGGGTGTCATGATCGGGAATCACCACACCTGAATAGTGGTCGCCGTTTGATACGATCGGCCATCCGTAATTTTTCCCGGCGAGGATCAAATTCAATTCATCGCCGTGACGCGGGCCCATTTCATGGACCCACAAACGTCCGTCGGCATCAAAATCGATACCCAGCATATTGCGATGTCCGATGGTCCAAAATTGCTTGGCAATCTCCCCACGATTTTGCCACGGATTGTCGGTGGGAACTGTTCCGTCGTCGTTCAAGCGCAGCACCTTGCCAAGATGACCGTTAAAATTTTGGGCCGGTGTCAGTTTTTGACGGTCACCGGAAGTGATGAACATTTTACCGTTCGGTCCGAAGGCGATGCGATGGCTGTAATGTCCTCTGCCCGTAACTTTCGGCTCCTGAGCCCACAGTTTTTCCATGGATGTGAGCCTGAGCGCGGTGTTTTTTAGATTGAGTTTTGCGCGCACCACCACCGCACCGATCGTGGCCTTGTCAATGCCGCGTTCGGCATAAGACAAATACACCCAGGAATTACGTTTATAGTCGGGGTGCAGCACCACATCGCCCAGACCGCCCTGACCGCCATAGGCGACTTCCCACAAGCCCTGTACGTCCGATTTCGATCCAGTGCTGGTAACATGCCACAGAAAGCCTCTCTTCTCGGTCACCAAAAGCGTGCCATCGGGCAGGAACGTCATTGCCCATGGCTCATCGAAGGTTGCAACCTGCGTGGCTGCAAGTACGGTGCCTTGCGTACCCGCAATCGGAAAGTCCCCGGCCTCGGCCGGCACAGCCATTGTGATGATAATCAGCGAAAAGATAATTAAGCGCATGGTCGTGAATCCTTTTTTACCTGCTGACTGCGCAATTCTTTATGCCGTGTTCAATCTAACCAATTTGAATGCGTATGCCATGCTCGCGAACACCGTTATTGCAGTAGCCCAGTACATTCCAGCTTGCCGTATCGGGTTGTTTCTGGCCGCCTGTGCTGGTGGCACGTGATAAGATGGTAGCCTCTCCTTTGCTTTTGGCTTCCCATAAATACTCCCAGTGTCGCCAGGCATAGGGCACATCCAAGCCGATCAACGTTGCCGGATGCCAAGAGTGTCCATTATCCACCGATACCGCCACCTCCCGAATACCGTCTTCACCGGCATAGGCGGCCCCTCTGATGGGGATGATTCCGGCTGACACTTGCGCATCCTTCAGTGGTTGGGTGATAATGGATTTGACCGCCATATGGGTAATCACGTCACCTGTGGCAGGGTCTTCTCCTTTCTGAAAGATCCGGTAGACCTTATCCATGAAAAAACTTTTTACCGGGGCACTGATCAATGTGATTTTCATTACCCATTTAACACAATTGGCACCTGTCCAACCCAGTGCCAAGGCTCGTAATGGAAATCCATGTTCCAGCGGAAGTTGCTCCCCATTCATTTCGTAGGCCAGGAGTGTCGAATCCATGGCCTTTTCGATGGGAATACTTCGAATGAATTTTATTTGGGATTTACCTTTTGGAATATCAAAACCTTCAAAACAGACATGTTTGGCATCGGGTTGAAGACCTGCCCGTTTCAAGACATCCCCGAGCCAAACCCCACCCCACAAAGCGTTCCCAACGCCGCCGATGGTCCACGGATTCCCGGATGCTTTATCCTTTAAAAGCGAACGGCTGTTGCCGGAACACTCCAGCGTATTGGCCACAACAACCTTCGGCATGGCCAGAATGTCGTCATAGGACAGTTGCAATTCCCGGTCCACATGCCCGTCGATGGAAAGAGACCAGCCGTCCAGGTCCACCGGGCTTTCCGGAAACTGGCCTTGGTTCCGTTTAAAAAAAACCGCGTTGTCGGTAATCCAGGTTCGCAGTCTTTGGATGGGCGTTTCGGCATTGAGTGGATTTTGGGTCATGACACGCATATGCTTATCCATAGGTAAGATCTCCTTCGAAATGAAATTTCAAAACAGCGTATTTATTGTTGTGAAAATAGTTCTATTTTTTTGAATCTCTCCAATAGATGCAGCCGATGCCCCACAATATTACAAATAACAAAAGCAAATGCAATTGTTATGAAGTCTGATGTGCCAACCGGTCATATTACCAATGAATTTGATACCCCGTAAACCGTTGTGAGCAAGCCAAATTAACGCATCGATTTTAATTTCGCGGTTACCTTGAATCTATATAATCTGTCCATTCGTATCAAAAGTTATAAACTATTATACTTATGGGGGCCATTCGTATGGGCTCCGCATCGCAACACGGGCCCCCAGCATTTCAAAAATGCGCATGAGACCATAGCGGGTGCGGTCCAGAAACACAAAATTGTGATTCATGTCCACATGTTTGCGTAAACGATATATTTTATCCAGATGTTGCCGCCCCTCGGCAAAGAAACCCGGATTGGCGCCAAAGTCGAAAAACGCTTCTACAAACAATTTCTCAAACCATTTGCTGAAAGTGACAATGGTCTCGAAAAATTGCTGTTTGGTCTGATCGTCCAGTTTGGAGCGAATCATGTCGAAAGCCGTCAGCAAATCGAAATATCTTTCCTTATCGGGGTTGACCGCAGTTGCCGGCAATTGCCGATAATGTTCTACAAATTCCGGGCTCAGGCGTTTGACACAGCCGAAATCCACCAGTCCCACAGACAAGTTATCTGCAACAATAAAGTTCCCGGGATTTGGATCGGCATGAATGGTATGAAGCTCGTAGAGACCGGTGAAAAATATTTGGTTTAGGGTGGCGGCAACGGAATCACGCGCCTTTTGGCTGGGATTGGTTTTTATCCAAGCATCCAACGGCAAGCCCTTTAAATAAGTTTGACTTAAGATATTCCCGGATGAATAGTCTTGATATACCTCTGGGATCTTCACGTCAGGAAGTTTCAAATTTTCTCTGAAATAACCCACATGTTGGGATTCCCTGTGATAATCAATCTCCTCCAGGAGACGGGCTTCAATCTCATCCAGGACCGATCGATACAGATGATAGTCGTCTGCCGGTCGCAATAGGTTTTTAATCAGACGGATATCGCTGGCAATGGTGCGATCAATACCGGGATACTGAATTTTGATAGCCAGGTTGTGACCCTCTTGCGTCCGGGCACGATGTACCTGACCCAGACTGGCTGCGGCAAAGGCCTCGGATTCAAAAGATGCAAATAGCCTCTCGGGAGACTCACCCAGGGCATTGATAATAACTTTGCGAATCAATGCCCGGTTTAATGGCGGCACCTGGTGATAGGATTTTTCCAGCTCCCGGCGCACTTCCTCCGGAAAAATATCAATTTCAAAACTGAGTTGCTGGGCTATCTTTAAGGCAGTACCTCTCAGCAGGCTCAATCCTTGAAACAGAATATGTGCCCCTTCACGCTGCGCTTTTTGTTTGGCTGCTTTTTGCCTTTGACGATCCAAAAAGGGCTTTTCCGCCATATACTTCAGCATCCTGCCGCCAATCTTCATGGCGGTTTTACCACCCGATATGGATCGCTGCCATTTGTTTTGAGGTATGCCCGTACGCATCATTTTCAACCGAATTCGAAATTCAAACAACTGACCGCCTATGTGTAATTTAGGGTATCAGGTTTGATCTTTGGTGCTTGGCAGTGATCATTTCCGCTTTATCCGGCTTGGGTTCCCATGAATTCACGTTTAACCTTCTGCGCCACGTCAACATGCCCCTTCAAGTTCGGTAATCTGCTGAGCACGTGGGTTTTGAATAACATGATGGACAAATCAAACATCTTATTGACGATGCCGGATTTCAACAAAACCACCCCCAAATCCAGACTTTTGTCAATCAGAATGCTGGTGTCCTCAAACTGGGGCGATTTGTCTGCCAGCCAGTATGCCAGCACGGCAATGTAGTAATCCCAAAAAAGCTGCACCACCAACTCCGAAAACATCAGCGGCGGGATTTCCTCAACTTCGATGGCCGCTTCAAGCATGTCACTGATGGCCTGTAAGAATTGCTTGCGGATGGGTTCAAACAACTGGAAATTCTGGCTCAGGGAGAAAAACACGGTTTTATAGCTGAGATCCACAAACTCCCGATCCGGTAAAAACAGGGTCAGGCTGGTCTCAAAATAAGACTGTACCTGCTCCTGAAAAGAAAAGGTGTTGAAATCATCGATGGCCTGCAATTTTTTGGAACACTCACAAAAATGATCCTCATAATAAGCGTACAGGATTGATTCCTTGGTGGGGAAGTAATTATAGATGGTGGCATCACCGATCCCGCTGCGCCGAGCGATTTCCCGCATGGTTGCGGCTTTGAATCCTTTGTCAATCATCAGATCGACACTGGCACTGATGATCTTGCGGCGATTTTTTCTGCGCTGCTTCTGAGATATTTTCATTTAAAATCCATTTACTATTTATTAAATTTTATTATTTGCATTTTAATATATAGCAATTTTATTTAAAGTCAATAAAAATCGGTGTTCCCAAAAAAATCTTTACAAGATCTACGTGATGGTTTATTATTTATTTCGACCAGTCAGTATAAATTAAGCACCTAAGTCGCCCCAAAGCAAAAGAATAACATCTAATGCCCAAGCTCGGAATGGAACCCATCAGACGTGCCCAGGTTATACGGGCTGTTATCGAATCGATCGCTGACGACGGTTTGGAAGCGATGACCATGGATGATGTCGCTAAAAGAGCCCAAGTAAGCAAAGGGGTGGTCAATTATTATTTCAACAGCAAACGCGATCTGCTGCAGCAATCATTCCAGGCCTTTTTGGAATCCTACTATCAACAAATCGCAGATTTGATCCAAGCGGACATGACGGCCCTGGAAATGCTAAGCGTGGTTATCGCTATTTGCTTCCCCGAAGGCGATGTGGCCCTGCAACTCTGGCAACATGATCCCAAGCTAAAAGATAAGGTCCAACCAGGACAGAAACCTGAATTCATCTATCCGATTGATAAACTCGGAAAGGTATTCGTCCATTTTCTGAGCCGGACGGTCCTGGACGAAGCGTTTGAAGCCGTGTATCAAGCCGTCTATCGCACCTATTTGGAAGGAACCAAAGCGATCATTGAACATGGCATCGACACCAAGGAATTTCGGTGCGTCAATGCCCAGGAGGCCGCCTTCGGGATTATGGCGTTGATTGAAGGCTTGGTTTTATATCGCAATGTCGGGTTCAATCCCATGACCGCCACAGGATACCGGTCTCTGTGCTTAAATTTCATTAAGCAGCATTTAATTATAAAGCCGGCGAATGCGTCAAATGTTGGCACCCTTTTCTTCAACGTAAAATGACAGGAGAACATCATGTCCAGACCATCCGTTATTATCATCGGCGCAGGCCTGAGTGG
>Ga0180435_10001103_pt1 | contig 28368 bp, 22 predicted proteins | sample SS_ome_3_FD_132467 | JGI IMG/M metagenome (GOLD analysis project Ga0180435, IMG submission 132467) | Hypersaline lake sediment archaeal communities from the Salton Sea, California, USA - SS_3_S_1 metaG | ecosystem: Environmental > Aquatic > Non-marine Saline and Alkaline > Hypersaline >... | reverse complement strand
CGGGTCGAGCCGTCGACGTTGCGCACCGTGACGAACCAGCCGGCCTGCTCGGCGGCGTCGCTGAGGCCGTCACCGTCGCTGTCGGCCTGCGGTCCACTCGGCGGCGTGCCCTGGAACGTGACCGTGCTGGGGTCGACCAGCCGCTCGGGGGGCGCGATCTGGTTCCCCGCGAGGTCCGTCACGTTGGTGACGGCCAGGGTGTACAGCAGATCGGACTGGGCCATCGTGGTCAGCGTGACCGTGGTGCGGTCGGCGCTGCGGGTCGCGCCGAGGACCTGCAGGGTGGCGTCCGGTCCGGTGGCGCCGTCGAGCCGGGCGGTGATGCGGTAGTGGGTGGGCTCCTCGGCCGAGGCCTGTTCGATGGGTTCGGTGAAGGTCACGAGGACCGTCGTGTTGCCCGTCGATCCGGTGTTGGCGACGCGCGGCGGGGCGGTGTCGCCGTCGATGGGGCCGGTGCGGAAGACGCCGTTGAAGTCGGCGCTGTTGGCGGCCGGGTCGACGGCGTTGCCCTGCCGGTCGGTCACGCCGGTGACGGTGACGGTGTAGACGGTGAGCTCGTCGCGTTGCGGCGCGGTGGTGAGCAGCACCTGGGTGGCGTACGGGTTGGCGTACCCGGCCGCGATGACCTCGAGCGGGCTGCCGTCGGCGGCTTCGATGGCGTAGCGGTCGGCGCGGTCGGCGCCGACGACGGGCTCGCTGAAGTCGACGAGCACCTCGGTGTTGGAGATGGCCGTCGCGCCGGTGACGGTGGGCGGGATCGCGTCTCCGACCGGGATGCCCCGGAACTCGGCGGTGTTGTTCGTGGGGTCGAGGAGCTTGTCGCCCGCCTGCGTCACCACGTTGGTCACCCGCAGCGTGTAGCCGGTGTCGGTCTGCTCCTCGGTCGTGAGGATGACCCGGGTGCGATCCGTACGCCCGCGGTCGTCCACGGCGAAGCGGATCGACGCGATCGTGAGATCGGACGTCTCGTCGAGCGTGGGCGCATCCTCGACGACGTCGTAGTACTGGGGGTCGAGCGCCATGTCCGACATCTCGGCGCCGGCGCCGGGCGGCGGGTCCGCGAAGTGGACCAGCACCTCCGTGGCGCTGAGCGAGATCGCGGAGGCGACGATCGGGGCCCGCACGGAGGTGCCGCCGAAGCTCGACGACGACGTGCCCAGGGTGCCCCCTTGCGCCGCGCCGACCCCACTGACGTCCAGGGTGTAGGCGACGCCGTCCTGGAGGGCGGCCGTGGCGAGCAGCACGGTGCGACCGTCGGCCGCCCGCTGCGCCGAGAACACCTGGACCGGGCCGCCCGCGTGGGCGATCGCGTAGTTCGCGGCGACCTCGCTGGCGTCGTCGACCGCCGTCGAGAAGACGACGCGGACGGTGTGGGCGGAGGTCGCCTGAGCGTCGTACTCGAGCTCTGCGGGGGGCGCGGGGGCGCGGCCGCACGCGACGAGCGCTACGGCCAACGTGAGGAAGACGACGAACGGCGTCCAGCGGTGTTTTGGCACGAAAGGCCTCCGTCCCCAGCGACCGTGGCCGCTGGAGTGCCCGGGGAGGGCAGGTGTGGGAACGCGTACCTACCGGGTTGTGCGCGGGTACGAACGGATCCTACCCTGGCCCCCTGGGGTGGGTATGTGCACGCGTCACGCGACCGCGACGCGGATCCGCGAGGCGCGGCATGCGTGCCGACCGATCAAGTGGCGTCCGACGCGTCGGATCCCTTCGCCAGGCGCGCGAACACCATTCGGCCCATCTGCGTCTGCAGACTGCTCGTGACGACGACGTCCAGCGTGCTGCCCACCCGCCCGGCTGCGCCCTCCACCACGACCATCGTGCCGTCCTCGAGGTAGGCGAGCCCCTGGCCGGGCTCGCGGCCTTCCTTGGCGATGTCGAGCGAGAGCCGCTCGCCGGGCAGGTGCGGCGCCTTGACCGCGTTGGCGAGCTGGTGGAGGTTGAGCACCCGAACCCCCTGCAGGCCGGCGACTCGGTGGAGGTTGTAGTCGGTCGTCACCAGGTCGGCGCCTCGGGTCACGCACAGCTTGACGAGCTTGTCGTCGACCGCGGCGACCGACGGGTCGTCGTCGATCACCTCGGTCGGCACGCGCCCCTGGTTGACCAGCCGGTCGAGCATCTCGAGACCGCGGCGCCCGCGCCGCCGCTTGAGCGGGTCGTCGGCGTCCGCGATGCGTTGGAGCTCGTGCAGGACGAACTGCGGCACGAGCAGCCGGCCGTCGAGGAAGTTCGCCTCGGCCACCTCGACCAGCCGTCCGTCGATGATCGCCGAGGTGTCCACGAGCTTCGGCGTCCCGCGGTCGGGCACCGTGCCGATGTGGGTGTCGAAGACCCCCGGCGTCCGGGCAGAGGCGAACAGGCTGCGGTTGACGACGAGGAACCACGCGGACGCCGTGACCAGCGTCACCGCGATCGCCAGCGACCACAGCCAGGTGAAGCCCGGCACCACCGCCAGCACGCTGTTGAGCAGCACCGTGATCAGGAGCCCGACGGTGGCGCCCGTCCCCGCCGCCAGCACGGCATCGGGCGGCACCGCGCCGACGCGTTCGACGAGCCCGTCGAGCCGCCGCGCGATCGTCGGGCCGCGCCGGAGGCCCGCGAGCAGCCCCAACAGCGCGCCCAGCGTGGAGAGGTAGAGCAGGTTGTTGGGCCCCACGAGCCAACCGAGCCGGAGCATCCACGACGCCAACGCGATGCCGCCCAGAGAGCCCGTCAGGCTCAGCCCGACGATCACCCAGCGCCGGAGGCGGTTGCGCCTCATGGCCGGCCCCACAGCGCGACGAAGGCACCCGCGACATCGGGCGCACCGCGCCAGGTCACGGCGTCCCCACCGCCCCGCGGCCCCACGACCCGCGGGTGCCGGGCGCGCTCGGCCTCGGCGGCGCGGCGCGCCCCCTGCGCGACCGAGCGCAGCTCGCCGGCGAGCCCGACCTCACCGAAGACCGCCGTCGCCTCGGGGACCGGCCGGTTGGTCACCGCCGAGGCGACCGCGACGGCGACCGCCAGGTCGGCCCCCGGATCGGTGAGGCGCATGCCGCCGGCCACGTTGACGAAGACGTCCAACCCCGCGAGGGGCAGGTCGAGGCGGCGCTCGAGCACCGCCAGCACCAGGTCGACACGCCGGGCGTCCAGCCCCTGCACGACCCGCCGCGGCGCCGAGTAGGGCGACGCCGACGCCAGGGCCTGCACCTCGACGAGCAGCCCCCGCTGTCCCTCGAGGGCGGCGACCACGACCGAGCCGGGCACCCCGTGCGGCCGTTCCGCGAGGAACGCGTCGGACGGGTTCGCCACGGGGCGCAGGCCGCCGTTCGTCATCTCGAAGACGCCGACCTCGCCGGCGGCGCCGAAGCGGTTCTTGAGCCCGCGCAGCACGCGGAAACCGGCGGCCGACTCCAGCGCGAGGGTGGCGTCCACGACGTGTTCCACGACCTTGGGCCCGGCGATCGCGCCCTGCTTCGTCACGTGGCCGATGAGCACCAGCGTGCTGCCCGAGGTCTTGGCGGCCTGCACCAGCAGGGCCGTGGCGTCGCGGACCTGAGTGAGCGAACCGGGGGCGGCGCCCTCCTCGACCGTCAGGGTCTGGATGGAGTCGACGATCACCAGCGCAGGCGCCTCGCTCGCGAGGTGGTCGGCAATCGCGTGGGCGTCGGTGCTGCGCAGCAACTCGACGTCGGCGCTGACGGCCAGGCGGCCGGCGCGCAGCTTCACCTGCGCCGGCGACTCCTCACCGCACACGACGACCGTCCGGCGGCCCGCGCGGGCCGCGGCGTCCGCCAGTTGTAGCAGCAGCGTCGACTTGCCGATCCCCGGTTCGCCCGCCAGCAGCACGGCCGCGCCGGCCACCCAGCCGCCACCCAGCACGCGGTCGACCTCGTCGAGGCCGCTAGGGATGCGCGCCACGCCGAGGTCGCTGAGGTCGCCGAGGCGCACGGGGCTCGGCGCGGGCGACGGCGCTCGCCGCTCGGTGGCCTCGGGCGCCAGGGGCACCACGCTGCCCCACGCGCCGCAGCGCGGGCAGCGGCCCAGGGGTCCGGGGCTGCGGGCGCCGCAGTCGCTGCACGCGTAGACGGTCGTCACCCGCGCCATCGTCGGCTCCTGGGGTCGTGGTTCGAGCGGCCGCGCCTCATGGCGCGCAGTCTAGCGCCGCCGAACCCGGGCGTCACACCATCGGTACGGGCCGAGCGAAGACCAGGCGGCCCCCCTCGACCGTCACCAGGATCGGCTCGTCCGCGCCGCGCTCGAGTAGCTCGATCGACAGCGGGTCCTCGACGTGCGCGCGCAGCACCGCCCGCAGCGGCCTCGCGCTCTCGCCCGCGGGCAGGTGCTCGACCAGGAAGGTCGCCACCTCGGGGCCGAAGCGGACGTCCACGTCGCGGCCCGCCAGCTCGCGGGCGATGTCGTCGAGCATCTGGTGCGTGATGACGACGATGCCTTCTCGGTCGAACGTCTGGAAAGCGATGACCTCGTCGAGCCGATCGAGGCACTCGGGGGAGAAGATGCGCTTCAGGGGGGCGTCGACGTCGGCGACGGCGTCGATCTGGAAGCCGATCCCTGCGCCCCGGTTGAAGCCGGTATTGCTCGTCATGATGAGGATCACGCGGCGGAAGTCCACCTGCCGGCCGAGTCCGTCCGTGAGGCGGCCGTCGTCGAGGACCTGCAGGAAGGTGTTGTAGATGTCGGGGTGGGCCTTCTCGATCTCGTCGAGCAGGACGACCGAGAACGGCTGGCGGCGGACGGCCTCCGTCAATCGGCCTCCCTGCTCGTGGCCGACGTACCCGGGCGGCGCCCCGATGAGTTTGCTGATCGCGTGGGCCTCCTGGTACTCGGACATGTCGAGGCGCACGAGCGAGCGCTCGCTGCCGAACAGTTCCAGGGCCAACTGCTTCGCCAGGTACGTCTTGCCGACCCCGGAAGGGCCGACGAACAGGAATGATGCCGACACCCGCGTGCGGCCTCCGAGCCCCACCCGCGCGCGCCGCAGCGCCGCGGCCAGCGCGACGATCGCCTTGTCCTGGCCGACGACGGCTTTCTTCAGGCGGCGCTCCAGGTCGGCGAGCCGCTCGCCGTCGTGGTCGTCGACGTAGATGCCGCCCCAACTGTTGACGACCGATTCGACGTCCTCGCGGCTGACGATCGGCGTGCCGTCCTCGCCCTCGAGCACCGGGAAGCCCAGCGACTTGTTCAGGCGCGTGCGGGCCGCGGCCTCGTCGATGAGGTCGATCGCCTTGTCGGGGAAGTTGCGACCGGGCAGCGAGCGCTCACCGAAGCGCACCGACAACTCGAGGATGGGCACCGGGATGACGACCCCGTGGTGCGCCTCGTACTTCTCGCGCAGGCCGTGGAGGATCTGCAGCGACTCCTCGGGCGACGGCTCCAGCACGATCACCGGCTGGAAGCGACGCTCCAGCGCAGCGTCCTTCTCGATGTAGCGATGGTACTCGCCGGTGGTGGTGGCGCCGACGACCTGCACCTCGCCGCGCGACAGCGGCGGCTTGAGGATGTTCGCCGCGTCGAGCGTCCCCTCGGCGCCACCGGCGCCGACCAGCGTGTGCAGCTCGTCGATGAAGGCCACGACCTTGGCGCTCTTGAGCTCCTCGATGATCTGGCGCAGGCGCTCCTCGAACTCGCCGCGGTACTTGGTGCCCGCGACCACGTTGGACAGGTCGATCGCCAGCACCCGCACGTCGGCGAGGTTGGGCGGCACGCGACCGTCGACGATCGACTGGGCCAGCCCCTCGACGATGGCGGTCTTACCGACGCCCGGCTCGCCGATGAGCACCGGGTTGTTCTTCGTGCGGCGCGAGAGGATCTGGATGACCCGCCGGATCTCCTCGGTGCGACCGATGACCGGGTCCAGCTTGCCGTCACGCGCCTCCTTCGTGAGGTCGCGCGCGTACTCGTCGAGAAACGGCGTGGCGACCGCGTCGGGAGCCTTCTTGGGATCGGCCGCGGCCAGGATGCGCCAGCGGACCGTGTCGACGTCGCGGGTCAGCTGTTGGAGGATGCGGTAGGCGACGCCGTCGCCCTCGCGGATGATCCCGAGCAGGATGTGTTCCGTGGCGATGACGTTGGAGCCGACACTGCGGGCCTCGCTGCCGGCGAGCTCCATCACCCGCCGCGCCCGCGGCGTGATGGCGGCCGTCTCGTTGCGCGGTAGGCCGTCGCCCCGCCCGACCATCTCCTCGACCTGCTGGCGGATCCCGTCCAGCGTGGCGCCGAACTCCGCCAGAACCTTGCTGGCCGTGCCGCCCTCGCGCATGAGACCGAGCAGCAGGTGCTCGGGCCCGATCATGGCGTGGCCCAGCTTCGACCCCTCCTCGCGCGCGAAGTGGAACACCAGGCGGGCGCGATCGTCGTAGCGGTTCATCGGGCCTCACCGACCCCCGCGGACCCGACGACGGTCGTGGTTCGGCGATGAGGTGCGTCAGGGACGCGCGTTGGGCGCAGTACCGGCATGGTGTATCGTACGCTGTCGGCGTGAGCGCCGTGTGGGGTCGGCGACACCGTCACCCACTCTGCGCCCCGGGTCCGACAGGATCCGACTGGGTCCGACAGGATCCGACTGGGTCCGACAGGATCCGACTGGCCCCGACCGAGGCCGGCCGGATCCGGTTGCGGCCCGGGCGCGCGCCGTCCGAACCTCCCCGAACTAGGAGCCCCCCATGACGTTCCAGGACATGATCATGACCCTCGACCGCTTCTGGGCGTCGCGTGGCTGCGTCATCGCGCAGCCGCACGACACCGAGGTCGGGGCCGGCACCTTCTACCCGACCACCTTCCTGCGGGCCCTGGGGCCCCAGCCGTGGCGCGTTGCCGGGGTCGCCCCGAGCCGCCGCCCCGCGGACGGGCGCTACGGCGACAACCCCTACCGCTTCCAGTACTACTACCAGTACCAGGTCGTGCTGAAACCGTCGCCCGCCGACGTTCAGGAACAGTACCTGGCCTCGCTGCGCGAGCTCGGGATCGACCCGCTGGCCCACGACCTGCGCTTCGTCGAGGACAACTGGGAGTCGCCGACGTTGGGCGCCTGGGGACTCGGCTGGGAGGTCTGGCTCGACGGCATGGAGATCACCCAGTTCACGTACTTCCAACAGGTCGGCGGCCAGGACTGCCGACCGGTCAGCGTCGAGTTGACCTACGGCCTCGAGCGCCTGGCCATGTACTTGCAGGGCGTCGAGCACGCCTTCGACGTCGTCGTCACGCCGGGCACCACGATCGGCGACCTGCGCCGCGACTTCGAGCGCCAGCACTGCCGCTACAACTTCGAGCTCGCGGACACGGAGTTGCAGCGGCTGCTGTTCGACCGCTTCGAGGCCGAGGCGCTGCGCCTGCTCGACGCCGACGTCGTGCACCCGGCCTACGAGTTCGTGTTGCGCAGCTCCCACGCCTTCAACCTGCTCGACGCCCGTGGGGTGTTGTCGCACACCGAGCGCCAGGCGTACGTGCAGCGCGTGCGGAAGCTCGCCGAGGCCAGTGCACGCGGATACCTGCGGCTCATCGAGCCAGCGGAACCGACCGGGTCCGACGAGCCGGCCGGACCTGCCGGGGCGGTGGCCTGATGCCCCGCCTGCTGTTCGAGATCGGGACCGAGGAGCTTCCCTCCTGGTACGTCGGGCCCGCCGCCGCGGCGCTCGCCGAGGGCCTGACGGCGCGGCTGGCAGATCTGCGGCTGAGCCACGGCACCGTCCGCAGCTTCGCCACACCGAGGCGGCTCGCGGCGCTGGTCGATGACGTCGCCGCCCGGAGCGATCGTCGGGTCGAGGTCCGGCGGGGGCCGGCGGCGACGGCGGCGTTCGATGCCGCTGGCAAGCCGACGCGGGCCGCCGCCGGGTTCGCGGCCTCGGCGGGGGTGCGGCCGGACGAGCTCGAGATCGACGAGACCCCGAAGGGGCGCTACGTGGTCGCGCGCCGCGAGGTCGGCGGCGAGGACGCCGCCGCGCTGTTGCCGGATACCCTCGCGGCGCTCGTCGTCGGCCTGCCGGCGCCGCGCAAGATGCGCTGGGGCGAGATCGAGACCCCGTTCGTGCGGCCGATCTCGTGGCTGACCGCCCTGTGGGACGACCGCGTGTTGCCCGTGGCGGTCGCCGGTCTGGAGGCTGGCCGCACCACCCGCGGGCACCGCTTCCTGCACCCCGACCCGGTGGAACTCGACGACGCCGGTCAGTACGCGTCCGCATTGCTGGCGGCCGACGTCGTCGCCGATCGGGACGCTCGTGCCGAGGCCGTGCGGGCTGCGGTCGCCCAGGCTGCGGCGTCCCAGGGCGGTGAGGCGGACGCCGCGGAGGCGCTCATCGAGGAGGTCGTCGACCTCGTCGAACGGCCCTTCGCGCTGCTCGGATCGATCGACGAGGCGTTCCTGGAGCTCCCGGACGAGGTGCTGACCACCGTGATGATCCATCACCAGCGCTTCGTGCCCGTGCGTGACGCCGAGGGGCGCCTGCTGCCGCGCTTCGTGGCGGTCGCCAACCACCGTGTGCCGGACGAGGCGCTGGTGCGCGGCGGCTACGAGCGGGTGCTCGCCGGTCGCCTGCACGACGCCCGCTTCTTCTGGCAGGCCGACCGCCGCAAGAGCCTGGCGCAGCACGCTTGGTCGCTCTCGGGCATCGGGTTCCAGAAGGAGCTCGGCAGCATGGCCGACAAGGTGACGCGCGTCGGCGTCGGTGCGTTCGCCGTCGCGAGGCTGCTCGGCATCTCCGACGCCGAGCAGCACACGCTGGAGCGCGCCCTGCCGCTCTTCCGCGCCGACCTCGCGAGCGAGATGGTGGGCGAGCTGCCGGAACTCGAGGGGACGATGGCGCGCGCCTACGCGGCGGCCGACGGCCTGCCGGCCGAAGTGGCGGTGGCGCTGGAGGACGGCGTACTGCCACGCGGCCCGCACGATGCGCTGCCGGCGACGCGGGTGGGGGCCGTGCTGGCCGTCAGCGATCGGCTCGACAAGCTGCTCGGCTTCTTCGCGCTGGGCAAGCGCCCCACCGGATCCGCCGATCCCTTCGCGCTGCGGCGCGACGCCGTCGCGGTGGCCCGCGTGCTTTCGGCCCAGGGCTGGCGGGTGGCGCTCGAGGACCTGGTGACGGCCGTTGCCGTGGGCTACCAGGGGAGTTCCGTCGCCGTCGACGCCGGGATCATCGACGATGTCGTCACCTTCGTGTGGGACCGGGTGGCAGCGCTGCTGGCCGAGGAGGGCCTCGACACGCCGACGGTGCGTGCCGCCGTCCTGGGCAGCCGCGCCGTCGTCGGCGCCGCCCGTCGCGGCCACCTGCTGCAGGCCCTGGCCGCCCTGCCCGCCTTCGCCGAGATGCTCACCCTCTACAAGCGCGCCGCCAACCTCGCCGAACGCGCCCCGCGAGGCGTCGAGGCCGATCCCAAGCTCTTCGCCGAAGCGATCGAGGCGGAGTTGTTCGCCGCCCTCCCGCCCGCGCGGGTGGGGGTGGAGCGGTTGCTCGAGGCGATGCACGTCCAGCTGCCGGCCTGGGATCTGGGGACCGGTCCCACGGGCGGCATTGCCGGCCTCGACGCGCTCGCGGCCGAGGTCCTGCAGTTGAAGGCGCCGCTCGATGCCTTCCTCGACGGCGTCATGGTCATGGTCGAGGACGAGGCGGTCCGGGCGAATCGTCTGGCCCTGCTGGCGGCCGTGGCGGCGACGCCGCGCGAGCTCGGCGCGCTGGAGCATCTCAGCGGCTGATGCTGCCGCCCGCGGCGGCCGGCCAGGCAGCGGTGCTTGCGAGCACGACGACGCCCCGGGGCAGATGCCCCGGGGCGTCGTCGTTGTGGTGCCGAAGGTGGGACTTGAACCCACACGACCTCACGGCCACACGACCCTGAATCGTGCGCGTCTACCAGTTCCGCCACTTCGGCATGGCCTCGCTCACCGCGAACGGCGTCACCGCGTCAGGGGCGCGGCGCGAACGAGAGTCTACCCGAGCGGACGAGGCCGTCGCAAGCCCCTGGCCGGGTTCGGTTCGCCTGACCCGCGGCCGCTCGTCAGCCGAGGAAGCGGCCGTTACGCTGGAACGGCTCGCCGTCCAGCAGTAGCTCGCCGCCCCGGCGAAGGTCCGTGATGAGATCCCAATGGATGGCGCTGCGGTTGCGGCCACCGCTCTCCGGGTAACTGCGGCCGAGCGCCAGGTGCACCGTGCCGCCGATCTTCTCGTCGTAGAGGGTGTTGAGGATGGACCGGGTGATGCGCTCGTTGGTGCCGATGCCGAGCTCGCCGAGGTAGCGGGCGCCGGGATCGGTGTCGAGTCGCGCCAGCAGCAGGTCCTCGCCCTCGTCGGCGCTGGCCTCGACGACCCGCCCCGCCTCGAAGCGGAGCCGCACGCCACGCACGACCACGCCGCCGACGCTGCTCGGCAGGTCGAAGGCGATGACGCCCTCGGCACTGTCCTCGATCGGTCCAGTGAAGACCTCGCCGGAGGGCATGTTGCGGCGGCCGTCGGAGTTGATCCAGGTGCGGTCCTTCACCGACAGCCGCAGGTCGGTACCGGGCCCGCGCAGCCGTACCTCGTCCGCCCGCGCGAGGCGCTCGATGAGGCGCGCCTGCAGCGACCGCAGCTCGCCCCAGCGCGCGACCGGGTCGTCGTCGAAGAGGAACATCGCGCCGTAGACGAAGCGCTCGAAGTCGTCCAGGCTCATGCCGGCGTCCTGCGCGGCGGCGTCGGTGGGGTAGAGCGTGCCGACCCAGCGCGTGCGCGACATCATGACTTCCTGGACGGGCTGCAGCTGCCGGGCGAGGCGCCCGAGGCGCCCCTTGTCGACGGCCTGGAGGGCCCGCGAGTTCGTCGGGGCCGCCACCCGGATGCGCGCGTCGAGACGCCGCGCCTCGTCGAGTTCGATCACCGGCTCGGCGTCGAAGTAGGCATCCGGCGCCAACTCGAGTACGTCCTCGACGACCTGCGGGTAGTCGAGACGGAGCACCGGGCGGCCGCCGGCCCGCAGGACCGCACGCGTCACCGCGCGTGCGAGCGGCAGCGCCGGCGTCGGGGCCTGCACGGACACGAGGTCGCCCGGTGTCACGGCGACGCAGTAGCCCACGAGCAGGTCCGCGTACTTCTCGTGCAGCGGAAGCAGCATGTCGGAAGCTACCACGCGCCCCTCACGCATCCGTGGTGGACTGGAGGGGTGAAGGACGACGACACGCCGCCCACGGTCGAACGGCTCCAGCGCTTCCTCGCCCGCGCCGGCGTGGCCAGCCGGCGCAAGGCCGAGGCGCTCATCGTCGCCGGCCGCGTGAAGGTCGACGGGGAGACCGCCCACCTCGGCCAGAGCGTTGGCCACGGCGCGCGCGTGACCCTCGATGGCGCACCGGTCGCGTCCGTCGCGCGCCACCGCACCTTCGCGCTGCACAAGCCCGCCGGCGTGATGGTGACGGCTGCGGACGAGCGCGGTCGACGAACGGTGCTCGACCTGCTGCCGCCGCTTCCGGGCCTGCACCCGGTGGGGCGGCTCGACCGCGACTCGGAGGGCCTGCTCCTGCTGACGACCGACGGCGCGCTGACGCAGCGGTTGACCCACCCGCGCTACGGACACGCCAAGACCTACCGCGTTTGGTGTGCGGACGGCGCCCTGCCGCGCCCGGCCTGCCGCGCGCTGGAGACGGGCGTCGAGCTGGACGATGGACCGGCGCACGCGCTGCGCGCCCGGCCCGCGCCAGGCGGTGCCGTCGTCGTGCTCGGCGACGGCCGCAAGCGCCAGCTGCGGCGCATGCTGGCGGCGGTGGGCCACCCGGTGGAGCGGCTCCTACGGACGCACCTCGGCGCCCTGGCGCTCGGCGACCTCGCGGTCGGCGCCTGGCGGGAGCTGACGGAGGGCGACCTCGTCCGCCTCGGGTATACTCCCTCCACGAGCGCCCCCGTGCCGTCCAGCACGGCGAAGCCGCGCTCGGGACCCAGCCGGAGGCGACGACCCGCCGGTCGCCCGGAGGAACCATGAACGAGTCGACCGCGAGCGCCTTCGTCGCCGGACCCGGGTCCGTCCAGCTCGGCCGTGAGGCGATCTCCGCCCGTGTCCGCGAACTCGGCGCCGCCATCGCGCGCGACCACGCGGGCCAGCCCCTGCACCTCATCTGCGTCCTCAACGGCGCATTCCTGTTCATGGCCGACCTGGTCCGGGCCATCGACGCCCCGCTGACCGTCGATTTCATCTCGGTGTCGAGCTACGGGTCGCGCACCGAGTCGTCCGGCGAGGTCCGGCTGGTCAAGGACCTCGACCAGTCGCTCAAGGGCAAGAACGTCGTGTTGGTCGAGGACATCGTCGACAGCGGGCTCACGATGCGTTACCTGCTGCAGTACCTCGAGGGCCGCGGCCCGCTCTCGGTCAAGGTCGCGGCGCTCCTCAGCAAGCCGTCGCGGCGGGTGGTCGAGGTCCCGGTCGATTACCTTGGCTTCGAGATCGAGGACGCGTTCGTGTACGGCTACGGCCTCGACGTCGATCACCTCTACCGCAACCTACCGTTCGTCACGAGCCTCGGCAGCGAGGGGCCCGGTTGAGCGCGAAGCGCGTCGCCTGGGGCGCGGGCCTCGTCGCCATCGTCGCGTCGCTCGGCGTCGGCGTCGGCTTGGCCGTGCGCGACGCGACGCCGCCAGAACTGTGGCTCGAGGTGCCCGCCCGGGTGGCGGCGGGTGAGCCCTTCGAGGTGTACGTCTCGGCGTCGAAGCCGGTCACCTTCGTGCTGCGCTACGGCGACGAGCGGATCGAGCGGGTGGACGAGGAGCTGCGGGCCACGCTGGTGGCGCTCGCCGGCCGCGAGGTGCTGCAGGTCGACGCCGTCGACGGTACCGGCGCCGGGGCGCTGGTGGCCCGCGAGATCGACGGTCGACGCCGGCCCGAACCGAGGCTCGAGGCGCCGGCGGTGTTGGAGGCCGGCGACCCGCTGGTCGCCTGGGTCCGCCTCGACCCCGCGACCGGCGCCGGGTCGCTGGCCGAGGTCCGCTCCCTGTCGCTGATGCTCGACGAGGAGCCGCTGCCGCTGCTCGCGCGGCCGGACGGCTGGGTCGCGCTGCGGGGTGTCGCGCTCGACGCCGCCCCAGGGACGTGGGCGCTGACGCTGCGGCTCGAGGACGAGTTCGGGTCGCAGGAGCCGGTCGCCTGGCCGATCGAAGTGCGCAGCAACCCGCGGCCGGTCGACGAGTTGAACGTCCCCGCAGACACGCTGGCCCTGGTGACGCCGACGGCCCGCGACGAGGAGGCCGCCGTGCTGGTCGCCGCCCTCGCCCAGGTGCCCCCCGAGCCCCGCTGGGCCGAGCCGTTCCTGCTCCCGGTCGACGGGCGCGACACCTCGGGCTTCGGCGACCCGCGCCGTTACGCCCCCGGCGGCAACGTCTCGTACCACCTCGGCGCGGACATCGCCGCGCCGACCGGGACGCCGATCCTGGCGACCAACGACGGCATCGTCCGGGTCGCGGGCTTCTACCCGATCAAGGGGGGCTGGGTGGTGCTCGACCACGGGCAGCGCCTCACCAGCCACCACTTCCACCTCGCCCAGGTCGACGTCGCCGTCGGCGACGTGGTGGTGCGCGGCGACGTCATCGGCCAGGTCGGTTCGACGGGGCTGTCCACCGGACCGCACCTACATTGGGAGATGCGGGTCGATGGCGTGCCCACCGATCCGATGGCGTGGATCGGTCAGCGTTACCCCTTGGTGGTGCGGCCGTGAAGCGCCGGCTCGCCCGGCGCGTCGTCGTCCTGCTGGGCGTGGCGGCGCTGGCGCCCGCGATCGCGCCCAGTCTCGCGACCGCGCAAGCGACGCTGCCCGTCGGCGCCCTGGTGCACGGCGCGCCCCTCGCTCCGCCGCCCGCCGAGCGCTGGGCCAGCGATCCCGGCGACGGCGTCTACTACCAGGTCTTCGTGCGCAGCTTCCAGGACTCCGACGGTGACGGGATCGGCGACCTGCGTGGCCTCACCGCCCGCCTGCCGTACCTGGCGGGCCTCGGCATCACGGGCCTGTGGCTGACGCCCATCCATCCATCGCCCAGCTACCACGGCTACGACGTCACCGACTACCGCGGCGTGCACCCCGAGCTCGGGACGATGGCCGACTTCCTCGCCTTCCTGAGCGCCGCCCACCGCCACGGGATGCGGGTCGTGCTCGATCTCGTCGTCAACCATTCGAGCGACCGGCACCCGTGGTTCGTCGCGGCGCGCGCCGGCGACCCCCGCTTCCGCGACTGGTACCGCTTCGAGCGCGACCCCGAGGCGCTGATCGGCACGCTCGGCGGTAGCGCCTGGCACGACGCCGGCGATGGCAGCCGCTACCTCGGCCTGTTCGTCGCGGAGATGCCCGACCTCGACCACCGCAACCCGGCGGTCGTCGAGGCGATGCTCGACGTCGCCGCGTTCTGGCTGGACCTCGGCGTCGACGGTTTTCGCGTCGACGCGATCCAGCACGTGGTCGAGGGCGAGGACGGCGGTATGGCCAACGCGCCGGCGAACTTCGCGTGGGTCGCCGAGTTCGGGGCCCGATTGCGGGAGCGACACCCCGGTGCGTTCCTGGTGGGCGAGACCTGGACGTCGACCCCGACGATCGCGGCCTACCACCGCGATGCGGACCTCGACATGTCGTTCGACTACCCGCTGTGGCGCGTCTTGATCGCGTCCCTGCAGGGGCGCAGCGCCATCGACCTGCGGGCCCAACTCGAACTCAACGAGGAGGCCTACCCAGCGGACGCGCGCCGCGGCACCTTCGTGGGCAACCACGATCAGCGTCGGGCCGCTTCGGCGGTCGCGCTCCTGAGGCCCGACCCCGAGCGCGTGGCGCTCCTCGGGCGGCTGCTCCTGGCCTTGCCGGGGACGCCGTTCGTGTACTACGGCGAGGAGCTCGGCATGCCCAACGGGCCCGGCGACGACGACCGTCAGAAGCGCACGCCGATGCGCTGGATGGCGACCGAGGGCGGCGGGTTCAGCTCCGAGCAGCCGTGGTTCCCGCCGTCGACGACCGACCCGGGGATCAGCGTCGAGGCCCAGGCCGGCGATCCCGCGTCGGTCCTCGAGGCGGTCCGCTCGGCGATCGCCCTGCGCGCGGCCCACCCCGCCCTCGCCCGCGGCGGCGCCAGCGTGCTGCGCGACTTGCCCGCTTCCGTGCTGGCCGTGTGGCGGACGCTTGCGGGCGAGGCACCCGTGCTCGTGCTCGCCAACCTGAGCAACCGCGACCTCCAGGTCACCGCCGCGCAGCTGGCGATGCCGGGGGCGGATCCCGGCGGCCTGGCGCCGCTCGACGGCCTCGACCTCGATGGCGACGGTGCCGGCGTCTGGTCGCTGCCGGCGAACACCCTCCGGCTCCTCGGCCCCGCGCGGTAGACTCCGCGCCATGGAAACCCACGCCGTCGCCGGCGCGCCCCAGCGCCCGCGCGTCTTCTCGGGCATGCAGCCCACCTCGGCCCTCCACCTCGGCAACTACCTCGGCGCCCTCAAGCACTGGGTAGCGGGCCAGCACGAGCGCGACAACGTCTTCTGTGTCGTCGACCTCCACGCGCTCACCATCCCCGAGGCGGTGGATCCTGCCGAGTTGCGCGCCCGCAGCCGGTCGGTGGCAGCGCTGTACCTGGCGGCCGGCATCGACCCGGAGCGCAGCACGGTGTTCGTCCAGTCGCACGTTCCCGAGCACGCGGAGGCCAGCTGGCTGTTCAATTGCGTTGCGCCGCTCGGGTGGCTGCAGCGCATGACGCAGTTCAAGTCCAAGACCCACGGCCGCGAGTCGATCGGCAGCGGCCTGCTCACCTACCCGGCGCTGATGGCGGCGGACATCCTGCTGCACGACACCGACGAGGTGCCGGTGGGCGAGGACCAGATGCAGCACGTGGAGCTGACCCGCGACCTCGCCATCCGCTTCCACCACCTCTTCGGCGAGGTGTTCGTGCTGCCGAAGGCGGTCATCCCCACGGCGGGCGCGCGCATCATGGGGTTCGACGATCCCGAAGCGAAGATGAGCAAGTCGACGGCCGAGGAACGCCAGGGGCACGCCGTGTTCCTGCTCGACCCTCCGAACGCCGTGCGCAAGACGATCATGGCGGCGGTCACCGACTCCGGCCGCGAGCTGCGCCTCGAGCACGCCTCGCCCGGCGTGCGCAACCTGCTCACCGTGTGGCAGTCGCTCGACGGGCGGCCCATGCCCGAGATCGAGGCGGAGATCGCCGGGCGCGGCTACGGCGACCTGAAGAAGCGGGTGGTCGAGGTGGTCGTCGATGCGCTGGCGCCCATCCAGGCGCGCTACGCCGAGCTGATGGACGACCCGGCGGAACTGGACGCCCTGCTCGCCCGCGGCGCCGAGCGCGCCCGTGAGACCGCCGCGCGCACCCTCGCGCGCATGCAGGCGGCCGTCGGGGTCGGAGCCTGAGCAACCCGGTCCTGTTCCTCTTCCTCGACGGCGTGGGCCTGGGTGAGCCGGACCCGCATCGCAACCCCTTCGCCGCCGCCGATGCCCCGACGCTGGCGGCCCTGGTCGGCGGCCCCTGGCTGCGGGGGATCGCCCACGTGTCCGAGCCAGGCCGCACCGTGGCCGCCCTCGACGCCACCCTGGGCGACCCGGGCCGGCCGCAGTCGGCCACCGGCCAGAGCACCCTGCTCACCGGCCGCGACGCCGTCGCCGTGATGGGCGGACCGTACGGGCCCTGGCCCGGACCCCGGCTGCGCGCGCTGCTCGAGCGGGGCACGCTGTTCCACGACGCGGCCGCCGCCGCCCCGGGCGTCGGCGCGGCCCTCGCCAACGCGTACCCCGACGCCTACCTCGAGGCCCTGGCGCGGCCCACCGGCCGCCACCGGCGCGCCCGCGCGCCCGCCGCCGTCGTCGCGGCCCGGGCGGCCGGCGTGCCGCTGCGCGGGCGCGAGGCGTGGGCGGCTGGCCGGGCCGTCGCGCCCGACCTCGACGGGGGCGGCTGGCGGTGGGCATCGGGGGGCGGTGCCGGCGGCGCCCGTGGGGAGGGCGTCGGCGACGTGGGGCGCGAGGCGACGCGGCTGGCGGCGCTGGCGGCCGACCACGCGCTGACCTACCTCGACGTGTGGCTCACCGATCAGGTGGGCCACCGGGCCGAACTGGCGTCGGCGACGGCGCTGGTCGAGCGCCTCGATCGCTTCGTGGCCGCGCTGCTCGATGCGCTGCCGAGCCGCGTCACGCTGGTCGTCACCTCCGACCACGGGAACCTCGAGGACGCGCTCGACCGGCGGCACACCCACGCGGAGGTGCCGCTCGTCGCGCTCGGGCCCGCGGCCGAGGCTTTCGCCGGCGCGCGTGACCTGCGCGACGTCGCGCCCGCGGTGCGCTCGGCGTGGGGCGCTCAGGGACCGAGGACGACCACCAGCACGGCCTCGTACCAGGCACCCGCGAGCAGCAACAGCGCGGCCGGTACGAGCAGCGACGCGGCCTGCCGCGCCGCCGACGGGTAGGCGCCGAACCCGCGCCGGAAGACGGTGCCGAGCACGATGCCGCCACCCGAGATCACCAGGAAGTAGGCGGTGAGCTCGAGCGCGATGAGCACGACCACGGGCACGAGGGCCAGCAACGAGCTGGCGCCGACGAGACCGAATGGGAGCCCCAACAGGAAGAACTGCGGCACGGCCAAGAGGTAGCTCGGAACCCCGAGGAGCAGGGTGAGGAAGAAGTGGACGCTGAAGGTGACCACGACGAAGTTCTGGTAGAAGGTCACGACGGCGGCCCGCGCGACGTCGCCGCTGCCGTACGCCTGGCTGGCGCCGAGCTGGTCGACCGCGCCCTCGATGACCGCCAGGACGGCGGCGTCGCACTCGGGCGGGAGCGAGGCACCGGCGCCGGCACCGAGCGCGAAGGTGACGTACAGCAACCCCATCGTCACCACGACCGTGGTGCGGTGCCGGCGCGCCGTGGCGAGCCCCATGATCAGGCCGCGCCGCAGCGGTGACGGGCGGGCCAGCCCGTAGAGCACGAGCAGGGTCAGGGCCACGAACGCGCCCGACGCCGTCGGCGTCTGCAGCCAGGCCCGTACCCCGGTGAGCTCGCCCGTCGTACGGAACGCCACCCGTTCGACGCGCCACCCCTCGTCGGCCGGCAGCAGGTCGACCTGGACCACGTCGAGGACGTCGCCGGGGCGGACGGCAGCATAGGTGTAGGCGCGGCGCTCGTCGTTCGGGTCCAGCTCCAACCGGCGGCGATCCTCGAGCACCACGCGCGTGCCGGGCGGGGGTGGCGGCGCCTGCAGGGTCTCGGGGAGCCGCCGGCACACCTCCTCCGCCGGCAGCGCTGCCAACTCGGTGATCGCGATCGGCTCCCGCTCGAGCCACTCCAGGACGGCGGCGTCCGCCACCGCCTCCGGTTCGTCGCCGACCGGCCAGCCGCGGTCGTCGAGCGGCAGGGCCTGGGCCAGCGCCAGCGGCGCGACGAGCAGCGCGAGGAGGAGCAGCAGGGCACGCATCGCTCGCCATGATACGTGGCGCGCCGACGGGTAGACTCGCGCCCGTGAACGCGCTTCGGCATCTCGCCGGCCTGGTCCGGCGCACGCTCCTGGGGCTCGCGCCCGGTCTCGCCCGCCCGGACGACACGTTCGCGCTGGGCTGGCTCGAGGCCCGCGAGGCCGATGTCTACCGTGCGATGGACGCCCGCGACCGCGACCATGCCTGCCGGGTGGCACGCCGGCTGCTGGCGCGGCATCCGGACGCCGAACCCCGCACCGTGCGGGCGGCGCTCCTGCACGACGTCGGCAAATCGGAGCGCCCCTACCGCGTGTGGGAGCGGGTGCTGGTGCACGTCTGGACCCCCGATCCGGCCACCGCCGGTCGTTTGCCGGCGGGGCTGCGGGGGGCCTGGCGCGTCCACGCCGAGCATGCCGGGCTCGGCGCCGGACGCCTGCGTGCCCTGGGCGTGGACGACCGGGTCGTGGAGCTGGTCGCCCGCCACCACGAGCCGCCCGCCGGCGACGAGGAGCTCCGGCGCCTGGCCGCGGCCGACGAGGCGACGTGACCGCCGACGACGACCGGGCGTGGGTCGAGCACCTCCAGCGCTTTGGGATCCACCCGGGCCTGGCGCGCACGCGCGCCCTCTTCGCCGCCCTCGGCGACCCGCAGAACGCGTTCGAGGTCGCGCTGGTGGCCGGCACCAACGGCAAGGGTTCGACCGTCGCCCTGCTCGACGCCATGTTGCGGGCGAACGTCCCGCGGTCCCCAAGCGCCGCGGGACCCGCCCCGGGCGGCGCGCCCGTGGGTCGCTTCGTCAGCCCCCACCTCACGCGTTTCGGGGAGCGCTTCACGGTCGACGGGCGGCCCCTGCCGGACGCCGCGCTCGCCGAGGCTCTGCGCGACGTCCGGCCGCACGCGGAGCGCCTGGGCGCCACCTTCTTCGAGGTCCTCGTCGCCGTTGCCACGCTCGCCTTCGCCCGCGCCGGCGTCGGTCGCGCGGTGCTCGAGGTCGGCATGGGCGGGCGCCTCGACGCGACGAACGCCAGCGAGCCGACGCTGTCGGTCATCACCCAGATCGCGCTCGACCACGAGGCCGTGCTCGGCTCCGACGTCGCCACGATCGCCGGGGAGAAGGCCGGCGTGCTGCGCGCCGGGCGACCGGCGGTGACGTCCGCCGAGGGGGTGGCGCTCGCCGTCGTCCGGCACCGTGCCGAGGAGCTCGGCGTCGAGCTGACCGTCGTCGACGAGGTCGCTGCGGAGCTGCGCGACCGTGGCTGGGCCGGCGTGGAGGTGCGCGGGCTCGGTCCGGCACCCATCCGCGCGCCCCTGCTCGGCGCCCACCAGGCGCGCAACCTGGCGGCCGCGGTGCTGGCGGCTCGAGCCTGGGGCACGCCTTGGGACGCCGTGGTCGCCGGCGCCGGCGCGGTCCGCTGGCCCGGTCGCCTCGAACGGCTCGACGCCCTCGGGTGCCGCTGGCTGCTGGACGGGGCCCACAACCCCGCCGGGGCTCACGCTCTGTCGCGGGCGCTCGACGGGCTCGGCGCGCACCCGCGGGTCGCGGTCCTGGGCGTGACCGACGACCGGCTCGGCGGCGATCTACCGGCTGCGCTGCGCGGGCTGGCGCCCGACGTGGTCGCGACGCGTGCCTCGCACAGCCCGCGCGCGGCGACGGCGGCCCAGCTGGCCGAGCGGCTGCGCGCGCTCGGGACCGAGCGACCCGCGACGCCGGGTACCGCGGACGGCGTCATCGAGATCGAGGACGTGGCCGAGGCCCTGGCGGCGGCTGCGGCCCTGGCGGCGGCCGCGGGCCCGGCCTCGGCCACGCGCGCCGACCCGGACCGTCCGGGGGCCGACCCGGACGCCGCTGCCGGCCCACCGACGGTGGTCGTCGCCGGCAGCCTCTACCTCGTCGGCCAGGTGCGGGCGCTGCTCTTGGGCGAGGAGCCCGAGGGCTTCGAGCGCTGGCAGTGAGGCGACGTGCGGTGGCGGACCGGTCGGCGCGCGGTCGCGCGTCCGCCGATGTGCGGTCGAGCGCCGGCCGACGCGCAGCGACCGCGGCCGGCCGCGAAGGGCGGCCCTCAGCCAGCGGCGGGCGCGCGCTGCGGCCGATGCTTGAGCAGTGACACCACGACGAGCGGCAGTGTGCCGGTGAACAGGGCGAAGGCCGTCTCGATCGGCTCCCCGGTCCGCAGGGCGACCAGTGCGGTCAGCCATGGGTAGGCGAGCAGGGTCAGCACGGCGGCCAGGTGGGCGCGGCGGGTGAGGAGCGCCAGCGCCACGAGGAGGCCGAGGCCCGCCAGACCGCCGAGCGGGTACAGCGGCAGCGACACGCCGAGGATGGTCGCGAGGCCCTTGCCGCCGCGCCAGCCCACGACGACCGACCAGGCGTGTCCGACGACCGCGGCGATGCCGGCCGCGAGGGCCACCGCGAGCCGCCCCTCGGGGGCGAGCCCGGTGACGGAGGCCATGGCAAGCGCGGCAGCGGTGGCGGCGGCCCCCTTGGCGACGTCGGCGACGAGCACGGCGACGCCGAGGGCGAAGCCCAGGTTGCGGGCGGTGTTCATCGCGCCCATGTTCCCCGAGCCGATCTCGAAGATCCGCCGGCCTTTGAGGCGGGCGGCCCACTCGGCGCTGGGGATGGCGCCGAGCATGTAGCCGACCGCGACGGCGGCGAACAGCGTCAGCACGGCAGGGCCTCCAGGGCACGCACGTGCCCGACGTGCCAGCGCACGAAGCGTCGCAGGGCACGCCAGTGCCGCGGGCGGTCGACCGGCGGGTGGTGGACCGCGGACGCCAGCGGTCCGCGCACCAGGGCGTCGAGTTCGGCCAGGGCCTCGCGGCCGAGGAAGAGTGCCTCGTCGGCATCCCGGTCGCGGCCGACGCCCGCCGCGCAGGCGGCGCAGCGGGCCTGGCCCGCGGGGATCCACAGGTGGCTCGGCTCGCCGCCACAGCCCGCGCACGCCCGCACGTCGGGCGCGACCCCGGCGAGCGCCAGCAGCCGCCAGGCGTAGGCCAGGCCCACGGCCTCGGGGTCGGCGTGCGCGTGCAGGCCCCGCAGGCCGCTGGCGACCAGGGTGTAGCAACGCTCGTCGACCGGCTGCTCGACCGTCAGCACGTCCGCGAGCTCGGCGAGCAGGTGGGCGTACGGGTAGGCCTCGGGCCGTGCGAGGCCGGCGAGCGCGCCGTTCAGCTGGACCTGGGTGATCAGCGCGAGGTCGTCGTCGTTGCGGCGCCAGAACTGGACGGTGACGTCGTGGAACAGCGACAGCCGGGCCAGGTTGCCGCCGGGAAGCCGGCCCTTGCGAGCGATCGCTCGCCAGGTGCCGGCGGGCGAGAGCAGCGTGGCCACCACGTCGCCGCTCGGCAGCGGTGAACGCCGCAGGACGAGGGCGTCGCGGACCTGGGTTCGGCGCACGCGTCCAGTGTAGCCGCCGGCCCGGGCGCCGCGAGACGCGGCCGCGTCACGCGGCGCCGTCGTGCCACAGCAGCGAGACGGCGTCGGCGACGGGCTGCAGCGACACCTCGCTCCCTGCCGGGAGTTCCAGGGCGTCGCCGCGCTGCAGGACGCGGAAGTCGCCGTAGGGGAGATCGACGATGACGGCGGCGTCCAGGGCCAGCAGCCAGCGGGCTCGCTGCAAGCGCCAGCCGACGCGGCGCTCGATCCGCGCGGCCACCCACGCGTGGCCGGGCAGGGCGGCACCCGCCTCACCCGCCGCGCGAGCGAGCCCGAGCACGCCCACCACTTGGCCTACCTCGTCCGGCCGCACCGCAGTGACCTCCCGCCTCCGTCGTGCCTCAGTTCGCCCCCGGACCCGCTTTCGCGGCACGCGCCTTGCCGTAGGCCATGCGCAGCTTGAAGCGGGCGCGCTTGGCGGCGGCCGCGACGTCGTCCTCGCTGCGGCCCAGCCGGCGGGCGACGGCGGCCAGCGGCTCCGCCGCGCGCCCGAGACCGTCGACGCTGGCCACCACCTCGCGGTCGCCGGGTTCGAGCCCGCCGAGGAACGGGATCAGGTCCTCCGGCGTCGCCTTGGGCTTGGACGCTGCGGCGGGCTTCTTCGGCTTCGCCCCCGTCGCCGGGCGTCGCCCCTCGGCACCGCCCTTGCTGGCGCCTGCCCGCTTGGCGCCGGCCTTGGGCCTGCCGGCGCCGGTCCGCTTGGCCGCACCTCGGCCTCTCGCGCCCGTCGACCGCTTGCCGCCACCCTTGGCGGCCACGCGCGCGGCGAGCAACTCGAGGGCCTCGGCCAGGGTCAGGGCGTCCGGGTCGCTCCCCTCGCTCAGCGAGGCGTTCACCTTGCCGTGCTTGACGTAGGGGCCGTACTTGCCGTCGTGCAGCGTGACGGACGCGCCGTCGTCGGGATGCTCGCCGAGCGTCCGGCGGGCGGCGCCGCGGTCGCGCTTCTTGGCCAGCAGCTCGAGCGCCGTCGCGAGGTCGACGCTCAGCACGTCGGTCCCCTTCGGCAGGCTGGCGAACAGCTTCTCGTGTCGCACGTACGGACCGAAGCGGCCGATGTGCGCCTCGACCGGCTCGCCGCTCTCGGGGTGCACGCCGAGCCGCCGTGGGAGGTCGAGCAGCGCCTGCGCCAGCGTGCGGTCCACGGCCTCGGGCGCGACTCCGGGCGGCAGCGAGACCCGCTTGGGACGGGCCTCGCTGGTGCCGTCCCCGAGCTGCAGGTAGTGGCCGTAGGGACCGCGCTTGAGGAACATCGGTTCGCCTTCCGGCTGGTGCTGACCGAGCGAGGCGTCGGGCGCGTTGCGCTCACGCAGGGCGCGCTCGAGGTCGTCGCGCGTCAAGTCGGCGACGGCGGCCTCGTCCGGCAGGCTGGCACGCAGCGTCTCGCCGTCGATCTCGCCCTCGACGTAGGGGCCGTAGCGTCCGACGCTGACCGCGTAGGGCTCCCAGCGCGGATGCCGGATCGTGCTGATCTCCTTGGCGTCGAGGCTGGCCAGGCCGCCGGTGACCCGCTGGGCGATGCCTTGCTCGCCGGCGTAGATCGCGTCGAGGTAGGGAACGCGCGCCTGTCGGCCCTGCGCGATCTCGTCGAGGTCGTCCTCCATTTTGGCGGTGAACTTTTCGTCGACCAGCTCGGCGAACTGCGCCTCCAGCAGCTGGGTGGTGGCGAAGCCGGTGAAGGTCGGCACCAGCTGGCTGCCCTGCTTGCGCACGTAGCCGCGTTGCACGATGGTGTCGAGGATCGCAGCGTAGGTGCTGGGGCGCCCGATGCCCTCGCCCTCGAGGCGCTTCACCAGGCTGGCCTCGGTGTAGCGCGCCGGGGGCTTGGTCTCGTGAGGCACGGCGGCGACCTCGCGCGGGTCGATCGCGTCGCCGACCGCGAGGGGCGGCAGCGCTTGGTCGCGGGCGTCGAGTTCGCCGTTGGGGTCGTCGCGGCCCTCGACGTACGCGCGGAAGAAGCCGGCGAACACCGTAGTGCGGCCGCCGGCGCGGAAGGTCGCCGTCTGACCGTCGGCGCGGACCTCGAGCTGGGCGGTGGTGAAGCGCAGCCGCGCGTCCGCCATCTGGCTTGCGACCGTGCGCTTCCAGACGAGGTCGTAGAGCGCGGCATCGCGATCGCGCAGGGCGAGCTCCTCGGCGGTGCGCATGTCCGTACCCGCCGGTCGGATGGCCTCGTGCGCCTCCTGCGCGTTCTTCGACTTGCTGGCGTAGGTGCGCGGCGCGGCCGGCAGGTGGTCGTCGCCGTAGCGCTCGCGGACGGTCTGCCGCACGGCGTCGAGCGCCTCCGCGGCGAGGTTGGTACTGTCGGTGCGCATGTAGGTGATGAGGCCGCGCTCGTAGAGGCCCTGGGCGACGCGCATGGTGTCGCGGGCCGACCAGCCGAGCTTGCGCGACGCCTCCTGCTGCAGCGTCGACGTGATGAAGGGGGGCGCGGGTCGGCGCGCCTCCTCGCGGTGGTCGATGGCGGCGACCCGCCACGGTCGCGTCACCGCCTCGTTGGCCAGGGCGCGGGCCCCGCGCTCGTCCAGCACGACGACGTCCTTGCCTGGGACGATCCCGGCGGCGAGGCGGCCGGTGTGATCGTCGAAGTCCTTGCCGCTCACGAGACGGATCCCGTCGAGCTGCGTCAGGGCGGCCCGGAAGGGGCCCGTGTCGGTGCCACCCACGGCGGTCGCCACGGTCGCCTCGACGTCCCAGTAGGCGGCCGGCACGAAGTCCATCCGCTCCCGCTCGCGTTCGACCAGCAACCGCACGGCCACGCTCTGGACGCGGCCGGCGGAGAGGCCCTGGGCGATCTTCCGCCACAGGAGCGGGCTGATGGCGAAGCCGACCAGGCGATCGAGCACCCGCCGGGTCTCCTGCGCCTCCACGAGGTTGGCGTCGATGTCGCGGGTCTCCTCGAGCGCGCGGCGGATAGCCGCCTCGGTGATCTCGTGGAACGCCATGCGCTTGACGGGAACCTTCGGCTTGAGGACCTCGACGACGTGCCAGCCGATGGCCTCACCCTCGCGGTCCTCATCCGTCGCGATGTAGACCTCGTCCACGCCGGCGAGCGCCTGTTTGAGTGCGCGCACCTTCGACTGGTTCTGGGGCGACACCACGTAGTGCGGGCGGTAATCGCGTTCGACGTCGATGCCGTAGGTCAGGCCCTTGGCGGCCTCGCCGGCCTGCTTGGCGTTCGCCGGCAGGTCGCGCACGTGGCCCATGCTGGCGACCACACGAAAACCGTCGCCCAGGAAGCGCTCGATGGTGCGGGCCTTGGTGGGCGACTCCACGATGACGAGTCGGTTGTTGCCTGTCGCGGCTCTCTTCTTGGCCACGGATCACGTCCTCTCGAAACGGGCGCCATTATATGGACGGATCCGGCGGCGTCAAGGTGGCCTGCGTCGCAGCGAGCCAGGCGCCGGCCCGGCCGGTGGCCGCTGGAGGTGCCTCGCGGGCCTCGTCAGAACGGGCGCCGGTGCGAGATCGCCTGACCCAGGGTCACCTCGTCGGCGTACTCGAGGTCACCGCCGACGGGCAGGCCGTAGGCGATGCGACTCGTGCGCACGCCGCGCTCGTGGAGCGTGCGGGCCAGGTACATGGCGGTCGCCTCGCCCTCCACGGTCGTCGAGGTGGCGAGCACCACCTCCTCGATCCCGTCGAGGCGTACCCACAGCGCGTCGAGCGTCAACTCGTCGGGGCCGACCCCGTGCATGGGCGACAACACACCGTGGAGCACGTGGTAGCGGCCCTGGTAGGCGCCCGAGCGTTCGATCGCCAGCACGTCGGCAGGTTGCTCGACGACGCACACGAGCGCGGCGTCGCGGCGAGGGTCCTCGCAGACGGCGCACAACGGCGCGTCCTTGCTCTTGACGTGGAAGCAGACGGGGCAGCGGTCGAGGCCGTGCTTCGCGTCGAGCAGAGCCTGCGCCAACGCCTCGACGTCGGCCGTCGGGCGGTTGAACAGGTGGAACGCCAGCCGCTGGGCGGACTTGGGGCCGATCCCCGGGAGCCGACCGAGCTCGCGGATCAGCGTGACGAGCGGAGCGGGGAAGCGCACGAGGCGACCGTCGGCGTCAGAACAGCCCCGGCATGCCGCCGAGGCCGCCGACGGCCGAGCCCATCTCGCTCTCCTGGAGCTCACGGCTGCGCCGCTGCGCGTCGGCGACGGCGGCCGTCACCAGGTCCTCGAGCAGGCTGAGGTCCTCGGTGTCGACCGCGCTGGGGTCGATGGCGACCGCCGTGATGCTGCCGTCACCGGTCGCCGTGACACGCACGAGGCCGCCACCGGCCGTCCCCTCGACGGTCATGGCGGCGAGCCGCTCCTGCGCCTCGGCCATCTTCTTCTGGGCGCGCTGCGCCTCCTTCATCAGCTTCTGCACGTTCATGCCGAACCTCCGGGTTCGTTGGAATCGGGCCCGACGCCGTCGGCGTCGGCGGGCGTGTCGAGGGGCACGGCGTCCCCGTCGTCCAGTGCGGGTGTCCTGCCGCCGGCAACGCCCGGCGCGGCGTGCGGGACCAGGCGCAGCACCCGGCCAGGGAAGACCGAGCGCAGGAGCTCGAGCCGATCGCCGGCGGCGGCCTCGGCGAGCGCCTCGGCGGAGGCACGGGCCACGGCCGGTCCGCCGGTGGCGTCGGAGGCGCGGTCGCTCGAGGCGACGGGTCGCTGGGGCGTGGCCTCCGCAAAGGGGTCCGGCTGGGTGCCTGCGCCGAATGGATCGGGCGGGATGCCTTCGCCGAAGGGGTCGGGCGGCATGCCCTCGTCGAAGGGATCGCCGGAGGGCCCTCCGTCATCGTCGCTCCGCTCGCTCTCGGGTGGGGTGGGCACGTGCACCAGGTTGCCCTGCTCCGGTTCGGACGCGCCCGGCCCCGGCTCCGGCTCCGGTTCGGTCGCGCCCGCTGGCGGTCCGACCGCGGCCGCCGGCTCCTGGGCCGCAGCCGGCGCCGGTCTCGACGCCGGCGGGCTTGGCTGGGACGGGACCGGGACCGGCGCCAAGGGCGCCGGCCCCGTCACGGCTTTTTTGCATCGACCGCGCCTCCGGGCGACCGAGGTCCGTGCCGGTCGCGGCCCCCCGGACCCTCGATCACGACCTCGAGCCAGGCCGCGTCGGCGTCATCGAGCAGCTGCAGCAGCTCCCGTTCGCGCTTGCGCAACTGACCGAAGTGAAAGGCGTGGCGCTCGTCGTACCGCAGCGTCAAGGTCCCGGCGTCGACCTCGGCGGTCGCGGGCAGCAGGAAGGCCTTCAGCTGGGTGCCGGCGCGCGCCATCACCGGGTGCCACGAGAACCGAGGGGCGCGCGGACTGCCGGCGGCGTGCGGCGCCTCGTCCGGCACCGGTGGTACGTCGTCCGTGGGCTGCGGCTGGGTCGCCGCGGGCGGTGCGGACACGGTGGGCGCGGGGGTGGCCGGCGCGGGCGCACCGCGCCCGTTCGGCTCGAACTCGGCGGGGGCCGCCCGCAGCATTGGCTCCGGTGCCGCCACCTCGACCGGGCGCGGCTCGTCGGCCGGTTCGCGGTGCCGATCGCGTCGCAGGGAGGCCGCGACCCGCAGCAGGGCCACCTCGAGCGCGTAGAGGTCGTTCTGGCGCACGAACCGCTCGCTCGTCTCGTCGAGGGCTTCGATGGCGCGGGCGAGATCGTCGGCTCCGAGCCCCAGGGCGGGCCCGGGTTCGCCGGTGACCGTGGCGAACAGGGCGTCACGCAGCGTGCGGCCCAACTGCTCGGCGACCGTCCGCGGCGCGAAGCCGTCCCGGTAGAGCGAGCCTGCCTCACCGAGCAGCGCGTCCCAGGCACCATCGGCCAGCGCCGCGGCGAGCCGCACCAGGCGTTCGCCGGGAGGCAACCCGAGCGCCGCCTCCGCGCGCTCCAGCGTCACGCGTTCACCCTCGACCAGCAGGCGCTCGAGCAGCGACTCCGCGTCGCGCATCGCGCCGTCGGCCGCCCGGGCCACGAGCCCCAAGGCGTCGTCATCGGCCCCCACGCCGGCCTCGGTCGCCAAGCGCGTCAGCTTGGAGCGGATCTGTTCGACGCTCAGCCTTCGGAAGCGGAAGTGCTGGCACCGCGACAGGACCGTCGGCGGCAACTTCTCGGGTTCGGTCGTCGCCAGGACGAACACGAGCCCCGGCGGCGGCTCCTCGAGGGTCTTCAGCAACGCGTTGGCGGCCGCCCGCGACAGCATGTGGGCCTCGTCCAGTACCCAGACGCGCCGTCCGCCACGCAGCGAGGCGAGGCGGACCTTCTCCCGCAGATCGCGGACGTCGTCGACCGAGTTGTTGGAGGCGGCGTCGAGCTCGATGACATCCGGGTGATCGCCGCGCTGCACCAGCAGGCACGACTCGCAGGCGCCGCAGGGGCGCTCGGGGGCCTCGGCGTCGCAGTTCACCGCCATGGCCAGCAGGCGTGCGGTGGTGGTCTTGCCGACGCCGCGTGGCCCGGAGAACAGGTACGCGTGGCCGACGCGTCCGAGGCGCAGCGCCGCGAGGAGCACGTCCTTGACGTGTTCCTGCCCCACGACCTCGTCGAAGCGGCGCGGGCGCGCCCGCTGGTAGATCGACGCCATCGGCGCCAAGCTACCACGCGTGT
>Ga0180435_10001102_pt1 | contig 28373 bp, 24 predicted proteins | sample SS_ome_3_FD_132467 | JGI IMG/M metagenome (GOLD analysis project Ga0180435, IMG submission 132467) | Hypersaline lake sediment archaeal communities from the Salton Sea, California, USA - SS_3_S_1 metaG | ecosystem: Environmental > Aquatic > Non-marine Saline and Alkaline > Hypersaline >... | reverse complement strand
TGAAAAGTTGATATTCCAAGATGTTAAGGAGGTCCATACCGGCAGCCGGTGCATGCCCATTTCTTTGACGCCACCGCATGCAGCTGCTGCACATTTACCAATACCGCCCGCTCCCGGACAAATTTCTGGTGGCCCTCTTCGGGCAGTTTCAGAATATACAGCTTATGGTACTTTCTCGACTGCCTCAGCCACTTCCGGTAGTCGTGATCATCACCCACAAGCACCAGGAGCTTGGCTCCATATCTGGTTTTAACCTGCCATGTATGATAAATCTGCATCTCCCCTCCCCCCACCATCATTTTCTCTTTGTAGTGCTCTTCAAACAGTTCAACCACATAATCTTTGGACAGGGCGTGCCGGGGAAATAAAAAACAAACAACAAAAACAAGTACAAATATGCGCAACATAACCATCACCACGTTTACCGGTATGAAACAATTTAATTATAAAAGGATTATTTATAATAAATCGGTATCATAAGGCCTTTTCTTTAGCAGGACATTGTATTCGGCAATCCCGAACATCCGGACCACAAATAGTGCTTTACAAGTTATGTGTTTGTGTTAAAAACTAATCCGTTATGACATAGTGAAATTTTGAATAGCAGGAGTTAACCCATGATAAAAATAAATGAAAATTTTCTCAAGCTTCAGGCGTCCTATCTCTTTTCAGAAATTGCAGGGAGGGTGTCAGCTTTTCAGAGCGCCAACCCGGATAAAGAAATTATAAAGCTGGGCATCGGTGATGTCACCCGCCCTTTACCCGATGCATGTATCCGCGCGTTCCACTCTGCTGTTGATGAAATGGGCAAAGATGAGACCTTCAGAGGCTATGGTCCTGAACAGGGATACCCGTTTTTACGGGATAAAATTGCAGATATGGATTTCAAGGCCAGGGGGGCGGACATCTCCTCTGATGAAATATTCATCAGTGACGGTGCAAAATGTGACACGGGCAACTTTCAAGAACTCTTTTCACAAGATGCCGTCATTGCCATCCCGGACCCGGTTTATCCGGTTTACCTGGATACCAATGTAATGGCCGGTCGAACCGGCGGTTTTGCCGGTGGAAGATACAGCGATATTGTTTATCTGGACAGCACCATGGAAAACAATTTTCTCCCCGATATTCCTGAACAGTCTGTGGACCTTATTTATCTCTGTTTTCCGAACAACCCCACCGGAGTGGTGGCCGATGCATCCATTTTGAAAACCTGGGTGGATTATGCCAGGGACAATAAGGCACTGATACTTTTTGACGCCGCTTATGAATCATTTATATCGGACGACAGCATACCCCGTTCCATTTATGAAATAGACGGCGCAAGGGAGGTTGCAATTGAGTTCAGGAGCTTTTCAAAAAGTGCCGGATTTACCGGAACGCGGTGTGCATTTACCGTAGTGCCGAAAGATTGCTTGGCGTATGACAGTTCGGGAAACAAACATTCTCTTCACGGATTGTGGAACAGGCGCCACAGCACGAAATTCAACGGCGTCTCTTACCCCGTTCAACGGGCGGCAGAGGCGATTTACAGTGAAGAAGGACGAGGGCAGGCAAACGATCTCGTGACATTCTACATGAATAATGCCGCGGTTATAAAAAAAGAAATGTCGGCTCTTGGATATACATGTGCAGGCGGTGACAACTCTCCCTATATTTGGATCTGGGGAGAAATGGGGTCATGGGATTTCTTTGACCTGCTCCTTAACAAGGCCGGTGTGGTGTGTACCCCCGGTGCAGGATTCGGTTCATGCGGAGAAGGGTTCATCAGGATCAGCGCGTTCAACAGCCTTGAAAATGTGACCCGTGCCATGTCCCGTATTAAAGAAACGCTAAAGGGATAAAGGGGCACCCATGCATTTACGGACATGTGTATCCCCTTCAGGAAAGTTTGTATTTGGCGTCCACAGACCCTCCTTTTGCACGGATAACCTGAGGCAACATGATGCCGTCACCGCCCTTGGGTTTTTTGATGACGGCAGCCCCCTTGAAAATCCTGAAAATTTTCCCCCCTCCGGTGTGGAAGCGGAACAGGGGGACGTTATCTTTGAAATACCCAATGCATTTCCATTCAGGGGCACAACCTATATCCGAAAAAGCTGGGCCGATGCCAAGGTATCGGACCCGTCCCTGATGTTGTTACCGAAAAGCCCCCCGGTTTCCTTCTCGACAACACTTAGCAGATGGTTTAAAGAAGACGGTAATGCGTTAAAAAAAATGGATTCCGTATTCAAGGCCCTTCCGGAACCATTGTTACTAGCGCTTGCCAAAACATCCACAGATCCTGATGACCTGGTGATTATGGCCAACCTGTCTTGCGAGTTTGTCTACGATGATTCCCAAAAGACACCTTCAGGGCTTCGATTTAAAAAAGACCGGGAGGGTGCCCCCCGGCCGGTTATCAGAAACAGTGTTCTCTACGAGGTGATAGCGAATAACCCCCACCTGCCGGATGCATACAAAGAGGCCATGGTATTAAGGCCCGGCATACAGGGAACAAGTGAAATTGTAGGCGAGTTTGGGGAAAAAAACGGGAACAGCCATGTTTTTGAATACCTTAGGTGCAACAGCTATATACCATGGGGACATTATGCGGCGAATATGGCCAGTGACACTGTGCGTTACCGAATATCTGATTTGACGGAAGCCGATATGAAAGGGCTCCGTCACCTGTATTACCAGAGGACATACGTGAGGCTGTCCTCCATGGCGGGAGTAAGGGTTCCGGAAAAAAGAAGGCCGCTTACGGAATCCGAACTTGAGGAAATGAGAAAACATATCCTCTCCCGCTTGCGGTCACAAAACAGCACCCCCCTCCCTTTTAATTCAACCCTGTGGGGATGGAATTTCGGCTTTGATTTTGCCCCGAGCCACTACCGGCTGCACGCCTCCCACCAGCAGGTTCACCAGCAGTTTGCCCTTATCCCGGCAAGGGTTTCAAGCGGCACCTCTTCTGATGACGAAGCCGATCTTGATTTTTTGCCCTATGCTTGCGGTGATTTGATCCGTGACGTTATCACCTCCTACCGCATCGAAACGGGGCAGCACTTTTTCAAAGATTATATCCGGGCCATCAAATCCAATACCCGAATGGATGGTCAAACTGAAAAAGAAAACAGCCTTATCATATATGAGGACGACCATGTCATGCTTTTTGTACCAAAGGCCCAGACATCACAATGGGAGGTACAACTGATAACACTGGGGACCATCGGCAATATCCTCGAAGCGGATAAGGATGTCAGGGCGTCCCTGGATCATGCCATGCTTTTTTGTATGACAATGCTGGAAAAAATGGGCGCAAAGATGGTTACAACCATCGAATATTCATCACGTTTCGACTCGGATAACGAAGACCAGAGGCTCCTGTATTCATTTTTGCCCAAGCTGCCGGAATCCCCCGGCGCATTCAGCGAAGCCCAGTTGAGATGGATAAACGGCCACTACCCGGAAGATTTTGCAGCTTTTTGTCGGTCGGCCTGCCAACCATAAATTGAAATGGAGAAGAAAAATGGAAACCACCCTGATTCTCGTACCTGCAGTCATCCTGCTTGCCTTGCTTCTTGTTTTTGAAAAAAAAGACAGTGTCCCCGGAAAGCTGATGGTCAAAACACCGCTGTCTCTCCTTTTTATTTTAACTGCAAGCCTTCAAAGTCAGCCAATCCCGTCTTACTTCACTTATATGCTGATTGGGTTTATACTCTGCCTGGGGGGAGATGTCCTGCTCATTTTCCCCCAGCGAAAAGCATTCCTTTTGGGCCTTGTCTCGTTTCTTTTGGGACATGTATTGTATGTTGTCGCCTTTTTCAACATTTCCCAGATCAGTTCACCGGCCTGGATTGTCACCCTGATTATTGTCTGCGTCAGCATCGGTGTTTTCTTCTGGCTTAAACCGCATTTAGGTTCCATGATGGTCCCTGTCATATTATATATTGTCGTCATCACCAGCATGGTGATCGGAGCAGGCTCGGTTTTGTTTGATTCCACACTGTCTCCCACAGGCACAAAGGTCGTATTCATCGGCGCGTTGCTTTTTTACCTGTCGGATCTTTTTGTGGCCCGGCATCGATTTATAAAACCGGAATTTATAAACCGGATGGTGGGCCTGCCGCTCTATTACTCCGGACAATTTCTACTGGCTTTTTCAGTGGGGCTAGTTGGATAACGGAATGGTGAGGGGGCCAAAAGGAAGGACCGCCACCGGCATGGTGGCCAAACCTGAGGTCTCCCGGAGGGCATCCATTTTACTTTTTATATCGTAAATGAAATCTACCCGTGCTGTTTTCTGAAGAGCCGGGTCCATGGCCGAGTGGAGAAACACATCATGGTCTTTTAAAATTTCCAGAAGGACCTGAACCTGCCAATCATCATAAGCCGCCGTTTTCCTTTCCATGATTTCCTGCAAAAGATCGTGCGAAGATATCTTTCGACTCATTGTTTTATTAAAATGGCTTCCACCGGGAATTCCCTGAATGCACTCACTTGCGACAATAATGCTGCCGCCCTTTTCAACTATTCGGGAGGCTGCGGATATACCTTTAATTGTCTGGTAAAAATTCATATCCAGAGGATAGCCGCTGTTGGATGTAATGACCAGGGGAAATTTTTTGGTCACGTGTACGCAGCTTTCACGGGATACGTCACGGCAGCCGTTGTCATGGGAGTTAATATAGTCGCCGATAAAAAAGCCGGTGATGTCCTTTTGATGATTCAGCGACACATTCACAATGCAATCCGGCGGGCAAAACGACACCATTTCACGGGCCAGATACTGAAGGGGATTGTGTTTTGTTTCTCCCCATGTGGTATCCGGGTGGGCTATTAATTCGGAGCGGTGGAAGTGCCGGATCGTCTCAAGGCCGGCAATGCCCGGGACAATGGCCTTCGACCCACCGGAAAATCCTGCAAAAAAATGGGGCTCTATGAATCCGGTGGCGATTTTTAAATCCGCTTCACAATATACCCGGTTCAACAAACATCTGCCGCCGCAGGAGGACTCTCCTTTGAGTACCAGCGAGGAGGTGTCCCTGCAGTCATGGCAGAGGACCCTGAAGCGGTCCAGGTTGTCCTCTCCCAGCATGCGTTTTAGTTCATCTTCCGATGAGGGCCGATGGGTGCCCGTTCCCACCAATATGGAAACACGGGAGTCATCCACGCCGAGAAGGTCAACAATCCACGGCACAAGAAGGTGATCCGGGACCGGCCGCGTATGATCGGCAATGACAATAACCACTTCCGGTGATGGCCGGCCTTTTTTTTCAGCAAGCGCTGAAAGGGGCTGTGCGTTTACCGGTGAGGCTGCCTTTTCCAGAAACACGTCATGGGGGTTGTCGAGACCGGGGGGATTTTTGGGGATTAGTGTCGTGACATCAAACCGGCTTGTATCAACTTTTACTTCTAAATACTTTTTTCCATAGGCCAACCTGATTGAATCCGGCATTACCCACCCCACGTTGCATAAATTGGAAATGCAATCACAGTGGCTTGTTTATGTCAACTCAATTTCAAAACCATACCGGAGCATTTCGGTCACGGATAACCAACTCCGCTCTCCTTATGGAGGAGCGGAGTTGGTGGTGGAGCGTTGCCGGTAAAACTACTTGCCGAAAATAGCCGGCGGCCTCTGTGTATCGCCTGTCGCATTCGGAAAATCCTTGGCAACATAGGCTTTTTCGCCGGTTTCAATCAAATGGTTGGCCTCTTCCATATAGTTTGCAAAGCGGAGTTTGCACTCGTAAAATCCATGCCACCAGGCATAATCCGGGGCCATCATCATGGCACCCATGCGGGCGCGGCGGCCTTCATGGTGCCATAGTTCGTAATACTCGACTTCCAGCCGTTCATCAAAAAATTTGGTGTTGTCCAGAAGGCCTTTGCTGTAAAGCTCATCAAGCTTGGCTTTAGCCGGTTTAAAATAAACCTCGTTATACTCTTCCACGGCCTTGTCAAAACCATCGTAGAAGTCGTTAATCCAGGAGTTGCCGTGGCAGGCGCTGCAGATATTTTTCATCTTCCGGCGCTCGTCCTCCCACTTGGTGCCGGACGGGAACGGCTTGAAATCCTGGGGGCGAACGGTTAACGGCGCCTGGGTCTCCCATGACAGTCGGGAGGTGACATCATGACTGGTGGGTTCCTTACCGGAGCCCGACATATGGCAGGCCGCGCAGGTGGGAGCGCGATAGTCCACACCGGGCGTCCAGGTGCCGCCGGCGGCGTTAAAATTATACTCATTCTTGTAGGCATGGTAAATGGTTCCATGCTTGGACTCTTCGTAGATTTCAATCTGGGGATGATCCGGCCCCAAGTGGCACTGGTCGCACGCCTCGGGCATGCGGGCTTCAGCTATGGAAAACCGGTGACGGGTGTGGCACGACGTACACGACCCCTTGCTGCCGTCGAGATTCAGGCGTCCAACACCGGCATTGGGCCAGGTGGCCGGATCAATTTTTCCGTTGTCGTCGATCTTGATCACCGTGCCGTGGCAGTTGAAACAGCCGGTTTTTCTTTCGTTGTCCGAGTTCATGCCCTTGTTCAGCCAGGGGTCTATTTTCCACATAATCTCGATGGTATTGGCATGCTTGCTCTTGCTGTACTGAACCGCCTCATCCGGGTGACAGCGGGAGCAGTCCTTGGGCGTGACGATGGAAGCGATGGGCATTTTATATTGGTTCTCCCCCCACGGCAAATCGGACCGGCTGTAATACTTTTCATGCTCCTGGGCAATATCCCGGTCCCCGGGCTGAACCAGGTGGCAGTCCAGGCAGGTGATGTTGGCGTTGGCGTGGCGGCTTTTGGCCCAGTCGGCAAACACACCGGGGGTCGTTACGCGGTGGCACTCAATGCATGCCTGAGCCTCCGGAGGTACGCTGCGTTCGATCCGGTACTCCTTGACTTTAGCGAAATTGGGCTGGGCCATGGCAGACATCGAAAAGCCGGCAGCCAGGATTGCCAGGGCCAGAGCAATACTGAATAAAATAAAATGGCGTTGCTTCATGGGTTTGGCTCCTTTCACTTGTATGTTAGGCCTGCATCAGATCACCCGTAAACCTTTTTTCACAAATTCCTAAACCCCTTGGCCTGGTATGGAACTTGTCGTAATTGCTTGAACATCACCAGTCCTTTGTCGGAGTGAACCAGGTCATAATGACAGTCGATACATTTTTTTTCGTATCCCGGCCGGGCATACACCACCGAGCGGTGGGCGAGCATCGCTCCCCTGCGGGTGGGCATGTGCAACAGATTCCGGTGACATTTTTGACATTCCCTGTTGTCAAAGGCGGCATAGGCTGCCTCGCGGGCCTTCCCGCGGTCATATTCCCCCACAAGGAAATGAACCGCTACATCTTTAATACCGTGATACGTCTTGGCAAAGAAAAAATCGAAGGTGTCCTGGGGCGCAGGCAAATGACAATCCATGCAGTCCACCACAATTCCGGCGGCATTGTTGGTATGGGTGGAGGATCGCCAGGCCACTACGGCCGGCTTGATTTCATGGCAGGATGCACAGAACTCGGGCGTGGAGGTCCTGACCATGGTGTAATAGCCGATGCTGAACAGGGGGAACGCAATGATGATGCCAAAACCGATCAGTACTGCAGGTACGATATACTTTTTCATGAGTACACCTCTGCCTATATTTACTGACGCTGTTAGCCTGGAAGTTTATATACATAATTGATTCGTATTGTTTAAGCAACCATTTTTCGTGTTCCCGGCAAAAGCTCATGAAACACTGGATCAAGGGTGCCAGAAAGGACACTCGCTTTGTTGGCTAAAATGAATAGACAGCGGTCAGTTCGATTGACCCGCTCCCTGCTTCAGCGCATTTTCAACCGCCCGGTAAAGCGCCTGGCTCGCAACCGTCGCCCCCGACATCGCATCCACAGGCAGCGCCTGATCGGTTACCACTTTGCTTAGCGCTTCTTCTGCTTCTTTTCGATACTCGTCTGAGCCGATATCCACGATATCGACACCCTCAACGCGATGATCGTTTACCGTCACCAGCACACGATACACCAGATCATTATAGGGCGCTTCACCAGGATACCGGCCATCTTTTATCTTTTCTAAATAGGGGCCTAAATTCAGGTTCGAGGATTTATCTCTATCCGCCGGATAGCCAATAGACTGCGCCAGGATCACTTTTTGTTCGGGTCTCAGATTCAGCCGCTCCCTCAGCGCTTCCCGATCGACCAGTCCCCGAACCACCGTAGCCAACCCTTTTGACGCGCAGTAAAGGTAGACATTCTGACTGATAAATCCCACCGCCGTAGCCGAAAACATATCCCTGTCAGCCGTACTCATCACTTTACCCATCATCCCCGTCCGGTCGGCATCAACCACATATACCAGATTTACCGGTGCTGTTTTGACAAACGGCTGGATGAGTGAACCGGTCTCTCCCCGGAAATCCCCGTCGGCAATAGGTTGAAGCATATTGGATTCAACGTCGTAGAGATAGGCCCCTTTTTCGGTAAACACATAAATGTCCGTCTCCTGCCAGTTCAATGCAGAAGGTGCGGTTCTGCGCCCGGAATCCGGTCGATTAATGCCAAACCCCGCCCACAGCAGATCGGATAGCACCTGATCTGAAAGTTGCTCGGGACTGAAAGTGCGCTGCGACTGCCTGTTCTTCAGTGCCTCCATCAGCGGCATCCCGCCTTGGGTTATAGGCGCCGGCAGTTGTATGGCGTCAAGTGAGCCGTCCGTTATGAAATCCGGTTTTGCGGGTCCGCAAGAAATCAACGCAATCAGGAAAGTTAACAATAGTATCGTCATTACGGCCGTTGTCAATTTGTGATGGTTATTCAATTGGTCTCTCCTTTGATGAAAATAGAATCGTCATAGTTGAAAATCATCCGTTTTTATTCTTATTTTTTTTTTGTTTTACCTCTTCCATCCACGCCGCCTGTTCCCTTTGATATTCCTCTTCGGTCAGGTTGTATCGTGAAAAATCAAGATTCTCCATATCGGGCCTTACACCCTTCAATGATTTAAGCAGATCGATGAGTTTGTTTAACCTGTCCGTTTCCATGTTTGTTTAAATTGTTCTAAAAACTCCCACCAGAATGCTGAATTCCGTCATCCACTACTGAAGGTAAACCAAAATACACTTTAAATCAATTGATTAACAAAAAAGAATCTAATATAAGGGTAAAGAATTACGGAGAGAAACATGAACAAAGAGAGAATTGCTTTTTTAAAAAAGGACTATGTGCAGGGCTTTGTCAAGTTTTGCGGGTTTGATGTTGTTCATATCGACGACGGGTGTTTCGAATCCTGCTTAACACTCGAAAAAAAGCACATGCAGCAGGACGGATTTGTTCATGCCGGTGTCATCGCCACCATGGCCGATCATACGGCCGGGTATTCAGCATTCACATTGGTGCCGGATGACCAGCAGATTTTAACCATCGAATTTAAAATAAACTATTTCAAACCTGCTGTGGGCCATAAACTCCTCTGCCGTTCCCGGGTGGTTAGCAAGGGGACAAAAATAATTGTTTCTGAATCCGAAGTGTTCTCCGTTTCAGATGAAAACGAAAAACTGGTGTCCAAAGCCATGGTTACCATGATGCCGGTGCCTGCATTGAGTTTAGCGCACAGGTTTTCCGAATAGATTGATATTAAACGTGATATGATCAAACAGACACGATTTCTCATACTGGCCTTATTTTTCCTAATGGCGGCAAGCGGATGCTCGGGTTGCCTGGTCAGTCATTTTGCCTTTCATCCCGAAAAAGTGCCGACGGACCTGCCGCCTCTGAACAGGCCGGGAGTTCTGGAGCTTTTTCTTTCCTCAACGGACAATATCAGAATTCACTGCTTTTACATTGAGAACAAGAGCTCCGACAACGTGGTTCTTTATCTCCATGGCAATGCCGGAAACGCTTACCACCGGCTCAATGATGCCCTTACCCTCAGCCAGACCGGCACCAGCGTGCTGCTCTTGGATTACCGCGGATTTGGCAAAAGCGAGGGATCGCCGTCTGAAGATGGCATATATGATGATACATTTTCCGCTTTTTCATTCCTGACGCATGAAAAACATTTTGACGCTAAGAATATTTTTCTGCTCGGCCGCTCCATTGGAACAACCGCAGCTATCCATATTGCACAACATAAAACGATTGGCGGGCTGATCCTTGTCACCCCCTTATCATCAGGCAGAGACATGGCGGATGTAATGAACCTGGGGTTTCTGTCATGGGTGGCCGGCTCTTCATTTGACAATGTGAGTAAGGCAAAACACATTATATCCCCTGTTTTGGTGATCCACGGCGACAGGGACGGGATAACTCCCATCCGAATGGGGAAAAAAGTTTTTCAGGCGCTGCCGGAAAAAACGAAAACCTTTATCACGGTTCCGGGAGCCGGCCATAATGACCTGATTCAAGTTGCCGGGGAGTCCTTTTGGCTATGGATATCCGAATTTATGCAGAATTCCGCGGCAACAGGGTCCGGCTCCGACCTTTCCTTAACAATGCAGCTAAACGCAGGACCATTTTAAGTTTTCGCCCCGGCTGTGACCGGAGCAGGACCGCGATGCGGGAATTCACCAACCAGAAAGAAGGCTGCCGGGCGTGGTTACTGACAGGCAGGTTTTTAGCATACCTACAATAAGTCGCACGCCAGTTCCGACAATTCGGAGCGCTCGCCCTTAACCAGATTAATATGGGCATATAACTTCTGACCATGCATTTTTTCTATCAGGTAACTCAATCCATTGGAGTGGCTGTCCAGGTAAGGATGGTCGATTTGAAAAATATCTCCCGTAAACACAATTTTGGTCCCACTGCCGGCACGGGTAATTATTGATTTTACTTCATGGGGGGTCAGGTTCTGGGCTTCATCCACGATAAAGAAAATTTTTACAAGGCTTCGTCCGCGAATATAAGCAAGCGGCGCAATGACCAGTTTTTCTTCTTCAAGCAGCGACCGGATCTTTACGTTCTTTGAACTGGAGCTTGCAAATTGATTCTTTATTACCCCGAGATTGTCGTACAGCGGCTGCATGTAAGGGTCCAGTTTTGACTCAACATCACCGGGCAGAAACCCGATATCCTTGTTACTTAATGGAATCACCGGCCTTGCAAGATAAATCTGTCGATAGTGCTTTCGCCGCTCCAGTGCGGAGGCAAGGGCCAGCAAGGTTTTTCCCGTACCCGCCTTACCCGAGATGGTGACCAGTTGAATATTGTCGTTTAACAGCGCATCAAGGGCGAATGTTTGCTCGGCATTACGGGGTGTTATTCCATAAACCTGGGTTTTATCCACCCGGTGAATCCGTTGATCAAAAGCGTCATAGGTGCCCAAGGCGGATTTTCTTCCGTTTTTAAGAATCATGTACTCATTTGGAAGAAAGGGTTTTATGGCATTAAGAACAGCAGGGTCTATCTCATAGGGAGGCTGGTAAATCCGGTTGATATGGTCCTCCGAAATGTTTTCCTCCACCCGTATGCCGGTATAAAGGCTTGATATGTCTTTTACATGGTCTTTGGTATAATTTTGAGCCGTCATTCCAACGGCTTTTGCCTTCATCCGAAGATTCACATCCTTTGAAACAAGGATCACCTGCTGCTTGGGATCTGACTTGGTCAAATGGTAGGCGATATTCAAAATATGATGATCCCGGCTCTCGGCCGTAAAGTTGAGCAGCAGGTCGTCATGCAGCTTTTGCTCTAGCTTTAGAAAAATCCGACCCTGGTCCCGGCCCAGTTTTACACCCCCGTTAAACAGCTTGTCTCCGCTTAACGCATCCAGGGTCCGGGAAAACTCCCTTGCATGAAAATTGATGGTTTCATTGCCTTTTTTGAAATGATCCAGCTCTTCCAGAACGGTGATGGGAATTACAACATTATTCTCTTTAAACTGGTGGATACATGAACTGTCGTGAAGGATTACATTGGTGTCAATGACAAAGTTTTTTTTCATAAAAAAACGATCTTTCCTTTTCTATTCACTATTAACAAACAATATGTGTATGTCAATAAAATTATGACCACCATATATTGATATTTTACGCTTCCGTATACCTTGAAAGATAAACCGCGAAGAAGATTGGAGAAAGCGGCACAGAGTCTCCTGGTCAGATATTTTTTCAAATTGGGTTACGAATGTTGACAGGGATTGGCCCCTAAAGGCGGTTGATCTTCGGGAGAGAAGATCAACCGGTTATGTTCCGGGAAACGGTTTGTCTTGGCACGTTTTCGTGACATCCGGCTCAAATCGGTGGGGTTTTATAATCATGTGCTTTCCGGCTTTTCCTGCAAGGGCGTTCAGCATGCCCTTAAATAAAATGCGATGAAACGGATATAGACTATACCAGTAGGCCATGCCTAATAATCCCCTGGGTAAAAAACGGGCAATAAGCTGAAGTTCAACCATATCATCACCCTCCGGCTCCATTCGGATGTCCAGAAGCGCCTCTCCCGGCAGTTTCATCTCCGCAAGCAGGGCCAGTTTTTGATAGGGATGGACTTCAATGACTCGCCAGAAGTCGAGGGCGTCGCCAACCATGACACGATTGGAATTGCGCCGACCCCGTTTGAGCCCGATACCGCCTAGAAAGTGATCCACGGCGCCTCTTGTTTTCCATAAAAAATTGCCGTAATACCAGCCTGTTTTGCCGCCGATCTGTTCAATGTGCCGCCAGACCTCTTCCGTTGCCGCCCTTATTCTTGAGCGGTAGGCGCAAGAGAGGATGGTTCCGCCGCTGAAGTCCGAGTCCCCGCAGTAGAGCCATTCCGGCGGCAAAAGGCAGCCTGCATCCGACCAACAGGTATCGACCTGGTTCCGGTTCAGGCGGTCCAGTGCAAGGCGGATGGTTTCGCGGCATGACAGCAGATCTTGGGGGATTATGGACCGGATTCGATTATCATCGCACAGCACCTCGTTCCGCAACCCTTCGGCAAGGGGCACGGAGATTTCATAGGGGATCGGTGTAATCAGATGAATCCAGTATGAACTCAGAAATGGGGTAAAAAACGGAACCGGAATGATGACGCGCTTTTTCAGGCCGGCCTCTTCCGCATAAATATCAAACAGCTCACGATAGGTGATGATATCATGCCCACCGATATCAAATGTATGACCTTCGGTTTCATCTTTCTCCAGGCAGCCTCTTAAATAATAAAGAACATTCCGGATGGCAATGGGCTGATTTCTGGTGTTCACCCAGCTGGGAGTAATCATGACCGGCAGCCGTTCGACAAGATATCTTACAATTTCAAAGGATGCGCTGCCGGACCCCAGGATAACGGCGGCCCTCAGGAATGTTGTCGGAACTGTTCCGGATCGGAGTATGTCAGCGACTTCATGGCGGGATTTCAAGTGCTTGCTGAGATTGGCACTATTTTTATTTCCCAGCCCGCCAAGATAAATAATCCTCTTCAGGCCGGCCTCTTCAGCGGCAGACGCCATATTCAATGCCGCCTTCCGGTCTGCTGCCTCAAAGTTTTTTTCCCGGGGGTTCATGGAATGCACCAGATAGAATGCCGCCCAGCATCCGTTCAGGCAAGCCGCCAGGGAGTCGCGGTCATACACATCACCCTTTACCAGCTCAATGCGGTCATGACGGGACCAGGGTCTTGCTTCCAGTTTTGCAATTGAGCGGCCCATGGCCCTCACCCGGTAGCCGGACTCAAGAAGAAGCGGCACCAGGCGACCGCCCACATATCCGGTGGCGCCGGTAACCATTACCGGCATCGATTTTTTTTCAGATTCGTCCATTTGGTCAGTATATTCCATTTCTATCGAAAAAAAAACCTCTTGTTCAGAAACCGTTTTATGGTATTGTTTTTCAGCTAACCGACACAACTTAATTACAGGTGACATTATGAGAACACGGATTACGGAACTGTTTGGAATTCAATACCCGATTCAATGCGGCGGCATGCTGTGGATCGCCAAGCCGGAACTGGCTGCGGCCATCAGCAATGCCGGTGCAATGGGAAACCTTACCTCGGGGAATTATAATTCTGCTGATGATTTCGGAGCCGCCGTTGACCGGACCAGAGAGCTCACTGCCAAGCCGTTCATTGTCAATATCACAACCATGCCATCCATACGTCTGCCCATAGAGTTGTTGCAGGACTTCTTCCGGGTGTCCTGCAAAAAAAAGGTCACCGCCATTGAAATCGCCGGGGCCCCCGTGGACACTTTTCTGGGAAAAGAATTCATCCCCATGGCCAAAGACGCCGGTGTAAAAGTAATCCATAAGGTCGGTACCGCCAAACATGCCCTGCATGCGGAAAAGGTCGGTTACGATGCAGTAACCGTTGCAGGTGTAGAAGAAGGCGGGTTTCCCCATAAAGACAACATTTCCACCATGATTCTTGTGCCCAAAGTCGTTGAAGCCGTCAATATCCCCGTTCTTGCGGCAGGCGGAATGGCTGACGGCAAAAGCCTGGCAGCGGCACTGGCCCTGGGGGCGGACGGCGTGATGATGGCCACCCGTTTTCTGGCAACCAAAGAAAGCGCCGTGCACCAGAATATCTATAATGCCCTGGTTGAAAAAACAGAGGCAGACACAGCCCTCCAGCTTCAGACGCTTCTTCAGGGATTTGGACTCCAGGTAAGGGCATTGAAAAATGACATTATGCGAAAAATAGCCGACGTTGAAAACAGCGGCGGAGATCTGTCCGAACTTCTGCCCCTGATTTCAGGGGAGCGTGCCCTTAAAGCATGGCAGGAAGGGAATGTGGAGGACGCGATGCTGACCATCGGTCAATCCGTGGGCCGGATAAATGATATCCCGACTGTAAAAGAGCTTATTGACAGAATGGTCAAAGAGGCGGAAGCCTCGATCAAAACCGGTATGGGCTGCTTTGCACATGAGTAACGAGGCCTTGCTTTTCAATCCCCCGAGATGAAGGACACTCTATTATGCATAATAAAAAAATAAATGATATCGAATTTTCAGCAGGGAGCTGGCCGCTGCCCCCCGAACTTGAGACCATTGTTTTTATTCACGGTTCAGGGGGAACAAATGTGTTATGGGATTCACAAGTGGAAGCGCTCTCTGACCAAATGAATACCGTCGCCCTTAACCTTCCCGGTCACGGGAACAGCAGCGGTAATGGAATGGACAGTATTGGAGAGTATGCGAAATCCGTATCAAATTTTATCGAAGGGCTGAAAATCGCCAGGCCCGTGGTCTGCGGCCTCAGTATTGGAGGCGCCATCGTTCTTCAGCTCCTGATTGATGGGCCTGAAAAGTACAAGGCGGGCATTGTCGTCAATGCCGGCGCAAAGCTGAAGGTTATGCCCCTTATATTTGAAATGATAGAAAAGGATTATTCCGGATTTGTCAACGGGATGTACACCTTCGGGGTCTCCCCGAACACCGACCCCTCCCGCCTGAAGCCCCTTGCTGACAGCATGATGGCCTGCCCTCCGGATGTAACCCGCAATGACTTCACTGCATGTGACGGTTTTGATGTCATGGATCAGTTGAATAAAATCAAAGCGCCCGTGCTGGTGATGACCGCATCCGACGACCAATTGACGCCGGTTAAATACGGCCGGTTTTTGGCGGATGGAATTGAGTCTGCTTCCATGGCTAATATTGCAGACGCAGGGCACCTGTCCCCGGTCGAACAGCCGGATGATGTTTCAAATGCCATTAGAGATTTTCTGGCCGCATTGTAAAAAACAATTTTTTCAATTTTTATTCGCTCAACGTAAACCGTCTGGAAATCACGGATGCAACCTTTTTTATGGAGGTTGTTATTTGATAAAACATTGCAAGACACATTAAAAAGTATCATTGTTATTATCAAAGCCAATTTTCACTTGTTTACAATTGGATATCATGATGATAGGATTCAAAATCTTGACCCGGAAGCTGAGCATTCGTCTCATGTAATAGTAAAACAAGTCTTTAAAACAACACGATTCTTTTTAGAAGACAAAAAACGTTCACAATTAAATCTTATTATTGACTTAGATCAAGGATATTGCCTTTTGGATGGTCTATTGTGAAAGTCAAGATACCGGCCATGAATTAATAATTTATAACACAAAGGAGATGCCATTATGTTTTGCTTTCAATGTCAGGAAACGGCAAAAGGAACCGGCTGCACAATTCGCGGAGTTTGCGGGAAAGAAGAACCCACAGCCAATCTCCAGGATCTTATTATTTTTCACTGCAAGGGAATTGCTGTCTTGGCGAAAAAAGGAAAGAAACTGGGAATTGACCGGGTTGACGATGCGGGTCGAATTATCACCCACGCATTGTTTACAACCATCACCAACGCCAACTTTGACGACGCCGCTTTAATTGACTGTATAAAAGAGGTTCAATCTTTCAAGGATGACCTCAGGTCGTCATTTGGGGACAAACTTCCGGAAGGCCTGCATGACGCGGCCCTTTTCACCACTTCCGATGAATCCCGATTCAATGAAAAAGCCAAGAGCGTGGGGATACTTGCCACGGAAAATGAAGATGTCAGATCATTAAGGGAGACGGTTGTCTTCGGCTGCAAAGGGATCAGTGCGTATGCCCACCATGCCGCCATGCTGGGATTCGAGAAAAAAGACGTCTACGATCAATTGATAGAAAGCATGGCATCCGTCACGGAGGATCTTTCCGTTGATGACATGATCGCCATGGTGATGAAAACAGGGGAAAATGCGGTGGCAACCATGGCGGTGCTGGATGAAGCCAACACCAGTACATACGGTCACCCGGAAATATCGGAAGTCAACATCGGCGTCGGAACAAACCCGGGAATTCTGGTCAGCGGCCATGATCTCCGAGATTTACACGAGCTGTTGATTCAAACCGAAGGCCGGGGACTTGATGTCTATACGCACAGCGAGATGCTTCCGGCCAACTATTATCCGGAACTGAAAAAATTCAATCATCTCAAAGGAAACTACGGCAGTTCATGGTGGCACCAAAATAAGGATTTCGAAACCTTTAACGGCGCGATACTGATGACCACGAACTGTGTGATCCCCATCAAAAAAAATAATACCTATGCCGATCGAATATTTACAACCGGTGCGGCCGGATACCCGGGTGCCGTCCATATCGCCGACAGAAAAGACGGCGCGGCCAAAGATTTTTCACTTGTGATAGAAAAAGCAAAACAGTGCAAGCCGCCGGAAGAAATTGAAACCGGGACAATCGTCGGCGGGTTTGCCCACAATCAGGTGTTGGCCCTTGCCGACAAGGTGATTGACGCCGTAAAATCCGGCGCCATCAAACGATTTGTTGTAATGGCCGGGTGCGACGGCAGAATGAAAAGCAGGTCATACTTTACCGAAGTTGCACAAAATCTTCCAAAAGATGCCGTCATTCTGACCGCAGGCTGTGCGAAATACAGGTACAACAAGCTTGACCTGGGGGATATCGGCGGGATACCGAGAGTGCTCGATGCCGGCCAATGCAATGACTGCTACTCTCTTGCAGTGATCGCCATGAAGCTCAGGGATGCGTTCGGCCTGGACCACATCAATGACTTGCCGCTGTCCTTTGATATTGGCTGGTACGAACAAAAAGCCGCCGCCGTTCTTCTGGCGTTACTGTCGCTGGGCGTCAAAGGTATACGGCTGGGCCCGACTCTCCCGGCATTTATCTCTCCCACTGTACTGAACGTGCTGGTGGACAAATTTGATATCAAGCAAACCGGTGATCCGGATGACGATGTCGCGGCCATGATGGCCGGGAAATAGCATAAAACACGATCTGGGTGCAGAAAACCTGCAACTACATGGGGTTCTATCTGCACCCATTGAACGACAGTTATACGGGAGACGGCAGCAGACCAACATTAATCACTTTCAAATGGAATAATATTTACTCTAACTTCCTTTATTCCATCAACCCCCTGAAGGAGATTATTGACTTTAACGATAAACTCCTGTTCCAAAGACAGAGTCGTCTCAATGTCTACATAAATAATGCTGTTTTTGCATTTAACCTCGGCCGCAGGAATTTTACCATAGATAATTGAGTCGGCCTTTGCGGCCAAATACGAATCATGGATCATTATTCGGGCTTCATCGGTTGTCTGAAAACAAGGCATCTTTGCGATATCGCTCAACACATTAACGGCGTCATTCACTTGCAAGTTGTCAATATGCAGCACAATATCATAGAGGCTCGGGTCTTTGGTATCAATTCCGTATAGATCCATGCTCCACTTTCTTCTCTCATCATCATCTTTTGTTAAAAGACGATGGGCTTCCTCTTTCGAAATATTTTCGCGTCTCATTTCTTCCTTCACTCTATCTTCAATGCTTGCAACTATTCGGACTTTTAGAATGGTTGGAATGTCTTTGATAAAGAAATGACCCGCCAATCCATGGTACACAATATTGTCTTTCTTAATATGCGCCAGGAATGCTTCACGAATATAATTAATGTACTTTTCCTTTCTATGCCTGAAGCGTCCAAATAAGGAAGGGGCATCATGAATTGCACGAATAAGCTTTAGCTCCGGTATGTTGAAATGAGCTGATGCTTCCAAAAGAACCTCTCTTGAGAAACATTCATAATTTAAATTAGCAGCAAGCTTTTCTGCAATCTCCTTCCCATAGCTGTATGATCCTCTGGAAATTGTAATCACACCCATTTTTCTCTCCCTCTGATTTTTTTAAAAAAGCGGTTTTTCTTCCCCAAAGAAAATTCTGGAGCTGAATTCACCCACATTGTCCGCCCTGAATGTTCAAAGACACTATAGCTGGGGCGGGTCGCGGGGATAAAGGTCAGGATAGTTGTTAAAAAGTAGACCAAACGTTTGAATTAGCGCTATAAAGAGTTTAGGCTGATTGCCGTGTGCGTGGTTGATATTGTGACAAAAGGATTCGATGCTCTTTTGTCTCTTCCTGCAGTCATCCTTTGATTCAGATGGATCGTAATCTTCCATGAAAATCGAAAATTCCACCAGACATGTCTCGACATGATAATCCTTGAATATTGATCCGTAATGATATTGACCTGAACCAATAAACAAAAAGATGGAAAGGGCAATACAAGCATATGGTGAAAACAAGAGGTTTATTCGCTTTGGTTTAATCATTTTACTATGTTTTTCCAGACACCTGACCTTTTTCCTTCACCCTCTATGCCCTTATCCCGGTGGAGAATCTGATATATCTTTCCTCCGAATGCAACAGCATAAAGTATTTGGCCCGAATCTATCTATCGGGTATAAAATTGTGACTATTGTTTTAAAGCATATAGCAAGATGATTTTACAATCAAAAAAATTCCGCCGCCCTGAAATAAAGCGCCTATCTGTCATAAATACCCTTTGCCTTTCTGCCAAAGGGGACAGTTAGCTTCCGCATCTTTTGTCTTAAGGTGGCCGGATGCATGTTCAACAGTTTTGCCGCACCCCTCGGGCCTTCTATTCGGCCCCTGGTTCTGGCGAGGGCCTTTTTTATGTGTTCTGCAACGAGGTCATCCATTTCTAAAAACCGGTCGGTGGATTCAACGCTATCCGGATTTCCGGAAACTGCCCCTGTCTGCCGGAACTCGTCAAAGGCCAGGGGCCGGCTGCGGCAGACGATCAATGCCCGCTCCACGGCATTTTCCAGTTCCCTTACATTTCCCGGCCAGTCATAAGAGATCAATGCGTTTATTGCGTCCGGTTCTATGGTGGGAATATCGGGCAAGGCCATCTCCTGGGCCTTCCTCTGCATGAAATGCTGCACCAGTGATGGGATGTCGCCCTTCCTCTTCCGAAGCGGCGGTATTTCTATGGGGAACACATTGATCCGGTAAAAAAGATCTTCCCTGAACGCCCCTTGACTGATCATCTGTTCCAGGTCGCGGTTGGTGGCGGCGATCACCCGGACATCCAGCCCAATGGTTTCTTCGCCGCCGACCCTCTCAATTTCATGATCTTGAAGCACCCGGAGCAGTCTTACCTGTGCATCAAGGGGGAGTTCCCCTATTTCATCCAGAAAAATCGTGCCGGTGTCGGCGCGCTCAAACCGTCCCCGTTTACGGGAGACGGCTCCGGTGAAAGCGCCTTTTTCATGGCCGAACAGTTCACTGTCTATCAGTGTCTCCGTGATTGCTCCGCAGTTGACCTTGACAAAGGGGTTTGCGCTCCGGGGGGAATTATTGTGAACCGCCTTTGCAATCAACTCTTTTCCAACACCTGTTTCACCCATCAGCAAAACGGGGCTGTTTAATCTTGCTACCTGAAATACGGACTCCATAACCCCCTGCAGGCCATAGTCGGTTCCAACGATCTTTTGGCCGGCGACCTGGAAAAGTTCCTCCTGGAAAAATGCTTTGTCCTCCAGAAGTATACTCTGAAGCTTCCGGGCTTTCCGGTACCTGAGGCTGTTGGTCAGTGCAATTCCAAAAGGCTCATTAAGAAGAGAAAGCCGGGAGATGTGCTCGCTGGTATAATTCACCTGTTCACTGCTGATCAGCACCACCGCGCCCATGCGTTTTCCGGACAACACCATTTCCATCATGAGAAACGATCCGTCCGGCCATCCTAAGCCCTTCAGCATATTTCTGGTCAGCCTGTTCACTTCCGGTATTGCATCCGATGTAATCCTGGGCCGGTTGAAATCTGTCTTAAGATGGGGCCGCAACTCCTTTTCAACCGGTATTTTTATGGACAGGGTGTCGCTGCCGGTTTGATGGGCAAAGGCAATGCTCTCAAAGCACTCTTCATCGGGCAGATACACGATGAACCCAATGAAATCGCATGGAATATAATTCCGGAGATACACCAGGCAGGATTTCAGGGCCTTGTCGATTTCAAGGTTGCCGCAGATACGAAGTGTTGTTTCCCGGAACAATTTGTTTTTGTCCACCATAACCTGTGCCCCCCTGTCCCTGATAAGGCCATGGCCTCAACCAGTGTATTAAAAAAAACTGTATTTAATGACAGTTTATGCCGACCGGCCTTATTTTATAATTTTATCAAATTTTAATATTTACATTTATTTTATATAGTTATATTTTCAACGGAATCACGCTCAACCTGGTATGCATCGTGCAGATTATATCACCGGCACGGGCACACATTAACGGTAGTGTCCTCTATTATGAAACCGTTTTGGTAAGAATACAATCAATTATACAGGGTTTGGCCGGACGATTCAATGATTGTTCTGACTTATTTTACAGTTTTTCTAAAAAACCTGCATTCAACAGAGGCGCTTCTGTTAAATAAAACAGTTTTTTATTTACAATGAAAAACGACAATTCTTTCATTGGCAAGGAGAAGGAGATCTCAAATGTACAACTATCTGTTCAGCCCGATTACAATCAACACCCTTGAAATCAAAAACCGCATTGCCTATCCGGCGCTGGGACTTTTGTTTTCCTATGACAGAAAACTGAATGACCGGTACATGGAATTTTATAAAGAAAGGGCAAACGGCGGTGTCGGCATATTGACCATCGGCCCGGTGGGGGTAGATTATATCGGTTCAGGGGCAGTGGCGCTTGGGATCGACAATGACGATGTCATACCGGACTTTAAAAAACTCACCGATATTATCAAGGCAGGTGGTGCCCGGCCGTGGATCCAGCTGTTTCACGCCGGCGCCTATTCCCACCCCATTCTCATCGACGGCCGGACACCCATCGGACCGTCGCCTGTTTATACGAAATACTCCAAAACCACGCCCAGAGAAATGACCTTAGATGACATCGACACCGTTCAGGAAGCTTTCGCCGGCGCTGCCGGAAGGGCGGTAGAGGCCGGATTCGACGGAGTAGAAATTATCGCATCAGCGGGATATCTGCTTACCCAGTTCCTGTCCCCCCTTAGAAATGTGCGCACCGATCACTATGGCGGCAGTTTCGAAAACCGCATTCGGTTCCCGCGTGAAGTCGTTGAACGGGTAAGACAACGTGTGGGGCCAGACGTTCCGGTAACTATCCGAATGGCTGGAAATGACTTCATGCCGGGGAGCAATACAGATCGGGAAACACCGGAAATTGCCAAAGTTTACGAAGCCGCAGGTGTCGACGCCATCAATGTCACCGGTGGCTGGCATGAAACAAGGGTTCCCCAACTGCCCATGGACCTTCCCCGGTCGGCCTTTTCCTTTCTGTCGCTAAATGTAAAAAAGGCGGTGTCTGTTCCGGTAATGGCATCCAACCGCATATCCGACCCGGATACGGCAGAAGATATCATACAAAACGGATACGCGGACATGGTCAATCTCGGGCGGGTGCTCATCGCCGACCCGGAATGGCCGATAAAGGCATTTGAAGGCAGAAAAAATGAAATACGACCCTGTACCGGATGCTCCCAGGGGTGCACGGACATGATTTTCCAGGGGCAGCCCGTCTTCTGCGTCGGCAACCCCAGGGCCGGGTATGAAACCGAGCGCAACATTAGTAAAACCCCTAACCCAAAGAAGGTAATGGTCATCGGTGCAGGTCCGGGAGGACTGGAAGCGGCCATAACCGCCCGCAAAGCAGGGCATCAAGTGGAAATTTATGATAAGGACCGGGATATTGGAGGCCAGCTCTGGCTTGCAGGCGCGCCGCCCCATAAGAAAGAAATCTGGGAATTTATCCGCTATTACCGGTCCATGATCAACAAGTACGGCGTCCCCCTTTATTTGAATACCGAGGTGTCGTTGGATCAGATAACGGCAAAAAACCCGGATCATGTTATTGTTGCGGAAGGCGCTGAGCCCGTTACTCCCCCCATCAGCGGCCTTGACGGACCGGACGTATTCTCTTCCTGGACGGTACTCAAGGAAAACCCGCCGTTGGGTAAACGGGTGGCGGTCATCGGCGGCGGATCGGTGGGCCTTGAAACCGCCCTGTTTGTTGCCGCCAAGGGGTGCCTGACACCGGACGTCCTTCATTTTCTTTTTGCATATGATGCCATAAGCGTTGAACGGCTTAAGGAATTAATGTTCAGCGGCACCTCCAGTGTGACGATATTTGAAATGCTGCCCAAAGCAGGAAAAGACGTGGGCCGCTCCACCAGGTGGGTGCTGTTTGACAACCTCAAGCGATATGGTATTACTGTGTTGACAGAGACAAAGGTGGTGTCCGTTGAAAACGGGGTCGTTCAGTACGAAAAGGAAAAAGAGACAGGCCGTATGCAATTTGATAATGTCATTGTCGCATCAGGTTCACGGTCGAAAAACCACTTGTCCCGGTTAATCGGAGATACGGGTATTCCCTTTTCCACTGTGGGTGACTGTATCAAGCCGGGAAAAATAAACGACGCGATTCATGGGGGGTTTCTGGCAGCTCTGGATATTTGACCATCGAACAGGTGATGAGTCGGCACAGAAAAAGTTCCATTCACTTGTCCACTCAGAACGCTTAAAAGGAGGCTGGTGCGGTTGGATAAATTTACCTGGTTGTGTTTATCTTCAGGTCACATCTTTTCAGACCATATTGGATGGAGCCCCAAAGAGGCCGCGTTTAAAAAAGTCGGGCCCGTTCAGTATGCCGTTCACTGGCTCTACGGTGTCTCCGAACCCTTAATCTTAAAACTGGTGGATTGGGCTCTCTCCCAGAAAATGTTAACGGACACAACCATCGGCAAACTCTGCCTTAAAGCCGTCGCATTAAGCAGCTGGTATTTTCCCCATGGCATTATCGTCACGACACAAGCGGCAGAAAACTGGATAGATTTTATCGCTCAAAGCGAGGGCCCTAAAGGCGCCCGCCTTGCCGTGGGGCCCTGCGTCTGCCAGAAAGCTCTCAACAGGTGGCAGGAACCCGTAAAAAAAGACATGACCGTTCTCTATGGGGCCGACATTTATTACCATTTGAACCTTGGTTATGAACTGGTGTCTGCCGAACAGGCAAAATCAATATTGAACGACTGCCACGATGCCGGCCTGGTGCATGCATTGGAATTCTGCTTTCAGTCCGGGAAATGGCATTTTGTTATCTGTAATTGTGACAAAGACATTTGTGCACCGATGCGCGTTTATTTGCACACCGGAAAATTTAACTATGCAGGACCTGAAGTTGTCCGTCATGATGAGTCAGCGTGTTTAGGCAAAGAAAAATGCGGCCGGTGCATAGACAGGTGTATCTACGGTGTAAACCGGGCATCCGCTGACGCCATAGAACTGGATATCCGCAAATGCCTGGGCTGCGGCCTCTGCATCACCACATGCAAGGGTGGCGCCCGGCATATGATTGTGCGAAAAGACTACAAGCATGATCATCAAATCCCGTCAAACATATTATTGGGACGTCGTTCATGATAACCATTTAACACACTTGAATGCGCAGGAGGTAGATAACAATGGCATCACTTGCTGACAAAAACGTTCTGATCACCGGTGCTGCAGCCGGGATTGGAAAACTCATGGCCGGACACTTTGCCCGGGAGGGCTGCAATCTCGCAATTGTTGATATTAATGAAGAGCTTCTGAATCAGACGAAAAAGGATATCGAAGGACAGGGCGCAAAAGTTGCCGCCTCCTTTTGTGATGTATCCAGTGAACAAAGTATTGATGACGCGGTGTCGTCCATCACCAGCGGCTTCAGCCGGATAGATATCCTCGTGAACAATGCGGGTATTGTAACCGGAAAACTGTTTGCCGATATGACCATGGAGGAGTTCCGGCGAGTATTTGACGTCAATATCATGGGTACGGCCATGATGACCAAAAAAATCCTGCCTCAGATGATGCAAAGAAAATCAGGACAGATCGTAAACATTGCCTCCAGTGCGGGGTTCCTTGGAATGCCGCAAATGGCCGAGTATTGTGCAAGTAAATTTGCGGATATCGGATTCAGCGATTCGCTCCGGCTGGAACTGAAAAAGGCGGGGTATAAGGATATCAAGATAACTGTTGTCTGTCCCTATGTGATATCAACAGGCATGTTTACGGGTTTTAAACCCCTCCTTTTCAACCCTGAATTGAAACCGGAAGTGGTGGCAAGAAAGGTCGTTGCCGCGACAAAGAAGGCAAAGCCCTATCTCTTTCTTCCTTCTTATCTCAGGTTTCTGTATATCCTCAAGGTGCTGCCCGTAGGTTTAGTGGACCGGGTTTTTCTTCTCATGGGCGCAGGGCGGGCAATGGAGAACTATACCGGGAAATAGTTACAAGGTAGTGCCGGATACGGTCTGGCTGTCGGCGGACTCCAGGCTGCCGTGATACACGGCCGTCACTTTAAAAAAATATGATGTTCCGGTATCGAGACCGCTAACCGTAACCCTGGGTTCAGTGCTGATTGTCAGCAAAGAAAAGGTGTCCCCCCCGTCTTCGCTGATATACATATTATAGCTTATGTTGCTGTAAAGACAGACGATGTCATCCCAATAAATATCAATGCTGTTTTCGGCGACGGTACCGATGGTGACATTTTGGGGCATCCTGGGCGACCGGTCTAAAAGTCGGCACAACGTGTCCGTGGAACCCGAGAACTTGACAGCAAGCGTTTCGTCCGGTGCCATCTGCCTATAGTCGAAATTCCATGAAAACTCAACCGATGTCGGCCCGGTCACCACGATGCCCACCTCAACCTCGTCATCCTCAAGCGCCACATTTTTGGTAAGAAATGTCACGGAAGGAAGCACTGCCCACGCCCATGTCCATTGTCTTGCATCAATGACTTTGTCAAAAAGGCCTCTGAATCCATCATCTTCCAGTATGGCATGGGATTCGTCCGCGATAACGGCGTTTCCCGCATTATAGTCCACACCAACGCCGGATACGGCTGCCCTGAAAGAATCGCTTCCATGGCGAAAATCAAAGTATAAAGTAAAATAATATGGTCCGGCATACAGGGTTTCGGACTGAGCGCATTCCCCGGCCAGATAGATTGCAGCCGTATAGTGGCTGAAGTGGTTTGTTTCAACACTGATTATATTCTCTTCGGTATTGAGGGCACTAACCGGGACATCTTTCCACATGCCGCTTTCCGTATTAAAAAACATGGCTCTTACATTGTCTTCATCTATCTCGGTACCATCGACAATGCCATCGCTGTCATCATCCTTGTAAGGCAAAAAGAGCCGAACGGGCTCATCGAATCGAATTCCGTCGGGATCAAACCGGATCACCTCCCCCGCCGCAATTGTCTCACGGCTCCAGCTTTCACGATTCTCACTCCAGCTAACCGAAATGGACGTGTCCTCTGAAAGTATATCCGGCTGTATGTAAGCTCCGGCACGGTAGATCGGGCTGGCAGGATCCGTTATCTCAACCTTTCCGCCTGCCGAACCGATGACGGCGTCAAGCTGTGTAATTCCCCCCGGGGTTCCGCCTCCTGTTTCATCCGATCCGCCATCATCACACCCCATGGGTGACAGCAGGGCCAATGCCGACAGGATAACACATGAGACGATCCACCCAGCACGTGTCACAGCCCTGTGCCCCCTCCCTCCTGTCCTAAGCCGAACTTTTCCTGTATTCTTTTATACGACACCAGCTTTCTGTTGCGGGAAGACGGCGTCAGAAAAGATTTCAGCTTGGTTTCAAGCAGCCTGGGATGCAGATCGCTTCCAATGGCAATGATTCCGTCGGTGATAATCTTTTGCAAAAGAAGCTCGCGGTCGGTTCTCTCCCTGACGTTCGCGGCAAACGGAAGAAAGAAAAAATTAGCAAGCACAACCCCGTACAGGGTGGACGTCAACGCTATGGGAACGGTGGCAAGAATTACCGAGGTGTCCCCCACCCCAACCAGTGTTCCGATGAGGCCGACCACACTTCCCACGAGGCCGAAGGACGGGCACATTTCAGCTATCGCCCTCAGAATTCGTTCCGCCTCTTCCCTTCGCATTCTGAAAAAATACATTTCTGTATTTAACAGGTCCCTTATCTGGTCAATGGAGTAATTGTCCACCAAAAACCCCAGTCCCCTTCTTAAAAATAGGATCGAGGCTTCTTCTTCATCCTCCTGAAGGGAGAGAAGACCTCTGAGCTTGCTCTTTACAGAAAGATCCACCAGCACTTCGATTATTTTGTCTGAAGTCATAACGGGTTTTCGGTAAGATCCTTTGAGAACACGGAACACAATCACCAGACGGTCAATGCGAAAACTTATCAATGTGGCGCAGGCGGTTCCGCATACCACTATTATCAAACCGGAAACATTAAAGAAAAGGCTCATGTTGTTATGGATCACAAAACCTGAAAGGAAAAGTAATGAAAATAATATCAATCCGATACTATTCTTTTGGTTTTGAATCCACAGGCGGGCACCGCCGAGTTTTTTCCCGGCAGAAAACAGCCTGCTAAGGTTAAGTTTTTTTCGCATCACTATCATAACTCATCCTCGCCGTACTCGATTCTCCATTTATGGTGTATTCTGGGTATTTCTTTTGTGATGATGATCTCCACCCGGCGGTTTTCCGCTCGATGTGCAGCGGAGTCATTTGGCTTTAATGGCTGATTGTAGGAGTGGCCGGTAATGTAAAAACGATAGGTCGGAATTTTCATCTCCTCAATTAGAAACCTTGCAACCACACATGCACGAAAGGCCGACAGTTCCCAGTTTGTTGTAAACTTCTCGGAGTGAATCGGAACATTGTCCGTATGCCCGACGACATTGACCATATACGGCGTTTTCTTAATAAGCTCCGCAACGTTAATGAGCGAGTTGACAGCGTCTGCTTTTAACTCCGCCCTGCCTACATCGAACAAAAGGTCTGCCGGCAGGATAATCCGAACCGCTCTATCTTTTACAAGATCGACCTCCGAAACCGAGGTGCGGGGCGTGATCCTGATGGTATCCCCGACCCTGTCTGGGTCTTGTTTTTCGATGGCATCGGGCACGGTCTCGGTTATCTCCGGTGCCGGCGCCATGACCTCCCCTTTTCCGAAGATAAAGTCCCGTTTAGCGGAATGGTAGATATAAAGAACCAGAAATAGGATAAACATGGTCATCATTAGGTCCGACCATGCAATGGACCAATGCACCTTTTCCGGTTTTCTGATATGGAAAAAAATGTCCTGCGCCGCATGCACGGAAAGGCCCTTTGGTAGTTCATCTGAAAAGCCGTGGTGACGTTCCGGTTCTTGCATGGTTTTCCTGAATATAAACGGAGCGGGTTTTCGTTACCTTTCGAATTGGTCAGCCATCCATTAGACAAAACCATTTAGCTAAAAACGTGTAGCTAAAAACGTGCCAAAAAATAAAGCCTTATGATTTAAGAAGGATGCATGCGTTGTGCTGTAGAGAAAGGGAACAAATTGCCGTATCATGAAAATTTTTCATGGTGTGGCACTGTTTTCTTCGGAGTTTTAAAAAGAGTCAGCTAGTAAAGAGTTGCATCAAATGCCTGCTGCCGGAAGAACGTGCAGGTGAATACCCCGCCTTAAAAGCGGAATGGGTGTTTGTGCCTTCTATTGTCGGCATATTTATGCTTACTATCCCCCGATTTTGGCCGACGCGTTATATGTAGCGTTTTTATCCCTCTCAAGCCTTGCGCGTTCCCTTTCCGTCTC
>Ga0180435_10001100_pt1 | contig 28379 bp, 24 predicted proteins | sample SS_ome_3_FD_132467 | JGI IMG/M metagenome (GOLD analysis project Ga0180435, IMG submission 132467) | Hypersaline lake sediment archaeal communities from the Salton Sea, California, USA - SS_3_S_1 metaG | ecosystem: Environmental > Aquatic > Non-marine Saline and Alkaline > Hypersaline >... | reverse complement strand
GGATCGTTGATATGGTCAAAGGTAGCCACATTGATGCTCAAGTCCTCCCATCCATGATACATCTCCACCACACCTTGACGAAGTTCATCCTTGTGCACAATTTTGGCTTCGACCTCAAGTTCACCAATACTGGAAACGATTCGCACCAGCTCCCGGTTTCGGATACCCAGCTCAGCCGCATCGTCAGGATGGATTTCGACCTCCGCTTTGGGGTGCACATCTCTGAAGTGTTCAAGGTTCTGATGCCTGGAGTGATAGAAAAGCGTCTTGCGTCCACCGGTGGTCAGCAGCAGGGGAAAGTTTTTTTCTCTCACCTTCCGATGGTAGGGCGGCACATATTCCGGGATACGCTTGTACCCAAACTGTTCAAGATAGGCCGAGGCGAACTCTATCTTTCCCGTCGGTGTGGGGAGAGGTCTTGACAGATGTTTCTGAAATGTGAGCGGTTTGTAGGTTATCCCCTCCGGGTGGTTCCGGAGTTCTTCGATTCCAATGCCCGAGGGTTCAAGGATGTGGCGATTGACCTGGGTTTCGTTTTCCCAGGGAAAATAGCCAGCGCCGAACCCCATGCGATGGGCAAGATCGTGCCAAAGCAAATATTCGTCTTTTATCCCCTGCACCTCAGCCACTTTTTCAGTTAAATAAACACGCTGAAACTTTGGATCGATATGAACCTCGGAGCGTTCTAAAAAAGACGCCGCCGGCAGGATGTAGTGGGCCAGACGCGCTGTGCGGGTCACAAACAAGTCATTGACCACCAGGAGATCCAGAGACCCCAGCGCTTTTTCAACCTTTCGCGTATTTGGGTTGGTAACCGCTGGATTGGCTCCGGTGATGATGAGTCCCTTAAGCGGATATTCGCCCTGGCCAAGCATATAATCCATGGCTGTCATGGTGTGGCACTCCGCGCGCTGATCGTAAAACACAGGAAACCGATCCGCTCCAATCGGTTTTCCGGCTTCTTCGGGCAGCGTGTCGCCAGGTGCCAAACTATTTCTTGGTATATCCTCAGGCCAGAAAAGCCCGTACCCGATATCAAAACCACCGGTAATGCAGGCCAGGATGACGAATGCCCTTATCGTGTCAACCCCATTGTTGCTGTGTTCCAGGCCGGTACCCATGTAAAGACTGACCTTGGGTCGATTTTCAATGATCAGCTGCGCCACCTTCTCGATAACGTCGGCGTATACACCTGATTGCTGTTCAACATACTTCGGCGTAAATTTCTGGGCATAGGCAGCCACTTCTTCGAATCCAACGCTGTGGTCCTGAACCAGCTTTTGGTCATATTCACCGCTATTTATTAGACAGCGAATGAGGCCCCAGGCTAAGGCGCCGTCGGTACCGGGTATGGGTTGAGCAAATACATCCGCATAGCAAGCCACAGGGTTTAATCTTGGATCAATAACAACTAACGCTGCCCCGTTAGCCCTGGCATCCGCAAACTCAGCCATGAACGGAGGATGGGAAACTGGCGGATTTGTGCCAAAGAGAAGAATCAGCTTCGCTTCAGCATAGTATGGAAACGGATTCCAGAAACCGGTGACGAGTTTGTGACCTAAATACCGGCTGTTAAAGCAGGCAGAATCATTGGAAAAATAATTGGGTGTTCCCAGGGCCCGCGCGAATCGACGCGCATATTCCTCCTGTTGGAGGAAGCCAATCGCCTCTCCTTTCCATATGCCAATGGATCGGGCACCCTGAAGACTTTTTATATCCATCATTTTTTGGGCAATTTCATCCAGGGCCTGATCTCGGCTGATGGGAGAAAAAGTTCCATCCGAACCACGTTTCAGAGGCTCTATAATTCGGTTGGGATGATAAAATATATCCAGGGCAGAGGCGCCGCGTGGACATATTCTGCCCCGGTTGACGGGGTTCCCATCTGCAGGCGTAATTTTGTGTAAATGCCCCTGACGGATATGCACTTGAATACTGCAATGGTTGCCGCACATACGGCACAGCGTTTTAACGCTGCCGTTTTCTATGGAAGTGACGGTTCGCATACATCCTTATGTAGAGCCATATGAAAAAGCCCTCTTTGAAAGCAAAAGAGAGCTCTCATTTTCATTTATTCCAAGTCTTACGTCAGACGAGATATTATCACATTCGTGTCATCCTCCGCAAGCAAACATGTTCGCAACTCCCCTTTCACGGTCGTGGATAGCCGGTTGCAGGTTACGCCTAAATGGGCGCTTTTCAACATATTCGAGCAAGTCATAGAAAAGTCCCACACAGGCACTTGACCCAAAAAAAGGGTCAGCCATTTAAGTGGCTAACCCCATATTTTCTTTCAGGTAAAATGGTCCAAGGGACAGGCACGGATTTTTTCACGCCCCTATGCAATTTAGCCCGTTGTATTTTCGGCGATGCGACATCTCCCAACCGACTTGGCGCCGAAATAGATAAGCCATCGGTACAACTTGCACGGCAACAGCCTCAAAGATACTCCCAGAGGTCAACCCTGAAACCATTCACCTAAATCGTCACTATGATCTATTTTTCCTAATATCCAAGGAGGTTCATTATTTCATCGTTATCGTATTGAATTGCATAATCCAAGGCAGTAAGCCCCTTGTTGTCTTTAATCTCTTTGTCCGCATTATACTCCAAAAGCACACTGACGACCTTCTCAAAGCTATAAAAGGTGGCTTGGTGAAGGGCTGTAGACCCATAGATGTCTTGAGCATTCACATTAGCGCCCTGTTCACATAAGTACCTAACGGCTGATACTCTGTTGTTTCTTGCAGCAACGATTAGAACTGTTTGCCCTGATCTGTCATACTTGGTTTCAATTGATGTGCCTCTGTCTAATGACTGCTTAATCCCTGCAACATCTCCGACTTTGGCTTTGGACATAATGTCACCACCGGCACACGAACATACCATTACCAAGATCAAGACAATAACCAATGCTCGAAGCCTTTCCATAAGATACCTCCACTGCTATTAGATTAAACGCAAGAGCAACAATTTTATTTCATGAGTATGACAATGAGTCTTGGAACGGTATAACTGGTATGAAAGAATCGTGGTGAATTCCATCTGAGTAGTTACTCAAAATACAAGGCGATGTCAAGTTGAAAGGCTCGCATAGTGAGGATAAAGTAGCTTTTTGACCACAAAGGAACGCTGGGTGATCCAGAAAGCTTTCAGGCTTTGTTAATCTGCCGATAAGAACTGAGTAATTACCTTGTTGAATGCCCCGGGCGCTTCGATATTTGGACTGTGCCCAACACCTTTTAGCTGTATCAAGTGCGCACCCAACTTTTTTGCCAGCATCCGGATTTGATCCATCTGAATAATAACGTCCTGTTTACCAGTGACAATCAGTGTAGGATGGTAATTTTCAGCGGAAATTTCCGGTACTGAAAGATATTGGGCCATGGACCTGAGATGCATTTCAACAGCCTCAGGCCGATTCCGTTTGACAATAGTCGCAACCATATCGTTCAAGATTGTTCTATGCTTTTCCAGAAACGGCTCCCCAAAAACCACCGGGAGCATCGCCCATACCAATGTTTCAAGATTGCTTGATTTTAGGATTTGATACCATGATTCTAATATCGCAGATGTGCGCGGGCCAAGATCATTGCCCAGACCACATAAAATCATCTTGTCGGTCCGCTCAGGGTATATCCGGCCAAGCTCACATGCCACCCTTGCCCCGTGACTCAGGCCAACCACATGAGCACTGTTTACATCCAGGCAATCCAAGAGTTGGATCAAGTCATCAACATGGCCATCGATGGTTAAATCATTTACCCCTAAATCGCTTTGTCCCTGCCCGCGAGCATCATATAATAAAATTCGAAAATAATCTTGAAGCTCCTTTGCCTGCATCCCCCATGATTTGGTGGTTTGGGTGGTGCCATTTAGAAAAACCACAACGGGCTTGGATTTGGCCGAATCATAAAATTGATAATATAGGCGGCAGGTATCAGCTAAATTTAATAATGGCATATAGATATTTGAGGAGTAGAAGAGTTATTTCCGTCATGCCCGCGCAGGCGGGCATCCAGGAATTTCGACCGACCGTTTCCTGGATAGCGCGAAAGCTTCACTGCGTGTCCTGCCCCCGGGCCAAAACCATACCGGGGCAGGCACGCAGGAATGACACCTGTTTCTTGCTAAAACGCCCCGACCCTTGAGAGATTTAAATATGAATAGCGGAATTGAAAACATTCAAGGTGGCTTCCATCATGGCCTCTGAAAGCGTGGGATGGGCATGAATGGTATGGGTTATTTCTTCATCATTGCATTCCAGCGTCTTGGCGATCCCGAACTCTGCGATTAATTCTGTGGCCTCGGGCCCGATAATATGCGCACCCAAGAGCTCTCTGTATTCAGAATCAAAAATGACCTTCACGAAACCTTCGGTCTCTCCAATGGCACGCGCTTTGCCGTTTGCACTGAAGGGATACTTTCCAACGCTGATATTATAGCCTTCCGCTTTGGCCTGCTGTTCAGTCAATCCGATGGATGCCACCTGGGGCTTACAATACGTGCAACCTGGAAAATTTCTATAATTCATTCCCGGCGTCTCTTCACCAGCGATCTTATTTACGCACACGATGCCTTCATGTGAGGCGATATGGGCCAAACATGGTTCGCCGGCCACATCGCCAATAGCATAAATGCCTTCCACATTCGTACGCATATATTGATCCGTCTTGATGGCATTTCTTTCTATCTTCACCCCGATCTTTTCTAACCCTAAACCTTCTACATTTCCCTGGACGCCAATCGCCATCAGGCAGCATTCTGCACTAATCTCTTTGGTACCTTTGGCTTCGGACAATTTTACTGAAACGTTGGTTCTTTCCTTTTTAATCGATTCAACGCGAGTTTCGGTAAAGATTTCCATCCCCATCTTTTTATATTTCCGCTCCAGGACTTTCGAAATATCACTGTCTACTGTCGGCAGAATCTGGGGCATCATTTCGACCAATTTAATATTGGTTCCAAACGTATGGTACAAATATCCAAATTCTACCCCAATCGAACCAGCACCAATAATGATCATGGATTTAGGCGGCGTCTTCATCATTAACGCCTCTTTGCTCGTTATTATCCGCTTCCGGTCGAACGCAACGCCAGGAATTCTCCTGGCACGGCCACCGGTGGCAATAATGATGTGCTTAGCCGCCAAATGGTCAATTTCCTGCCCCTTGCCGTTGTTGACAACGACAGTCGAAGCATCTTTCAAAGCACCAACCCCTTTGATAACGCTGATCTTGTTCTTTTTCATCAAAAAATCAACGCCGCGAGCATTTTCATTGGCGATAGACCTGCTACGTTGCATTATTTTTTGGAAATCAACGTTCAGTTTGTCAAAACTAAAGCCCCAGGAATCTGCCTCTGTTAAAAACGCCATCTGTTCGGCACTTTTCAATAGCGCTTTGGTAGGTATACATCCCCAGTTGAGACAAACACCCCCCATGTCAGATTTCTCCACGATGGCCGTATTCATGCCGATCTGTGACGCCCGAATAGCAGCCACATACCCGCCCGGGCCGCCACCAATTACTACCAAATCAAACTTTTTTCCCATTATGCCTATCCTTTGGAATTCATTTACCTATAAACCGATTATCTATTCTAAACGTTTATACGGCATAGCGTTTTAAATTGATTTCAGGGATATCGATATTTTTTGGCTGCCGGATTAGATAGAGAACAAGATCCGCGACATTGTCGGGCTCTATCATCGGGCCCTGACTAACCCGGTCTCCCATGTATGTATCCTTTATCAGATCTGTCCTGACGCCTCCGGGACAAATGGTATGGACATGGACATTGTGCGCTCTGGCTTCGATCGAAAGGCAGCGCATGAATCCAAGCAAACCATGTTTGCTCGCACAGTAGGCAGCTTGATGGGTATACCCCTGGATGCTGGCGGAACTAGCTATCGCAATGATTCTTCCGGCTTTATGGTCCTTCATTTTGGAAAATGCACTCTGGCATAAAAGAAATGTCCCTGTAAGATTGGTTCTCAGAACATTGTCCCATTCTTCTAATCCAATATCAGTGATCGGCTTCTCTAAAAATATTCCGGCATTGCTGATGAGTACATCCAGGGAACTAAAATGCTGAAATACACCATTCAAGGCGCTTTTAACCGCACCCGGATCCATTAGGTCACAGGGAAATGCAACCGCTTCACCGCCAACGGCCTGAATCTCATTGACCACCTCCTGCAGTTTATCGGTTGAACGGGCCAACAAGGCCAAACGCATTTTTTGCCTGCCAAGAGCTATCGCAATCGCTTTTCCAATTCCACGACTTGCACCTGTGACAATCACTGTTTTACCATTAAGCATATTTTCCATAATGCCTCTTTACTTTCAGTTTGGCGTATTCCATCATTCTTCACCAGCGGCTTCCGAAACAGACGCCAGCATATCTCCTATTTTTGAATTGAAGCTGCTCGCCGCTTTAAAAACGGGTAAAAGCTTTTCATAGGCAGCACAGTTATCCGATATCGGTTCTGCCCGGTCTTCGATTTTATGAATATCATCAATTATATCAAAATTACTCCAAATTCCGGTTCCAACAGCAGCCAATGCCGCTGCGCCAAGGGCTGCTGCCTGCTGATCGATATTCGTTTTGACTATTTCCATCTGATACACATCGGCAAATATCTGTCGCCAGAGCCGGCTCTGGCTGCTGCCCCCTACAACCGTCATCTCATCGGCAATAGGGGTGAGACTTTTTAACTCGTCCAAAACCTGACGAAGCCCCAGAGCCACGCCTTCCATTACAGATCTAATCACATCCGGCCGGGTGTGGCCGAGGTCCAGGCCCATAAAGGCCCCCCGAATATTCGGGCTGTCGTCCAGGGAACTCCCCCCAGCCAAACTCGGATTAAATATGATGGAATTTGACCCCAAAGGCGACTTTTCTGCTGCTGCAGTCATTAACTCATACGGATCAACTTTTTGTAATTCAGCCTCTGCTACGATTGATTGGCACAACTGGTCCCGCAGCCACCGAAAACAGGAACCAGAAGAAAAAATTGCCATTGCCGACATGAACATGCCCGGAATGACATGGGTAAAAACATATGGCCTGGTTTTAGGATCAAGAAGCGGCTTTCCAGATGCGACGGCAATCCAACTGGACGAACCGAGTGAATTGTAGACCCTGCCTTCCTTAAAGCTTCGCGCACCAAGTGCCATGCAGGAATTATCAACCCCCCCAGCGACGACCTTCAGGTGCTGCGGAAGATTCAAGGTTTCCGAAGCTTCAGGTGTGAGTTCGCCGATCACTTCCGTGGACGAAACAATATCAGGGAAAAGTTCCCTCGGAAGACCGCTTGCACCTATCAACACATCAGAATACTCCCAGTTCACCAAATCATAGACACCGCACCCGGATGCATATGAATAATCGGTAACCATATTGCCCGTCAGCTTATAGTTGATATAATCCTTTGTACCAATAATCTTATGGATCTTATTAAACATATCAGGCTCATTATCCCGATACCACATCATCTTGAATACTGAGTACAAATGAGGAGGAAATCCATTGCCGGTCATAAGATACCATTCTTTTTCATCGACGTGCTCAAAGAATGGTTTACTCTGTGCCTGGGCTCTTGAATCAGACCAGATGGGCGTTGCTTCCCGTAGAAGCTTTCCGTTCGAATCCAAAGGAACGACACCCAAACTATGACCGGATATGCCACAGCAGCTAATCTCATCTTTTTCTACGGAAGCATCCTCGAGCAGGCGGTTGGTACTCTTAACCACAGCGTCCCACCAGTCATCCGGACGCTGCTCGTGCCATCCCGTTGCCGGATATTTGGTGGGATAGGAAACAAAATTTTCTGATAGACACCTGCCGTGAGCATCATACAAGGATGCCTTATTACCGCCGGTTCCCAAATCGTAGGCAATGATGAAAGGGCCTTTCATACGTGTCTCCTTTATATAAAATGGTTCTTAATCAAAGTACGATGGTATCATCTGGATATTTTTCTGCTTGCTCAAGTATTTTTTTTCCTGAGTCATATCCGACGCCAAAACGGCGTGCGCCACGATGATACATTTCCAGTAGCGTTTCCAACCCGCGGACATCCCCTGCGGCCTTGATGGCAATTTGGTCTCTTGTACAGGAATGAATATGGGAAACATTTTCAAGGGTTGCGCCGCTAGGCGCCCAGCCTGTGGCAGTCTTCACAAATGCAGCGCCTGCTTCCATGGACAGTTCACATCCTGCACGAATTTCTTCACGAGTGAGATAATGGCATTCAAGAACAACCTTCACTGGAATATTACCGGCAATCTCAACAATTGACCGAATATCTTCCCTCACATATTCATGGCTCCCGGATCGAAGTTTGCCGATGTTAATAACCATATCCAACTCTCTGCAACCCAGATCGATCAGTTCTTTGGCCTCGCAAGTTTTTGTGTTTATGGTGGCACCGCCGGAAGGAAAGCCGACAACACCTCCTGTGATTACTTTTTCATCCCCAAGCAACCGACTCAACAGATGCGTTTGGCATGGTAGCGTGAATACCGCTTTACATTGGTAGCGGATAGCCAGTTCAACCACTTGCCGCACGTCTTCTTCAGTGTGTTGGGCCTGCACCACACTAAGGTCCATCATCTGGGCCAAATCTAGAATGCTGAATTTCATATTTCTTTTTTAATTTCCTTGTCTATAAAGCAAGATTATAGATTGCTTTTACCTGGTCTCTGTCAATTGGCGGTCGGCTATTGAGTTTGCCGTCCGCGCCAAAGCTGATCCGGACGACATCGTCAACCATGGCATCAATATCATCGCCTGGGATTTGAAGATCCGACATGCGTGTAGGTACACCGATTCCCTTCAAAAATGAGCCAAATTGCTCGATAGCCGATAGCGCCACAGCCTTAGGCTCTTTCCCGACGGTTTCCATACCGAGAATTCGATCTGCAAACTGAACGTATCTTTCCAAACGATATTCATGTAAATGTTTCATCCAGGCAACCATCACAATAGCTAAAGATGCCCCATGGGTAACATCATGCCTTGCCGACAGAACGTGTCCGAGTTGATGCATTGGCGCCCAGCCGCCGATCCCCGCCGCTAACCATCCGTTCCAGGCAACAACGCTAGCCCACTGAAGATGTGCCCGCACTTGGACATCATTCGGGTTTTCCAATGCTTTGCCGACATTCTCCATAATAGTGACAATGACCCCTTCCAAAAAACGATCTTGTAAAGGCGTATCATCCACGCCATTCAAATATGTTTCCATGGCATGTGAAATAGCATCCGCAGCCCCGCAGGCGGTTTGATAAGACGGCAGACTGCAGGTGAGTGAAGGATCGACGATGGACACCGTGGGGTATAAACATTCGGCAAACACATAGGATTTTTCCCTGGTTCTCTCATTTGTCACCACTGCGCCGCAATTCATTTCGCTGCTGGTTGCAGGAAGGGTTGGCACCATTAAAAGCGGCAGTGCTTTTTCAGGTGGCGCATCAACTTCCTGGTCATGACGGCTGACGATCATTTCCCATAGATCACCCTGGTAGTGAACACCCGCGGCCGTAATCTTGGCGACATCCATAGCGCTTCCACCACCGACTGCAATCACAACGTCCACATCTTCGTCCTTGCATAGGCGGACAGCAGCATCCACCTGGCCCATCAACGGGTTGGCGGTCACCTCGTAAAAGGGAACAACGCCAAGGCCGGCTGAAGTCAACATGGATTCAACGTTATTAAGCAAATCTATGAAAAAATCGTGTTCTTTATATGATACCACCATCGCCTTTTTACCAAGCTTGGCAGCTTCCTCACCGGTCCTCGAGACTTCACCGGGCCCAAAAATGATCTTCACAGGATTGTATAATTCAAAATTTTCCATGCCTTTTCCCCTTTCATTAAATTGGGTGTTTTGAACTTACTCGCCGTCAAATTCAAGTGCAAGCCTTCGTCCAAGCGCTAGTTTCTCCTCTATGGAATCATAAAGCCCCTCATACACCTCACGATATAACGCGTCATAGAAAACAACCGCTTTTTCTTCCGGGGCATAAGTGGTTACCTCCGGCGCCATCGCCTTGCCGGCTGACGTCACATCTTCATATATGCCAACACCTGCCGCCGCACACATGGCTGCCCCCAAGGCATTGGTATCAGCAATCGATACCGCATCAAGCGGCTTGTTGAATACGTTTGCAAGGGTTTGATTCCAAATTGGATTGGATCCACCGTATGTGATCAAGCGCTTCAGCGTATCGGAAGAATCTTTCGCCATCAGATCGCTTTCCTTTTTAGCCTCATAGGCGAGTCCTTCAATAATGGCTCTGAGCACATGACCCTTGCCATGGTCTTCGGTAAGCCCCAGCAAAGCACCCCTTGCATCCATATTCCAATAAGGGGCGCCTGACCCCCCGAAAAATGGGATCATGATGAGCCCCAGGTTTCCAACCGGTGCCCCGGCTGCCATCTCTTGAATGGTGTCCCACTTGTTGTTTTTATTTTTCTTCGGAAATGGTTCAAATTTGTCATTGTACCATTTGACCAGAGCGGAAACACCACTGTAAATCGAGTTTTCCATGATATAATCGCCGCTGGGACTGATTTCCACAAAATAATTCGGATGACGCAGGGCCGGGATTTCGGCTACCAGGGTTTCACACGTACAAGCAGTTCCGCCATTTACAGATAAGGTTCCTTTTTCGAATTGTCCGGCCCCCAAACAGCCGCACGGTTGATCGCCGGCAGCTAATACCACCGGGATACCCTCGGGGATACCAAAGAGAGCCTCCGCATCTTTTTTGACCTTGCCCACAATCTCCCCGGAGGGTCTGATATCTTGTATGAAAATATCTTCCCGCAAACCGAATTGCTTCAGCAATTCCGTATCCCATCTATGCTTGGCATTTAAATCAAGAACACCGGAAGTAACCGCGGTGCCATAGCTGGTGACAGCTTCCCCGGTCAAGCCATGGATCAGCCAATCAGAAACCATATGAATCTGATGGGTCTTTTCATAGATGTCCGGTCGATTCTTTTTCAACCATAGAACCTTGTATACCGTCCATATGCCAGGGGTATAGCCGGTCCTCCTGAAAATCACCTCAGCCCCAATGGCTTCGGTAGCCCATTGAACCTCTTCGGTGCAACGGGTGTCATTCCAGACAATGGCAGAATAGACCGGGCTGCCACTTTCATCGACCGGAATACACGTCAAGCGTTGATGGGTAAGGCTAAGACCGCAAACATCAGACCATTTCCTCCCGGAAGCCTTCAGGGCCTGAGCCGCACTGTTTTTAACACCGTCAATATACCACTCAGGGTTTTGTTCGACCCATCCGGGTCGGGGGGTTAATTGACCATAGGCCATAGATCCCTGGCCGAGAATCTTGCCGGAAGCATCTGCGATAACACTGTTCGTACTGCTGGTCCCAACATCAAGCCCTAATAATATGTCCCTGGTCATTTGGTGTTTGCTCCAATATAGTTTGTCTTATTCACCATAAACGTTCTTAAGCCACAACAAATTTACCGTCTACTTGCCTTCTTTTTCTGGCAAGCGTGACAACAACTACACCAAAAACAAGCAGTATACCCTTGACGATATTTCCGACAAAGAAATACTCCCCCATCAGGGTTAACCCATTACTCAGAATCGATAATATGATAACGCCAATCAGCGTACCAATCACGTTTGGCTGCCCGGCTTTAATGATCATGGCGCCCAGAAAAACAACCGTCAGTCCGTCTAAAAAATAAGACCCGCCGATGTTAGGATTGCCGGATGCGACCATGGCCGTCAGTAGAACACCGGCAATAGACGCCAATAGCGCCGAAAGGACATACAAGGACAATAAAATTTTACGTTCACTAATGCCGGCCTCCTGAGTGGCCTGCCTGTTTTCACCTAACGCGTACAAATGTTGACCGGTAGTTGTTTTGTCCTGAAACTCTCTACAGATTAGATAAATAGCCAAGGTAATGAAAAATAGAATGGGTATGCCGAAAAAGGTACCATAGACGATCTGGTAGACAAGACCGGGCGGGTTGGAAATATGAATCACCGCACCACCGCTAACCCAGCGTGCAATTGATTTAGCCAGGCCGGAACCTACGGCCAGGGTAGCGATAAGCGATGGAAAATTAAAGTAGACGACTAATACGCCGCTGAACACGCCAAAAATTGATCCCAGGCATATTGCTAAGAGGAAGGTAACCGGCCAAGGCAAGCCTGCTTTCAGGAACACGGCTGTCATGATTCCGGTAAAAGCCGCAATATCACCATAGCTGACATCAATTTCACCGGTAGCCGCTATCCATGTCAAACCAATAACCATTATCGCAAGGAGGCCCGATTGACGAAGAATTTCAAGTAAATTGCCCGGCGTTCTAAAGGTGGGCGAAGCGATGGCAAATACACCCACCATGATCAATGCTACCCATATCAACCCATACTTTGCCTGGAATAGATTGCTTATCTGGAATCCGCTATCAATCTCGTTTGCGTTGTCATTCATGCTGATACCTCGTTCTTTAGTTCGCGGTCGTTACGGGTGCGGGATTCGATTTTCTCTTTTTAATTGAGGCCCAATCGATTTTTGATGCCATAATCGCAATGATCATTGCCGTGGCGATAATTAAATCACTTAAGTAGAAAGGCAGCGCCATTAATGTAAATCCATTCAGCATAATCGCTGAGAAAAGGGCACCAAAGAATGTACCGATCACGGTTGGCTTTTTAAATACCGCAATCCCAATATACACTGCAGCATACGCCGGCATTAAAAAATTGAGACTGGCCTTGACACTGCCAACCCCTTGGGCGGCAGTCGTCATAATGGCCGCCAATGAGGTAAAACCCGAGCACACCACAAATGCAAGGATGATGTAGTGCTTTACCTTTACGCCGGAGAAAACAGCGGCCACCTTATTGCTTCCTGTGGCATAAATACATCGTCCATGCTTGGAGCGGCTTAGAAACAGGTAGCTGATGAAGTAGAGCGCTGCCATTAAAATGATGGGGAACGGGATTGCAAACCACTTGGCGTCATTGATCTCGGTAATGCCGGAGGTCAGGAAATTATCATAGATAAACGACCCCTTCGTATAAAAGTAAGCCATGCCAAAGGCCATAAATCCGGTACCAATGGTTGTCACCATATCGTCAAGCTTAAATACGCCAACCGCGATCCCGCTGACCAGCCCCCACAGGCATCCAACAGCTATGCCGGCTAAAACCGCCGGGATAACAAAAGCATGAATATTACCAAGCATAAAACTGTTCATCATAAGATCGGTTTTATTGAACCAGCTGGTGGTCATGGCAGCCAGGCACCCGACCAGATAAAAGGACATGTCAAAATGACCTACGGCAACCACATATGTAAGACCCAAAGCAGTAATTGCGGAAATGGACATATGCGTGAAAAGCATCCGGATATTTCGAGTGGTTAAAAAACCTTTGTCATATTCAAAGACACTAAACAGAACGAACATGAGCACGATCATCATTAAAAATATAGCAATGGGCTTGAATGTATCAGATAAAACCACCAAATTTTTATCACTCACTGGTCTTCCCTCCAGTTACGCCGCAAAGTAGCATTTCTTCGATGCGGCATTCGTGAACGCTCTTTTGGAGTGTAACCTGCCCTTTGTAAAAAACCATGGCCTGGTCGCACATACCGAATACCTCTTCACAATCCGAGGAAATGATAATGATTGCTTTGCCTTGTTTCGCAAGGTTGCGGATTAGATGATAAATTCCGGTTTTTGCCCCAACATCGACGCCCACCGTCGGTTCGGCAAAAATATAGACCTGGGACTCGGTAAAGAGCCCTTTGCTGATTACCACTTTTTGCTGATTGCCTCCGCTGAGCAATGAGACTTCCTGGCTGATGTTGCGGGCAGCCAACTGAACCTGGTCGACAAGTTCCTGTACAAAACGTTTCTCTTTTTTATTTTGAATCATCCCCGTTGCTTTGCTAACCCGTTTTAAATTCGAGAGAGAAACATTGAAATAAATTGGTTCATCATTGATTTGACCTTCCTCGCGTCGATCGCCGGGAACCAAAAATATGCCATTGTGAATGGCTTCATTAGCTGAGTTGAGAGTTAGCTCTGCGCCGTTCATGCTTACCGTTCCAGAGGTTTTGGGAATAACGCTGAATAGCGCTTTCCCCAATTCTTCAACACCTGATCCGACCAAACCGAAAATACCGAGTATTTCTCCCCCGTGTACGTTAAAAGCAACATCCTCAAAGCTCCCCGCAAGCGAAAAATTGTCTACAGACAATATTTCATCTCCAATAGCAGTACTCTTTTCCGGGTATATTTTATCAAGCTTTTTCCCCAGCATTAACTCGGCAACGGCCAGATGATTGTTGGCATCATCATCATTCGTGCTAAGCGTGGCCACATTCTTACCCTCACGCAATATCGTGAGCCGATCGGCTATCTGGAAAATTTCTTCTAATCGGTGTGTAATATAAACGATGGCAACATTCCGTTCCTTTAAGACGTGGATAAGACGGAAAAGAACTTCAGTTTCGGTCTCGGTCAAGATTGATGTCGGTTCATCCAGAATCAGGATCGACATTTCCTTAGAAAGCGCACGCAGAACAGCGATGATTTCCTTTTCAACAGCGCTCAATTCCGAGACCGTCCGATCCAAATCAATATTTACTGGAAAGCGTTCTAAAAGCGCCTCCGCCTTTTCCCGAAGAACACGTTTGTTGATGCGGGGGAACAGTCCCTTTTTTTCAGTCTCAGCCCCTAGATAGATATTTTCATAGCCGGTAAACGATGGGATCATTTGGGGATCTTGATAAACTGTTGCAATCCCGTTATTGATCGCATCTTGAGCGCTGTTGATTTCAATGGATTTACCGTCAAGCTGGATCGAGCCGGCATCCTTTTGATAAACACCGGAGAGTATTTTTATCAAGGTCGATTTGCCCGCCCCATTAATTCCCAGCAAAGCATGAACCTCTCCGGCTTGTAGTTCGAAATTGACGCCATCCAAGGCTTTTACGCCAGCAAATTCTTTTTGGATGCCCTGCATACTTAATTTGGTGGTTTCCACGCCAATCACCTTCCTTGTTTTCATTGAAAGATTGAAGATTTATACTATCGGTATAGTGGGAGTGGGCATGCGTTCTCTGTTTTAAATCCTTACAGCCCATTCACTATTGATGGGCTGTAAGGATTCAGTGATTGTCGTCTGGCTAGCTGTTAGAGTACGCGGACCCAACCAAATTCTGCAGCAACGCCGGGGATGTCATAATCTTCAGGATTTTTAATCCCCTTTAATTCGTCCTTGGTAATTCCAAACACCGGTGCAATAACCGTACGCGGTACTTGCTCACCGGCAAGGTATTTATGCGCATAGTAGACGGTTAAATAGCTCATGGTGTAAATACTTTGTGCAAGGGTCATTTTAAAGGGTGTATCCTGTTTGATGAAGTCGAAGGCTGCTTTGCCGCCGTCAATGCCGGTCGTAACGATTTCGTCCGCTCTGCCGGCAGCTTTAATGGCAAGGGCGCCTTCCATGGCAGCTCCGTCCCAGGCACACCAGATAGCATCCAAGTCACCTTTTTTAGGATTGGCCGTCAGCATGTTATCAACAGCCTGACGTGGTGTGACCGCGCCTGTGGAATCCCAGGACCACTTGGCAACAACTTCAATATCAGGGTATTTTGATTTAAGGGCCCACATGGCGCCCTGGCCCCTGAGGTCCCAAGACTCATTGACGGGTAAATCAATAATGCCAATTTTGCCTTTTCCGCCGATCCGCTTGGCAATCCAATCAATTCCGTACATCCCCATGCCAAAGTCATTTGAGAGGACTGAGGTAACACAGTCTGCTCCGGCAACAATCGCATCGGCGATGAAGACAGGGATGCCTGCCGCTACCGCTCTTTTAACTGCCGGTGTAATACCAGCCGGATCTGATGGTGTGATAAACAGAGCATCTGGTTTCATTTTGATGAAGGCTTCAATCTGGTCCGATTGCTTCTTAGGATCATAATTTGCATCAGTAAAGGTAATCGTTCCGCCTAATTCCTTTACAGCGGTTTCAAAACCGAACCGTTGCCGTTGGCCTGATTCATTCTCCATCCAACCTAACGAACAAGCGAATTTATAATCCTTGGCAATCACCATAGACGGAATGCACATCGCCGTAGCCATAATCAGAACCAGAAATAATTTGAAAAACTTCGCGTCGAATAATCTCATTTTTGCCCTCCTTAATTGGTTTTTAGTGGATGAACGGTACTAAGCAGATTTCACCTCCTTTCTTTCCAATTTTGCTAACCTTCGCCATATTTCCAAATTGCCTGCCGGAAAATATCTCAGATTATCGATATATCCCGGATGGTACTATCGTGAAGTATCGGCATAAACACCCCGCAAAATCTCCGAGGGATCCGGTATGGTACATTCGTTTTCACTATAATTAACAGCCGTCTCAATCTCTTCATCAACTCGTTTTTCTAATTTTTTATAGGTCCCTTCGGTCAGGACACCCTCTTTAATTAACTCTCTTCTGATCCTTTTGATGGGATCTTTTTTCTCGCCTTTTTTTCTTTCTTCATCGGTGCGGTAAATATCGGCGTCACTGATGGAGTGACCTGTCCAGCGATGAACCATGCACTCGATAAGCGAGGGGCCCTCGCCTGCACGGGCTCTCTGGATGGCTTTTTGCGTCTCCAAATAGACTTTTCGAACATCGTGACCGTCCACATTGGCGCCCGGCATGCCGTACCCTTTGGCCCGATCAACCAGCTTTTTCATTCCGGTCGCCTTCTCGACCGGCACCGACATGGCATAAGCATTATTGATCAAGACGAAGATAACCGGCAGTTTGAATGCCGCTGCCATGTTCAAACCCTCATGAAAATCTCCCCTGTTGGCAGCCCCGTCGCCAAAGAAACATACCATGACCGCATTGTTTCCATCCATCTTCAGGCCCAGGCCAACACCAACGGCAATGGGTATTACGCTTCCGATGGGACCGGGCATGGGGATAATATGGTGGGAAAGATCGCCGTACATATGCGAACCGGCAGGCACCCTGCCCCCTTCACATCCCTGGTCTTTGGCATAATAACCGGCCATCAATTCTTTCAGGGGCATCCCTTTCATCAATTCAGGGTTCTTGCCGCGATGGGATAGCGAGACATAGTCCCTATCCTCTAATCCATAGCAAACCCCTACACCAACGGCCTCCTGACCGATTCCCGGATGATGGTGGCCACGCAAACGCGCTTCCTTGAAGAGGGTGGTGATGCGCTCCTCGAGCCGTCTCCCCATCAGCATCCAGTAAGCCATTTCTTTTAAATCTTTCTTTGGTATTTTCATGTGTATTCCTCTCTTTTCAGACATTTCCAAAATATGATTCATCAATGCAATATCAATAGGAGCGATTTTAGACTTTCGAGTTTATCCCGCATCTCAGCAAAAAACCGAGAAGCAGGGCCGCCATGCACCGCGCGGTGGTCGTATGAGTTGGTTACAAACATCTTTTTTCTAATTTCTATGGCCCCGTCTATTACGGCAGGAACCTCCCGCACGGCCCCAACACAAACGATCGTCGTCTGGGGGGGTACAATTATCGAGAATCCGGAATATAGGCCGAGCGGCCCCACATTGGAAATGGTAATCGTGGCATCCTGGACATCCTGGGGCGCGAGTTTATCTTCCCGAGCCCGAACAACCAGAGATTTAAGTTCTGCGGCCAACTCGGCAATTGACTTATTCTGAACTTGTTTTACGACCGGCACAATCAACTTTCCATTGGCATCAACAGCAATACCAATGTTCAGATCCTTACGGACGACATAATGATCTCCAAAACAATGCGCATTGATTTCAGGTGTAACCATTATGCCGGCCTGAATCGCTTTCATCAAAAAAGGCATGTAGGTTAAGCGTGGAATAGAGGTGTCATTCTGGGTCTCGGTGATGTAGTCAGATAATTCCGTTACATCGATATCAATGGATTGGGCGTGGTGGGGAATCTCGGTCCAACTGGCCGTCAGCCTATCGGCAATAACTTTCCGCCAATGGGTGAGGGTCACTTTCTTATCGCCATCAGGCATCTGCGCTGGTGGTGAATAAACCGGCTCAACATCAACACTTGCCGGCGCAGCCTGTTCTTGGCTTTGAAGTGTAAAGTTAAGAACATCCTCTTTTGTAATCCGTCCGCCTGGGCCGCTGCCGGACGCAATCAGAGACAGATCAATACCCTTCTTTCTGGCAATTGTCTTTGCAAGTCGGGAGATCCTTCTTTTTATAATTGGTTTATCATCTTGAACGGCCACATTGTCTGCACTCGGTATATCTGATTCCGCTTGCTTTTGAATTGGCTCTACAGGCTCGGCAACACCAGCCTGGGCCTCGGAAGAAATAATACCAAGGACACCGCCCACCGGAATGACTTCACCGACCTGACACCGTATTTCGGATAAAACCCCATTGCATGGTGCGGGTATCTCAACATTAACTTTTTCGGTTTCTACAGAAAGGATGGGCTCCCCTTCTTTTAACTCATCGCCTATACTCTTGAACCATTCAACAATGGTCGCCTCTGCGATGCCAAACCCGGTTTCGGGTACTTTTATTTCGTGCAACATCTATGATCCCTCCTCAACCTAGGCAATCTCTTTAACAGCCTGAACGATATTTTCGGCATTCGGCAGGTAAAACGCCTCCATTTCCGGAGAAGAAGGGACCGGGCAAAAGGGAGCCCCCACACGCTTGACCGGCGCTTCTAGAAAATCAATACCCTTATCAGCCAGGATGGCTGCAATTTCCCCACCAAACCCGCCAATGACCGGGGCCTCATGTACAATCACGGCCTTGCCCGTCTTTTCAACAGATTTGAGGATGATCTCTTCATCCAGCGGTAGAATGGTTCGCGGGTCTACTACCTCTGCCTGTATGTTTTCCTGCTCTAACTGCTCTGCCGCTTCGAGAGCTTGATGCACCATGGCAGACAAGGCGATGATGGTGACATCGTCCCCTTCCCTTTTGATGTCACCCTTGCCAATCGGAATGATGTAGTCATCATCCGGTACGGGCCCTTGAAGCCTTTTGTACAGAAACTTGTGCTCTAGAACCAATACCGGGTCGTTGTCCCGAACAGCTGCCTTTAACAACCCTTTAGCATCGGCAGGTGTAGAAGGCATGACAACCTTTATACCGGGAACCCCGGCAAACCAACTCTCAAAACACTGGGAATGGTGCATGCCTGCGCCAACACCGCCTCCGTAAGCGGTTCGATAAACAATGGGCATATCAACCTCTCCGCCCAGCGACCAACGCATCTTGGCAGCACAATTGACGATTTGTTCAGAAGCAATCGTCAAAAAGTCACCGAACATAAGTTCTACAATCGGTCGGTATCCCACAAGCGCTGCGCCGGTAGCACACCCGGCAATGGCAGATTCCGATAAAGGGGCATCTAAAACGCGATTTTCACCAAATTCGTCTAATAGACCACGGGTGGCACCAAAAACCCCGCCACCGCCATAGCCAACAGCAATATCTTCGCCAATGATAAAAACGCTGTCATCTCTGGCCATTTCTTCTGTGAGCGCCTCATTCACAGCATCCAGATAAAATAAATCCTTCATTAAATACCTCACTGTTAGTAATACGTGTTAAATGTTTTCTAGTAATTTTGTCTAAGATTAAACAATCTAAACTACTCTGCTTTTTGATAGAGCTCGATAATCACATTGTCCGGCCCTCTGAAAAATGCAATCTTAGGTCCGTTTTCTCGAGTAACCATAGGTGCGGAGTTGAACGCATAGCCTAGCGCACGAATCTCTTGATAGCTCTTCTCGACATCGTCAACGATAAAGGCAATATGCACTAGTCCTGGATCTTCCTGAGGCTTATACGCATTATTGAGCTTGGCCTGATCTTTGTTTTTATATTCAATCAACTCTAACAGGTGGTTCCCATTGGTGACATAGCAGACATCCACTTCCGCATCTTCTACGGCAACGACTTGGCTGATGATGTCTCCTTTATGGTGGGCTTGAATCCCTTTTTCCATGCCAAGAACCTCTGTATAAAATTGGACGGATTCCTCAAGATTGCGGACGCTTATGCCCACATGTAAAAAATCTTTGGCCATACTCTCCTCCGGGCGGTTGTTGTTGTATACATGATGCCACACACTGACTTGTTACCTTGTAATTGCCTGCTTACATGCTTATATGATTAAGGGACTACAGTGTCAAGGGAATAAGTTACTCCCCAGGCCAATTAGACGAAACATTATTTATTGATATAGCGAGATAATGACAGCGAAGATTAAACCAAATCACGGCATATACATATGCGGGTATGGTCTAAAAAAGTGTTGTTGTGAAATAAGGATCTGAATATAGAATTTGAATTCAACCGCGCTGAAAAAAGCAAGGGATTCAAATTTAATACCGCAAATTTTGTAATAGCCTCAGAACCATTCTTAGGCAAAATAGTCCGGCGGCCTTTCAAGCGATGACTTCAGCACACAGTTGGTGCCGCTTATGCGGGCATCAAAATTTTCTACGGCCTGCCCATCGGCATCATAGGCAACCCCTCTCATTCTGAAGCATGGTTCCCATAGCTCCACCTGAAGCAGCTGTGCGTCCATGAGCGACATTCTGTCTGCCATCACTTCTCGCTCAGCGCGAACGATCTCCAGGTTATAAATTTCATGCAGAATGCCGTAGAGGTCTGAAACAAAAATCGTTTCGGGCAATTCGCCCAATTTCGGAAAACGGGAATACGGTAAATATGAATCGACAATAATCAGGGGCTTGTCATCGATAAAGCGCAAACGTTTCAGATGAATAACGGTTTCGGTCGGTTCTATCCCCAATGCACTCGATACCGAAGCCAACGGTTCCTCAATTGTCCTTTCAAGCAGATCCGTACGATAGTCTCGACCGATTTCATCAACCATCTCTCCAAAACTTAATAGGGTGCTCATTAATACCAATGACACGCCTTTTAATTTTTGGACAATCGTACCTTTGCCTCGGATTCTTTTCAGATAACCGTTTTTAATGAGAATATTTATTGCACGGTTAACCGTGGGGCGACTAACCTCTAACTGAGAAGAAATTTCCTCTTCACTGAAAAACCGGCTTCCGGGTTCAATCATATTGGAGGTCAGAAAATGCTCCAACACGTATGCGACCTGATAGTACAGCGGCAGATCGCTTTCCGTTAAATAGTCCTTATACCCGGTCAGGGCAGCATGCCCATCGCTATATGCTTTCATATTATGCCAACTTCCAGATCTAAATGTACTATCAAAGACCTAATTTGAAACGCTCAACTCAGGAAAGAACATCCCCCATTAATCCTCAATACCAAACGCGCCCTTGAATGCGTCGGCAATTTCAGGGTGTACATCAGGATTAATGCCATCTGAATCATACTCAAGATTCAGTACATCCAAATCATGTTTCAATTGTACAATTTCTTCTTCCGGACTGACTCTCGGCGGCTCAGATCGGGAGAGTGGTGTCAACCAGGCATTAAGCGTATGACCACCATCCACCATCAAGTCATGGCCAGTGACATAATTGGAGGCATCTGAAGCAAGGAAGACGATAGGGCCATACAAGTCCTCAACTCTTTGTACATGGCCCAAAGGTGTTAATTCCCTGATCCGTTCACGAACGACTACCGGCGTTGAGGCATGCATGGGCGTAAGAACATAACTCGGACTGACACAATTGACATTGATATTGTACTGGCCCCATTCAGCAGCCAGGGTTTTCGTCATATGGACAATGCCGGCCTTTGACGCATCGTATGATGCGTTACAATTGGCAATCGTGGCTGACATGGATGCCATATTGATAATCTTGCCCCCGGTCGGTGATTGCTTGATCATCTGTTGCGCTTCAGCTTGCGCACTGAGAAATATGCCTGTCAAATTCACGGCAATGACTTTGTCCCATAAATCCTGGTCAATCTCTTCATCCGCTCCGAGTATGGCAATGCCTGCATTGTTAACACCAATGTCTAATCGGCCAAATTGTTTAACAACGGTCTGCACCATGTCCTGGACTTGGTCCTTTTCTGCGACATCGCATTTTACAAATAATGATTCGCGCCCCAGCGCCTTGATTTCTTCAACAACGCTGTTGCCGGCCGTTTCATTCCTGGCTACGATGGCGACATCCGCCCCGGCCTGTGCCAAAGCCAAAGCAAATCCACGTCCGATACCGATTGAACCGCCGGTGACCAGCGCTTTTTTCCCCGAAAGATCAAATATCTTCATATCACTCATCCCCACCTCCTCAGGTAATTATAAATGGCAATTTTGTCCGCATGGTGAATTCATTAAAAAAGTTTACCTGTAAACATATGTTGTCATGATTACATCGATATCATTGGCAAAATACCATGTCAAACACAAATACAGGGTATTTCCCTGAAAACACAGCGGTGCTTCAAGCTGGTCTTCCATTATAGTTCCTTTTAATTATTAGGAATTTTACTTGACAAATGGAATTGCCTTAAGTACTTTTGTAAGCCTGTACTTACATGATAATATGCTTATATAGAGGAGCCGAAATATGGAGGCATTGGTAAAAACAGAGCACGGCAAGGGGTTTATGACAATACAGGAAGTTGATAAACCCGTACCCGCTAGCAACGAAGTGTTAATCAGGATCAAGGCGGCGGGAATATGTGGGTCGGACATTCACTTTTATGATGGATCGTTGACCCATTGCATACCGCCGGTGATTTTAGGCCATGAATTTTCCGGCGAGATTGTACAGGTTGGAGACGATGTTACGCGGTTTTCCGTTGGTGATAGAGTTGTCTCAGAACCGCATAAAGGCGGATGTGGTCTCTGCAGGTTTTGTCATACCGGTCAAACAGAGGTGTGTCCTGAAAAACGGGCCATCGGCTATAAAATTGATGGCGCATTTGCCCCCTTCATATCGATGCCTGAGGCATCATTGCATCGCATACCGGACCATCTTTCATTTGAACATGCTGCGCTTGCTGAACCTCTTGCGGTGGTGGTCAAAGGGGTATTGGAACGCGTCAGGGTCAATCCCGAGGACTTTGTTGTCGTACTAGGCTGTGGCCCGGTAGGCCTGCTGGCTGCCAATGCGGCCAAAGCTGAAGGTGCTCGCTGCGTTGTGATTACCGGTACAGATTCAGATGAAGAAACCCGACTCAAAGCCGCCCGCGAAATGGATATTGACCATGTGATCAATGTTCAACAAGACAATCTCAAGGAGATGGTTTTGTCGCTTACAAATGGCATTGGTGCGGATCTTGTTGTTGAGGCTTGTGGTGTTGAAGCTGCAATCAATCAGGCATTTGACATCATAAGGATAGACGGGCGCATTGCTGCCATAGGCCACACAGGTCGAGAATCATTATCCATGCCATGGGAAACAGCGCTGCACAAAGCAGCCCACGTTACCTGGAGTTTTAGCTCAAGCTGGTCGAGTTGGGTAAAGGCGGTATCTATGCTGAGTGGGAATAAAATTGAGGCAGACAAGATTATTTCGCATACCTACCCGCTTAACGATTGGAAATCAGCCTTTTCAGCTCTTCAAAGGTTGGAAGCCATTAAGGTATTATTAATCCCCTAAAGGACGATAAAGGTATTCCAGGCACAATTTCATTCATGCCTCCATGTTGTCTTTGAAAAGAATAAGGTAGACCATGAAAGCAATCCTTTGTTTTGGTGATTCCAATACATACGGTCGGGATCCGATTACCAGCGGAAGGCTCGATAAGAGCGTGCGATGGACTGGGGTACTCCAGCGTACACTTGGAGAAGCGTATGATGTTATCGAGGAAGGGCTGAACGGCAGAACAACGGTCTGGGATGATCCTGTGCGCGGTGGAATAAAACGAAACGGCAGCTTCTACTTGCTACCCTGCCTTGAATCACATGCACCCATCGACCAATTGATCATCATGCTGGGGACCAATGATCTAAAAGCAAGGTTCGGCGTCACGCCTTATGATGTTGGAGAAAGCATGGGAGCGTTAATTGAAATCGCTCAAAAGAGCAAGTGCGGTTTGATGGGAAAAGGACCGGAGATCTTGATAATGGCCCCGCCGCCCCTTGGTGAACTAACAAAATGGGCAGAAACGTTTCAAGGTGGGGTAGAGAAATCTAAAAAGCTTGCAGCTTATTATGCGTCCGTTGCTGAATCATATGGGTGCCGGTTCTTTGACACATCAACGGTAATTCAATCCAGCAAATTGGATGGCCTTCATTTCGATCCAGAAGACCATCACAAACTCGGGACTGCTGTTGCCAGTATTATTTGCAATAATTGATTCACCACCCGCTGCGCTCGAGACACAGAGGACGCAGAGATATTTTCCTTTATAAGAATCCAGAGACCCCAGTGGAATCCCTTCGGACCTGCTTCACAGAATTCCACAGGGTAAACGAGGATTCTTATAAAACATCATGCCATTGCATGGCAAATACTTATGTGACCATATCAAGATATGATCCTGTACAACATCTAAGGTTTTTTATTCCGAAGGAATCGTTGGTTTTCTTCAATCGTTTTTTCTCCTGATTGAAGAAAAGAGAAGACAACTCTGTGATCTCTGTGTCTGGAGTGAACGAAGTGAACGGGTGGTGAGATATTTTCACGCACCCACTCGCATAGTAAAGCTTGGACCTTCAGCTCAACTGAAGGATTATGGAATAAATCATGTGGTTAACCTGGGATTTGGTGCATGGCCCGCGACCTTATTCCCGTCGCTATTATTGTTCGAGCCATTCAAATATTTGGACTTTAAACTGTCAAAAGATATACCATCCAAATAAACGATGAAGACAATAATAAATCCTTTGATGATGAGGTTCTCGTAATAGCCAACGCCGAGGAAGGTGGTTGCATTGGATATTATCACAATTACAAAAGTACCAAATACTGCATTTAGTAAATTGCCCTTACCTCCGTTTATGCTGATACCGCCAATCGTAGCAGCGGCAATATAATTTACGAGCGTGCCGGTGCGGATCATTGAAGCTGAAGCATAGCCCAGCTTTGATGATTGTACGATCCCTGAAACCGACGCCATCAGTCCAGCAAACACAAAGACGAAGATAATGGTTGTTTCAATGGGAATGCCAGAAAGTCGGCTGGCGTTTACATTGTTTCCAATACTATATATCCATCTCCCGATATAATGATTGTTCATGACAATAAAGCCAATGATGGTGAGCGTGATATATAATATAAACGAAACAGGTATTACGCCTACTCTATTATAACCTATCCAAAAATATGCTTCAGGCAAATTTCCAATGGTAACGCTTTTTGTCAGATAGGCTGCGACGCCTCCTCCCACAATCATAACCGCCAGGGTAACGATAAAAGAAACAACTTTCATCTTGCCCACAAAAAAGCCATTAAAAGCACCAATGGCCGCGCCAATTAAAAGTATCACCAGTATCCCTAAAGCTATATTTCCGGTGTTCCCTATTACTAGTGTCCCTATAATGGCTGAGACGGTCATCACTGCGACTAAGGACAAATCAAGTTGTCCGATAATGATGACAGGGGTTATACCCAGTACCAATAATCCCAATGCAGAAACCTGATACAGCATATTAGTCAAATTTCTTAAGGAAAAGAAACCTTCTGCAGAAAGCGAGATTGCGATAACGGCTACAATAGAGATGGCGCCAATTATAACGCTGTTCAGATTAATTTTACTGACAAATCCCTTTAAAGTTTTATTATCCATTATTATCAATCAATTCATCAAACGGTAATTTGCAAAGCAAGAATATAGATTATACGTACTCCCCGCTGCAAGCTGCGGGGAGTACGTTCTCCTTCATGGTTTAACGCATGCGTTGCACATTGTACAACCCGCGCAAGGGTGACATTCTATTTTTTATCGTAGAATTCCACACCCCACAGGTTCTTTTCAGTATCAATATTTTCTTTTGTAATCGTTGGTCCTGCCATCCAATTGAACTGTTTCGGTGTTGTGGTTTCATCAAACTTCTCACCAGCAAACAGTCTTTTTACCATTTCTACAGCCGTCACAGCCATACCATTCATATCGAGGACAGTACTGGCATCCATATAACCGGCTTTGATATCATCAACACCAACAGGAAACAGATCCTGGCTGGCGATATACACATGGCCTTTTTCGCCGCGTTTATACAGCATATCCTGATTCTGAAGTGCTGTTTTTACCCCTGGCCATAAATAATCGGATGCCAGCAGAGCAAGATTAATGGTGTTATCGGCTTCCAACGCATTGGTGGCACCGGTCAGGGCTTTATCGAGACTCCAGGCATCGCAGACAATTTCAGTAACAATGGTCCAACCCTTTTCTTTAGCGGCTTGCTCAAAACCCTGCTTTCTTTTCAGTGCATTCTCGTCTTTAGGGTCGCCAACAACATGCAGTACCCTTACGTCTTTGGGATTAACGCCATCTGCATCCATCATTTTGCTAACAGCAATAGCAGCATCATATGCCTGTGCGACAGTATCCTGCCCGGCAAATGCGTCAAATTTCACAGATGCATTTGGATCCTGGGGACGCATGTAACCGACGATTGGTATTCCTGCAGCATGGACAGATCGAATGCTTGAAATAATCGCTTTTGAGTCAACAGCCATTGCGATAACGGCATCCACATTCCTTGCTACCAAATCGTCAATATCCTGGGCTTGTTTTGCGGCATCATTCTCGGCAATAGCAGATATGTAATTCCAACCGTTTGCTTCAGAATACCTTTTCAAATATTCTTCACCGGCAATAAAGGCCAGCGAGAATCTACCAACAGAAGAGAATCCAACGGTTTTCTTTTTTGATGCTGCAAAACATGCTGGCAGCGCTGTGAAAGATACAAACAAAATAGTTATCAACACAATGATTCCAAGTCTTCTGGTTTTAGTCATTTTTTCCTCCAAGTATTTTAGATTTATGGCAGCAAGTGATTATCATCATGGAACTTACTTCAAATTATCACCTCCTTTGAATACGTATCAAATTGTCTTTCTCCAGATTTTATCGATAACGATTTTTAAATGAATCTGATAAAATGGCTAAAAATATAACAAGCCCGGTAATAAAGGGATGAACATATGGGGAAATCCCAATAATAGTCAGCCCATTTTGAAGCATTACGATTAGAACAACCCCCAATAAAGCCCCTGGCAGTATGGTACCCCGTCCGCCGAAAAGACTTACCCCACCAATGACAGCCATTGAGATCGCGGTAAATTCCCACCCATCAGCAAAACTGGCATGCAAATAGCCGATCTGCGTTACATAAATTACGCCGGCCACTGATGCGATAAAACCAGATAGGGTAAACAGGAGTAATTTCATGTTTTTTATATTTACACCAAGATGCTCAGCTGACTTTTCATTGTCCCCAATGGCAAAAATAGTTTTCCCAAAAGCAGTTTTTGTCAATATGATTTGCCCAATTGCCATGACTAAAAGCATGATCAGCACTTCATAATAAAAAGGACCAATCTTATATTTGGTAAACTGCGTCATTACCTTGGGTACGCCTATCCCACCTCTTTCAGCAACAAGCAAATGTCCAATTCCTCTACCTGCAATGAGTACTCCCAAGGTCACGATAAAGGCCGGCACTTTTAAGCGTGTGATCACAACGCCATTAAAAAAGCCCATTAGCGTTCCCATGATCAATGTTAGAATAATACCAATGGTAATAGGGTAGCCTGCCGAAATCGCTGTCATGCCCACACTCATGGACACATATGCCACGGCACCGACCGAGATATCGAAATCACTGCTGATGATGACAAAAGATAGCCCTGTTACCAGGATTCCATAGTAAGAGCACTGCAACAATAAATTTGACAAATTCGATACAGTAAAAAATTTGTCGCTAGCCACGCTAAAGTAGACAAAAACGCCAATAAATACCAAATAGAAGATATTGTTGACTATAAAATTGATAATTGTTTTTGAGTCACTACTAGACAGTTTGGTATTCACTTGTTCCCCATCGAATATTCCATTAAATTTTCTTTATTCGCCTGACTATGGTTCAGCGTATTCACTAATTTACTGTTCGCAAGAACGATTATACGATCACTCATATGCAATATTTCATCTATATCTGAACTTATGAGTATGACTGATATTCCCTCTTCTACAAGGTCCTTTACAAGCTTGTAGACATCTGCTTTAGCCCCAATATCCAATCCCTTGGTTGGATCATCCAGGATGAATATATCAGGCTTAAACATAAGCCACCTTGCGATAACTACCTTCTGTTGGTTTCCTCCGCTTAATGTATTGACCTTCTGATGTATATTAACCAGCTTTATGTCCAGTTCCTTAGTTGCCTTACTGGCTTTTGATCTTTCTTGCGATCTCTT
>Ga0180435_10001098_pt1 | contig 28396 bp, 24 predicted proteins | sample SS_ome_3_FD_132467 | JGI IMG/M metagenome (GOLD analysis project Ga0180435, IMG submission 132467) | Hypersaline lake sediment archaeal communities from the Salton Sea, California, USA - SS_3_S_1 metaG | ecosystem: Environmental > Aquatic > Non-marine Saline and Alkaline > Hypersaline >... | reverse complement strand
CCGAGCGCCGTCAGCGCCGACGTCTTCCCGTGTTCGAGTTCCGGCATCGCGTGTCCTCTCGCCTGACGGCCAAAAGTATATCGGCGCGGCCCCGCGCGGGCAAGTGAAAACGCGCCGGCGGCGGCGGTCGAATTGACACGCCCGCCGCACGGCGTACAATGCGTCGAGGAACACGCGGTCGGTCCCCCGCGCTTCCGGTCTCGACGAGGAACCTGCTCCGATGGGCGACGCACCCGACAAACCGCGGGCGCCGCGAGAACGCGGCCTTCTCGAACGTCTCCGGGCCGCCGGCGCCGAGATGGACCGGTTCGACGACGCCACGCTCGCGGCAACCGCGGCCGTCCACCGTGCCCTGCTCGCTCAACCGAAGACCCGCTACTTGGGTGTCGTCGATCCAACGGACTGGGGCCGACTGCCGGTCGCGGTCGAAACTGTTCTGGGCGCATGGCCCGGCCGCATCGAGCAGTTGTGTCTTGTGGTGCCGTGGACGCCGGCCGTTATGCCCTCGGCCTCGGACTACCTGCGGGCGGCCAAGCGGGCCCTGGGGCGGGCCGGGCACAAGACCGTCCTGCTCGTCACGTCCCACGAGCTGGCCGAGCTCGAGGTGGACCTGCTCGGACGCGAGACCGGCTGTCTTGTGACTGCGCTGGTGGCTCCGGACCTCCGGCTCGTCGGGCCGGCGCGCGCCCGCGAGCGCATCCCGGACGCGCTCGGCAACCTGTCCTCCAGAGACAACTCCGGGGTGGACGTCGAGGCGGCAATCGTCGCGCACAACGCGGAGCTTCGTCAGGCCGACCGGTTCCACGATGCGCTCGAGGCCGCGACGCCGAGGACGTGGGCGGCGCCGCTCATCCTCGGCATAAACGCGCTCGTTTTCACCTTGATGGTCGCCGGGGGGGTGAGCTGGTGGATGCCGTCCACCGACAGCATCTTCGCCTGGGGCGGGACGTACGGCCCGAGCGTCGTGCGCGGTCAATGGTGGCGCCTGCTCACGGCCAACTACGTCCACTTCGGCGTTCTGCACGCCGGCTTCAACATGTGGTGCTTCTGGCAGGTCGGCCGGTTCACCGAGCGCCTGCTCGGCAGTTGGGCCTTCCTGCTCGCGTACACGCTGAGCGGCGTGGCCGGCTCCATCGCCAGCATCGGCCACAACGCCCAGGGCGTCGGGGCCGGCGCGTCGGGCGCGGTCTTTGGTGTGTTCGGCTGTATCCTCGGCTTCATGCTCGTGCGGCGCCGGACCGTGCCGGTGTCGGTCTTCAAGCCGCTGGTCCTGAGCGTGCTGGGCTTCCTCGGCTACAACCTGGCCTACGGCCTGACCCAGCCCCACATCGACAACTCAGCCCACGTGGGCGGTCTCGTCGCGGGGTTCCTGTGCGGCATCGCGCTGAGCCGCCGACTGCCGGCGTCGAAGGGCGGCACGCCGGCGGTCCGGTATCTGTACGCGCTCGGCGTGGCCCTGCTCGTGGCATCGGGCGCGGCGTTCGTCGCAGGGCGGGTCCCGAAGGATGCTCCCCGCCGAGAGGTGTCGGCCGTGGCGGCATACGAGGCGTTTGCCGCGGTCGCGGCTCCCCTATTCGAGGAGTTCGATCATATAACGGCCGAGATATCGGCCCTGCGCGCGAAGGATCCGGCGGCACACCTCGCCGAGTTGGTGGAGCGTGCCCGGTCGAACGCGACGGCGCTGGCCCGAATCCCCGTCACCAACCGGGAGGTGGCCGCGCTCAGAATGCTGTGGCGGGGCGCTTTTGGCGAACAAGTCCTGGCTCTCGACGCGCTCGCTAAGGCGGCACAGGCGACCGATGCGGCCAAGGCCCAGGCCCTGGCCCGCAGGTGGCAGGTCCACCTGCGCCGGATGACCGACAAGCTTGAGGCGTGCAGGGCCGCGCAAGCCGCCTTCCTCGAGCGTCACGGGCTCAAACCAGCGCCGACATATTGAACACCCACCAACAACCCACATATTATCAACAACAAACACAACAACTATCCACAAGCCACCCACACGGTCCGTGCGGATAACCTGTGCGTAATCCGGGAGTTGCCATGTGGGTAACGGCGTGGGGTTCATGGGGATGGATTGTTGATATCCCGGCTTACGACTCGCCGGCTTGGGTAAGTCGGCCTGTGTGCCCGACTCCGCCGCCGTTATCCACAGAGTTTCAAGGGCCTGTGCGTGTCGGCATGGCCTTCGGGCGCACGGCGTTGCGTGTGTCGGGCGGCAGATACCCCAAAACACACACTTGTTATTATGATGATTATTAGTTTTTAACCCTTATAAGATATAAGACAGCATCGGTGTGGCTACGCGGCCTCGGGACCACCGAGGATATCCAGCAGGATGAGGGACATGTCATCAGTTTCGTTGTCGCCATATGTTTCCCGTGCGATCGTCAGTATCGCGTCGGCGAGCTGGACCGGTGAGGTTTCGTAGTGCTTCTCGATGACACTCTTGAGTCCGTCAATGCCGAGCATATCGTGGCCGTTGCTGTTGGCTTCGATTATGCCGTCGGTATAGAAAATGATGCGGTCGCCGCGATGGATGTCGATGGTGTCCTGGCCACGGTCGAGGACACAGTCCTCGGCCGCGCCGAGGATGATGTTCTGTGAGCGGAGTTCTATGATGTTGTGTGCTTTGCAACATTGCAGGATGGGCGGGGGGTGGCCGGCTCCGGAGTACGTGAGCGTCCCGTTCTGACAATCGACCATGGCGATGAAGAAGGTGAGCAACATCCCGAGCGACTGGAACTCCTTGAAGAACTGCTCGTTCAACTGTCGCACAACCTCGACTGGCTCGATGCTGTACTGAAAGGTGGTGTCCATCTGGCGGCGCAGGAGGGGGCGCAGCTGTGACCGGATGGCCTCGGTGACGAGAGCGGACGCGATGCCGTGTCCGGTGACGTCGGAGATGGTGATGTAGATGCGCTCGGGCGAGACCGGGAAGATGCCGGCGTGATCGCCGCCGATGCCGGTGGTCGGGACGTACCGCACCTCGGCGCTGAAATAGTCCGAGCGAAAATTGCTCGGGATGAACTTCCGTTGCACCAGTGTTGCCAGGGCCATGTCGCGCTCGAACTGTTTCGTTCGGAACACCAGGCGCTCGTTCACCTCGCTCAGATGCCTCTGGCTCTCGCGGACATATGCCGAGGCCTGGACCGCGAGGGCGCTGTCGAAGGCACGCAGTACGGACGAGACGACCTCCGGGAGTTCGTGTACGGCGATGACGTTGTCGGCGGACGCCCGCCATACCAGGTGGAGGATGCCGTCGCGCACGATGCCGAGAAACTCGTTCGCGGCCGCGATGCTGAGACCGGCCGTGAAGTTCAACTCTCCGACTTCGTCGTGCCACTCGATCGACGGCCAGCAATTGTCCATACACATGCTGAACAGTGAAATGGCTTCTTTCACCCACTCGTGAGAGTGCGCGATTTGCAGTCGTTCCACGACGCCGGTCAACTCGGGATGATTGATCATCTCGCGCTGGCAGTAGTCGACGAGTGCGTCGAGGTTGTCGCGGATGAGAATGGTCGTCAGCCGTGACGCATCGGTCTCGTTGGGATTCTGATGTTCGGTATCCGTTGCGGGAGTTCCTTTTCTTACGGGTGGCCGTCGATTTCGTTGATGAGCCACGAGCCGTCATCGGCCCGTTCGAGCGAGAAGCTGACGCCGGGGACGGGCCTGGCCCACCCGGCGGGCGAGACCGCGATAAGGACACACGTAGCGACGGCCGCGGGGGCCGGCTCGCCCTCCGACAACGTCACCTTGACGGCACTTCCCAAGCTCAACTGGTCGACCGGCCCCGTGGCGAGCGCTGCGGCCCCGCTTTCCGCCAAAAGTATTGCCTGTGCGGAGCCCGGCGCAAACATTCGGACCAGGCCCTCGCTCTCGAGCGTGTTGAAAAGACGGACGTACCGGCGGACGACCTCCTGCGCCGCGACCTCCGGCGCGCGGGACGCGAGGTACTGCTCGGCCATTTCGGCGAGGCGGACAAACGTCTCCTCGACCGCCTCGATCTCGCCCCCGACGGCGGAGTTGTCGGCCTCATAGAGGGAGTTCAGTTCCCCCTTCCAGGCCGCCAGGGTCGCCAACACATCCTCGCGCCCGTTGCCGACAACGGAGCTTTCAACGTACGCGGCCAACAGCATCTTGAGGGCCGTAAGCATCGCCGGGCCGGGTCGCCCGTCGGGGGCGGTGAGTATTTTCTGGACGCCGAGCCGTGCGGCCGCGGCGGCGGTTTTGTGGTCGCCGAGCGCCCGCGCGGCCTCGGCCTTGAGCAGGAAACCCTCCGCGACGTATCGCGGCGCGTCGCAGTTGGCGATGATCGCGTCGGCCAGGCGTGTCGCCCCGTCCGCGCCGCCGGCCCGCCGCGAGTCGAGCAGTTCGCGCGCCCGCATTATGGCGCGGCCGGCCTCGGGCCCGGACATGCGGGCCGGGGCGGAGGCCGCCGCCCCGCGGTCCGGTTCGCGGCCCCACGTGCACGCGGCGCTCGGGACGAGCGACGCGGCCAGCAACAGAAGGCCGGCAGTCCGGCGCAGATCTGGCCTCATGTGTTGTCTTCCCTTCCAGCGAGGCGGGTCGTGAACACAGGCGCCGCCACGGCCGAACACAAATACCAGCCGGCGTACATCCCGAACCCGTAGCGGAGCAGTCGGGGCCAGTAGTGCCACCAGTGACGCCAATCTACAAGCGCCAGCGAGACGCGCAGGCGCTCCGGAATCTCCACCCAGTCCGGCAGAGACATCGTCGCCGCCACGCGGAAGGCGTCGCCGAGAAGCATTGCGAACAGTGCGGCGGCAACGCCGCCGAGCGCCCTGCGCGCGCCGGGCGCGGGCGTGAAGCACCAGACGCCGAGCGCCCCGAGCAGTGCGGCGGCCGGCTCGCAACGCGTCAGGCGCCAGCCGGACCAGGTCTGAAGAAACGACATCACGGCCACAAGGAACCCGCCAGCGGCGATGCCGGCGAACGCCCCGGCCAACGAAAGCCGCAATGTTCCGGTGTGATGGATTGTCTCCGGGCCAACGTCCCTCACGGCCCCCCTTTCTTCCCGAGCAGGTCGCGCGGGTTGCCCAGGAACAGGTCGAGGTCTTCTTTCGGCCCGCTCAGCAGGCGCTCCGCCGTTTCTTCGGCATCGAGAGCGGTCGTTGCCCGCATCAACTGCCCGGTCAATTCAAGCAGGCGAACCGCCTCGCCCGGCCCGGCGCTGCGCAGTTCGTCGGCCAGAGCGTCCCGCGCTCGGGCCAGTTCCGCCCGGCCGGAGGCGCCGCCCTCGGTCCGGCGCTTGATGGAGGCCGCGACCATCGTGTCCCAGCCCCACAGAAGCCGCAGGGCGCGCCACTTGTTGTCGGCGGCCTGGGCGCGCGCCGCCTCGGCCGAGCTGAGGAGGCGGGTCTGGAGGCGGAAGGCCTCGGCCCCGGCGTAGTCGGGCCAGCCGCGCCGCGCGAGCGAACGAGTGATGTACAGCGCGAGCGAACGCGGCCCCGGGTACTGCACGCTGGTGCGGGCGAGTTTCGCAAGGTACACCTCGGCCTCGTGGCGCTTCCCGGCGACAAGGCGGTCATACAGCGACGCGAGCCGGTCGGTCGCGGCCTTCAGGTGCTCGGCCGCGGCGGGGTCTGTGGTTGTTCCCGGCCAGTAAAGGGAGTCGACGAAAAGCCGCCAGATGGCGACGGCGCAAACGCGGCCCCGCCCCGTCGCCGCGAGGTCGGCCAGGTGCCGGCGGGCGTCGTCGGTCAGCGGCTCCGGGAGGCGTTGGAGGACGGCTTCGCAGAAATCCACGTCGTCGGGATACGCGCGGCAGGCGGCGAGCATGGCCTCGGTGGCCGGCTCGACATCCTCGCCCTTGTACGCCCACGCCGTCAGGTCGGCCGCGGCGAGGAGCCGCGCCTCGCGGTCTTCGTCGGTCAACCGGAGCGCGAGCCGTGCGGGATCGGGCGGCCACGGCGGCACGTCGAACAGCGCGCGTCCGGCGAAGGCAAACGCCCATATCGGCGGCGACAGGGCCGCGCGGAACGGCGCGAGCGCGCATTCGGTCACGTAGCCGCGGTCCGTCGGCGCCCAGATGGCCGCCCCGGTGTCGAGCCATGCGTCGTCGGCGACCGTTATCGGATGTACCACGACGGTGTCGACGATGCCCGCGGCCAGGCACACGGGCACGGTCGCCGGCGCGGCCAGGGCCCGGCCCATTGCGCTGTCCGGCACGAGCGTGCGCTGGCAGAAGTTCATGAGCGGGCGGTTCCGCTCGTTCATGAACGCGCACGAGCAGGCGAGCATCCCGAGCGTCATTACAAACAGGGAGCGCTTCATCGCGGCTCCTTTGCGCTGTCGGGCCTGAGGTTGAAGAAGCTCTCGCCGAACCAGCAGAAGGCGAAGACCACCGGGCTCACGGCCGCTTTCGGCACGAGCAGCAGCGCCTGTTCCGTGTGTGAGAGCCGTGAGTCCGCCCAGACAGCGCGCCACGTGTCCGCGGCGGCATACCCGGCCGCGCGAACGGGATGCAGGACGCAGATGTCGAGCGCCCCACAGGCGACGCCGACGGGTACGAACACCGGGGCCAGCGCGGCCTTGCCGAGAGTCGTTTCGGGCCGCACGGCCCGGTCGAGGGCGCTCAGGGCCGGCGTGTTGCGCGGGTTTGTGAACGCGCAGCCGCCCAGCACGAGGGTCAGGACCAAAGGAATGCACACACGAGCACGCATGGGTTGTGCCTCCGACACCGAGACCGTGTCATCGTATCATCGCACCGGAGCAGGGTCAAGTCGGAGTGGGCGGCGGCTGTTCGTCCTCTGCCTCTTCGTCCGGCTCGTCCGGCGCGGGCGGGCCTTCCCGCGCCGCCCGCGCCCGGCGGGCGCTGTGGCGCGCCGCGCGGCGCGCGTGGCTGAAGTCCCGCAGTTTGCGCACCTCGACCACGACGGCGTACGCGAGGTAATAGGCGGGCACGGACTCGGCCAGGCCGACGATCAGCCCGCCGGATATCCAGCAGGACAGGAACGGCCGCAACGAATTCAGGAGCGCGGCGAAGGTCTGGATCGGATGGCGGATGCTGAACTCGCCCGCCGTCACGATGGCGGCGTGAAGGTCTTCACCGATATGGATGTCCGCGTGCCCGAGCGTGTTCAGGAACAGTTCGCCGACCTTGCAGTTGAACACATAGACGGCGACGTACGTGAGGGGGTTGGACACGCAGGTGCCGGTGACAAAGGCGAGGACGTTGCCGCCGAGCAGTAGTGCGACCGGGATGCCGGTGAAAAGCTGAAGCCCCGGCGGCATAAGATTGCCGAAAATCACACCAAGGGCAAACCCGCGGGCGACGCTCAGCGGCGCGCCCTGCAGTCGGATCACCCGCCGGTAGAGCTGTTTGCGCCAGTGCTTGAACTTGACCAAGCGAAGACCTCGACACGTGGCTTGTCGCGGGCATTATAGCGCGGCCGGCCGCTTTAGCAAAACTTGACTTTTGGCGCGGGCTCGGATATTCTGTCCTTGGGGACCGGCCCCGCCCAACCATAATTCTGCGAGGCAATCGGATGCGAAAGTGTTTTCAATGCGGGGCGGAAATCGCCAGCCGCGAACGTGTGCCGTTCAAGGAACTCTGCCCGAAATGCGACGCCTTCCTGCACTGCTGCCGCAACTGTCGCCTGTATTCGGCGACCGCGCACAACCACTGCCTGAGCACCACTACCGAGCTCGTGCCGGATGCCGAACGCGGCAACTACTGCGACGAGTTCGCCTTCCGCGAGATCGAGGCGGACAAACCCAAAACGCCCCGGGGCCGCGGCAAGAAGGCCGCGATGGAACGCGAGCCGGAACAGACCCCGGGCGCGGTCGGCCAGACGGCCCGCGAGAAGTTTGAAGGCCTGTTCAAGGACTGACCGCCCGGCCTGCCGACATGACGCCACGCACAAGCTCCGGACTTGCTGGGTTGCCTTGGCGCGACGCGTGTGTATAATCGAAAAAGCGCCGCATGGAGCGGCGGGTTTCTTCACGCCCTGGAGGAGTCGAGGACAATGAAACGATATGTCTGCAACGTCTGCGGCTATGTGTACGACCCGGAAACGGGCGACCCCGAGAACGACGTCGACCCCGGCACCCCGTTCGAAGACCTGCCGGAGGACTGGGTCTGCCCCGAGTGCGGCGCGACACAGGACCTCTTCACGCCCGAGGACGACGACCTGGATGAATAGCCGGGCCAGGAGGGACGTCGACAATGAAGAAATATCTTTGCGACATCTGCGGTTACGTCTACGACCCCGGGGCCGGAGACACGGAGAGCGGCATCGCGCCCGGCACGGCCTTCGAAGACCTGCCGGAGGACTGGGTCTGCCCCGTCTGCGGCGCAAAGCAGAGACTGTTCTCGGCACAGGAATAGGCGCTGCTTGAAAACGCGCACGCGCGCGGCGCGGTGAACTCGCGCTTGCGTACCCAGGCCGCGGCTGGTATGGTCATCGCAACCGTTCGCTCTGCGTCAGCCCGCCACTGCGGCCAATTCGGTCGTGCAGCCGCGGGCAAGGCCTGTCGGTTCCGCCTGACAGTGTTTTTTTTTGCGAGAGAGTGTTGGCAGAATGAAGATGAGACGTGCAAGTGCATGGGCTTTTGCGGGGCTCGTTGTGATTTGTGTACTGAAGGCCTCTGGTGCGGACCAGCCCGGCGGCACGGCGTTGCAACAGGCGGGCCTGCCCGCCCCGGCGACAGGTGACACTGTCCGCATCAGCGTGTGGCAGGCGGCGGTTCTGGGCGTCGTCGAGGGCCTGACCGAGTATCTCCCGGTTTCCTCGACCGGGCATCTGATCCTTGTGGGCGATTGGCTGGGTCTTGGGCGGCCATCGGACCAACACGGAGCGCTGGAGCGAAAATTCGTCGCGAGCCCGGCCGTCAACTCGTTTGAGATAGTCATTCAGCTTGGGGCGGTCCTGGCGGTGCTGGGGCTCTACCGCCGGCGTGTAGGCCAGATGGTGTCCGGGGTGGCCGCGTGGTCGGTCCGCCTGCGCCGAGACGCTGCGCCGGGCCTGAGCGACGAACAGCAGCGTGGCCTGCACCTGGTCGGCGTCCTGCTGGTGGCGTTCCTGCCGGCCGCGATCCTCGGCTACCTGTGCCACAAGCAGATCGAGAAGCATCTGTTCGGCCCGGTCCCTGTGGTCTGTGCGTTGGCGGTCGGGGGTGTGCTGATGATCGTCATCGAGTACGTTTGCTGGACGCGGAAGAAGGGTCCGCGGCTCGGGCAGGTCGACCGTGTCCGATACCGGCAGGCGGTGGTGATCGGACTGGCGCAGTGTCTCGCCATGTGGCCGGGCACGTCGCGCAGCATGGTGACGATCATCGCGGCGCTGGTCGTGGGGCTGGACATTGTGGCGGCGGCCGAGTTCAGTTTTCTGTTGGCGCTCCCGACGCTGGGGGCGGCGACGGTCTATTCGGGCATGATCCATCACGCCGAGTTGCTTCAGTCTGCGGGGCCGGCCGGGCTGCTCGTCGGCCTGGCGGTCAGCGCTGTGGTGGCGGCGGTGGCCGTCAAGTGGTTCGTTCGCTGGCTTACGCGGCACGGGCTCATTCCGTTCGGCGTATACCGCATTATTCTGGCCGGTGTGCTCATAGCGTATCTGGCCTGGTGAACGTCGGACCGGCGCGTTGGCAACTGCTTGTCGGGCAAGGAATGGTGTCGCCGGCGCCAGGCGCTGGCGCGGTCGCGCGCGCCGGCGGGGCCGGGAACTTGGCGGACGGGGGGCGTTTCGCGCTAAAGCCGGGGGCGGGATTCTGTCGATATAGAACAGAGAACGCCGTTTGGTGAGCGGGTACGTTGCGCGCTCGCGCCGCGCCCCGGGGCCGGCGTGGCGCCGTTTTGTGTTCGTGCGTGTGGAGGAGGCCGTGAGTTCGGAGGCGTTGGACAAACTGACGATGGTGCGGAAGCGCGCGACGAGCATGGCGCTGGTGTTCGCCGCGCTGTTCATCTTCCTGAGTCTCGTGACGTTCAGCGACCGGGACCTGGCCCAGACGCACTGGCCGCCGGCGGGCCGGTTTGAGAACGTCTGCGGCCGCGCGGGCGCGGTGCTCTCCCATTGGCTGATGACGAACTTCGGGTATGCGGCTTACGTGGCGGCGGCCCTCGCCGTGGGCTTCGCGATCCGGTGCCTGATGAAGCGGGACCTGGTAGGCGCGTGGATGGGGGTGTTCGGCGGGCTGGTGATGCTGGTGTCGGCCTCGGCGGCGACGCAGTTGGTCGGGCCCGCGACGGAGCACATGCCGGGCAGTGGCGGGATCGTGGGCATCGCCGTGTCGGACGCGCTGGTCCAGTATTTCGGGGCGACGGGCGCGTGGCTCATCACGGTGCTCTTGTTCTCGCTGGGCGGGCTCCTGCTCTCGGCGGACGAGCTGGCCGTGTGGGTGGCGAAGAAGGCGGCGGCGCAGACACGCCGGTGGCTCGAGGCGCGCCGCGCGCGGGCGGCGGCCGCGCCGAAGCCGCCGATCAAGACGGGCAAGCCGCCGATCATCACGTCGAAGCCCGCGGTCGCGCCGAAGGCGGCGGCGCCCGTGGCCAAGCCCGCGCCGGCTCCGCGCCCGGCCGAGGCGCCGGCGACGGGGGGCGAGGAAGAAGACGAGCCGGAGAAAAAACTGCCGCCTCTGCCAGTGCAGTCGCCGGCGGCGAAGCCGAAGCCGATCGACAAGATCGCGGTCGTGCCCTCCTCGGTGGTGGGGGCGGGCTATGAACTGCCGCCGCTTTCGGTCCTTGAACAGCCCGAGCCGTTCGACGAGAAGGCGCTCGAGTCGTTCATTCGCGAGAACAGCGCGGTGCTCGAGCGGACGCTGTCGGAGTTCGGCATCGGCGCGCACGTGGTGGGGATCGAGAAAGGCCCGTCGGTGACGCGGTACGAGCTGGCCCTTGCGGCGGGCATCAAGGTGAACCGGGTCACGGGCCTTGCGGACGACATCGCGATGGCGGTGAAGGCGCCGACGGTCCGCGTCGTCGCGCCGATCCCCGGCAAATCGACCGTCGGGGTCGAGGTGCCGAACAGCATCAAGGAAATCGTCCGCATGGTCGAGCTAATGACGTGCGACGAGTTCCTGGCCAGGAAGGACAAGCTGATCCTGCCGGTTCTTCTGGGGAAGGACGCGTCGGGCACGCCCATCTTCAACGACCTGACCCGCATGCCGCACCTCCTGATCGCCGGCGCGACGGGCTCGGGCAAGTCGGTGTGCCTGAACTCGATCATCGTGACGATCCTGATGCTCAGCCGGCCCGAGGACGTGCGGCTCATCCTCGTGGACCCGAAGATGGTGGACCTCGGGATGTTCGAGAGCATCCCGCACCTGCTGACGCCGGTGGTGACGGACATGAAGCGGGCGCCGTACACGCTCGAGTGGGCGACGAAGCAGATGGACGAGCGGTACGACATGCTCGCGCGGGCGGGCGTGCGCCACATCACGCAGTACAACAAACTGGGCGAGCAGGGGATTCGAGACCGGCTGGGCGACGACTTCGACGAGGACGAAACGCCGGTGCACATGCCCTACATCGTCATCGTGGTGGACGAGTTGGCGGACATGATGATGGTGGCGTCGAAGGAGGTCGAGATATTCATCACGCGGCTGGCGCAGAAGTCCCGCGCGGTCGGCATCCACATCATCCTCGCGACACAGCGGCCGTCGGTCGACGTCATTACTGGCCTGATAAAGTCGAACCTGCCGACGCGCATCTCGTTCCAGGTGACGTCGAAGGTGGACTCGCGGACGATTCTCGACCGAAACGGCGCGGAGAAGCTCCTGGGCTCGGGCGACCTGCTGTTCGTCCCGCCCGGCACGTCGGACCTCGTCCGCGTCCAGGGCACCTACTGCAGTGACCAGGAGATCAAGAACGTCGTGCAGTTCGTGCAGGAACAGGGGGAGCCGGCGTACATGATGAACGTGAAGCAGTTGGGGCGGGACGAGGAGGCCGTGGACGACGAGTACGGCCCCGACGACCTGTACGATCCAGCGTGCCGCGTCGTGTTGGAGAGCCGGCGCGGGAGCGTGTCGCTCCTGCAGCGCAAGCTCGAGATCGGCTACACGCGAGCCGCGCGGCTCGTCGACATGATGGCCGTGGAGGGGATCGTCGGCGGGTACAAGGGCAGTAAGGCGCGCGAGGTCATCATGACGCTGGAGGAGTGGGAGGAGAAGCGCGGCATCCCGGTGGAACAGCGCACCGCGGCCCAGACGGCGGAGGCCGAGGCGGACGACTTCCCCGACGAGGACTTCGCCGAGGCCGACGGTCCATAGCACGGCCCTGCGCGCTCCAGCCGGCGCGGGTCGCCGCGGTTGATTTTGCGGCCGCCCAACCTACAATGGTCGTGTCTTGCGTTCGCCGTGTGACAGGGCAGGGAGGGCGGTATGTCTGCGCGCAATCCGTCGATCGGGGAATTGTCCGCGCGCATCGCCGCGCTCGAGGCGGACCTCGACCTCTACAGGCGCCTGGTCGAGGGCGCGCACGATATCGTGTACTCGGCCGACGCGAACGGCGTCGTCACCTACGTCAGCCCGCAGATCGCCCGCTATGGCTACGCGCCGGATGAACTGGTCGGCCGGCCGTTCACCGCCTTCATCCATTCCGAGGACGTCGAACGGACGCTCGCGGACTTCCGGCGCTCGCTCGGGACCGGAGCGGAGTTCCCGACCCGCTTCCGGCTGATGTGCAAGGACGGCCGGGCGGTCGAGGCCGAGGAGTTCGGGAGCGTGATTCGCGACGGCGACACGGTCGCCGGGCTAACCGGCGTCGTCCGGGACATCACCGAGCGCACGCAGGCCGAGGAGGAGATCCGGCGGCTGAACCGCGAGCTCGAGAGCCGCGTCGCGGAGCGCACGGTCGAACTCGACGCCGCCGGCAAGGCGCTGCGAGTGAGCGAGGAGCGGTACCGCAACGTGTACGAGACCGCCCCGCTGGCGTTCGTGTTGTGGGACCGCGAGTGCCGCATCCTCGACTGGAACCGGCAGGCCGAGCGAATCTTCGGCTGGACGCGGGACGAGGTTCTGGGCCGCAACTTCATGGAGTTCATCGTCGCCCCACACGCGCGGCCGACCGTCGCGGACGTGGCGGCCTCTCTGCTCGGGGGCGCGCTGCCCAGCCACAACGTCAACGACAACCTCACCAGGGACGGCAGGGTCATCACCTGCGAATGGAACAACTCGATACTGCGCGGCCCGGACGGGGACGTCGTCGGCGCGATGTCACTCGCCCTCGACATCACCGAACGCAGGCGTGCGGAGGCGGCGCTACGCCACAATGAGGAACGCCTGCAACTCCTGGTGAACAACGCGAACGATATCATCTTCCGGTTCGACCTGAACAGCGGATACACGTTCATGAGCCCGTCCGTGAAGAAACTTCTCGGATACAGCCCGCAGGATTTTTACAACGATCCGCTCCTGCCCTTGACAATCACCCACCCGGACGAGCTCCCCGAACTCGACCGGATGCTCGCCGCGCTGGTCGAAGGAACGGAAACGCCCATCAACTTCGAGGCCCGCCGGCGGCACAAGGACGGCTACATGGTCCACCTCGAATACCGGTGCACGGCCGTGCGCGACCAGGACGGCGTCCCGCTTTGGATCGACGGCGTCGCGCGCGATATCACGGCACGCCGACGCGCCGAAGATGCCATGCGCGAATCCGAACGCCGCTATCGGGCGATCTACGAGGCCATTCCGGACCCCGTGGTGTTCTACGATCCGGCGTCCGGGCACATCGTCGCGGCAAACGAACTCCTGCTCCAACAGTACGGCTACACGGAAGATGAGTTCCTGGGCCGGGACATCGCCATCCTGATCCCTGAGAACGAGCGCGGAGAGTTTCGGCAGTTGCTGCGCCGGAACCAGGAACAGCCCGGCCCTGTGCGCTCGCCCCTGCACCGTCACCGCAGGAAGGACGGCGCCCGGTTCTGGGTCGACGTCACCGCCACGCCCATCGAAATCGGCGAGCGGGCGCTCCGCCTCGCCATCATACGCGACGTCACCGAGTCCGTTCGCGCCCGCGAGCGCATCGAGCGGCAGGCCGCGATTCTGGCGAACGTGACCGACGCCGTCGCGGTCATCGACAAGGACCGCGTGGTGAGCTACTGGGGGCCCGGGGCGGAACACATGTTCGGCTACACCGAGCGGGAGATGCTCGGGCGGCAACGGGGGCTCGATCAACTACTGCGCCCGGACTACGACCCCGAGGCCGTGGCCGACGAGGTTTTCGGCGCCGTCCGGCAACAAAGGACCTGGGCCCGGGCCCGCTTCCCGTGCCGCGACAGGGACGGCAAAGACATGTGGGTCACGCTCACGGCGTCGGCCCTTCAGGTCGGGCCCGACGAGCCGCTCCGTATCATGTTCGTCGCGCGGGACGTCACCGGCGAAGTGCGGCTCCAGGAGCGCCTCATCCGGGCCGAACGGCTCGCCGCGGTCGGCACGCTCGCGGCCGGCGTCGCCCACGAGCTCAACAACCTGCTGGGCGGGCTCCGCGGCCTCGCCGACCTCGCGGCCGGCGACAGAAAACTCGTCCCGAAGCTCATCGACGCGAGCCGAGCCGTCGCCGAGCGCGGCGGAACCATCGCCGGCCGCCTCACCACGTTCGCAAGGGCCGACGAGCCGGCCGAAGACCGCAAGGTCGACGTGTCGTCCATCGTCGGTTCCGTCGTGACGATGATGGAGCCCCTGCTCGGGCCGCGCAACATCCGGGCCGAGGAGCACTGCCAGGCCGTGCCGCCGACCTGGGCCAACGAGGGGAAGATACTCCAGGTACTGCTCAACCTGCTCGTCAATGCCTACGACAGCATCGGGCACGACGGCGTCATCTCCGTCTCCGTCGAGCACGACCCCGGCGCAAACGCGATTCGCATCGCCGTCAGCGACACGGGCGCCGGCATAGGGGCCGAGGATGTCCCGCGGCTGTTCGACCCCTTCTTCACGACAAAGCGTGAGCCCGGGCCTGAGGGAGCGCCCCTGCACCTCGGCCTCGGGCTCCCGGAATCCGTCTCCATCATCCGCGGGTACGGCGGCTCCATCGACGTCGAGAGCGAGCCCGGCCGGGGGGCGACCTTCCGCGTCACCCTGCCCGTCCGGTCCGCGCCCACCGCGCCTGTCCGAAAGGCGCCCATCGCGGCCCGGATGCCGAAGAAAGGAACCGCGATGCTCGTCGTCGACGACGACCTGCTGATGCGGTTCTGGCTGACCGAGCACCTCGAGAGCCGGGGCTACGAGGTCGTCGCCGTCGCCTCGGGCCGGGAAGCGGTTGCCGCCTGCCGCGACGTGCGCTTCGCGTACCTTTTCCTCGACGTCCTCATGCCGGGCGAGCTCGATGGCCCCGCGGCGCGCCGCGAGATACAGAAACTGCGGCCCGACATCAAGCTCATCATCATCACGGCCTTCGGCCGGGACAACATCCCTGCGGACTGCCTCCGCGCCGCGCACGCCGTTCTCCAGAAGCCGTTCGGCGTCGACGACATCGCCCGCGCGTTCGCGGGCGAGAGCACGCCGGTCTGACTCTCCCGAAAAGACCGACGGGAAGGACCCGGTTGAGCGGGCCCTTCCCGTCGTGATGGCCGCGCGCCGGCCGGCTATGCGATGTACGTGCTCGCGGTCGTGTCGCCGCCCTCGCCCGTCCAGTTCGTGTGGAACGTGCCGGGCTTGTCGACCCGTTCGTAAGTGTGCGCGCCGAAATAATCCCTCTGCGCCTGGATCATGTTCGCGCTCAGCCGGTCGCGGCGGTAGCTGTCGTAGTAGTTGAGCGCCGAGCTGAACGCGGGCACGGGTATGCCGAGCTTCGTCGCCTCGACGACGACCCTGCGCCACTTCGCCTGCGCCTTGTGGACGATGCCGCGGAAGTAGCGGTTGAGGAGCAGGTTCTTGAGGTCTTTCTTCGTCTTGAACGCCTGCTTGATCCGGTTGAGGAAGTGGGCGCGGATGATGCATCCGCCGCGCCATATCATCGCGATCTCGCCGAAGTTGAGCTCCCACCCGTATTCCCCGGCGGCGGCGGCCATGAGCTGGAAGCCCTGCGCGTAGGAGCAGATTTTCGACGCGTAGAGCGCCTGGTGGATCGCATCGACGAACTTCACGCGGTCGCCCTTGAAGGCCTTCTTCGGGCCGCGCAGCACCTCGGACGCGGCGACCCGCTCGTCCTTCGCTCCTGAGATGCACCGGGCGAACACCGCCTCGGCGATCGTCGGGGCCGGGACGCCGAGGTCGAGGGCGCTCTGGCTCGTCCACTTGCCCGTGCCCTTCTGGCCCGCCTTGTCCAGGATGATCTCGGTCACAGGCCGGCCCGTGTCGGGATCGACCTTCGCGAGAATCTCGGCCGTTATCTGGATGAGGTACGAGTCGAGGTCGCCCTCGTTCCAGCTCGTGAAGACCTCGTGCATCTCCATCTCGTTCATCCCGAGCGCGTACTTCATCAGGTAGTAGGCCTCGCTGATGAGCTGCATGTCGCCGTACTCGATGCCGTTGTGGACCATCTTGACGTAGTGGCCCGCGCCGTCCGCGCCGATGTAGGTGCAACACGGGTCGCCGTCCACCTGCGCGGCGACCTTCGTGAATATCGGCTCGACCAGCTTGTACGCCTCGGGCTGTCCGCCGGGCATGATTGCCGGGCCCTTGAGAGCGCCCTCCTCGCCGCCCGAGACGCCCGTCCCGATGTAAAGGATGCCCTTCTCCGCCAGCTTCTTGTTCCGGCGGATCGTGTCGCCGAAGAACGAGTTTCCGCCGTCGATCAGGAGGTCGCCCGGCTCGAGGTGCGGGACGAGCAGGCCGATGAAGTCGTCCACCGCCTGGCCCGCCTTCACGAGCATCATGATCTTCCTCGGTCGCTCGAGCGCGGCGACCAGCTCCTCGATCGAGCGAGTGCCGACGATATTCTTGCCCTGCGCGCGGCCCGCGACAAACTTGTCCACCTTCTCGACCGTGCGGTTGAACACCGCGACCGAGAAGCCCTTGCTTTCCATGTTGAGGACGAGGTTCTCGCCCATCACGGCAAGCCCGATCAGCCCGATATCACACTTCGCCACGTCACGCCTCCTTTAGATGAGCCAGGTAGTGCACGTTCGGCAAGCCGGTTCTAAATCTCCGCGTACTCAGCGGTCTCTGCGGTGAGTCTTCGTTATGTCCCTGCCGCATATCCGGTGCGGAAAATACCGCATTTCGCCCGCATAATCAACAGTTTCCGCTGTGGCGCGGCTTTACTCTTGACGCGCGGCGAGGCGGCGGGGGATAATACGGGGAGAATGTGGGAAGCGATCGCGGCAAACAAACGGAAGTCGGTCGTGCTCATCACGGCCATGGGCATGCTCATGATCGGCGCGGGCATGCTCATCGCCGAGTCCATCGCGCCGGGCGCGTGGCTCGCCGGCGGTGGAATCGCGTTTACGCTCTGGGCTCTGCTGGCGCTCGCGAGCTACTACGGGGGCGACGGCATCTTCCTCGCGAGCGTCGGCGCGAAGAAGATCGAGAAGCAGGACCACCCGATGCTCTTCAACATCGTCGAGGAGATGTGCATCGCGGCCGGGCTCTCGACGATGCCGAAGATATACATCGTCGACGACCCGAGGCCCAACGCGTTCGCCGTCGGCCGCGACCCCGCGCACGCGTCCGTCGCGGTCACCGCCGGCCTGCTCAACCGGCTGAACCGCGACGAGGTGCAGGGCGTGGTCGCGCACGAGCTGGCGCACGTCCACAACCGCGACATCCTGTACGTGATGATCGCGGCCGTGATGGTCGGCGTCATCGCGCTGATGAGCGACTTCTTCCTGCGCTACCTCTGGTTCACCGGCGGGCGGCACCGGGGCCGGCGCAAGGGCGGCGACCAGGCCCAGGCCGTCATTCTGATAATCGGCATCGCCCTCGCCATACTCGGGCCGATCGCGGCTCAGCTCCTCTATTTCGCGCTGTCGAGAAAGCGGGAGTACCTGGCCGACGCCTGCGGCGCGCAGTTCTCGCGCTATCCCGAGGGGCTCGCGTCGGCGCTCGAGAAGATCGCGTCTGACCCCGGGCTCCGGGACCAGAAGAACCGTGCGATGGCGCCGATGTACATCGTGAACCCGGCCGCCGCGGCCGCGTTCGCGGCGATCGGCCTGACCTCGACGCACCCGCCGACGAAGGAGCGCATCCGCATCCTGCGCTCGATGGGCGGCGCGTCCCTCGCCGACTACGAGGCGGCGTTCACCCAGGCCGAGGGCGGCTCGTCGATCATCCCGAGGAGCGCGCTCAAGACGGCCCGGCCCGTCGGCGTCCGGCCCGCGTGGCGCGAGGACGAGACGGCGCGGCCCGCGGTCGATGCGCGCGAAAAGGCGCGTGAGACCGCCGACCTGCTCTGGAAGCTGAACAAGTACGGGATCATCGCCTGCGCGTGCGGCGCGCGGCTCAAGGTGCCGCCGGGCTTCACGCGGCCGCAGGTCGCCTGCCCGCGCTGCCGGCGCGTCCACGACGTGCCGCGGGCGTGAGGGGGGGCGCTTCGGGGGATTACGTGGAAACGGAAGGCCGGGAGCCACGGCGGCGGGCTTGCTTCGCCCGGCAGATTCGCTTGATGATCGTTATCTCGTTGCCCTTCTCGTTGTAGAACACCTCGTCGCAGAGGTTGCGCATGAGAAAGAGCCCGCGCCCGTGCTCCCGCAGTATGTTCTCGGGAAGCGTGGGGTCAGGCACCGCGGCGGGGTTGAACCCGTTGCCCTCGTCGGACACGACGAGCGTCACCGCGTCGCCCGCTGTTTCGCAACTGATGTGGACGAGCTTGGTCGAGTCGGAGCCGTTGCCGTGCTCGACCGCGTTGACGACGGCCTCCTGCGCGGCGAGCTTGACGTCGAAGACCGCGTCGTCCGGCCAGCCGAGCTTGTCGAAGAAGCGCGACAGCCGGTCCGCGACCTCGTTGACGCTGTCGCGGTGGCTCTGCAGGTCGAAGGTGACTTTTCGCATGGCGCTCGTTCGCATCGCTGTTTCCTGCCGCGGGACGGGGCTATTCCGCGCCCAGCGCTTCCTCGACGCTCGTGTACGTCCGGAACATGTCCGCGACCTTCGTCATCTCGAGGATGCTGGCGACCTTCGGCCGGGGGTTGACCAGCCGCAGTTTGGCGCCGCCCCGGTTGACCTTGACGTATGCGGCCACAAGCGCGGCTATGCCGAGCGAGCTCACGTACGGAACGTCCGACAGGTCCAGGACGAAAGTCGTCTTGCCGCCGTCAAGTTCGGTCGCGATCGCCTGTGTCACGACCGCCTGGTCATCGCGCGACACGATCTCGTCCGCGAGCGCGATCACCACGGCCCCGTTGGCTTCTGAGACGTCTATTTTCACGATTCAGCCCCTTCATCTCGAAAACAACCTCGAAAGCAGGCCCCGCCGCACCCCGACCGCGCCGTGGGGGCAGAGCTCCTGACAGCAGAAACACCTTATACAGGAAGTATCGTCAATTCTCACACGGCGGTCAATTATTTTCATCGCGCCGGCCGGGCATGATTCCGCGCAGACGCCGCAGACGCGGCAGGTCTTGTGGTCGATGCTGGGCCGCGCGGTGGCCAGGCGCCGCATCAGGCCGCTGAGAAAGCCCGGGACGAACATCAGCCGGCCCATCGTCGGCGGCGTGACGCGCCCCGGCCGCAGTTCGCCCACCGCGCAGCCGGCCAGCTCTATCTTGTCGAGGTCCGTCTCGCCGACCCGGAGCCCGTCGGCCCGCGCCGCGCGGGCCGCGGCCAGCACCGGCACGTCCGCGTCCTCGAACCCGAGGAGCGAAGTCAGCACCGCGTCAAGGGCGAACGGGTCCGCGCTCGCGGCGATGAATCCGAACTGCCGCGGGCGGCCGTGGCACGGGCCGGTCCCCTCCATCCCAACGACGCCGTCGGCGATGCTGAGCGCCGGCGCGACGGCGGAGCATATCTCGACGAGCACACGCGCAAAGAGCGCGGCGTCGCGGCCCGCGCTCATGTGCCATGCGATCTTCTGCCTGCCGACGACGCATCCGAACAGGTTCTTCACCGCGAGCGTGAGGAACATCTGCTGGTGCGTCTTCACCTTCGGGAGGTTGATGAGCACGTCGGCCTCGACGGCGGGCCGGGCGAGCGGGAGCTTGCGGAACCGCGCCCCCTTCGGCCGCGCGGCCTCGACCGGCTCGGTGAACTCGACGAGCGGCAGGCCAAGCCGCGACGCGACGGCCGCGATGCCCGTCGCGTCCGCGACGACGGGCAGTGTCTTCACGCCCGGGCTGTCGCCGATCTCGACGCGCCCGCCCGCGCCCGCCGCGATGCGCGCGACGGCGGCGGCGACCTCGGGGTGCGTGGTGGCCGCGGCCTCCGGCGGATGGGCCGCGATGAGGTTCGGCTTCAGGAGGACGCGCGCGCCCGGCCGCACGAACCGCCCGATGCCGCCCAAGAGATCGATGACCTCGGCGACCGCGCGCTCGATGTTCCCGGGCGCATAGTCGGCGCACCGGGCGAGCGCCACCCGGCTCGGCGTCGGACGCGATGGTGGGGCGGGGGGATCCGCGTGCTCCATCATGATGACACAGCATAGCATGGCCCCCGTGCCCATGCAACCGACGAGAGCCGCGTGCCCAAGGTGCGGCGTTCGCGCGGGCGCGCGGCCCCACATGTTGGGCCTGGCCGCCGCGTGTCAAACGACGTAACCGAGATAGTCCTAAAGTCTTACGAAAATTCTGTCGATATAAGACACATATTGTCCGTTGGCAACGCGCCCGGAGTCCGCGCACTTTTTGACTGTCGGTCATCCTGCGCTCCTGTCGGTGCGGAGAGGCGGCGCCTGTGACACAACTGAACCCCACGCTCGCGGACGGGCTTTGGTCCTGGCGGCAACACCTGCAGGATGCGGCCATGATCATATCGACCCTCCTGCCCGAGGAGACGATAAGCGCCGCGAAGATGCTGGCGAAGGACGCGGCCCGGCGCGACCGCGCCGTGGTGCTGACCCGCGCGGGCGCGACACAGCCGCTCTTCTGGCTCGTCCCGCCGGGCAAGGAACTTGACACGGTCGCGCCCGACGTCGTCCTTCTCTTGATACAGAACAAGTTCACCGCGTCCACGAAGCTCCTGCTCGCCACGGCCACGCACGTGGTGCTCATCACGGGCAGTAGCGCGGACGACCGGAGCGAGTCGGAAAAGTGGCTCAAGGTGATCGTTCAGGAATCGGCCCGGAACCATGTGGAGGTGGTGGTTGTGGCCGAGGGGCGGCTTGCCGCACGCGAGACACGCGAGTACCTGGCCGGGACGGCCGACCGGCGGTTCGGCGGCCGTATGAGCTGGCGCCACCTGCCGGCTCACAGTGTGAAGAACGCGATGCCGCACGAGGAGGAGGGGCCTATGCCAGCGACGAAGTTGCGGCCCATGCAGTTCTCGGAGGCCGAACTGCGGGTTCAGGAATGGGAGAAGAGCTTCCGCAAGGCCGAAAGACTGCTTCAGGAGGCGCACGAGGCCTTGCGGAAACAGTGGGCGAAATCCGGAACGCCGTTGCCGCCGTTCCCGTCCGCCGAGGCCCCGGGCCGGGAGAGTCGCGCGGTCTGACGCCGCCGGAGCGCGCCCGCCGGCCGAGGCCCCGTGCCGAATCCCGCCCCGTCACAGGCGGGCACAGATGCCCCACGGGTATTCGCCGCAAAACCCGCCGTGTCGATTCCGCCCCGTTCCTGCTATAATCTTCAGCTCGACAACTTGCCGGACCCACATCGCCCGGAGGCCGCGGCCCGATGATATCACTCTCCACCGTGTGGAACCACAAGGCCGCACCCGGCCTCGCCGGTGTCTTTGCGGCCGGGCGCAGGATTGGGTTCGAGTCGTTCGAGCTCGGCGTGTCGTCCGCGCGGGCCGACCTGCGCGCGGTCGAAGCCGAGATCGAGCAAAACGGCACGCAGATATCGAGCATCCACGCGGTTTGGAGCGAGGGCGAGGTCCCGCGCGAGAGCCGGTTCGGCGATTGGATCGCCGAGCCGGACGAAGCCCGCCGCCGCGAGGGCGTGCGGCTCGTCCGCGAGACGCTCGACGCCGCGCGGCGCGTCGGCGCGAAGGCCGTGGTCCTCCACGCCGGCACTCTCCCGCTACCCGACGCCTGGCCGCTCCAGCAGGAGCTCCGGCGCCTCGCCGCGTCGAGCCCCGGCCCGCTCAGGGACCCGCCGGGGCTGGGCCGGTTCATCGAGGACCGCAAGCGCGTGGCGCCGCCGTATCTCCGCTCGCTCGAAACGAGCTTGGGGGAACTGTGCGAGCACGCGCCCGACGTCGCCGTTGCGCTCGAAAATCGCTACTACATCAACGACCTGCCGCACGGCGACGAGTTCCAACGGCTGTTCGACCGGGTCGGTGCGCCGAACCTGCGGGCCTGGCACGACGTCGGACACGCGTACCTCCTCGGGCGCATCGGGTTCCTCGACCAGCTCGATCTGCTCGAGCTCTGCCGCGGCCGGCTCGCGGGCGTGCACATGCACGACATCCGCGGCGTCGAAGATCATCGTCCGCCGGGCATGGGCGATTTCAATTTCGCCTGCCTGGCCGAGCACCTCGGGCCGGACGTCATCCGCGTGATGGAGATCGCGCCGAAGTTCGCCGCAAAGGAGGTCAAACGGGGCCGCCTGCACCTGGCGGAAATGTATGGCATCGAATAGGCGCGGAGCGCGGGACAGGATAGTGCTGGCGTCCGCGTCGCCGAGGCGCCGCGAACTGCTCGCGCAGATGGGCTATGCGTTCGACGTCGTGCCTGCGAACGTCGACGAGACCGTCCGCGCGGGCGCCGACCCCGCGCGCGAGGCGGAGCGGCTCGCCGCCGCCAAGGCGGGCGAGGTCGCCGCGCGAACTCCGCCGGCCGTCGTCATCGGCGCCGACACGCTCGTCGCGCTCGGCGTCGAGATCATCGGCAAGCCGCGCGACCGCGCCCACGCCGCCGAGATGCTCCGCCGCCTGAGCGGAACCGCCCATCGCGTCATCACCGGCGTCTGCGTTGTGGACAACCGGCGCGGCGCCGCCGTGGCCGAAACGGACGCCGTCTCGACCGCCATCACGATGAGGCCGATGTCCGAGGACGAGATACGGGCGTACGTCGAGAGCGGCGAGGCCGACGGCAAGTCGGGCGCATACGCGATCCAGGAGACGGCCGACCGGTACGTCCTCAAGGCCGAGGGGAGCTTCACCAACGTCGTCGGCCTGCCGACCGAACGGCTCGGCGAGATGCTCGCCGCCCTCGGGCTTCGGCCGGCGGGCGCCGCCGGCTAAGCGCGGCCACGCGCGGCAAGTTCTCCGTAAGCGCGCCGAAGCAGACGGGTCACCGGGCCGGGCGCGTTTGGAATTTCGCGCCCCTCGACCGACCGGACGGGCATGACCTCCATCAGCGAGTTCGTGAGAAAAACTTCGTCTGCGTACTTGAGTTCGGCGAGGCCGAACGCCGCCTCGTCGATCGCGTGCCCGGCGGTGCGGCCGAGCGCGATGACGGCGGCGCGCGTGACGCCCGGCAGGATGTTCAGGTCGAGCGGCGGCGTCGCGAGACGGCCGCCCCGCACGCAGAAGACGTTGCTGGTCGCGCCCTCGGCGACCCGCCCGGCCGCGTCGAGCAGGACGGCCTCGTCGGCGCCGCGCTCCTTCGCCTCGCGCTTCGCCAATATGCTCGCGATGTAGCTCGTCGTCTTGTGGCGGCGGACGGGGGACGCGCTGTCGTGCGTCAGCGAGGAGACGGCGACTTTCGCCCCGCGCTCGTACAGCCCGGACGGACAGGGGCGCAGTTCGCGCGCTTCGATGACGAGCGCCGGCTCCATCGGCCCGTCCGGCGCGAGCGCGCCCGCGTGCGTCCCGCGCGAGAGCGTGATGCGGAGGTATGCGTCGCCGAGCCCGTTGAGCTCGATGAGCCGCGCGGCCGCGCCGGCGAGGGCGTCCCGCGCGGGCATCGGGATGCCGAGCGCGGAGGCCGAATCGGCGAGCCGGTCGATATGCTCGGCCATCAGGAACGGAACGCCGCCGTAGGCACGGACCGTCTCGAACAACCCGTCGCCGTAGAGGAAGCTCCGGTCGAACGCGCTCACGGTCGCCGCCTCGCGCTCGACGACCTCGCCGTTCACGTACACGAACCCGCCCATCGCCCGGCCCTCCGTTGCCCGTGTGGTCCCGGCCATTATACGGCATGACGGGGCGTCGGGCGGACACCTTTTTCGCGGGCGCGCCGTTTGCTTGCGCGCGCGGGGCTCCGCCGGTATAATCCGCCCCTTGCGGGGCCACGACGACACACCGACAGGCGCGCCCGGTGCGTGGTATTCGCGCGACGCCGCGAACACCAGGCCGGGTCGGCCAAACAGTTAAGGAGAGCGTGATGAGCGGACGAGAGTATGTGGACAGCGTCATTCAGCGTGTTCAGAAACGCGACCCGGATCAGCCCGAGTTTCACCAGGCCGTCACGGAGGTGCTCGAAACGCTGGTTCCTGTGTTCGACCGGCATCCTGAATACAGGAAGGCCCGCATCCTCGAGCGGATCACCGAGCCGGAACGCCAGGTGTTGTTCCGCGTGCCATGGCAGGACGACAAGGGAGAGGTCCAGGTCAATCGCGGCATGCGGGTGCAGTTCAACAGCGCCCTCGGCCCGTACAAGGGCGGCCTGCGGTTCCACCCGTCCGTCCGGCTGAGCATCATAAAGTTCCTCGGGTTCGAGCAGGTTTTCAAGAACTCGCTGACCGGGCTCGGCATGGGCGGCGGAAAGGGTGGCAGCGATTTCGACCCCAAGGACAAATCGGACGACGAGATGATGAGGTTCTGCCAGAGCTTCATGACCGAGATGTTTCGGCACATCGGCGCGACGACCGACGTGCCCGCGGGCGACATCGGCGTCGGCATCCGCGCGATCGGATATCTGTTCGGCCAATACAAGCGGCTCACGAAACGGTTCGACGGCGTCGTGACCGGCAAGGGCCTCAACTGGGGCGGTAGCCAGGTGCGCCGCGAGGCGACCGGGTTCGCACTGCTCTACTTCGTCGAGGAGATGCTCGCCGGCATCGGCAAGAAGTTCGACGGCCGGCGCGTCGTCATTTCCGGCTCGGGCAACGTCGCGATGTACGCCCTGAAGAAGGCCCACGAGCTCGGGGCCACCGTCGTCGCCATGTCGGACAGCGGCGGATACATACACGAGCCGGACGGCGTCGATTTCGAGACGATCCGCCGGATCAAGGAGGATGAGCGCGGGCGCATAAAGGACTACGTCAAGGACCGCCCCGGCGCCTCGTACCATGAGGTGTGCAAGGGAATCTGGACCATCCCGGCGGACATCGCCCTGCCGTGTGCGACGCAGAACGAGCTCGACGGAGACGACGCCGAGACGCTCGTCAAGAACGGTTGCCTGCTGGTCGCCGAGGGCGCCAACATGCCCTGCACGCGCGAGGCCATCCGGGTGTTCCACAAGAACGGCGTTGCCTACGGCCCGGGCAAAGCGGCGAACGCGGGCGGCGTCTCGACGTCTGCGCTCGAGATGTCCCAGAACAGCATCATGCTGATGTGGACGTTCGAAGAGGTCGATGCCAAGCTCAAGCAGATCATGAAGAACATCTACGCGGCCGCAACACGGGCGGCCGACGAGTACGGCTGTCCCGGCAACCTCGAAACCGGCGCCAACATCGCCGGGTTCGTGAAGGTCGCCGACGCGATGCTCGAGCAGGGGCTGGTGTAGGCGCCGCCCCCGGCTCCGCTCCCGGCCGCATCGGGCGCCGCCCGCGCCGCGCCCGGCGCCCGCGGAAGACCTGAAATGACACACAAAGGCGGAAACGTCAGGATCAAGCGCGAGGTGCGGGAACTCTCGCTCCTGTTCGAAATCAGCCAGATTCTCGACCAGAGCCCCGACCTGCACGACGTGCTGTCGCCCGTGCTCAAGGCGATGGCCAACCACATCCGCATCGTCCACGGCACGATCGCGCTCCTCAACCGCGAGACGTCCGAGATAGTCACCGAGGCGGCCTACGGCCTCTCGACCAGCCAGCAGGAGCGCGGCACGTACAAGCCCGGCGAGGGCATCACCGGCCGCGTCGTCGCGACCGGCAAGCCGGCCGTCGTCCCCCGCGTCTCCGAAGAGCCCGAGTTCCTGAACCGCACCGGCGTCCGCAAGACGCGCCGCAAGAAGGATGTCTCCTTCATCTGCGTGCCCATCAAGCTCGACAAGCAGACCATCGGCGCGCTCAGCGTCGACCGCGCCTTCAGCGAGAAGGCCGCGCTCGACGACGACGTCCGCATCCTGTCCATCATCGCCTCGATGATCGCGCAGGCCGTCCGCCTGCGCCGCTCGGCCCAGGAGGAGCGCCGGCGCCTGCTCGACGAGAACCTTCGGCTCCAGGAGGAGCTCAAGGACCGGTTCCGGCCCGCGAACATCGTCGGCAACGCGGGCGTGATGCAGGCCGTCTACGACCTCATCGGCCAGGTCTCGAAGAGCGACGCCACCGTCCTCATCTACGGCGAGAGCGGCGTCGGGAAGGAACTCGTCGCGCACGCCATCCACTACAACAGTCTCCGCGCGCGCAAGCCCTTCATCAAGGTCAACTGCGCCGCCCTGCCCGAGAGCGTGCTCGAGAGCGAGCTCTTCGGCCACGAGAAGGGCGCGTTCACCGGGGCCATCGCGCGCCGCCAGGGTCGCTTCGAGCTCGCGCACGGCGGAACGATCTTCTTCGACGAGATAGGCGACCTCTCCCACGCGACGCAGATAAAGCTCCTGCGCGTGCTCCAGGAGCGCGAGTTCGAGCGCGTCGGCGGCGCCGATCCCATCAAGGCCGACGTCCGCGTCGTCGCCGCCACGAACCGCAACCTCGAAGAGCTCGTCGCCGAGGGCGCCTTCCGCCAGGACCTCTATTACCGGCTCAACGTCTTCCCCATCCACATCCCCGCGCTGCGCGAGCGGAAGACCGACATCCTGCTCCTGGCCGACCACTTCGTCGAGAAATACAGCAAGGCCAACCACAAGACCACCCGCCGCATCTCGACCCCGGCCATCGACATGATGATGCGCTACCACTGGCCCGGCAACGTCCGCGAGCTCGAAAACTGCATCGAGCGAGCCGTCCTCCTCAGCACCGACGACGTCATCCACGGCCACCACATGCCCCCGACGCTCCAGACCGCCGAGGCCAGCGGAACCGTCCACGCCGGCACGCTCCAGTCCGAGCTCGACAACGTCGAGCGGGAGCTCATCATCGACGCGCTCAAGAGCTCGCGCGGGAACCAGGTCAAGGCCGCCCGCGCACTCGGCATCACCGAGCGCATCATGGGCCTGCGCATAGCCAAGCACAACATCAGCCCGCGCCGCTTCCGCGACCGGACATAGGTTCTCCGCACACCCCACCACGCCGCACTTCCACACCCCCACACCCCCACACCCCCGCGCAACCCCGCCGCCACGACCAACCGCCTGAGGGGATACATATACTATTTTGACTCACGTGAGCCAGAATAGTATACATATCACGGGCTGGGCGGAGATGGCCTGCAAGGCAGAAACGCTACGAATATGTATGTGCCCCGGCTTTGTCCTACATTTGCGTGGGACGCTGCCGCCGGGGCCGCCAGCGCCACCAGGCGCGCATGAGGGGAGCTAACGTTCGTTGGGATAGCAGGTTCCGCACGCGGCGGCCTGGGCTGGGGGTCCTCCGTTCCTGCCCGGGCACGTGGTTTGCATTGGGCCGCGTGTAGTGTGTGGCGTATCGCGGCGGGTTTGCGGCGACTCTTGGAGGAGGAACGGGATGAAACGATTGGGCCTCATCGGACGGGTCGGGTTGCTCGTGTTGTTGCATTGCGGCGTCGGGATCGGGGCCGACGGCGACGCCACCCCGGCCTCGGTCGATACTGTGTGGGTTCTGCTCGCCGCGTTTCTCGTCTTCTTCATGCAGGCGGGGTTCGGCATGCTGGAGGCGGGCTTCACCCGCGCGAAGAACGCGTGCAACATCCTGACGAAGAACGTCCTCGACTACTGCGTCGCGAGCTTGGCCTTCTTCCTGGTCGGGTATGCGCTGATGTTCGGCGGCGGTAATGGCTTCGTCGGCTGGCGGGGGTTCGGGCTTTCGTCTTCGGCCGAAAACCCTTCGGGCGTGCCGCTCCTGGCGTTCTGGCTCTTCCAGGCGGCGTTCTGCGGTGCGGCGGCGACGATCGTCGCGGGCGCGATGGCCGAACGGATGAAGTTCCACGCGTACCTCATCTACACCGTCTTCATCAGCGCCCTCGTCTATCCCGTCATCGGCCACTGGATATGGTACGGCGGCGGGTGGCTGGCGCGGGTGGGGTTCGGTGACTTCGCGGGCTCGACCGTCGTGCATGCGACCGGCGGGCTTGCGTCCCTGATCGGGACGATCATCCTTGGGCCGCGCATCGGCAAGTTCGCGCCGAACGGCGAGCCGAAGGCGATCGCGGGGCATTCTATCCCGCTCGCGACGCTTGGCGTCTTCGTCCTCTGGTTCGGCTGGTTCGGGTTCAACCCCGGCTCGGCGCT
>Ga0180435_10001096_pt1 | contig 28401 bp, 27 predicted proteins | sample SS_ome_3_FD_132467 | JGI IMG/M metagenome (GOLD analysis project Ga0180435, IMG submission 132467) | Hypersaline lake sediment archaeal communities from the Salton Sea, California, USA - SS_3_S_1 metaG | ecosystem: Environmental > Aquatic > Non-marine Saline and Alkaline > Hypersaline >... | reverse complement strand
TGCGAAAAATCAGCCAGACGGCTCTGCTCGAAGGGGTCCCCGGCGTGTCGCGAAAACGCGCCGATCCGGCCCGAAAACAGAGGGCAAAACGTATCCCAAAGGAGGCTTAAGTCAGTGCCATTCGCCTGAGAGGTCAAGACCCCAAACATACCAGTTGGTCACAGTACCCGAGGATGAGATCACGGTTTCCTGAATCGGATTCCACCCATCGTAGACAAACAGGTTGGTCTGGACGGGGGACCAGGAGCCGCCGCTTCGCTCATAGACCACTTTTTTATGTCTTCGGCCCATGTAGTCGTACGTGAATTTCACTTTGGTGTCCGTGTTAATCACTGTCAACAGCCGGTTCAGCTTTCTGCCGACGACTCTAACGGTGAAAGGGGGATGTTCAAGAATAATCGCGTTGCTACACGGTAAGCTCCCGGCAGACATCACTCAATTGATCCAGCCCAGAGCCCAATTGTCTCTGCTGCTCGCGCGGATAGTCAGTCTAGCTTGCTTGTACTTTCTGGCAAAATAATCGAGAGATGGTTGTCGGCCCGGCAGGGCATCTTCATTTGCTGCTGGTCCCGGCGCGGGTCTTGCCGTATTCTGCGAGTGCGAAAAGAGGTAGACTGCGGATAGACTCCAATAATGCGCAAGATTGCTGTGTTTTCAAAGTCGACGCTTGCCTTGGCTTTGGGTCTCGTCTGTTCGGCCTGTGGCAGGAGAGAAACGCCGGTCGAAGCCGGTAACCGACTGCAGGTGCTGCACCTGGGCAATTCGTCGGAGCCGCAGGACCTGGACCCTCACATAGTCACAGGGGTCACCGAACACAACATCATCGCGGCCCTGCTCGAAGGGCTCGTAGCTGAGGATCCTGTGTCGCTGAAGCCGGTCCCGGGGACGGCTGGAAGCTGGGATATCTCCGCTGATGCACGCGTATATACTTTCCATCTGCGCGAGAACGCGAAATGGTCAAATGGCGACCCGGTAACAGCCCAGGATTTCAGGTTCTCGTTCCAACGCATTCTCTCCCCGCGACTTGGCAGCCCCTATGCCTACATGCTTTTCTGCCTGGAGAGTGCTGAAGCCTACAACAAAGGGCAAATTGCCGATTTCAACGAAGTGGGCGTACGAGCTGAAGACGACCATAAGCTCGTCCTTACGCTCAACGAACCAGTACCTTATTTCCTGTCTCTGTTGAATCACTATTCCTGGTTCCCGGTTCATTCGGCGACGATTCTCAGGTTTGGGGCGCCTGACGAGCTGGGAAGCCGCTGGACCGCTCCGGGCAACTTTGTGGGCAACGGCCCGTTCACTCTGACGGAGTGGATTCCCGGCAAGAAGATCAGCGTTGTGAAGAACGACAAATACTGGGATGCCGGGACAGCGCGTTTGTCGGCAATTCATTTTTACCCCATAGGCGATCACAAGATCGAAGAACGCGCCTTCCGCGCTGGCCAGCTTCACGTCACGGGAACTGTGCCAATCGACCGCGTCGATTACTATCGGCAGAACCGGCCGGATCTGCTGAGGCTGGACCCGTACCTGGGCTGTTACTACTACCTCTTCAACGTGCGCCGCGAGCCGCTGGACAAGCTCGAAGTGCGGCGCGCGCTGGCCATGGCAATCAATCGCGAGCAGATCGTGAAATACGTGACCAAGGGGGGGGAAGAGCCGGCTTATCACTTCACGCCGCCGGACACAGCCGGATACACCGCCCGAGCCAGACTGCCGTATGATGAAGAACGCGCCCGGGAACTTCTCGCCGCGGCGGGCTATCCCGGCGGGAGTGGATTCCCAAGACTTACGCTTCTCTACAACACTTCCGACGCTCATGCTCGCATCGCCCAGGCCGTCCAGCAGATGTGGGAAAATGCGCTGGGCGTCGAAATCGAACTTCTGAACATGGAATGGAAGGTATACCTGGCCAGCTGCCAGGAGGGCAGCTACGACATTGCTCGCGCAGGCTGGATCGGCGACTACGTCGACCCCAACAGTTTCCTGGATATGTGGGTGACGGGTGGGGGCAACAACCGGGCGGGTTGGTCGGACGCCGGGTACGACGCACTGATCACGGAAGCGGTAGCGGCGTCCGATCCTGCAAAACGCTTGGAATCTTTCCAGGAAGCAGAAAAGATACTTATGCGCGAAGCGCCCATTGTGCCGATCTATTTCTACCGCAGCAAGTCACTGATTCAGCCTTCCGTTCGCGGATGGCACCCTACGCTGCTGGATCATCATCCTTACAAACACGTCTACCTGGAAAGCAGCGGACCGCCGTCCGCCGCGCCCTGACATGATCCGGTTTGTCGTCAATCGTCTTCTGCAGGCGGTCCCGGTTCTCCTGGCGGCCGTGACTATTGCATTCTTCCTGGTGCGACTAGCGCCCGGCGGGCCGTTCACCCAGGAGAAGAGTTTTTCAGAGGAATCGATCCGGCGCCTGAACGATCACTATGGGCTTAACGATCCGGTCGGAGTGCAATACGCGCGCTACATCGGCAACCTTCTGAGGGGAAACCTGGGGCCTTCCTTCAAGTATTCCAACCGGACCGTGAACGAAATCATATCGGAAACCTTTCCCGTCTCGCTGGAGCTGGGGTGCCTGGCTTTGGGATTTGCGACGTGTATAGGACTGGCGGCCGGGATTCTGGCGGCGCTGCGTCCCAACACCTGGCGGGATTACACACCGATGGCCCTGGCCATGACGGGAATATGCGTGCCGTCCTTCGTGCTGGGACCGCTGCTTGTGCTGGTATTCGCGATTCAGGCGGGATGGTTCAACGCGGCCGGATGGGACACGGCGGCCGACCGTCTGCTGCCGGCGATAACGCTGGGCTCGGCATATGCCGCCTACATCGCCCGTCTGACGCGCGGGAGCATGCTCGAGATCCTGCCCGCGGATTTCATCCGCACGTCGCGGGCGACGGGTGTGCTGGAACGCAGAATCGTAACACGCTATGCGCTCAAGAACGCGCTCATCCCGGTCGTGTCTTTCATGGGGCCGGCCGCGGCGGGAATCGTCACCGGATCGTTCGTCGTCGAGACAATCTTCAACATTCCGGGCATGGGTAAGATGTTCGTCCAGGCCGCCTTCAACCGGGACTACTCTCTCATACTCGGCCTCGTGGCTTTCTACTCTCTGCTGATAGTAATCTTCAACTTCGCGGTTGATATAGCCCTCGCGTGGCTGGATCCCAGATTGAGGAAGGTGACTTCATGACCGGCCTTAGCAGTTCGGAAGGCATTCGCACCGGGCCCGTGCGTTCGCCGTGGCGGGAGGCATGGCGACGCCTGGCCGGGAACCCTGCCGCCATGACCGGCCTGGCCGTCATCGCGGTGCTGGGCGTCTTGTCAGTGCTTGCTCCGTGGCTTGCCCCTTACGGGTACGAGACGCAGAACCTGGAGCTCGGGGCGGCGCCTCCTTCGGTTGCGCACTGGCTGGGAACCGACGTGTTGGGACGCGATCTGCTCACGAGGATGCTTTATGGTGGCCGCATCTCGTTGCTGGTCGGGGTCTGCGCGACGGCAGTGTCACTGGTCATAGGCACAGCGTACGGGGCCATGTCGGGCTACGCCGGCGGTAAGACCGACGCATTCATGATGCGGTTGGTGGACATCCTCTACGCAATTCCGTTCACGGTCTTCGTGATTGTTCTGATGGTGGCCTTCGGCCGTAATCTGCTGTTGCTGTTCGCGGCCATCGGCGCCGTGGAATGGCTGACCATGGCGCGCATCGTGCGTGGCCAGGTTTTGGCGGTCAAACAGGAGATGTTTGTTCAGGCCGCCGCAATCCAGGGCCTGTCTCACGCGCGCATCGTGTTCCTGCACATAGTGCCGAACGTACTGGGACCGGTGATCGTATACACCACGCTGACCATCCCTCGGGTGATGCTGTTGGAAGCTTTCCTCAGCTTTCTCGGGCTGGGCGTGCAAGCGCCGATGAGTTCCTGGGGGCTACTCATCCGGGATGGAGCCGAGGTAATGGAGTCTTTCCCATGGCTGATGGTATTCCCCGGAGTCGTTCTGGCCGCCACCCTATTCGCGCTTAACTTCCTGGGAGACGGCTTGCGCGACGCACTGGACCCCCGCTTCGACCGCAAGAGGTCCGGACCGTAAGACTATTCCGCCGGAGCAGGCCGGTCATTCGCGGCGCCAGGCGGCGTCTCCGCCGGCGCGGCAGCGGCAGGTTCCGTGGAAGGTGCTTCAGCCGCGCTTCCTTCTTCCCCTATCACGATCGGTTCGACTTCCTGCACAGCATCGACGGGCGGCAGAACCGCCTCCGGCGCTGCTTCGCCACCTGCGGACACCCCCTCCGACAGAGGTCCTTCAGGCAATGGGGAAGCACCCGGCCCGGGCTGGCCCGGCAATCCGGCCGGCGCCGGAGCGGTTGCAGGAATGCTGTCCGCTATCGAGCTTTCGCGCCGCCGGGCGCCCAGAAACGCCAGAGCGGTCGTGTTTATCAGGAAGACGATTCCGAGAATAACCGTCGTCTTGGTGAGAACATTGCCCATCTGGGAACCGAACAGGGTTTCACCCATGCCGGCGCCGAACGCCAGACCCATGCCCTGGCTCTTGGTCTTCTGTATCAGGATTACCCCTATCAAGAGAATACTGCAAAGGACTTCCACCACAACCAGGGCGTAAGTAAGAACAGACATTATCACAATCTTGGCCTTTCGTTATGTTAGATCAGCTTTCCTGCTGCGGGGGCGGTTCCTCTTTAGGTATCGCCGCGCGCACAATCTCTACGAATGAACGCGCTTCGAGTGAAGCGCCGCCTATCAGACCGCCGTCGATATCGGGCTGACTGAAAAGTTCGGCGGCGTTGACCGGCTTGACGCTGCCGCCGTATTGAATGCGCATCGACTGGGCAACTTCTTCGCCCGCCATGGAGGCCAGGACCTTGCGGACGTGCTCGTGCATATCCTGGGCCTGCTCCGGAGTGGCCGTGCGTCCCGTTCCGATGGCCCACACCGGCTCATATGCGACCACGATCTGCCTCAGAGCGTCGTTCAGTATCCCCGCCAGGCTCTGTTCCAGCTGTGCCCGAACCACGGCATGCATATCGCCCGCTTCACGTTCTTCCAGAGTTTCACCGACGCAAACGATCGGAACGAGGTTGGCGGCAATGGCCGCCTTGACCTTGCTGTTTACGACCTCGTTGCTCTCGTGAAAGTATGCGCGTCGTTCGCTGTGGCCCAGAATGACGTAGTGGCAGTAAAGCGCCCGCAACATTCCCGCGGAGATCTCGCCGGTGTAAGCCCCGTCAGACTCCCAGTGCATGTTCTGGGCGCCCAGTTTGATCACCGTGTCGGCTATTATTTCTCCGACAGCCGGCAGCGATATGAACGGCGGGCAGAGAATAACGTCGACTTCGCGGCACTCGGCGAGTTCCAGGCTGATGCCGCGCGCCAAGTCCTCGCCCTCGGCAACCGTCTTGTTCATCTTCCAGTTGCCGGCAACGATCTTCTTTCTGAATTTCTTCACGGGTCCTCCATAGAAAAAGCGATTTCCCCGACGATTCAGTCTGTACCGCGGGCGGAGTTCTTCGTAACGGCCGCTCTGCACGCGGCGGAGCGGTTCGCAGAACCGCTGCCACAGTCTTGCCGCCTACGGCGCGAAGCGGCTCGCAGAGCCGCTGCTACAGTGCTACGCTACATGTCGTCCAACGCCGCCACACCGGGCAGTTCCTTGCCTTCCAAAAACTCAAGGCTCGCCCCGCCGCCGGTGCTTATGTGCGTCATACGGTCGGCCAGACCGCTCTTGTTCACCGCGCTGACGCTGTCCCCGCCGCCGATAATGCTGACACAATCGGTTTCGGCAACCGCCCTGGCCACGGCCATCGTTCCCACGGCAAAGGGCTCCATCTCAAAACATCCCATCGGTCCGTTCCACACCACGGTCTTGGCCCGCGAAATTTCCTCCTTGATCAGCTCTATCGTCCGCGGACCGATATCCAGGGCCATCCAGCCGTCTTCGATGCCGTCTTCCGGCACCGTCTTGACGGCGGCGTCCGCGCTGAAAGCATCGGCGACCACGTGATCGACGGGCAATATCAACTTGATACCCTTTTTCTCGATCACTGCAAGAGTTTCTTTCGCCATCTCGATGCGATCTTCCTCGACAAGAGACTTGCCCACGGGCAAACCCCTGGCGCGGTAGAAAGTATAGACCATCCCACCGCCGACAATGATGCTGTCAACCTTCTCGACAAGATTCATGATCACGTCGATCTTGCCGCTGATCTTGGCGCCGCCCAGAATAGCGACAAACGGCCGCTTCGGATCGGCTACGGCCTGGCCCAGGTACTCGATCTCTTTCTCAAGCAGGAATCCTGCCACGCACTGTTCCATGAACTGCGTAACGACCGCCATGGAAGCGTGCGCGCGATGAGCCGTCCCGAAGGCGTCGTTGACGTAGATATCGCCGAGTTTTGCCAGCTTGGCCGCGAAAGCCCTCTGTTTCTCCTTGATTTGGGCCTTTGCCGCCGCCTTCTGCTCGTCGGTTGCGTCATCGGGCAGGACGGGCTTGCCTTCTTCCTCGGGATGAAAGCGAAGGTTCTCCAGTACGAGCACGTCGCCGGGCTCCAGCTTGTCCGCCGCGGCCCTCACGGATTCACCGACGCAGTCCGGCGCGAAGACTACGGGTTCTCCCAGTAGTTCAGCCAGCTTGTCCGCCGCCGGCTTCAAACTGAACTCGAGCTTGACTTTGCCCTTGGGGCGTCCGAGATGACTCATCAGCACCAGCGAAGCGCCTTTGTCCAGGACGTAGTTTATCGTGGGAAGAGCCGCCCGGATGCGGGTGTCGTCGGCAACAGTCGTCCCGTCAAGCGGCACGTTGAAATCCACGCGCATCAGAACGCGTTTGCCCTTGAGCTCGATGTCGCGAACCGTCTTCTTGTTCATCTTCCTGCACTCAGAGCGACGCCATCTTCTTGAACAGGTCAACGCAACGCGTCGAATAACCGACTTCGTTGTCGTACCAGGATACGAGTTTGACCATCTTCTCGCCGATCTTCATGGTCGAGAGCGAGTCGAAAATGCTGCTGTGCGGATCGCCGATGATATCAGTGCTGACGATAGGATCCTCGCAGTACGCCAGGATACCCTTCATCGGCCCGTCGGCGACGGCCTTGACCGCCCCGTTGATTTCGTCGACGGAAGCGTCCTTCTTCAACGTGCAGACGAGATCGACCAGCGAGCCGTTAACGGTGGGAACGCGAATCGCCATCCCGTTCATCTTACCCTTCAGCTCGGGAATGACCAGGCCGATGGCCTTGGCCGCACCCGTGGTGGTAGGGATGATGTTGGCTGCCGCGGTCCGTGCGCGCCGCAGATCCTTGTGCGGAAAGTCCAGGATGCGCTGGTCGTTGGTATAGCTGTGAACAGTCGTCATCAGTCCTTCTTCGATTCCCATCGCGTCGTTGACGGCCTTCACCATCGGCGCCAGGCAGTTGGTAGTGCATGAAGCGTTGGAGACGATCTTGACGGCCGAGGTCAGGTCGGCGTCGTTCACGCCGAGCACTACCGTGGCGTCCACGTCATCGGGGCTCTTGGACGGCACGCTCAGCAGCACGCGCGTGGCGCCCGCCTTCAAATGCAGCTCGATCTTGTCGCGGGAGCGGAAAACCCCGGTGCTTTCCAGGACTACATCCACGCCCAGGTCTTTCCAGGGGAGTTGCGCCGGGTCCTTCTCCGCCAGAACCTTGATTTCCCTGCCGTCAACGACAAGCGCTCCGTCGCCGGCTTTGACCGTGCCCTTGAAGCGGCCGTGGGTGGAATCGTATTTCAGAAGGTGTGCCAGTGTCTTGGCGTCGGTCAGGTCGTTGACTGCGACGACCTCGATGTCCGGATCGCCGTGTGCGCAGCGATAAACCACTCTTCCAATTCTGCCGAATCCGTTAATGCCTACTCTTACTGCCATGTGTCCTTCTCCCTTCCTGGATAGCCTTTCTTACAGAATCCCCCTCGAGAATTGAGCGTCACAACTTAGCCGACTCGGCTTGCGGCGTCAACTCAGCGATGGCAAAAAAACGGTGTTTCCGCAAAAGAAGCGTGGGCCGTCCAGTCCCAAAACAAGCGAGTCTTCCTGCTGCGACGACAAATACAGCCGAATCTGCCGGCCTTTCTCCACTTCGGCATTTCAGCGCTCATCGGCGTGCAAGCGCGGCGGCTCCTGTTCGTGCGTGGCGCTGAAACGCCTTGACTTCGATACCCGTGCGATAGTTTGCTTCGGTTTTGGACGATTCCCCGTGCTGCACACTGACGGAGGCGACGAACTCTCGTGAAACTGCTGGATCGGTACATGCTTAGCAGCCTTCGCGGCCCGATTATCTACTGCCTTTCCGCCTTTTGCATGATATTCCTGGTCTCCAGCCTGTTTGGCAATCTTTCACGTCTGCTGGAGGCCGCCCCCCCCTTGCGAGACATACTGCTGTATTACCTGCTTCAACTTCTTCCGACACTTGAGTACCTGATTCCGGCATCGCTGCTGCTGGCGACACTCTATACCCTGTGGCAGCTATCGCGGCAGAATGAGCTGGCCGCAATGCGTGCCTGCGGAGTAAGCCTCTACCGCACGATGGTTCCGCTGCTGGCCGTGGGACTGGTGTTCACGTTGGTTACCGCCCTTATCAAGGAAACCGCCGCGCCGGCGGCGATGGTCTGGACCCATGAGTTCTACCAGAACGGTTTCAAGAGGCTGGAGAAGGACGTGCGGCATGACGTGGCGTACTACAATACGGCCGACAACCGCCTCTGGTTGATCGGCGCCCTGGACCTGAAGACTCCGCGGGTTTTTCAAAGGGCCAAGGTGATGCAGGAGCGCCCGGACGGCACACGCGCGCGGGAATGGCATACGAGTAAGGCCGAATGGCTCGACGGACAGTGGTGGTTCCACGACGTCGCGGCACGGGACTACGATGAACAGGACAACCCCATCGGGGAGTTGAAGCCGGCGGCCCCAGAAGGCGGCTCAGTCCTGGAGATGTCCGGGTTCAGCGAAAGACCCGCCGACATCGTTAATGAACTTCGCGACTGGACGTACCTGTCGACCGCCGAGATGCTGCGTTACCTGGCCGCCCATCCCGGCCTCTCCGAAGAATCGCGGGCACGAAAGACCTACGACGTACATGCCCGCCTGGCCATGCCTTGGGCCTGTTTCGTAGTCATTCTCTTCGGAATCCCCACCGGCGCCAGGGGCGCGCGGCACAGCGCCCTGACCGGCATGTTCCTGGCTGTTGCCTTCTTCTTCCTCTATTATACACTCAGCCAGACGGGATTGTTTCTGGCAAAACGCCAGATGCTTTCTCCTTGGATCGGGGCATGGCTTTCGAATATTGTTTCTCTTGGGGCCGGCATAGTCATGCTGGTCCGGATGCGGTAGTGTTATGATTGACAAGGCCGTGACAGCAACCCGTCGCGAGAATGCGAATTGCCGTGCCGCGGGATGCAGGAAGGTCAAGAGAGGTGAATAATGTCGATTCTCAAAGAACTACTCGAAAAGGCGGTTGAGCAGGGCGCGTCGGACGTCCACCTCAAATCCCAGAGGGAACCTCTTTACCGTATCAGCGGCGCCCTGGTTGAAAGCGGATTCGATCTGCTCAGCGCGGAGGACCTGAACAAGATTATCGAGGAGATTCTGCCCGCCCATCTTCGCCAGAGATTCGCGGCCGAACACGAAGCCGATTTCTCGCTGGCCGAAGAGGGGGCGGGGCGATTCCGTGTTAATGCCTTTGTTTCGCAGGGCGTCCCGACGGTCTCCATGCGTCATGTCAAAACTCACATTCCCACTTTCGAAGAGTTGCGCCTGCCTGCTCAGCTTAAGAACCTGGCCTACGTCGAACGTGGCATCGTTCTGCTTTCGGGCACCACCGGAAGCGGCAAGTCAACCACGCTGGCGGCAATTATCGGGGAGATGAACAGATCGCAGCGCCGTCGCATCATTACGATTGAAGATCCCATCGAGTACCTTTTCGAAGACGATCAGTGCGTCATTACGCAACGCGAAGTCGGACTCGATACCCTGTCTTTCGAAAACGCTCTGAAGCATGTCATGCGGCAGGATCCGGAAGTGATTCTGATCGGCGAAATGCGCGATCCGACCAGTATTCGCACTGCGCTGCTCGCTTCGGAGACGGGTCACCTGGTGCTTTCGACGCTGCACGCCGGCACGGCCGACCTGGCCGTTCCGCGTATGCTGGACGTGTTTCCGGCCGAGGAACACGACACCATTCGACTGTCGCTGGCCGGCAACCTGCACGCGGTGGTCTGCCAGCGACTCATACCGGACCTGCACGGTGGAGTCATTCCTGCCGTCGAGGTCATGATCAACACGCCGACGGTGCGCAAGCTGCTTGAGAAAAATCATCTCCACCGTTTGGCCGCGGCTGTCGAGACCGGCAGAGAAGACGGCATGCAGAGCTTCAACCAGTCAGTCTACCATCTGATTACGAACAGCCTGATCAGCGAGGAAGAAGGCATGAGGTTCGCCACCAATCCGCAGTCCCTCCGGATGAATCTTCAGGGCATATTCCTCGACGAAGAAAGCCGGATTCTGGGAGAGTGAAACCGGCGCGAACGTTGCGTTACGGCTTGGAATACGCGGCCCTGCGTTGCGGCTTGGCATTCATTGAAAACTTCCCCTTGAGCATCGCGGTCCGGGCGGCCGGGCTCGCGGGCGGGGCTTACTTCCTGCTCAACGGTCGCAGGCGCCGCCTGGCCGAAGACAATATCCGCCGCGCGGGTATCGCGGCCGGTGACGATGAGGTCCGCCGCATCGCAAGAGAGTCTTTCGCCAACATGGGCATCGTTGCCGTGGAATCTCTCAAATTCGCGCGCCTGGTTAATGCCGAGAACTGGCGAGACCACGTTGAGGTCGAGGGCGATGCGCCAGCGCTTGAAGCTCTGCGGGACGTTCGCCACGGCATTATCATAGCCTCGGCGCACCTGGGGAACTGGGAGATCGCGGCGCAAATCGTTGGATTCTTCCGCCCGATAGCCGGTGTTGCGCGAAGAATGAACAACCCGTATGTCGACAAGCTGATCAAGCAGCGCTCGTCACGACGCAAGTTCATGACGATCGAGAAGGGTGGGGGCGGACATGCTCTGCTGTCAGCCCTGAAGCGGGGTGAGGCCCTGGCGCTGCTGATGGATCAGCACGCGCGTACGGCTGGAATGAAGATCGATTTTTTCGGCCGGCCGGCCGCTACGCATACCTCGCCGGCGCGCCTGCACCTGGCGACCGGCGCGCCTCTTTTCTTCGGCTACTGTCTGCGTACGGGACCGTTGACCTACAAGACGACCGTTAAGGGACCGCTGAATTTTGCAGGAGGGGGCGACAAGCAGGGCGACGTGCGGGCAATAATGGAATGGCTCAACCGGGAGCTCGAGACCGCGATCCGCCGCGCTCCCGAACAGTATCTCTGGGCCCATCGCCGGTGGCGGGATTGAAAGGGGTGCACGCCTGCCTACGAGCCTGCCGCGCCGGCGTAGACCCGCAGATACTCGTCCGTCATGCGCTCTACGGTACAGCCGGCGGCACTTTCCCGGGCGTTGTCGCGCAGGGAGCGCACATGCTCCGGCGCAGCCGACAGATCTCTCAACAGGTCCGCCAGCGCATTCGTATTGCCGGGTGGAATTTTGAAGCCGTTCCTGCCGTCTTCTATCAGTTCCGTAGGTCCGCCGATATCCGTGACGGCGGCCGGAACTCCGCAGGCAAGCGCCTCCAGCACGACGGTGCCGAAACACTCAAGGCAGATCGAAGGAAAGATCAGCAGATCGCTGCGTTGGAATAACCGTCGGCGCTCCTCCCCGCCGACAAAACCTGCGTACTCAAGAAAAGACAATCGGCCGGCCGCGCGGCGGACATCGGGTTTCAGCGTTCCATCCCCCGCAACAACCAGGCGCAACGGACTGCCGGCCAGCTTCTTTGCGGCCTTCAGAAGCACGGGGACGCCCTTGTGCGACTCCAGCCTTCCCATGTACAGAACGCCGAGAGGCGCTCCCCGTGTTGCCTCCACTTCATCCCGTGTTCCGCTTTCCCCGTTCCGCTTTCCAGCCTGCGCCACACCGTTCCTTACAACACGGCAGGCAGCGGCCCGGCAACCAAGGCGGCGATGCAGGTCCAAATGATGCTGCGACGGCGAACAAAAGACATCCACGCGCTTTGTCTGAGCAAGATAACGCCGGCGGTAAAGCGTCCTGAAAGCGCTCACAACGAAGTTGTCGCCCTCCCAGTCAAACAGCAGATTACCGGTCGGGCTCAGCAGATAGCAGTCGTGCGCAGTGTGGACGACGGGCAGGCCGTGCCGCCCGGCCACGCGCCAGACGGACGGCGAGAAGCCGTAGAGGTTGTGAGTGTGCACCAACCGGGGTTTTAAAGCGGCAATGATCCGTGCCGTTTCCGCCGCAACAAGGTGGTTCCACAGGTCCAGCAGATGCACCGGCGCCTGCCGGGCTAGCGATCGCAGACGTGATAGTCCGGCGGGCGGAAAGATTCCCGTTCCCGGCCACATTCGATGTACGGTTACCCCATGCCGCGAGGACACCTCCGTTCGTCCCGGCTTCCCGCTCGCCGTCAGGACATGCACCTCGTGCCCCCTGCGTGCCAGGTCTTCGCAAAGCGACGCGGCCACAATCTCGGCCCCGCCAACCACGTCCGGGGGATACTTGTTGGACACGATCAGGATCTTCATGCCCGCGCCCCGCATTTCATAGCCGTCGATTCGTCATGACTTGCTTTCGAAGAGACTATGGGACAGAATAGCTCAGTATGAACGGCGTCATAAAGGCTATGCGTCGGTGGCTCCGGAACCTGGGCTACGACGTGGTGCGCTATACTCCGGCGGAACATGCTCTGGCCCGCAGGAAAGAAATCCTGGATCTGTATGAAGTCGATGCCGTTTTGGATGTCGGCGCCAACACCGGTCAGTACGCCCTGCAACTCCGGGAAATAGGGTACAAGGGGAAGATACTGTCTTTCGAGCCGCTCGGCGCTGCCTGGCGAATCCTTTCGGCCGCGGCGGAAAAGGACAACCGTTGGCAGGTGTTGCACCATGCTCTCGGCGATCGCAACGGGCAATCCGTCATTCATGTGTCGCGGAACTCCTTCAGCAGTTCTTTCCGGGAAATGTTGCCGCTGCACGCTTCAGCCGCGCCTGGGTCCGCTTATGTCGGCACGGAAGCCGTTGAAGTGAAAACGCTGGATGCGATATTCGACAAGCTGGGCCTTTCGGGTTCCAACATCCTCATGAAGCTGGATACTCAGGGATACGAGAAGAACGTGATTGACGGCTCGTGCAACTCGCTCCCGCTGATCGATACGATCGAACTTGAGATGTCCCCGGCGCCTTTGTACGAGGGCGAAATATCATTCATGGAGATGTACGCTGCGATTATCGAGATGGGATATCAGCCCGTTTCCATGCAGGACGAATTCCGCCATCCCGGCGACGGGCGTCTGTTGCAGTTGCAGGCGGTGTTTCACAGGTTCGGGTGAAAGGGGGGGGCCGTTCTCACTCCGGCCAGCTCATGTAACGTACTCGGCCGTAGCCGTAGAATGGCATAAGCGCCAGCATCCAGCATAGCTGGAACGCGCCGAGAACGCTCCGGCGCAGCATGCCGCGGTCGCGCTTCAACAGGCGTTCGAACGGATAGCGAAACCGCCGGTACCACCAGCTCAATGGAATGCGGTCCGTTGTGTAAGTCCGGTAAACACGCTCGAGTTCCGCCGCCGCATCGCCCCCGCCGGTTGCCGTCTTGTTCGCGCCGCTGATCACAAAACGGCTGAGAATATCCGGCACGAAGGTCCAACCGGCGCCCAGCGACTTGAAGTAGCACCAGAGCTCGAAGTCCATTGCGTACCTGTATGATTCATTCAGGAGGGGACGCCGGCGGTGCAACGACGTGCGCCAGAAACAGCTCTGCTGCATTATGCCGTCGTATGCGGGCAGGAGGCGCAGATGTCCGGCATGCGGACGGCAGATGAAGTTCCGGCTCGGGGACTGTTCAAAAACGACCTCTCCCGCTCCGGCCAGAACGTCCGTTTCCGGGTGATCCGCGAAGAACCGGCCCACGAACTGCAGCGCTCCGGGAAGCAGGAGATCGTCACTGCACAGCCAGTTGACCACCGAGCCGCGGCAGCGTTGGAGACCCTTGTTGATGGCGTGAGCCTGCCCGCTGTCTTTCTCGCTGACCCACCATGCAAGCCGGTTTTCAAAGCCTCGAATCACGTCCAGGCTGTCGTCCGTCGATCCGCCGTCCACAACTATTACCTCGAGCCCGGTATAGTCCTGACGGAAAAGGCTTTCCAGCGTGCCAGGCAGCGTAGCTCCTCCATTAAGATTGGGCACTACGACGGACAATACCGGCAGATCGGTCTCAGGCACGCTCAGCTCTCCACGCGCGAATAGTCGTTGCATAGATGCCGATGGTTTTCGAGACATGGTCGGGCAGGGCATGTCGATCAAGGATCATCTGCCGGCAGTTGGCGGACATGCGCCCGCGGGCGGATTCGTCCGATAAGAGATACTCCACCGCCTGCGCGAAGACGCCCGCTTCGCCCGTGGGCGCGAGGCAGCCGGTTGCCTGATTTCTTACGATCTCGGGAACGCCTCCAACTTCGGAAGATACAGCCGGACAACCGCAGGCCATCGCTTCCAGCAACGCAAGGGGTTGATTGTCGGCTCTTGTGGGATAAAGGAATACGTCGGCGGCATTGTAGGCGGCAGCCTTGTGTTTGTCGTCGACCAGGTAGCCCAGACGAATCAGCGGCAACCCGGCGCATTGACTGCCCGCCGGTTCATCCCGGCCCATCGTGACCAGAACAGTCCGATCCTTCGATCTAGGGTCCAGTTTTTCCAGCGCCGCAATAAGAAGCGCCTGGTCTTTGAACGGGTTGTCGAATCCTGCCACCGAAGCCAACAGGACCAGTTTGCTGCGCGGAATACCCAACTCGGCCCGGCACAAACCGCGATCGCGCGGGGCGAAAACTTCCGTATCGACCGCATTCGGCACATGACGCACAGGGAAACGCGACAGAGTGCTCTGCCGCGTCAATTGCGTCAACCATCGGCTCGGGCAGATAAGCGCCATTTTCGATCGGGCATAGACCCAACGCTTCACCCTGTGGTCCAGTCGCGTGGCGTCGACCCGTACCGGCGGATAGGTTCCGGGATACGGACATCGGCCGCAGCCTGTTCGCCAGCGCGTGCAGTCGAAGCTGTGGGCGCAGTGGCCGGTCAAGGGCCACATGTCGTGCAACGTCCACACAACGGGCCTCAAAGCCGATAACCGGACCAGGTTAAGATAATTGAAGTAGCCGCCGTGAATATTGTGAAGGTGTACCACGTCGGCGGCTGCAAAGAACGGGTGGCGGAGGACGGCGCCGGCGTTGAGAATGCCGAGGTAATTCAGCCCGAACATATTGAGACCGTGATAACAGAACCGGCTGAGCAACGACTGGCGTTGCATGACCCGTATTCGATCGTCCGCGCGTGTGGTATGGCCCACCAGGATGTGCGCATCATGGCCCGCATGCAGCAGGCCCTCGTGCAGCATGCGCGCGCAGACTTCGGCTCCGCCCGTGTCGGCGGTCTCGGTTATCTGCAGTACTTTCATTACCCGCCGATTGAAGCCTTCAGCGCCGAAAAGGCGCACAGCAGCGTTCCGGTTGCGCGCCTGCTTCCCGACAAAGCCGATGAAGCATAGGCGCGCACCCGCTTCCATCCCAGGCCCGTTGCCTGCATGCAGATTCTCAGCCACAGTTCGGCGACAATGTCGGACAGAGCGTCGCGGTCGTAGACTGCTCTGGCATCGTTTGCCCGCAGAATGGACCTGAGCCACTGCTCCGCGCGAAGGATCTCATGACGCGAAGATTTCACGGCTGCCGTGGCCACCAGGCGATGAAACCGGGTTTCTTCGTCGTTCGCTTCAAACCCAAGATCGGCGAGCCGTCGCGCGCACACCCGCGACGCCTGCCGGTCCATCTCGGACCATTCACTGCCCGTCAGGCTGCGCTCATGCACGCGGTATTCCAGGAGAACCAGCGGCAGGTTGTCGCCCGCGAAGCACCGTAAAGCGCGTTCCCAGAGATCGAAGTCCTCAGTTGGATAGTACGATACGTCGTAAGTCAACCTGTGATCGAGGAAGCTGTCACGGCGAAACATAACCGTCGGGTGGGCGAAAGGCGTGTTGAAAAGGGCCTGCGCCCCGACCCTCCTTGAGCCCACGGAATAGCGTTCGATCTTGCCTGCATCTTTGCCGAAAGCTCTCACCCATGTGCCGCATACGCCGAGATCGGTATGAGCTTCCATGTACGCGGCCTGCTTCCGCAGCCGTTCCGGTAGAGATACGTCGTCGGCATCCATGCGGGCGACGAGCTCGCCGGCGGCTTCTCTCAAGCCGAGGTTCAGAGCTCCGGCCAGACGTATCCGGCGCTCGCTGCGAATAAGGCGAATACGCGGGTCCGGAATGGACTCTACGACCGCAACGGAATCGTCTTCCGATGCATCGTCGACTATCAGCAGTTCGAAATCCCCCAAGGTTTGCGCCAGGATGCTGTCCACGGCCTCGCGCAGATGATGCGCCCCGTTGTGAACCGGCAGCAGGACGGTTACGCGCGGGGTTCTCATGCGCGCTTCCCCGCCTCGCTTACAAGCGACGAGAAGACTTTCCGGTGTCTGTCCAGCCATGGTTCCAGCGAAAACCGGTTGCGTGCGCGCTTGCGGGCGGCGGACGAGAAACGCTCGTAGTCCCGCAGGACGCACAGGACCGCCCCGCAGAGCTCAGAAGGATCGGGCGGGTGATCGCGCTCCCAATCCTGCGCGGCTTCTATCCCGACGCCCGCATCGCCGCCGACCTGCTCGGGAACACCGCCCGAGGCGGAATAGACAACCGGCAAGCCGCAAGCCATGGCCTCGACCACGACACGCGGGCAGGGATCGTTGTACTTTGTGTGCAGCAGGACATGCGCTCGTCGGTAGAGGCCCGGCGCTTCGCGCTGCGTGTAGGCGCCCTCGATATCGACGGATTCCCGCACTCCCTTGGCACGGGCGTAGTCCTCCAGGTCTTTGACCGACGCCGCTTCGGCGGGCAGCCAGCGGCAGCGCCCGGCGATCAACAGGCGCGCTGCCGGCATGGTCCGGACCAAAGCGCACAGCGTATCGACCGCGGACGTCATGCGGTAGCGAAACTCATGGCTGCCCGCCAGCAGAAGAACCGGCTCGGTAACGGCCCGCGGGGTCTCAGGCGGCGTAAAGACCGACGTGTCTACGGGGTTGTACAGGATCTCGGCCGAACCGTCTCGTTTGCCGAGAAACTTCTGCGCACAGCGCTGGCAGAAGGCGCTCTGGTAGAACACGTGATCGGCAAGCGCGTGGATTTCGGCCATCGGTACGTTTGTCTCCTCCCAACCCGGTCCGTGCCAGCCGGGATACGCCACACCATTCTGGTTCAGCACAACCTTGCCGCCGTCCCGCCGGCACAGCCGGACAAGGAGGGGAGCGTGCGGCGGGAACGCGCTGCTGACAAGGTACAGGATGCGCGGTGCCACCGGGTCATCGGGAAACAGAAGCTGCAGATCCTGGCATTTGACGATTCCGCCGGACGTTTCTTCGTCAGCGGAGGGCAGACGTTCGAATCCGTAGAAGACACGCGCCGGCCCATTTCCGGTCTTCGCGCCTGTCCGCCAGCGACGACGTTCGCGTCGTTCGATCCAAGGTCGCCTGAGAATCATGAATGCCAGATTCACCGCGCGACGTCCGATCAAAGAGCCCCTCAGCCGCATGCAGCACATCCTTTCTGGACAATCCGTCCCCGCGCCGGTAATGTCCTGCGCATCGTTCCGCGAACAAACCGGGAGAATCCGCGTATGACACTGAATGCCGACACCATCCTGGTAACCGGCGGCGCCGGCGCAATCGGCGGCAACCTCGTGACCGCGCTGCTGGATGCCTGCGAACGCCTCATCGTGATAGACGACTGCAGTTCAGGGCGTGAATCGAACCTGCCGGCATCGGACAAGATTGTCTTCCATAAGGACACCATCGTGAACGACGATCTGCTGAAGAAAGTCTTTGCTCAGAAGATCGACACGGTCTTCCATCTCGCCGCCAACTTCGCCAACCAGAACTCGGTGGATTTTCCCCGCAAAGATCTGGACGTAAACGGCTTCGGCACTCTTAAACTGCTCGAAGCCGCACGCGACGCCGGGGTTGGAAGATTTCTGTACACTTCTTCGTCCTGCGTTTACGGCCACCGCGAGGAACTACTGAAGGAAGATATTACCGATTTCAGCCTCGACACGCCGTATGCCATTACCAAGCTGCTCGGAGAGAGATACACAACGTTTTTCAACAGGCACTATGGACTACCGACCACGATTGTGCGTTACTTCAACACTTACGGACCGGGCGAGTATCCGGGCAAATACCGCAATGTTATACCCAACTTCATGCTGCTCGCCTTGCGCGGTGAGCCGTTGCCGATTACCGGGACGGGAGAGGAAACGCGCGATTTCACTTTTGTCGGCGACAACGTGGCCTGCACCGTCGCTCTTGCAAGGTGCGAAAGGGCGGTCGGCGAAATTTTTAACATCGGATCGGGACGCGAGACGCGCATTATCGACATGGCCAGAGCCGTAAACGACATCACCGGCAACACCGCGGGCGTCGAGTTCAAACCTCCGCGCAACTGGGACTCGGTGAAGACGCGCAGGGCCGACATCAGCAAAGCCCGCGAAACCGTCGACTACGAACCGGCCACAACACTGGAAGAAGGGCTCGGGGCCCTGTACCGGTGGTTCAAGGACAATAACATCCGGTAGCAGCCGGCGCCTCATGCAGAAAACGGAACCCGTCTTCATCATCGGTAATCCCAGGGCCGGCACGACTCTGCTGAGGCTGATGCTCACTTGTCATCCGTGCATTCACATACCGCCTGAGTGCGGCTTTGCCGTCTGGCTGCGACACCGCTTCGGCAACTGGAGAGCCGCCGACAGCGACGCCCGCTTGGACTCGTTCCTGGAAGCCCTTGCGGGATCGAGAAAGTTTGAGACATGGAATCTGCCGAAGGACAAAGTGCGCGCCTGTATCGCCGCGCGCAATCCATCATCTTACAGCGAGCTTGTCGGCGCCGTTTACACCTGCCACGCCGCCGCGCAAGGAAAACCCGGTTGCCGCTGGGGTGACAAGAACAACTTCCACCTGAACCACATTCTCGAAATCAAGGCCCTCTTCCCGGAAGCCCGGTTCGTCCATATCGTGCGCGACCCCCGCGATATCGCATGTTCCTACCGTGAACTCAACCGCCGCCGAATCGATTCTCCGTACCAGCCGAAACTGGCCGACGACGTGGCCGACATCGCGGCGCAGTGGGGACGGAACATCCGCATCATCCGCAGGTCATTCGAGTCGTTTCAATGGTGCGGCGTGCTCGAAATCGGCTTTGAGAAACTGGTGCTTGAGGCCGTGAGAGCGCTCAAGAACGTATGCGGTTTCCTGAACGAGGAATACGACCCGGCCATGCTCGGCTACCACGAGGTCAATCAGCGCTGTTCGCTCGAACCTAAAGAGTTTCTGTTATGGAAGGAGCGAACGCTGGAGCCGCCGCGGGCCGATCGTATCGGACGTTTCAGACAAGAACTGAGCGAGCGGGAAATCCGGGCCGTGCTGCGTGAGGCCGGCGCGGAAATGGCTCTCTACAATTATTCTTGACCGCCGCCGACAAAACCTTTGAAGAACTCTCTCCACAACGGCAGTTGTGCCGCATAGCTGTTGGCTTCGGAGGTTTCGCGACCCGCCGCCGCCAGACGCTCCAAATCGGCCGAGCCGCCCAGCGCTTGCTCGCACCAGTAGCACAGTCCTTCAACGTCGTCGACATCGGCCATGAACGCGTTCTCGCAATGCCGCACCAGGTCCATGGCTTGTCCCACCTTCGTCGTAACCAGCGGGATGCCCGCCGCCATTGCTTCCAAGACGGCTTTCGGCCCCCCCTCGTGCCGAGACGCGACGAGGTAGAGGTCCAGGGCGTGATACATTTCGCCGATTTCAGGATAACCCCGCAGCTCGCAATGACGGTAAGGAATGCCGAGCCTTGACAAGCCTTTCTTCATGTACCCGCGGGCCGGTCCTGTCAGTACAACGAAAAGAGAGGGAACGGAATCCTTGAGCCGCTCCGCGACCTTCAGAAAAATGTCCGGCCCCTTGATCATCTTCGGTTCAAGTCCTTCTCCCCATCCCACGCCGTCCTTCTGGAAAGATCCCACCGCAACAGCCGACTCGGGAATGCCGTACTTGCGGCGCGCTTCCAGCCTGGTCTCCGGCGTTCGCAAGGGGAAGAAATCCAGGTTGACGCCGATGGGAATCGGAAAGATCTTCTCCGGATTAACCCCCGCCATTAGAACAACGTGATGCATATCGCGATGGCTCACCTGAATACGCGAGATTCTCTCGTGGTGCCGGCAGAGCTGGTCGTACAGCGCATCGAACTCGGGGATGCCCATGCCGGGTTTTCCGTGGAAGTAGGCCGTCGCCACGCGGTGTGGCAGCGTCAGCCAGTCGTCTGACATCAGGAAGAACTGGCTGCCGTAGAAGATTGCCTGATTGCGGCAGAAACCGCGCGCGCGAGGATGCATCAGCCTAATGCCGAGCCGGCGGGCGATATTGGCGAGTTCCCGGATTTCCCAGCTTATCACCCAGGAGCCGATATCCCACATCGGCATTAACCGCGAATACTCCGGCCATCGATCGGTCGCAAGGTAAGCGATGTTTTTTGCCAGGTGCTTCAACGGTCTCCATTATCCGGAAACAGAACTTTTATGTACCGATCAGCAATCTCGCCGACCGGCGCCACGGAAATCGCCGACCGGTAAGATTCATATTCGCCGACGAGTCGGTCCAAAAGGCCGGGGATCTGCCCTGCTTCTTCAAAGGGCAGACCGGCGTCTTTGACGATCTCGGGATGACCTCCGCTGTTAAGATAAAGGCAGGGCAGCCCGCATGCCAGCGCTTCGAGCAATGAGTTGGAACATGGATCATTGCGGCTGGCAGTAATATAAACGTTGCCACGCCTGAGTGCTTCTGCGACCTCCGTTGAAGAGACGGCTCCTGTAGATCTGATATTCCTGAACGGCTCCTTGATGCGCCCCACAAACGTGTACTCGATCCGCTGCCAGTCCAGGTTATCGTCCAGCCAGCGGTATACCGCCGCTCCCTTATTCGGGTTGTCCGACCAGCTCACGGAGATCAGACGTATCGGCCGGTCGGCGCTGAACGGGCAGCGGCCGTGAGGGTGAAACAGGTCGGGATCCACGGCATTGCCTATGACAACGGGTTCGACGAATTCCATGCCCATCTCTACGTGCTTCCGGTAGCTGAACTGTGATTGAAAAACCGTAGCATCGGCCAATTCGCGATTGATCCGATGGATACGGCCATCCGTTCCGTCGTCGAACCCCCTGTAAACGCCGATCGGGCCGTCAACGCGATGTACCATACGGCAGCGGCCTCGGGCGCTATGACGCTTCAGACGGCTAAAGTTAAAGTTGAAAGAGTTGAAGAGACAGGCCCGTGTCCCACGTGAAATGCGATTGTTGTCAAGCACGTAACCGCGTCGCTCGAATTCCCGGCATAGCGCCCGCAAGAACTGATGCCCGCCGCCGGTCGGGGGCGGCGCAAAATCGTGAAAGAGCGCGAGGTCGGCCGGCTGCCTCCGCAGGATTCCTTTCAAGATCTCAAACATAGGTGCCATGTGGATGTTTCTTCAACGCATAGAGCTCGTGTTGTCATTCCGAGCGGAGTCGAGGAATCTCGTCAAAGCCGTGGGTGCTTTGGAGATCCCTCGGCAAGCTTCGGGATGACGAAGAGGCGTTGCCGGCATGCGAAGGAATCAGTGGATCATCGGCGCAACCGTTTCGCAGATGAAATCGGCTACGAATCCCTTATTCAAAACTCGAAACGCGTAATCACGCACCTGCTCGGACATGTGATCGATCAACGTTCCATCACCCAGCGTAGCGCGCAGCCACTCGCAGCGTTCGGCCAGCAGGTGCAGGCCGACCGGCTGCAGCACCCTGTAGGATGCGGGATCTTCGAGCGGAGCCTGCCGATCGAATTGCCCGTGGCCGGGAAGCAACTCCAGGTAGTGCACGTTGGGCTTGAGCTCAAACGGCACGGGCATTTCGATAAGCGGACTCCGTTCGGTAATGAAGGGCCGGCCGAGAGCAAGGCTTTCCGTCGCTTTCCAGGGCAGGATTGCGTGGGGCAGGGTGTTGATCACCGTCAGGCGTCCGGCCAGGATCTTCTGTATGTACGCCCACTGGGTCAGGTTGGCTTGAACCAGTCTGCCGTCTTCAATGGCCTTGTTGCCTCTGCTGATCAGACGGTAGTACCCCTTGATTCCGGCGGCGCGCATTGCCTCGCGGAAGTGGTAGCGAATCCAGAAGTGATACCGCGATGGGTCGGCACTCACTCCGCCTCCGTCAAATACCGATCGTTCTCCGTCGCGCACACGGTTCTCGTAGACCCCCACCACGTGAGATACGTCGTAAGTACGGCGATTCAGCAGTCGCGCGAGACGATTGCGCGCCAATCCGGGACGGTAAATATCGAGGTTCTGAGCGAAGGAAAAGAACGGCACGATCTTGCAAATGTGGTCTTCCAGTCCGGATCTCCTGAGAACACGTTCAGTGATCTCACGGTTGAGGTTCGTCTTGAAGTAGACATCACAAAGCTTCAACGCTTCCCCGTCGTACAGGAAGACGTGGTCGCTCATGTCGAAAAACACGAGGTGTCCGTCGAAGCGCGCCCACGCGCTCATGTGCTCGCGCGGCTTTACGAGACAAGGCAGCGGGCGGGGTCCCGCCAGTGCCAGCGCGGACTTGCAGTCCATCAGCGCCGTGTAGAAGTAGCGGAAGAAACCGCCGCGTTTACCAAGCTCGGGTTGATAGAGCTCGATTCTCATCGCTCGAAGATATCAGGGGCAGCCGCTCATAGAGCCGCTGCTGCAACTGTCTTCATCATACGTTCTTCGTATTGCTTCCAGGAAAGCTCACTTTCAACATGTGCCCTGGCAGCGACCCCAAGGCGGGATGCTTTCCCGGGGTTCGCAAGTAGATCTTGCAGGGCTTTGCCGAATGCCTTTGTGTCGCCGGGTCCCACCAGAATGCAGTTCAGGCCGTCGACCAGGCCGTAGCCGTTTCGAATCGCGCCGACGCGGCTGACCACCACCGGCCGTGCCAGGGCCATGGCCTGCAGCAGCGTTGTGGTCGCTCCCGAATACGGGTTCTCTTTCAGCGGCAAGGCTACGACCCTGGCGCCCCGCAGGTGCCGCCGCACCTCGCTGAACGGTGCGTCGATCACGATTCTCACGTTGTCGGGAACCGATCCCAGTGCCTCGGCATGGAGGCGATCCGTAATAATCTTTACGGTCACGTCGGGATGCTGCCGCGCAAAGGGCATTAGCGCGGCGAAGTCCCGCTGATTGTCGCGACCCATCGACAGGACGTCCGCGTCAGGCGTCACCCCGGGCAGCGGACGAAAGTAATCGGTGTCCACGCCGAACGGCACGAAGATCACTTCAGGCGGATTGTCGCGGACGCTCACCCATTTGCGAATCAGTTCCGCTTCTTCCCATCCATAGGCAATAAAGCGCCGCACATTGAGAAACACCGATCGATACCACCGTCTCACCTTCTCGCGCCGGATGCGGGCTATACGCGAGGGCAGTCCGATGCTCACGTAGACAACCGGCGGGCGAATGAGCCCCGCCTTCTTCATGAGCACAAGCGCAAATCCGACGGAATCCACCGTCGACAGGATCAGGCCGCTCCGGTTGATTTGCCTCCGGCAACGCATAATCGTGGGGAAGTCGCCGCCGAAAGCGCCGCAGCGATGCAGGACGGCATTCATCCTCCTGATCAGCCGGAATACGAGCGCAGCCGGCGGTCCTTCTCCCACGAGGTTGTGATCTACGCCAAAGCCTTCATGCTCGAAACGGTGAAGGCCGTAAAGCAGGTACTGCTGCGCCTCGGTGCCGGGGCCGCCCCGCAGAGCCGCCCGCCTGTCGGGAGTATCGCTGAAGACAAGAAACAGGTCAGGCCCGGACATCAGTCAAGCTTTCTGAACCGTGCCGGCATCAGCCCCCGGATAATCCGGCGCAATTCCGGCGGTGGGCACCGGTCCACAATTGCCCGGCGGATAAGACGCAAGGCGCCGGGAACGGCGTAGCGCCATTCTCGGGAAGCCATGCCGTAATGATATACTTTTAAGTACTTCGACCTGATTATCGGGGCAGCAATACAGCGGTATCTGAAACCCAGCATCCTGTCGATCGCTTCGTGTGTCATGGCGTTCTTGTAGAGCTTTTCCGTGTCGCTGCGCCGGGTGAATACGCCGCCGCCATGTCGCCGGTAGGCGCCGGTTACCTCGTCGGTAAAGGCGATCTTGCCGTGCCGCGCAAGCAGGCAGAAGAACGGCCAGTCGCCCTGCGTTCCCTTCAGAAAAAGCGGAGGCAGATTCCAGGGGGCAAGGTTGCGATACATGCAGGTCTGCGTCACGACCTGGTTGCCGCGTACCAGGTCTTCTACGCCGATGAACGGCTCCCTTTCTCCCGGTGCGATCATGACTTGCCGCTTTTCCGGTTGTCCCTCGTCAAACGCAACGGCGTTGGTGTAATGCAATACGACGTCAGGATGATTGTCGAGAAACTCAGCCTGCATTTGCAGTTTCTTCGGTTCAATCCAGTAATCGTCGCCTTCCAGCTTGGCGATATAGGTTCCCCGGCAGGCGTTGATCGTGCGGGCGAAGTTGCGCATCTGGCCGATCCTCCGGTCGCCGGGAAGAAGCCTGATCCTGTCCGGGAATCGGGAACGGTATTCCTCACAGATTCGCCGCGTTCCATCCGCGGATTGATCCTCACCAATCACAAGTTCCAGGTCAAAGGGCGTATCCTGGGCCAGGACGCTCTCTATGGCCTGAGCGATGAAAGGCTCATGATTATAGGTCATCATGAAGACGCTGACTTTCATGGGTTTCCCGGATCTACTCTGATCTGAAAGCTGCACCTGGTGCAGAATCTGTTGTAGCATCAGCTCTGTGAGCTGATCGGCGCCAGACTGCCTGTGGCGGGGAAGCCGCTCGCAGAGCGCCTGCTACAGCATTATGCCCGGCCACAAGGTATACATTATCTGCCCCGCCAGTTGCACGGGGGTCGGCCGCGCCGCCGCCATGGCCGCCAGGGCTCGGCAACGCCGGCTGAACGGAACACCCGCGACGCGGTCGTTCAGCACCGAGCCGATCACGCGGCTGGCGGCTCTGCGCATGGCCGCGCGGCGGTCGCGGCGGCTGTACAGCGCGGCATGTTTGGCAACGATCTTGCGCATCAGCGCCAGGTGAGGGTATTTCCCCTTGCGCCGGCCTGTAACGCTGTCGGTGTGGATCCGGTATTCCACCAGCGGCAAGTCCAGCAACTTGCCGCGGTAGCCGTTTTCCACGAGAGTCAGATAGAAGTCGAAGTCCTGCCAGCCGCTGTTGAAGGCCGGGTCGAATCCGAATCGCTTCACTACATCCATCTTGATCAGCGAACACATATCGATGTAGTTGCGGAACTTCAGAGCGACGGGATCGAATTCGTGCCTGCCGGAAACTCCTTCGCGTTCACCGAAGAACAGCCGTCGCGTATAAACAAAAGCCAGGTCCGGAGCATCGTATTCCTTCGACAGGCCGAGCGTGCGCTCAATGTACTCGGGGCAAAGACGGTTGTCGGCGTCAAGATTGATGAAGAAGTCACCTTCAGCCTTCGCTAGCGCCAGGTTCCTGGCTTCTTGCTGCCCGCGGTTCCCGGTTCTGAAGTACCTGATGCTGTCACCGTAACCGTCCGCTACCTCCGGCGTGGAGTCAGTGGAGCCGTCGTCGACAACAATGACCTCGCTCGGGGGTGTTGTTTGCGCAAGGGCGCTGTCGACGGCTTCGCCAAGGAAACGGCCGTGATTGTAACAGGGAATGACTATTGAAACGCTGTCCCGCACGGGGCAACTTGCTTCAAACGTTGTCCGCGTAACCCAGCTTCTCACGCACGGAGCGCGTGCGCTCGAGAACGGCCTGCGCCGCCCCTGGGTCAAGCGCCTCGACATGCCGGCGGCTGACGCCGCTTTCGAGGTAGGCCTGTAATTCTTCAAACCGGAACCAGTAGTATTCGCCTTCCTTGAGATCGGTGCCGTAGGTGCCGTCGCCGCGGTAATGCTTCTTGGCCTTCAGGCGGATTCTCCGCAGGACTTCGAAACGCAGGCCGGCAAACCCGTAGACGCCGCGGGCGGCGCCGATCGGGTCGGCCAGCAAGTCTTCGAAGCGGATCAGCATGCAGTCATCGCTGCGTTGTTCCTTAAGCATTCTTTCCGCGATCGGATTGTACAGGCCGCAGAACTCTTCCGGTGAAGCAACAATCCTCCTCCGCGACCAGCTCTCGTAGACAGGCAATGGGTGTCGCGACATGGCGATGAAACGAGCTGAAGGGTACATATCCCGCAGCACGTGGTTGATGAAAATGAGCCCGTTGTTGCCCTTTGCGCAGAGTCGGCAGCCGCGGAGCTCTTCCGCGGAGTATAGATTGTTCTCATCCTTGTAACGGAACCCGGGTTCTTCGATCGACTTCTGTTTGGCTGCGAACAGTCCGGCGTCGATGATACGTTGCGAGAGGAGGCTGATGGCCCGGCGCGGCTTTACATTTCGGACGTCGAAGAAACGGGGTTGGCGAGTCAGCGCCAGCAGGGCCAATCCGCTCCACGAGAAATTGATCCAACTGAGCGGTCTTCTGTTCTTGCCCATGCCGAAGTTAACGCCGTTTTCGAAACAACTGTGCATCTCAGTGGACGGCGAGGCCACGCCGGAATGACTCACTACGATGTTCCACAGAATGTTGCTTCCACCCTGCGTGAAACAGTTAAGAAAAATGGGATCCCGGTTAAGCATTGCCTTGGCCCATTCGATTTGCCGCTCGTGTAATGAATTGGCCTGCCGCGTCCTCCATTTCGGAAACTCGTGAGCGGTACAATTTACACAGTGAATCTCTCTCCGTTTCGAGGCGCTCGATCATACCGATCAACCTCGCGCCAAGATCCGGGTCGGTCGCCTCAGTGTAGTAGTCTTCCGGCAGCCGGAGCTTCCGGAGCAGGTCGAGGTGCTTGCGATGGTTGCCGATGGTGATCACCGGCACACCCGCCGCGATCGAGAAGACTTGTGCATGTCCGCGCATGCCGATTACGAAGCGCGCGTGACGATAGTAGGATAGCCCTTCCAGGTTGTGTTCGTCCCTCAGCAGGCGCATCAGGTCCCACAGGATCGCGCCGTCGGTCTCCATGCCCGACATGACATTGCGGCACAGTTCCATGTCGGCCTTGACGTGCGGCGCCAGTACTATCCGGCATCCCTGCCCGAGAATGTAACGCATGACGCCGCGCATTTCAGGGACGAATTCATCGTCCCGATAACCCCGCTGCCGCTTCATGTCCGCCGCCAGTTGCAGAACAGCGTAATCTCCCTTGAGAGGAGGTGACGGAATGATGGGCCCCGCGAAAAAACCGGGATCAGGCACCTCTTCCGCTGCAATCCCCAGTTCAGAGAGGATTTCCCGCGATCCATCGTTTCGCACCGAGAAGGCCAGAGCCTTCTCTTGCAGGCTCCGTATATTCTTCAAAACCCGGCCGCTGACCGCCGGCTGCCCCCGGAACTGGTTGTAGCCAATACCGTAGACCACGATAGGCGCGCGCGCCTCCCGCACCAGGCTGTCCGGCATCCGGAACATCCACCGTCCCCGCAGCTCATGGATCAGACCGCCTCCGCCGACCAGCAGAAGATCCGCCTCGGAATTCATTTTGCGAATCAGCCGACGGTCGAATTCCAAGTCATGAGTATCGAACAGCTTGAACAGCAAATCCCGGTCGAAGTAACGCTGGAAAAGGTTCCGCACGCCGATCCCGAGACCGTGGTCGCCGAAATTGTAGTACCGTGCGTATACGTGCCATGCGTTCATTGTTAGTTGTATTCGCGCTTTCCTTCCGCCATTGATACTTGAGCTGAGCATCGGCGCCCCCCCTGTGGCATCGGCGACCCCCCTGTGGTGTCGGCGACCCCCCTGTGGCATCGGCAACCCCCCCTGTGGTGTCGGCGACCCCCCTGTGGCATCGGCTCTGCGAGCCGATTCGAGCCTGCATTGCCCGCGCGCCACACCCCTCCCGCCGAACCGCTCACAGAGCGGTTGCTACAGCTTGGGGACTGGCGATTTCCCGTGTGGAATCGGCGCCCCCCTGTGGTGTCGGCGACCCCCCCTGTGGCATCGGCTCTGCGAGCCGATTCGAGCCTGCATTGCCCGCGCGCCACACCCCTCCCGCCGAACCGCTCACAGAGCGGTTGCTACAGCTTGGGGA
>Ga0180435_10001095_pt1 | contig 28405 bp, 18 predicted proteins | sample SS_ome_3_FD_132467 | JGI IMG/M metagenome (GOLD analysis project Ga0180435, IMG submission 132467) | Hypersaline lake sediment archaeal communities from the Salton Sea, California, USA - SS_3_S_1 metaG | ecosystem: Environmental > Aquatic > Non-marine Saline and Alkaline > Hypersaline >... | reverse complement strand
TTTGAGCCACCTTTCGCTGCCCGCCCGCCCACGTGCCACTCGTCGTGTGGCCTAACGCCCTTCGGCAGCTGCGGGAAGCCTCCCAGCAGGCGCGCCACAGGCGCAATGCGCCACCTGCTGCGCTGCAGAACCATAGCGCCCCCCCAAAAAGGCCGCCTGGCTTCCGGCTGCAACTCAACCATGAAGACCGCTAGCAGTTGGCAAGGTTACGATCAAGGCCGCACCAGCGACTTCACCCTCATCCGAGTTCAGCCAACCGATGAAGGGCGAGTCCGCTTTCATCGTGTGGCCGTGGGCGAACACCTGATCCTCGGCGGCGACAACTTCGACTTGGCCCTGGCCGCACATCTGGAGAAGAAGATCACCGACGGCGGGCAACTCGACCCGCGCGCTTGGGCCGTGCTGGTCCGGCAGTGCCGACAAGTCAAGGAGACCCTGCTTTCCGCCGACGCCCCCGAGCGCGTTTCACTCAACCTGCCGGGCAGCGGCTCGCGATTGATCGGCGGCGGGCGACAGGTCGAAGTCGATCGCGACGAGGCGCGGCACCTGCTGCTTGACGGGTTCTTTCCGCATGTGGGACTCGACGAGCGACCGCGACGCCGCGAGTCGGGCTTCCAGGAGTTCGGCCTGCCATTCACTCCCGATGCGGCCATCACTCGCTATCTGGCCGCGTTTCTCACCACGCATCGGCACGCCGGCGACGAGCTGCTGGGCACGACCGACACAGCGACGACCGACACAGCGACGACCGCCGGTTCTCAACCGAGCCCTGAACCGGAGGAAGATGGGACTCGGGTGGGTGCCACTGGCGTCTCGCCAGTGCCTGCTCGAAGGGAGCCTCGTCCCACGGAAGAAGAGCTTTGTCCTTCGGAAAGCGAACTACCGAACGACACGGCGGTGCCCGACATCGTGCTGCTCAATGGGGCGGTGTTCAACAGCCCCTTGTTGGCCGAGAAGCTGCTGGAGGTGATTACCCAGTGGGGGCGTGCTGCCTCGGCGTCGCACTCCCCTCCCCTGCTGCTCACCAATGATCGGCTGGACTTGGCTGTCGCCCGCGGCGCGGCCTACTACGGCATGGTCCGGCGGGGCGAGGGTGTGCGGATTGCGGCCGGTCTGGCCCGATCGTACTACGTTGGCGTGGAGGCCGCACCTGAAGTGGCGGCCACGCCGATGGCCCCCGAGTCCACGACGGACGTGGAAGACGACCACCCGCGGCCGGAACAAACACGTCAACAAGCCATCTGCCTGGTGCCGGCCGGGGCGGAACCGGGGCAAGATGTTTCGCCCGAGCAGACCTTCCAACTCCGCGTCGATGAACCGGTCGAGTTCCCGCTGTTCACCTCGAGCACACGCTTGACCGACCCGCCGGGTGAGGTGATTACGGCCGACCCGGAGCAACTCACCTCCCTGCCACCAATCCGCACGGTGTTGCGCACGCGTCGCCGCGCGGAGGCCGCCACGATCGACGTCACCCTCCATGCCCGGCTGAGCGAGATTGGTACGATGGAGCTTTGGTGTCAACAGCCCGAGTCGCGCCAGCGATGGCGGCTGGAATTCGATGTCCGCACGGCCACGCAGACCGACATGGTCGCTCACTCGGGTCGGGCGGAGCAGGAGGGATTCGTCGACGAGGCCACGTGGGAACGGTGTCGTGCGGAGATCGACGCCACATTCGGCCCGGCGTGCTCGGAGAAGCCTCAGCGTTTGGTACGCCGATTGGGCGAGGTACTGGAGATGCCCCGCGACCGCTGGCCGGCCTCGCTGTTGCGGCGGATCTGGGAATCGCTCGTCGAACTGGAAGCCGGACGCCGCAAGAGCGCCACGCACGAAGCCCGATGGCTGAATCTGCTCGGCTTCGCGCTGCGGCCGGGCTATGGCTTGGCGGTGGACGACTGGCGAGTGGCCGAGACATGGCGACTGGTGCAAGGGAAGCTGGTGCACGCCTCGCCACAAATTCGCAACGAAGGTTGGATCCTCTGGCGGCGAATCGCCGGCGGGCTCACCCCCGGCCAGCAACAAGCGGTGGCCGATCCGCTGCTGGCCCCACTCCGGGGTATGCACCGGCAGATGACGACCGGCCGCGGACGCGGCGGCGACCTGGGCTTGCGTCCTCACGAGACGGCCGAAGTGTGGCGATTGCTCGGCGGGTTGGAACTGCTCGATGTCGACGCCAAGATCGAACTCGGCCGACTGATTCTCGATCTGTTGGGAAAACGGAAGTTGGAGCCGGTCCGTGGGCCGATGCTTTGGACGCTGGGCCGGCTCGGTGCCCGACGCCCCATCTACGGCCCACTGAACTCCGTGGTGCCCGTGGACGTGGCCGCCGCGTGGCTCGGCCGGATTACCGGCCAGCGCGAAATCGAACCAGAGGGGCAACTGGCCGTCATGCAACTCGCCCGCCGCACGGACGATCGCTATCGCGATCTGCCGGCCAATGCTCGTGAGCAGGCAGCCGGCTGGCTGGCCGCGGCCGACGCACCGGCCCACTTCGTCACGCTCGTTGAGCAGGGTGGCTCGCTCGACGAACAGGAAGAAGGGCTGGTCTTCGGCGAATCGTTGCCCACGGGGCTGCGAATCGGCTGAACGAGCGTTATCATGGACGCATGTCCGTCCGCCTGCTATGTGCCGCCGATATCCACCTGGGTCGTCGCCCGAGTGAAGTGCATCCCGACTTCGATCCCCACGAACTGGGCCCGGCGGCGGCTTGGCGCAGGCTGGTCGAATATGCGCTCCAGCACCGGGTGGATGGCGTGCTGCTGGCCGGCGATCTGGTCGATGCCAATAACCGGTTCTTCGAGGCCTACGCCCCCCTGGCCGAGGGTGTTCGGCGACTGGTCGAGGGCCACATTCCCGTATATGCCGTAGCTGGCAACCACGACCACGACGTTCTCGCCCGACTGGCCGACCAAATCGAAGGATTCCACTTGCTCGGCCGCGGCGGACGTTGGGAGACGGTGGCGTTGGGTCCTCACCCTAGCCCTCTCCCGAAGGGAGAGGAGACGCCGGTGGCTGCCACTGGCGTCTCGCCAGTGCCTCACGGCGATGGAAACACCGGCCAAGCCCGTCCAAAAAACGCCCCAGCGACGGCGTCCCAGATCCGGCTGGTTGGCTGGTCGTTTCCCGACACGCACGTCGTCACCGATCCGCTGGTCGATTTCCCAGCGCTCGATGGCGACTTGCCCATCGTCGGGTTGCTGCACTGCGACGTGGACACCACCTCTAGCCGCTATGCTCCGGTTCGTCTGGCCGAACTGGTTGTGCAACGGGTCGATGCGTGGTTGCTCGGCCACGTCCATCAGCCGCGGTTGATCAACCAGTCGCCGCCGGTGCTCTACCCCGGTTCGCTTCAGGGGCTGGATCCGGGTGAGCCGGGCCGCCGAGGCGCCTGGATGCTCACCGTCGGTGACGGCCGACCCCGGTTCGAGCCGCTCCCAATGGCCGCCTTGCGATACGAATCGGTCGAGATCGACTTGAGCCATCACGGCGATGACGAGCCCTTCGAGGGAACCATCGTCCAAGCGATCCGCAGCCGCATCGAGGATCTACGCGATCAACTGGGGCCCGAGCGAGCCATTGCCTGCCGGCTGGCGATCGTCGGGAGCGTCTCGGGGCGGATACGTCGCCGATTGGCCGCCGCGACCGAGCAGATCGTCGGCGACGCCCGCGTTGCGGTGGGCGAGGTGGAGTGCTACGTCGAGAAGGTTGAAGACCGCACCACGTCCCGCCTGGCGCTGGACGAGCTAGCCCGCTCCAACGATCCGTTGGGGCTGCTGGCGCGCCGTGTGCTCACGCTCGAGCAGGGTCAGCCGGAGGAGGAATACCGGCGTCTCATTCGTGCTGGCGGGGAGAGTATCTCCCAAGCCCGCGCGGCGGCCCCATTCGCCGCGCTGGAGATGGCCCCCAGCGACGCCGGTGAATTCGGGGAAGACAACAGAGAGGGCGGCGGCGGACTCGACGAGCAGCACATCCGCCGTCAGCTCCTTGCCGCCGGCCGCGCGTTGCTCGATCAGTTGCACGCGCAGCGGGAGGAGACGCCGTGAAGCTGCAACACCTGACCATCCACCGCATGCCCGGCTTCGAGCAAGGAGGATTCGCGCTCGACGGCCTTGAAGGTCGGCTGAACGTCGTCGTCGGGCCCAACGGTTCCGGCAAGACCACCGTCTGCCGCGCCATTCGTGGCCTGCTTTGGGCCGAACGGTTGCGGCACGTGCGGCCGGTGTCGCTGGAGAGCCTCTGGGGCACCGGCGCCGACCATGCGCCGCTACGGGTGGAGTTGGACGAGTCGGGCGACCGCTGGCAGCGCGAAGGGCGCCCGATCGACCCACCCGCGCTTCCGCCGGAGCATCTGGCCGACTGCTTCACCGTCACGGTCGACACACTCCTGGCCGACACAGACATCCATGGCGACTTGGCGGCCGACCTGGCCCGACAAATGGCCGGTGGCTTCGATTTGGCCGCCGTGGAAAACAGTCCGCTTCTTGACATCAGCACACGCCGGGCGGGCCACCTCCAACGGGAGCTACAAAAGCAACGCCGCACGCTGCGCGAACTCAAGGAGCAGCATCGGCAATTGCAGATCGAGCAAGACAGACTGGGCGGCCTGCGCGAGCAGTGCGATCAAGCCCGAGCCGCGCGGCGCATGCTCGAACAACTGAACGCCGCCAGTCAGTGGCATGAACTGCAAGAGCAACTAAGCGGCGTTGAGCAGCTACTGAAAGAACTCCCACCGGGGATGGACCGGCTCCGTGGCGATGAACTCGATCGGCTCAAGGACAACGAGAAGGAGCTGGATCGGGAGCGTCGCCGGCTGGACGAGGCGATCCGCGCTGCCGAAACCGCCCAGGGCGAGGTGGACCAGCTTGCTCTGCCGGATGGCGGCATCCCACGGCAGGAGCGCGAGCTTCATGCGGCTCGACTGGACCAGCTCCGGAAGACCGACGGCGAGCTGCGCGAAGCAAACCATCGCCTGGCCGAGGCCGAGGCGCGTGTGGCGGAAGCGCGGCAGCGGCTGGGGGCCGTGGACAATGGCTCGGTGGAGCAGCCGAAAACCCTTGACGGCGACGAGCGTGGCAACGCTTCCCTCGATCTCGCGCTCGACCGGATCGACGTGGCCGCCCTCGATCGGCTGGAGGACTGGCATCGCGCCGTGACCCAAAACCAGCAGGATCGAATCACGCGTCAGGAGCGCCTAGACCTGCTCCGCGAACACTCGTCCGCGGAACCGGGCGGCGAGCAACAAGCCGTGATCGACGCCCTCAGCGCCCTACGCGACTGGTTCGAGGCGTCCTCGGGCGACGATCCCGGACGCCGGCCACGCCAGGCCGCTCTCTGGGGACTGGTCGCCGTGGTTGCCATCCTGGGATTGATTCTGGCCGTCGCGAGCCACCCGCTTTGGATCGCGTTGCTGATCCCAGCCGCTGCCGCCGCCGGCCTGGAGGTGATGGGCCGTCGGCAGACGGCCGACCGAATCGCCACCATCCAGCGTCAGTTCCGCCGTACGGGCGTCGCTCCGCCGACCCAATGGGACGTCGACCATGTGGGCGAGCGAATCAACCAGCTTGAATCGGAGTTGGCCGCGTTGAAGGCCGCCGATCGCGATCGGCACGAAGTACAACTCCTCGAGCGGCGGATTGGGCGGCTCGACGAAGAGCGCACGGAGTTGGACTCCGAGGCCCAGCAATTCCGCAACGAACTCGGCGTCCGGCCCGACGGGTCGCCGCTCGCGCTCGTCGTCCTGGCGGATCGACTCAAGGCCTATCGTGATGCCCGTTATCAGCAGGCCGCATCGCGGGGGCGCGTGGAAGAACTCCAGCGTGAGCACGAGCGTGTCCTTGGGCAACTTGGCGTCCTGTTCCAGAAGTATGGTGCCGAGCCGGCGCGGGATCTCATCACGGCTGAGGCCGAGACCGCCACGCTCATCCGCCGGGCGGAGCAACACGAGGAACAGACACGCGTTTTGAAGCAAGCCGATCGGGATGGGCAACAGGCTCAGTCCAGCATCCAGCGGCTCGAACATCAGCGGCGACAACTGCTCGCGGAGGCTGGCATTTCGGCTGCGCCGGCACCGGGTGCGGAACCTGATGCGGAACCTGATGCGGAAGCAGGTGCGGAACCGGGTGCCACTGGCGTCTCGCCAGTGCATCACGGCGACGAAACGGCCGATCAAGCCAAGCCACTCGACGACGGCGATTCTCGGGCCGAGGTAAAGACCATCCTTGCCCAGCGACTCGACCGGCTGGAGGAGTACCGCCAGCTTGTCGAGCGGCGACAACGACTGCGAGCACAACTCGAGCCGCTCGACCAACACTTGGCTGGCGTGGAAGACTTGAAATCGCTCACGCGCGATGAGATCAACGCGCGAAGCGATCAATGCCACCGTTTGGCCGAGGGCCTCGAGGAATTGATCAAGCAGATTCAGGATGTCGAAACGCGGGTTCAGGCGGCCGGACGAAAGACGGCCATCGAGCAGGCCTTGGCCGAAGTCGACTCCGCCAGCGACGCGCTTCGCGAGTATCGTCACCAGGCGGAAGTGGCGGCCGCAGGCCAGTTCTTACTCGCCGAAGTGAAGGCCGAACATCGGGCCGAAAGCCAGCCGCCCGTGCTGCGGAAGGCGGACCAATGGTTCACCGAATTCACCCGCGGACGGTACCAGCTCGTGCTGGACGGCGATCGCGAAGGCCGCACTGGGTTCCGCGCGCTGGAGACGGCCATGCAACGAGGGCTGGCCCTGGAGCAGCTTTCGCGAGGCACGCAGATGCAACTGCTGCTGGCCGTGCGCCTAGCGTTCGCCGTCGGGGCCGAACAGGGCACCCAACTGCCGATCTTGCTGGACGAGGTGCTCAGCAGCAGCGACCCCGAACGCTTCGCCGCCGTGGCCGAATGCGTTTTCACGCTGGTCGAGTCCGGTCGGCAGGTGTTCTACTTCACCTGCCAGCCGAGCGACGCCGGCGCGTGGAAACTGCTGGCCGAGCAGCGCGGAACAGCGTCGCCGCATACGGTCGATCTGGCCGCCATCCGCCGATTGAAGTACGAGCCGGGCGAGCTGCTTTCCAGTTCCATCGGTGGAACCCCGTCGGTGCCGGCACCGGAGGGAGTCTCCCCCGACGAGTATGCCCGGCAACTGGGAGTGGCGGCGTTGCGACCGGCCCACGGGGCATCGGCCGCGCATCTAGCCCATCTGGTCGACGATCCGTCGTTGCTCCACGGTCTGTTGTCGGCGGGCATCGCCACGTATGGCCAACTGGCGGCCTTGGCCAGGGCGGGAGGAGTCGGCGGCTTGTTGCCCGAGCCGTCGCTGCGGCGCGTGCGGGCCAAGGCCCAAATGATCGACGCATTCGCCGAGGCGTGGCGCGTCGGACGAGGCCAGCCCCTATCGCGCATGGTGCTGGAAGCGGCAGGCGTCACGGAGACGTTCATCGACGGCGTGTCGGAGTTGGCCGACGAACTGAACGGCGACGCACGACGGCTAATCGCCGAACTCGAGAAATCCGGCGCCGAACGCGACGAACGGGCCAAAGGCTTCCGCAGCAGCATCCGAGACGCCATGGTCGACTACCTGACGCGCGAAGGCTACCTCGATCCGCGCAACCCGCTCGATGAGGATACGGTGCGTGCCCGCGTCCTGGCCGCCGCTTCCGCCGCGCTACGCGACGACGTACTCCAACCCAGCGAAGTGGACGCCATTTTTCGGGGCCTCTGGAAAGCCGCCAGCGCCGAGTAGGTGTGCCCAACCTTGGTGGGCGAAAGCGACGCAATCGGCACGCTGGACACGGGCAGGGTAACTCGACGACGACACCGGCAACTCGACGAGTGCGTTGGAGTCAGCGCCGACCCTACCTCGCAGCCGATGTGCGCATTCGCGAGATACGTGGCGAGCGGGGCAGCGTGCCCGGCTCGTGCGGAGAGAGCATCCAATCATGCACCAAACCGGGTTGGCTGAGGGCCGCGCCTTTTCGACTTACCCCCGATCTCCCCGGCGATGGCCGCCGTATGGGACGCGCCCGAGGCGCGGGGACCGACTCCGGCGGCGATACGCGCGACTCGGATGGATCGGCTTCCGCGTCTGGGGCGGGCGGAGCCGGTGTCGCCTCGGCGGCCGTCGATTGCTGAGGTGTCGTCGACACCGCGGCGGCCCCCGAGGCGTCGCGCGTGCCTGATCCGCTCGCGTGCGCTCCCGCGTGCGCGCGCGGGGAAAAGGCCACGGCCGCGCGACCCGAGCCGGTGAGATTCGGCAGCCCTAACGCGCTGACAAACGACACGTCGCGCCGGGGCGCGAAGACCGGACGCGTGGGCACCGGATGAAATCGTGAGTGCGGCAACGGCTCGGTTTGTGATCCGGGCGGGGGCGCGGCCCGGGCGCCCGTACAGCCTGCCAGCAATCGAGCTAGCGGACCGGGGCGCATCCCCAGGGAGTCGTCAGGCGGCGGCGGTAGAAGCTTCTCATCGATGGAGGCTCCCGGTCGCTCGCAAGAGGGCTCCGCGCAGCGGGCCGGGGGTTGCGCCGGCTCGATACCGCACCGACTCTCCGCACATCCGTCCCCCAGACTGCACGCCTGGCCTGAAGTCGTGCAAGCACCCGTAGCGATGCAGTCTTCCTTGTAGCTGTTTAGTCGGGTGTTCATCCACGGGACGCGATTCAACTCCAGCGACCAATCGCCCCGCATGATGAACCCGTGACGCGCCTTCTGATGGCAGCATCCCCCGGTGATGATCGTGGCGACCGCCACGAGGGCGGCCCCCTTCAACATTCTGCCCAACTTATCGCGCAACACGATCGGCCCCCCTTGCTGATGAACTCAGGCGATTGCGAAGTCGATTACAGCTGGCGTTGAGCCTCCATGCGTCATTCCCGCGCACGCGGGAATCCAGGGAATTGAGACGTATCACTGGATTCCCGATTTCTCGGGAATGACGAAACTGGATTCCCGATACCCGCTTTCGCGGGCACAAGCTTCTCGGGCATGACGAAAGAAATCGACTTTGCAATCCTCCCGGCTGATAAACTGCTTCAAACGGCGGCGAGGGGCCCCCTTTGCCGCCCGAGGATCGGCAGCACCGCGCGGAACGCAACGAAGTCCCCGCCCCTTCCATCGATCGGCAGGATCAACGCGGAAAATTGAGCACAATCGGCAAAGTTTTCCTGAGCGGCAAAGTCAACAGAGCCACTTCGGCCGTGACTGCGGTCGCACGCTGGCCCACCTCGGCGGTCCCATCAGGCCGACCGGGCGGGCAGCGGCCGCTCACAACCGCGGGATGAGCATCCCACCGTCGATGTGCAGCACCTGACCGGTGGCGTAAGGCACGTCGCCGCGGATCAGGGCAGCGGTCGCCCGACCCACGTCGTCCGGCGTACCCCAGCGAGGCTCGATGGTCAGACCCTCGGCGATGAGCTTGTCGTACTTCTCCGTCACGGCGGCCGTCATGTCGGTGCGGATCACCCCCGGGGAAACCTCGTACACTGGGATACCCAACTCGCCCAGCCGGGAGGCCCAAAGCCGCGTGGCCATGCTCAGCCCCGCCTTCGACAGGCAGTACTCGCCCCGCTGTGTGCTCGCCACACTGGCCGAGATGGACGATACGTTGACGATACAGGCCGGCATGGCGGGCTGGGATTGCCGCTGGCGGATCAGCCAGTTGGCCACTGCCTGGGTAAGAAAATATGGGCCCTTGAGATTCGTCGTCATCACCCGGTCGTAGCTCTCCTCGGAGGCTTCGAGGATGTCGGCCCGGACCTTCGGCGCCACACCGGCGTTGTTTACCAAAAAGTTCAGCCGACCGAAGTGGCCTTGGATGCGTTCCAGCACGCCCGCGCGATCTTCCGCCCGCGCCACGTCGCCCTGGCAGTAGAGCACCTCGACGCCTAGCCCGCGCAACTCGCCAAGCACCTCGGCCACGGCTTGCTCCTCACGGACGCCGCCGATGGCCAGATGGCAGCCGTCGGCGGCCAGATGTCGGGCGATCCCCAGTCCAATGCCGCGACTGCCACCGGTAATCAGGGCCACGTTCTCGGTGCTCGGCATCCGGTATCTCCTTCGCAAAAGGCTTCCGATTGTTTGCAAACCGTCGACACGGGTGCAGACCCGCACATAGCAAGACCCGCACATGGGAAACCTGGCATACGGCATCCCCGGGGCGACATTGTAGCGGAGCCCCACGGCCGGGCCAAGCCGGTTGACGTCGGGCTCACTGGTGGGGATATTGTGCGTATCCTGGCCCTCTTTCACGCCGCCGCCCGCGCCTTGCCGCCCCCTTCCGCCCTTAAACCGACAGGAGACAACATGGCCACCACCGATCCGCCGCCTCCGAGCAACCACCCTCGCTACAACATGCCGTTCATCTGGCTGATCTGCCTGGTGGCGGCCATGGGTGGGTTGCTCTTCGGCTACGACTGGGTCGTGATCGGCGGGGCCAAACCGTTCTACGAGACGTTCTTCGGCATCCAGGACAACTCGGTGCTCCAGGGTTGGGCGATGAGCAGCGCGCTGATCGGCTGCCTGCTCGGGGCAGTCATTTCCGGCGCGGCCGCCGACTACCTGGGGCGAAAGCGACTGCTGATCACTGCCGCCGCGCTATTCACGATTTCCGCCGTGGGCACCGCCCTGGCCTGGGACTTCTACTCCTTCAACGTCTTCCGCGTGATCGGTGGGGCAGGCATCGGCTTGGCCTCGGCCCTCTCGCCGATGTACATCGCCGAGGTCTCGCCGGGGGCCATCCGCGGGCGGCTGGTCTCGGTCAACCAGTTGACCATCGTGATCGGCATTCTGGCCGCGCAGATTGTCAATTGGCTGATCGCCGAACCGGTGCCCACCATCGAACAACTCCGCTTGCTCAACAGCTCCGAAGCCCAGATCGAAGCCTATTACTCCGACGTCGAGGGTTTCGATTTGGACCAGGCCAAGCGGGACGCGGCCGAGGTGGTCGACGAGCAGCTCTACGACAAGGTGATTGCCGAGCATCCCGGCTTGTCGCTAGTTCGGGTGGATCCAGAAACCCAGACCGAGCAGCGGAAAGAAGCTCTCGCCAAGGAAGATCGGGAAGTGATGTCCGCCTATATTTTTCCGTCTTGGAACGGAGTGGTCGGTTGGCGGTGGATGTTCGGCGCGGAGACCGTGCCGGCGGCCGCCTTCTTCCTGCTGATGTTCTTCGTGCCCGAAAGCCCCCGCTGGCTGATGAAGTACGGCCGCGATCAGCAAGCCGAGGAGGTCCTCCGCCGCATCGGTGGGGCCGAGCACGCCCGGGCGGAAGTGGCCGACATCCGGCAGACACTGGCCACCGAGGAGATCGCCCAAGTCCGCTTTGGCGACCTGCTTGAACCTCGCCTGCGGACGATCGTGCTGATGGGCGTAATTCTGGCCGTCTTCCAGCAGTGGTGCGGCATCAACGTGATCTTCAACTACGCCCACGATATCTTCCGCGAAGCGGGCTACGAAGTGGGCGACAACATGTTCAACATCGTGGTCACGGGCATCACGAACCTCGTGTTCACGTTCGTGGCCCTATTCACCGTCGACCGCTTTGGCCGGCGGCCATTGATGCTGATCGGTTCCGCAGGGTTGGCGATGATTTACGCCATGCTGGGCGCCGGTTACTACTTCCAGATCCGTGGCCCCGTGATGCTTGTCCTCGTGGTGGCGGCGATCGCCTGCTATGCCATGTCGCTGGCGCCCGTCGTGTGGGTGGTGATCTCCGAGATCTTCCCCAACCGTATCCGCGGGGCGGCGATGGCCGTGGCCGTCTTTGCCCTTTGGACCGGCTGCACCACGCTCACCTTCACCTTCCCGATCCTTAACGAGGGCTTCCATCATTGGGGCATCGAATGGGCCGGGCTGGGAGCCTCCGGGACGTTCTGGCTCTACGGCGGGATCTGCGTGGCCGGCTTCCTCTACATCCTGTTGAACCTGCCCGAGACGAAGGGCAAGTCGCTCGAACAGATCGAGCGAGAGCTGGTCGATTGAGAAATAGGCGCCGTCCACGCGGCCACGGGGAGTTCAGTGCCCGCGGCCTTGTGAATGAGTCATCATTGACCGTTCGACGTCTCCTCGGGTTACTGGTTCCGCCAGAATCGCGGCACGAAGAGCACCAGGATCACGAATAGCTCCAGCCGGCCAAGCATCATCAGCCAGATGAACAGCAGCTTGGTATACCAGGCGAAGTTCGTGTAGTTTTTCGTCGCGCCCACCACGCCCAAGCCCGGGCCAATGTTGTTCAGCGTGGCGGCCACGGCGCTGGCGCCATCGATGAGCTTGTGTTCCGCCGCGTGGCCATGGTCGGTCCAGGTGCTGTCGGGCTCCAGCGTAATCGTGAACAGCCAACTGGCGGCGAAGATCAAACCGATCAGCCCGAAATAGACGAGGATTTGTCGTCTCAAGTCGGGCTCGCCCACCGCTTCCCCGCCCACGCGCAGCGTGCGGACCACCGAGGGGTGGAACGCCTGTTCCACTTCCAGCCGCAGGATCTTGACGAAGAGGATGTGGCGGATCACCTTCAGCCCGCCTCCCGTGCTGCCAGCACATCCACCAATAAACATCAGCATCAGCAAGACGCCGCGGGCGAAGCTGTTCCAGCGGTCGAAGTTGTCGGTGCAGAAGCCGGTGGTGGTCATGATCGAGACGACTTGAAACAGCCCGAAACGGCTCGCTTCACCGACGCGCTGGTCGAGCGGGTCGGGCGGGGTATCGGTCGGGGGCGATGTCTCTCGGGCAGCCCAGGTCATGCCGTTGGGGCCGGCGAAATCGTTGGAGACCAATCCCACGCCCACGATGGCGATGGTCACCACGATCAGCAGCATGATGTAGACGCGCCACTCGGTATCGGCCCAAACACGCTCCGGCCGGCGAAGAACGAGGAAGTAGATCAGCGTAAAGTTGGTCCCCGCCAGCACCATGAAGGCGGTGATGGTCATCTCGATGAGCGGGGCGTTCAACTCGGGGACGTAGCGGAAGTGGCCCACACTGGCGTTGTAGGTACTGAACCCACCGGTGGCCATGGTTCCGAAGGCGTGGCAAAGCGAGTCGAATAGCGAAAGTCCTTCCAGGAGCAGCAGCAACGTGAGCACCGCATTCAGCGCGGCGTAGATCAGCGCCAGCGTCCAAGCGGTTTGCTGAATGCGGGCTTGCTGGCTGGAGTGGCTGGGTCCGGGCATCTCGGCGAACATCAGGGCCTTGCCGGCCGACCCTTGCCCGAGAATGGCCACGAAGAGCACGATGATCCCCAAGCCGCCCAGGAGATGCGTCGTGCTCCGCCAAAAAAGGATGGTGCGCGGCACGAGCGCCGGATCCTCGAGTTCCGTCAACACGGTGGCGCCGGTGGTACTGAAGCCCGATTGGGCTTCGAACATGGCATCGATGGGCGACATGGCCATCTCGGGGCCGCGCATGGTGCCGCTGAGCAGATAGGGCAGCGCGCCGAGCAGGGTAGCCAACAACCAACTCAGCCCCACCACGGCCATGGCCTCCTTGCGGAACAGGCGCACTTCGGCCCCGCGTCCCAAAAAGCGGAGCACGCCACCAAGGACAAAGCAAATGGCCATCGCGCCAAGAAGCCCCCAAAAGCCGGCGCGCTCGTGTTCCCATTGTCCGCCCAGCGCGGGCAGCGCCCAGGGCAGGCTGAAGACCATCGTGCCGCCGACCAGGACGGCGATCAGGCCGAGCAATTTGGAGAGGAGGCGAAAGTTCACTTCTTCGGGCTGCTGAACATCTTCACGGTGGGTTCGGCCGACCGCTTCTCGACCAGGGCAACCACGGTATCGCCAGGGGAAAAGCGGTCCCCGGCTCCCGGCACCATCACGTAGGTTTCGCGAATGACCGCCCCGATCAAGCAGTGCTTCGGCAACTCCAGTTCCGCCAACGAACGATCGGTGGCCGGCGCGCCGGCTCCCACCTCGATTTCCAGAATCTCGATCCCCTGTTGCGGAGCCAACGGCGTCCGCGAGATAACCGCACCCGTGTTGAGGAACGCCAACACCTGCCGGGCGATCACTTTGCGCGGGCTGACGGCCAGGTCGATCCCCAGTTTAGCCACGACATTGGCGTAGTCGGGGCGGTCAACAATCGAGAGGATCTTCTTCGCTCCCAACTCGCGAGCCTCGACGCAGGCCATGATGCTATCCTCGTCGTCGCCGGTGCAGGCGACGAAGACATCCGCGCTCCCCACGCGCTCTTCCTCCATGGCGGTGCGTCGCTGCACGTCGGCATGCACCACGGTGCCATGACGCAGTTGGGCGGCGAGGAACTCGCAACGATCCCGATCGCGCTCCATCAGCAACACGCTGAAGCGTCCGCCTTCCAGCACGCGAGCCAAGTGATAACCGGTCTCCCCACCGCCAGCGATGACCACGTTTTGCTTGGGAGGCTCTTTCTTTTGGAACACGGGACGCACTTCGTCGATGTCTTCCCGCGATCCGATGAGCGTGAGCCGGTCGCCTTCGGTCAGGCTGTCGCCCGCGCCGGCGATCCGCACCACGCCCTCGCGTTGGATCGAGCCGATCCGCACGGCGGACGGGAGCTGCAATTCGCGAATCTCGCGGCCCAGCGCACTGCTCTTCGAGGAGACGGCCACCTCCTGCATTTCCAACTCACCCCGGGCGAAGTTCTCCACCGCGATAGCCCCCGGATGACGGATCTCGCGAGCCAACTCCATGGCCGACAGGTGCTCGAGGCTCAGCAACCGGTCAATGTTGAAATGCCGCTGGTAGTCGAAGGTGCTCAGGTCACGGAAGACGGGGGCATACACCCGCGCGATGACGCGCCGCGTACCCATCGCCTTGGCGATGCTCGCCGCGATGAGGTTCACTTCGTCGTCGCCGGTGACCGCCAGGCAGAGGTCGGCACCCAGGACGTTGGCTTGAAACAGCGTGGTGGAGAGCGCGGCGGAGCCGGTCACCACGCGGACATCGAGTTCGTCATTCACCCGCCGGCAATTCTCCGGGGAATTATCGACCACCGTCACGCTGTGCCCCTCGGCGCAGAGCCGATTGGAGATGGACGTACCGACCGTGCCCGCGCCCAAGACAACGATTTGCATGGCAGACCTAGGAAATCAGGTGGATGAGGACAAAGATGGCGGCCATGAATCCGCTGATCCAGAGGGCGGAACGCACGGCATGCCGGATCATCGGCGCGAACAACTCGTGACGCGTGGCGGCGTAAACCAGGCTGACCACGAGGATCAGCGGTAAAGCATACCAGAGGTGGTGAGGCCCGGCGACCGCTAGCGGAAAGGGCACGATGTCGAACATGGGGTACATTCCCTCGAGGTCGTCCGATCAGGCTTTCTTGGCTTCGTCTCCGTCCGGCTTTATCTCGCTACTGGACGTCTCGCCATCTCCACCCGAGGCTTGGTCTTCGCGCGATCGATCGGAGCCGTCGGAAGCAGTGCTCTTGGCGGCGCCCGCTTCCGAAGCCGTGTCGGTGGAGTCGCCCCCGGCCGACTCTTCTTCGTCCGAGCCCTCGCTTGATTGATCCTTCTTTCGGCGCCGTGGCTCGGTGAGCACGGGCCCGGCGCAGGCATCGTAAATGGCCAGCACGTTCAGCAGCCCGGCGACCAGGGTATAGAGGGTGCCCAACTCAAATCGCTTAGGCATGGCCCTCTTCAACTGGTGGGCGGTAGGCTCATCGGCGTTGGCCTGAGCGGCCCGTCCACGTGGGACGCGGCTCCGCGGCGGGGCCATCAGTCCGCCGAAGAGCACCTGCTTCCCGCTGGCCATCCGATGTACCTGGACCACGGCCGGCATGGCGATCAGCCCGGCGCCCAACTGGGCGATGTAGTGGAGCCGGCGATCGCCCGGGCGGAACGAGTAGTAAACCGTCCGTCCATACCATCCCTCGGAGGGCACACTGCCCAAGGCCAGGCCATAAACGAAGGTGCTGACGATGCACACAAAGAAAATGACTGCCTTCAGGTAGCGACGCTGATAGAGGTGCCCCGCCCCCGGCACCAGCCAAGCCAGCACGCCGGCCACGACCGGATCGCGCAAATCGAGCGACTGAATCACTTGGTGTTCGTCGGTCGTCTCGGACACGATCGTCGTTCCTTAGGGGGGGAGCTGCCGCTAATCCCGACCGAGACGCATCTCGGCCACGGGCACCGGCCAGAAGCTGTCGCGGCCGCCAGTCGAGCGGAGTGAATCATGGTAGCCCCAGCCGGTCGGGCTGGCAAGTGGTGCCCCAGCTTGCGCGGCCCGCCCCAGCAGCCGCATCCCGGTTGCGTCGCGGCCTAATGCTTTGCCTCGCGGCCACGCCATGGGGCAAGCGTGGCGAGCCCCACCGGGCCAGCCATGGCGGGGACGAGGCGCCCAAATCACACGGGGGGAAGCACCCGCTGCCCCACCCAATCACGCATGCAGCGGCAGCGGCACCATCCACTGTTCGCAGAAGGCCACCATGTGGTCGATCGTGGTCTCGGGCAGCCATCGGCAGCAACCCACCACGCCACCGCTACCGAAGTCGAACGCCCGCCGCACGCGGTTGACCGCCTCGCGCACGTCGGCCGGGGAGCCATGCACCATCTGTTCCGGCTGATCGATCCCGTAGAAGAAGGTCACCCGGCCACGATACCGCTTGGCCAGCCGGTCGATGTCGGCGCCCGGAAAACCGCTTTCGACCGCGTCGATCCCGCCGCGGATGAGATCCGTCAGTACGGGAGCCACGTCGCCGCCCGCGCGGAAGACGACGAATTTATCCTGCTCGCGGATCACTCGGCAGTAGTCGCGATATAGGGGTCGCAACATGTCGCGCCACAAACCCCGGTCGTCGAGCACCTGGGGAATGGCGCTGAAGTCGTCGTGGAGAAGGACGCCGTCCACTTCGCTTTCCGCCCAAATGGAAAGCTCGCGCAGACAGTACTCGTGTACCATGGAAAGCAACGCACGGACACCCTTGGTGCGTGCCAGCATGTCCTTGCGGGCCGACTGCACGGTGCGCAGCGCAAGCACGCGTTCGACCAACCCGGTACGTGGCACACCCAGGGTGAAACGCGAGCACTCCTCGCATTGCCGATTCACACGGCGGAGCTTCAGTCCGTCGAGCACTTCACTTGGCGGCTCGTAGCGGGCCAGGTTGCGCAAGTCGGACAATGGCGAATCGATCAGTTCGCGGTGCTCGCGCGAGCCATTGGCCGACGGCTTGGAGCGCCAGACGACACCCCAGGCGTCGGTGTACTGGTCCTCATCGTCCGGGGCAGCTTGCGACCGTTCGCCGTCGGGATACTTCGCCCTCAGCCGGACAACGTCGCTGGGGAAGCGCGCGGCCAGCTCGGCCACCTCGTCGGGAAATGCCGACTCGATTGCCCGATCCACCAGCACCTCGCGCGGCGCGCGCTCGACCGCTTGGTGACTGAGTGCCCTGATTACCAATTCACGCGAGGTCATCATGGAAAAGCCCTACTGCTGACGAACCGGCGCGATTCAACCGGCGAACCGCGAGAAACAAAGGATTCCACCAACTCGCAGATTAGTCAAGCTCCCCTCCGGCGTCAACTGCCGGCCCGCGCCATCCCCCCTCCGGTCCGATCCAAGACCTCGGCACGCCGCCCCCGCTGCCCTCGGAATAACCTATACTTGTACGTGCCGGGGGCCAAACGGGGCGGGAGTAACTACCGCCGAGAAACGCCGGAGGTGACGCCATGCCGCTATTCTCACGTCGAACCGAACTGGAAGTGCAAAGCTTCCTGATCAAGATCGTCAACAACAACTGCCCCGAGTTGAAGGCCATGCTCGATGGCCCCCGAGCCGAGCGGCGCGTACCGCTCGTGCTGGTCACGCTGGTCGTACCGATGACGGGAAAGAAGCCGGCCCTGGGCCAGGCCTTCGCGGCCACGACGAAGGAAGTCTCCACCACTGGCATGGCCCTGATCCTCAACGAACCCCGGCCGCTCGACGAAGTGCTCGTCGGCGTGCGTTGGGAGGGCGAACTGAAGTGGTGCCGAGGAACCGCCCGCCACGCCAACCCCATTGGCGGTGGATTCTATCAGGTCGGACTCCAGTTGACCGGGATGCTCCATACGGGCGACTACCCGGAGTTGGACGACCTAAACTTCTGATCCGGCGCCGACTTTACTTTTCCCGCTTATCTCATCCGCGGATCCAAGGCGTCGCGCAGGCCGTCGCCGAGGAAGTTCAAGGCCACGAGCGTGATCCCCAGCGCGGCTCCCGGGAAGACGACCAACCACCAGTAGATCTGCACCGGTGTGATCGCCCGGATCCCTTCGTTGGCCAGCAGCCCCCAGGACACGTCCGGCGGCTCCACGCCGAGCCCCAGGAAGGAAAGGAATGCCTCGAAGAGCATCACGCGGGGGATGGTAAGCGTCAGGTAGACGATCACCACGCCCATCAGGTTGGGGACAATATGGCGGAAAATGATCCGCGTTTGGCCCGCCCCGAGCGAGCGGGCGGCCTCGACGAACGCCTCGCCTCGCAGGGCCAACACCTGCCCGCGCACCACGCGGGCCATCGTCAGCCAGTAGACGGCCCCCACGACCAGAAAGAAGACCAGCATGCGGTCCACGCCAAAGCGGTCCTGCAGGGTTTGCTTGATGGTCTCGGCATTGAGGATGGTGATCAGAAAGATCACCACGAAGATGAACGGGATGGAGTAGAGGATATCGACGACGCGCATCATCGCGTTGTCCACCCGACCGCCAAAGTAGCCGGCCACGGCGCCATAAGTAACTCCCACCACCAGCGACACCATGGTGGCCACCACGCCCACGGCCAGCGAAATCCGCGCCCCCCACAACAGCCGGGAAAAGAGATCGCGTCCCAGCAGATCAGTCCCGCAGAGCGAGGGCAACTGCCAAGTGCCAAACACGGCCACGCGAAGCCGCAAGAGGGCGTCGCTCAGCGGGCCGAGCCTCCCGAATCCGGCCTCCAACACCGCCTCCCGCTCGGCCGGGTCGGCATCGGGCGGATAGAGCGGTGTCTCGGGCAACCGGAGGGTGGGCCCGGCAAACGCGTCGGTCGTGTCGATCCGCCGCGGCGGCTGTACCGGTACCAGCGGCGTGAGCAACGCCGCCACGCCCATCGCCAACAGTACCCACAGCGAGAGCATCGCCGTCCGCTCGCGACGCAAACGATGCCACGCCTCTTGCCACGGGGATCGAGCTTCACCGGCAAGAGCTGACATCGGGCGACCTGACACGTTCCGAGCGGGCTACGTTTCTCGGCGGGAAGCCGCCTGCCGGCTCGCCGCCCCTGAAATGGAAACCTCAAGTGTACGGAAATCGAGCCCGAGGACAAGAACGCCTCACTACGGGGGGCCGCGGGATTGGGGGCCCGTGGGATAGCTCTTCAATTCCCACGGGGCGGTGCCCGTGGGCTTGGAACGACTCACGATTCCCCCTACCTCCAGCCCCCCAACGCCGCCCGCTCACGTCCACAACTGCCGGTCCAGCATCCGGTAGTTGACCGCCTCGGTCAGATGCATGGGCTGGATCGATTCGCTGTCGTCCAAATCGGCGATGGTTCGCGCGACCCGGAGGATCTTGTCGTGCGCCCGGGCCGAGAGCCCCATGTCGCTCATGGCCGCCTTCAGCAGGTTCATGCCTTCGGCGTCCAACTCGCAAAACTGCCGTACCTGCCGGTGCGGCATCGCCGCGTTGCAGCGGGTGTTGCTCCGCGTGAACCGCGACTCCTGACGCCGTCGGGCGGTGGTCACCTGCCCGCGCATCTCCTCGCTGGACGTACCCGGGCGCGACCCGGATAACTCCTGAAACGGCACGGCCGGCACCTCGATGTGGATGTCGATCCGGTCGAGCAACGGCCCGCTGATCCGACTCATGTAGCGGTCGATCGCCGGCGGCGAACAGTGGCACGGCCGGCGCGGATCGGTCCGATAGCCACACGGGCATGGGTTCATCGCCGCGATCAACATGAAGTTGGCCGGGAAGGTGATGCTGCTAAGCGCCCGCGAAATGGTCACCACCCCGTCTTCCAGGGGCTGGCGCAACACCTCAAGTGCGCTGCGGTTGAACTCCGGCAATTCGTCCAGGAACAGTACCCCGTTGTGCGCCAGGCTGATCTCGCCGGGCGTCGGCACCGAGCCACCGCCGACCAGCCCCGGGCTGCTGATCGTGTGATGCGGCGAGCGGAACGGGCGCACCGCCAACAGCGGCTGTCCCGGCTTCAGCCGGCCGACGGAACTGTAGATGCGCGTAGTCTCGATCGATTCGGCCGAGGTCAATTGCGGCAGGATGCTCGGCACCCGCTTGGCGAGCATCGTCTTGCCGGAACCGGGCGGGCCGATCATCATCAGGTTGTGCCCTCCGGCGGCGGCCACGGTCAGTGCCCGCTTGGCCATCTCCTGACCCCGGACTTCGGCGAAGTCGTCGTCGTAACGACCCAAGGCGTCGAAAAGCTGCTCCAGGCGGGCCGGCACCGGGTCGATCTCAACCTGATCGGCCAGCAGAGCCACCGCCTGCGAGAGACTGCTGATCGGGTAGACGCTCACCTGCTCCACCACGGCCGCCTCGGCGGCGCTGTCGGCGGGGACGAGCATCCCCCAGAGCCGCTCGCGCTCGGCAGCCGCCATCGCCATCGACAACGCACCTTTGGCCGGACGCGTGCTGCCGTCCAGAGCCAGCTCGCCGGTGACCACGCAGTCGGCCAGCCGCTCCGAGGCGAACTGCCCAGTGGCGGCCAGCATGCCCAGGGCAATCGGCAGATCGAACGATGACGCGTCCTTGGGCAGATCGGCCGGCGCGAGGTTGATCACCACGCGGTTCTCCGGCAGCAGGAACCCGGAGTTGACCAGCGCCCGCTCCACCCGATGCGTGCTCTCCTTGACGGCGGCTTCTGGAAGTCCTACTAAAACCGTCTTCGGCAGCCCCGCTGGCGAGACGTCGACCTCGACCTCGATCGGCACCGCTTCAATCCCCACCAGGGCGTGTGTATTAAGCTTGGCAAGCATTCTTGTGGATGCCGGGCGTTGGGGTGCAAGCCCACGGGCACCGCCCCGTGGGACTGGGCGCTCCGAAGTCGGAGGTCGGAAATCGGAAGTTAGACGGATGCCGTATCATACCCCAACCAGCCGACGCGCGATAGCCGCCCGGGGTGGTTGAATGGGCGGGGGAACGGACCGCAGCCGGCACGTTGCGGAGGGAATGGTCTCACGCGGAGCCGCGGGACACGCGGGGAGGACGCACGGACAACTCGATTCGTGGCACGAGCGATCTCACTCCCCATCGCCGATGCCCAGATTCTTATGGCTCCGCTTGAGTTGTTTCCAGAGGTCGCGGATGCGGCCGAAGGCCTGCTGTTGGGTGAGCCGCCCGCCGGCCTCCAAACCGCAGATCACGCCCACGCGCGAAGCGAACTCGCGGAGGTTGGCATCGAAGAGGATGTCCTCCGGCGACAGCTCATCAAGCGGCAAATCCTTTCGCTCATCCGACACGGTTGTGCTGCCTTTCTTCGTCCTGCGAACGATTTCCCCAAAACGCTAATCTCTCGGACCGCCAGTTCCTCTGCGGCGTCGGTCTCTCAGTTGACCGGGCGACGGGCCACCGCGGCCATTCGATTCATCGGGCCCCAAATCCGAACGATCCACACTTGCGAGTCTCACGTCATTGTATCGTGCCCCAAGCAGATCAAAAAGTCGGACCCCAAGCTTGGGGACATCCTGGGCCAGCGGAAATCGTCGGCACTTGGCCGCTGACGTGTTACGAAACCGGTAACACTTCAGCCATCCAAAACACGTCATTCCCGCGAACGCGGGAATCCAGTCGATTGCGTCTATTCTCTGGTTTCCCGCTTTGGCGGAAATGACGAAATAACTCGGTCCCGCCACCTGCTTCAGGCGGCTGAACTGGAACCGAAACCGGAAGGGCGCCGCGTCGTGTGCTAAACTTGAGCATGACCGCGACACAATGGCTCATCTTGGCGCTTTCTCTGTTGGCCGGCTGGTGGCTGGCCTTCGGTTTCTAGCGCGCCGCCTCCCGGGTTGGGGAGGCCAATCGCTCGCCGCCCGCCGCGGGGTCTTCGTGGTTGCTTGACCGACCAGCCCTTCCACTCCAGCAGCGAAGGTCGCGGAGCTCGTCTCGGCACACAATGAAAACCCCTTCTGGCAACGCACAATCTCTACGGCACCCATTTTTCCTCCAGGGCCTGCAAGACCCGCGAAAACGGCACATCCTCCAGGGCACCAAACAGCCGGTGGCGGGTCAGGCGCTCGCCATCCAGCTTTTCTCGGCTGGTGCGCGGCGAACTCATCCCGCAGAGCAGCCGGGCCAGCGGTCGGGCCTCCGGAAACACGCCGGGCACCCTCCGGGCCAGTGACGTCGCGTCGGCCAGAACTCCTTCGGAAATCGCCTGGCTGCAACGCTCGGGCAACCGCCGCGGCCGACGACCGTCGAGGCACCACGAGCAATGCCCGCAAGAACCGTCGAGCGGCTCGCCGAAATGCCGGCCCAGGGCCGACACTTGGCAGCCGTCATGGCTCACCAGATCGAGCACCTCGCCCAAGCGGCCGATCTCCCGAGCTTCACGCTCCAGCGTCCGCTGATGGAGCGTGTGGGCCAGTTCGGCCACGTCTTCCGGACGGCGGAGCAACCGGTAGCGGTGGCGCACGCCGCTGGTCTGCAAGTCGATCCAGCCTTGCTGGGCGAGATAATCCAGGGCCCGGACGATGCGATCTCGTGGGCAGCCGAGCGTTTTGGCAGCGGCGTCGGCGTCAAAATGGAACCACTTCTTCGCCCGACGTACCTGGCGGAGCACTTGAGCGAGGAACTCCCGCCGCTCGCCCTCGAAATGGCCCAGAATGTCGCTCGAGGAGACCAGCGGCTGAAAGCGATAGCTGGAGAAGAACGGCGTGCCACCCTCCAGGTAGCCGTCCAGTTCGAGATAGCACAGCAGCGTACGGACGACCAATAGCCGGATGTCGTGTCGGCCGGACAACTCGTAGAGGCTCAGCTCGAACCAACCGTCGGCATCGCCCGAGTCGGCTTGGGCCAGAACTTCCTCGACCAGCCCGGCGACGGCTCGCTCAGTGGGCGTATCGCCGTGGGCGAAGTTCTCCAGCGTGACCAGGTCGTCCGGGCAGAAAAACATTTCGCACACCGATGGCCGATCGTCGCGGCCGGCGCGTCCGATCTCCTGAGCGTAGTTCTCCAGGCTCTTCGGCGGGTTGTAGTGGTAGACCGCCCGAATGTCGCGCTTGTCGATGCCCATGCCGAAGGCGATCGTAGCGACGACGATCGGGGCGGCGACGATTGGGGCGGCGGCCGCAGCGGTTGCGTCGTCGGCTCCACCGGCCTGGAGGAACCACTCCTGCACCTCCGTGCGCTGCTCGGTATCCATGCCCGCGTGATAGGCTCGGGCGGGGAAGCCCTCGGCCGAGAGTCGGGCGGCAACCCGCTCGGCGGTCTTCTGGAGCGTGACGTAGATGATCGTCGGCCCCGGCTCGCGTTGGGTTGTCGGCCCTTGCTCACCGGTCGTCGCGGCTCCCGGTGCGTGCTGGTTTAATCGCGCCAAAAGCGCCGCGTCCCGCTCGTCGGCGGTAACCGGAGTGGTCAGCAGCGTGAGGTTTGGACGGTGGAATCCGGTGCGGATGGCACACTGTGGGTCGATCTCGAACCCGCGGCGGATGTCCTCCAGCACCCTGGGCGTGGCGGTGGCGGTGAGCGCGAGGATGCGTTCCGCCTTCCACTGTCGGGCGAAATGGGCCAGCTTCAGGTAGTCGGGGCGAAAGTTGTGGCCCCATTCCGAAATGCAATGCGCCTCGTCCACGGCGAAGAGCGAAACCCGAAGCCGGCCGATCGTTTCGCGAAAGCGTTCGTTGTTGAACCGCTCCGGAGCGACGTACAGCAGCCGCAACTCGCCCGACTGGGCCGCGTCGATCGTCTCGCGATACTCATCGGCCGAGAGCGTCGAGTCGAGCCGCCGGGCTTCGATTCCTCGACCTGCCAGGGCATCGATCTGGTCCTTCATCAGCGCGATCAACGGGGAGACAACCAGAGTGACGCCGGGCAGCATCACCGAAGGCAACTGGTAGCAAAGCGACTTACCCGCCCCGGTGGGAAAGACGGCGGCCGCCGAACGCCCTCCGAGCAGATGCCCGATGACCGCCTCTTGCCCGGGCCTGAATTGGTCGAAGCCGAATCGTCGGCGGAGCACCTCGCGGGCATCGGCCACCATCGGCTCGGCCGACCCGGCAGCGGAAGCTGGAGCAGCGGCGGAGGTCGGGGCATAAGACATGGCGTTTCTCCTCGTTTCGGACGAGTGGGCGGCAGAGAACGATGGACCCGGCATTGGCACCGGCACCGGCCAGGCATCGACCTCGACGGACGTGGTGAACGCTAGCACAGATGTGAACAGATGTCAATGCCCGCAGTTCGACGAACAGCAGGATTGCCGGGTCGATTTCTTTCGCCATTTCCGAGAAATGCTTCCGTCATTCCCGAGAAATGCTTCCGTCATTCCCGAGAAGCTTGTGCCCGCGAAAGCGGGTATCGGGAATCCAGTGATCCGTCTTCGTCCGTCATTCCCGAGAGATCGGGAATCCAGTGGTCCGTCCCAGTTCGCTGGATTCCCGCGTGCGCGGGGATGACGACTCATTGCCGGCCACCACAAGCGAAAACTCGTGGCGATTGATGATTAGGAATGCTTATGATAAGATGCCCTTATGAACATCGAAACCCTACGCATTTTCTGTGATGTGGTCCAGCATCAGAGCTTCTCCCGCGGGGCGGCGGCCAACGACGTCAGTCAGTCGGCCGCCACGCAGTCGGTCCACCGGCTAGAGCGGCATTTCGACGTGCAGCTGGTCGACCGCAGCAAGCGTCCGCTTGTGGTCACGCCCGAGGGCCAGCTTTGCTTCGAGGGGTTCCGCGAGGTGCTCGAGCTGTACGACTCGGTGGAAGCCCGGGTCCGCTCGCTGCGGATGGAGATCACCGGCGTGGTCCGGGTGGCGGCCATTTACTCGGTCGGCTTGCACCACATGACCCAGTGTATGCAGGACTTCATGCGACGCTACCCCAAGGCCAAGGTACGGCTGGAGTATCAGCGTCCTGCGCGGGTGTATGAGCAGGTGCTGGGCAGCGAGGTGGACCTGGGGATCGTCAGCTATCCGGATTCGTCGCCCGACATCAGCGTGGTCCCCTGGCGGAAGGAGCGGATGGTACTGGTCTGCTCTCCATCGCATCCGCTGGCGGAAGAGACGTCGATCACCGCCGAGCAGTTGGCGGGGCAGTCGTTCGTCGCCTTCGATCGCGACCTGAGCATCCGCAAGGAGATCGATCGGCACCTCCGCACCCGATCGGTCGAGATTGACGTGGCCATGGAGTTCGACAACGTCGAGACGATCAAGCAGGCGGTGGCCATCGGGGCCGGCGTGAGCATCTTGCCCGAGCCAACGGTGAAGAACGAAGTCCGCTCCGGGACACTCGTCACGGTGCGGGTCATCGCCCCGGAGTTGGAGCGGCCGCTGGGCATCATTCACCGGCCGCGGAAGGTATTCACCCCCACGGCGGCCAAGTTCGTCGAGGTGCTTCGCGAAGCGGAACGCAGCGAGGAGGCGGTGGCCGGGCCCCTGGCGGTCGGCGCTGCGAGCAGCGATGATGGGTGAGCAGGGCCCAGAATGCCAAATGCCAAATCCAGAATGCAGCAACGGGCGTTTCCACCATTGATCATCCCGCCTTGCTCCCCGTGCCATTCAAACCGCTCCACGGGGAAGTGTTACTGGGCTTGTCGTCCCTGGACTTGTCCTGAAATATCGAACGTCGCAACCCAGCAATCCCCCAATATCCAGCGAGGGTTTCCCGATGCGTGAAGCGGAAGTGCCCGTCGTCTTTCAACCGATGAACAAGACGGTTCACGTGCTGCGGGGAACGCGACTCTTGGAGGCCGCGGCCGGGGCCGACGTGGTGCTCGATCAGCCCTGCGGTGGGGCCGGCTCCTGCGGCAAGTGCCTGGTCCGGCTGAACGGCGAGCGTTGCGACCCGACCGCCATCGAACTCAAGCGATTATCCACCGACCAGATCACCGACGGCTATCGCTTGGCCTGCCAGACGACCGTTTGCGGGCCGATCACCGTGGAAGTCCCCCAGACCTCGCTGCTGGCCGCCCGTTATCAGATCCTCGCCGATGCGGGTACGCCGGGACGGACGGTACTCGACCCACCGGCGCGGAAACAGTATGTCGAACTCTCGCCGCCGACACGGGGCGACGACGCGCCCGATCTGGACCGGCTGATTGAGCGGATTGGGCCCTGCCAAGCCCATCTCGACTTGCTCCGACTGCTACCCCAACTTCTGCGCGAGTGCAACTTCCGGGGGACCGCCGTGATCGACTCCGGGCAACTCATCGATTTCGAACCCGGCAACACCGAGGCGGAGCAATTCGCCGTGGCCGTCGATTTGGGCACCACGACGCTCGCCGCTTCGCTGTTGGACGTCACCACCGGCGCCGAGCGCGCGGTTGCGTCGCGACTGAATCCCCAAACACGCTTCGGCGATGACGTGCTCTCTCGCATCGTTCATGCCACGGAGAACCCCGACGGCCTGCGCGAGCTGGGGCAGTCGATCTCCAACGCCGTCGACGAGATGATCGGCGAACTCACCGCCGAGGCGCGCACGGCTCGCGATCGGGTGTACGAAGTCACCGTGTCGGGCAACACCACCATGCAGCAGTTGTTCTGCCGGATCGATCCGCGTCCGTTAGGGCAGGTGCCATTCGTGCCGGCTTGTGGTTCTGGAATTGGCACTCCGGCCGAACGCCTGGGATTGCACGTCCATCCCCGCGCCCGGGCGTACGTGATGCCCGTGATCGGCGGCTTCGTGGGCGGCGATACCGTGGCGGGGATCTTGGCCACGGGCATGTCGGAACTGGACGGGCCGACGTTGCTGGTCGACATCGGCACCAACGGCGAGATCGTCCTGCGTCACGACGAGCGGATGTTCGCCGCGTCAACCGCCGCCGGTCCGGCTTTCGAGGGGGCCCGCATTCAACACGGCATGCGCGGCAGCACCGGGGCGATCGAGAAGGTGGTGGTCGAGGAGGACGACGGCGAACCTCGGTTGCGGGTGAATGTGATCGGCGGTGTTCCGCCCGTAGGGCTTTGCGGTTCGGCCCTGATCGACACGGCGGCGGAGCTGCTCCGCCACGGCGTGCTCGATCCGCGGGGTAAGCTGCTCACTCCGGATCAGCTTCCAGCGAACTGCCCCGACGATCTCCGCCGGCGCATCCAAATGCACGAGAACCAAGTGGCCTTACTGCTGACCCCCGCCGAGGAAAGCGGCAGCGGCGCGCCGATCGTGCTCACCCAACGCGATTTCCGCGAGCTTCAACTGGCCACCGGAGCGATCCGCGCGGGCATCGCCATGTTGCTGGAAACAGCCGGGTTGCAGCCGGACGATTTGGACGCGGTGCTCATTGCCGGCGGGTTCGGCAACTTCGTCCGTCGCAACAACGCGCAGCGGATCGGCTTACTGCCGACCACAATCGACCGGCGGCGGATCCGCTACCAGGGAAACACATCGCTGGCCGGCGCCCGAGCCGTGGCCCTCTCGCGGACGGTGCGCGAACACGGAGAACAACTGGCGCGACGGGTGGAACACGTTGACCTGTCGACCAATCCGGCGTTCCAGACGGCCTTCGCCGAAGCAATGCTGTTTCCGGAGCTGTGAGGGGGGGTATCCCGGCGCAACACTCGATCGAAACTGACGTCCGACGAGGGGCATCCAGCCGCCTCGGGCTCAACGACGATTCGCCGCCGGAAGTAAGCAAAGCTCCGATGATCCCCGTGATCGGCTTCGGGCATCGCCACTCGACTCAATGCCCATGGCAGCCGGGGCAGCCGCCGCCCTTCGGGGCGTTGGGGTTGTCGATGGCGAAGCCGCGACCCATCGGGCCGTCCTGGAAGTCGATCGTCGTGCCGTCCAGGTGCAAGGCCATCTTCTTGCGGGCGACCAGCTTCACGCCGTGCTGCTCGTACTCGTGATCGACCGTGGGGTCGAAATCGGTCTCGAAGCCCAAGCTGTATTGCAGGCCGGAGCAGCCGCCGCCGGTGACGCTCATTCGCAGGTAGGCGGCGTCGCCCACTTCCTGCTGGTCCATGAACTTCTTGACTTCGTCGGCCGCGCGTTCGGTCAGGTTAATCGCCATTGATGATCTCCGGGGTTGGAGGGGGTTGGTTCGAGCTGCCGCTGGCAATACTACTATCCTACGCGCGACGCGGCCGAGAGCCAAGCGGGCGGGGCGGGAACACCCTGTTTTGTCGGGGCGGGGGAGGCATTTCTGCCCTGGGCGCTGCCGTTCGGCCGCGAGAATGGGGCTGCCCGCATCCGCCTTCCGCTGAAAGGGCCTTGATCGTAACCTTGCCAACTGCTAGCAAGAACGGGTCTTGATTTGGCACCCAGGTTTGGGGTTTCAATGGTTGTTAGACCAGCCATTGAAGGAGCCCCAAACCATGGATGCCGCGTT
>Ga0180435_10001094_pt1 | contig 28410 bp, 21 predicted proteins | sample SS_ome_3_FD_132467 | JGI IMG/M metagenome (GOLD analysis project Ga0180435, IMG submission 132467) | Hypersaline lake sediment archaeal communities from the Salton Sea, California, USA - SS_3_S_1 metaG | ecosystem: Environmental > Aquatic > Non-marine Saline and Alkaline > Hypersaline >... | reverse complement strand
TGGCGGGTCCGCTGCACGGCCTGGCCAACCAGGAATGCCTGAAGTGGATCATCCAGCTCAACAAGAAGTTCCGCGGCCGTCCGACCAAGGAGGACATCCGGAACTACGCCTGGGAGACGCTCAACAGCGGCAAGGTCGTGCCCGGCTACGGCCACGCGGTGCTGCGCGTGAGCGACCCGCGCTTCGTCGAGTTCCGCGCCTTCGGCATGAAGCACTTCCCGGACGACCCGATCATGGAAACGGTGAGCAACGTCTTCGAGATCGTGCCCAAGGTCCTCAAGGAGCACGGCAAGGCCAAGAACCCGTGGCCCAACGTGGACGCCGGTTCGGGCGCCCTGCTCTACCACTACGGGATGAAGGAGTTCTCCTACTACACGGTGCTCTTCTCCATCTCCCGCGCCATGGGCATGCTGTCCCAGCTGATCGTCAACCGCGCCCTGGGCTCGCCCATCGAGCGGCCCAAGTCGGTGACGACCAAGTGGTTGAAGAAACAGGTCAAGTAGAACGCTCCGTGCGACGACGAGGGGACCGGCCGACGCCGGTCCCCTTTCTCGTCCCACCGACTTTCCAACCGGCGCATATCATGTTAAAATTATAGATGGTTAGGCAAGACCGTCTTGAACCGGAGGCTCCTCCCGTGGCCGTGATCCGTCCAGCAGCCGTTCTCGCGTTCCTGATCACGTTTCTGCCCGCGTCCGGACTGCAGGCCGACGTCACGATCCACTGCCTGTCGGTCGGCCAGGCCGACGCCACCCTCATCGTCTCGTCCAGCGGCCAGACGCTCCTCTTCGACGGCGGTTCCAACGGCGACGGCGAAGACATCATCGTGCCCTACATGGCGAACCTGGGCATCACGACTTTGGACTACATGGCGGCCAGCCACTATCACGCCGACCACGTGGGCGGCCTGGACGAGGTCTACGAGGCCGTCGGCGTCACCCAGGGCGTCTACGACCGCGGCTGGAGCTATACCACCCTGACCTACAACGACTATGCCGACGCCGTCGCGTCCATGCGCACGACGGCGGTCGATGGTCAGATCATCGATCTGGGCGACGGCGTGACGGCGACCGTGGTGGCCGTCAACGGCAACGGGCAGCTGTCTTCTCCCTACACCAGCTCGTCCAAGGAGAACGATTATTGCCTGGCGCTGCTCGTGGAGTGCGGCGATTTCGACTTCTTCGTGGCGGGCGACCTGACCGGCGGTCTTCTCGGCTATTCCGACATCGAGTCCAGCGTGGGGCTGGAGGTGGGCGACCTCGAGGTCTATCGCGTGAACCACCACGGTTCCGGCAGCAGCAGCAACACGAACTTCATGGCGGCGACGACGCCCGAGGTCTCGATCATATCGTGCCCGGTAAGCAGTTCCTACGGCCACCCCCACCAGGAAGCCCTGGACCGGATCGCGGCCGTGAACAGCTACGTCTACCAGGCCGCCCAGGGCTCGGACGCCACCTACACGGCCGACATGCGCACCATCGTGAACGGGCACATCGTGGTCACCAGCGACGGTGTCGGCGAATACTACGTGAACGGCACCATGTGGGATATGGATGAGCTGGGCACGGCCGTGCCCCTGGCGCCGGTGCTGGCCCTCCACGGCAACTATCCGAACCCCTTCAACCCGTCGACCGAGGTGCGCTTCGACCTGCCCGACGGCGGCCCGGTGCGCCTGTCGATCCACGACCTCAGGGGACGCACGTTGCGCGAGGCCTCCTGGGAGGCCGCCCCCGGCGCGCAGGCCTGGCGCTGGAACGGGCGGGACAGGTCCGGGCGGGAACTGCCTTCGGGCGTGTATCTCTACCGTATCGTGACGCGGAGCGGCGATGGATCGGGGCGGATGACGCTGGCGCGGTAGCGACCGGGCCGAACCGCGATCTTCCGGCTACGCATCCGACGATCCCCGGATCAATGCCATGAACGTCTCCCCGTAGCGCTCCAGCTTCGTCTCCCCCACGCCGCTCAGGCTCAGGAAGGTCTCGTCGTCGACGGGTCGGTGGATCGCCATGGCGACCAGGGTGCGGTCGTGGAAGATGACGTAGGGCGGTACCCCCTGTTCCGCGGCGAGTTCGGCGCGGCGGGCGCGGAGGCGGTCGAAGAGGGCCAGGGCCGCCGGATCGTCCAGGTCGCCGGCGGCGGCTGTCAGGGCGGGTTGTGCGGCGCGGCGTTGGCGGGCGGCGCCCTTGGCGGTTCCGATGCGTTCCAGGACGTCGCGGCGCAGCTGCAGGTCCGTCTCGCCGCGCAGGACGGGCCCGGCCGCCTCGGTCAAGCGCAGCCCGCCGTAGCCCTCGGGATCGAGGGCCAGCAGGCCGCGGGCCACGAGCTGCCGCATCACGCTGCGCCAGGCGTAAGCGTCGAGTTCCAGGCCGATGCCGTGGGTGCTGAGCCGGTCGTGGCCCCAGTGCCGGACGCGCTCGTTCTCGCTGCCGCGCAGCACGTCGATCACGTGCTGGGCGCCGAAGCGCTGGCCCGTGCGCGCCACGCAGGACAGGGCCTTCTGGGCCACCTCTGTGCCGTCGAAGGTGTCCACGGGATCGAGGCAGGTGTCGCAGTTCCCGCACGGTTCGGGCAGCGTCTCGCCGAAATGCGCCAGCAGGATCCTGCGGCGGCAGTCGACCACCTCGCAGTAGCCCAGCATGGCGTCGAGCTGCTGCTGCTCGCGGCGCTTGTGCATCTCGTCGGCATCGCTCCCCTCGGCCATCTTGCGCAGCAGGATCACGTCCTGCAGGCCGTAGGTCATCCAGGCGTCGGCGGGCAGGCCGTCGCGGCCGGCGCGACCGGTCTCCTGGTAGTAGGCCTCGAGGCTCTTGGGCAGGTCCAGGTGGGCCACGAAACGCACGTCCGGCTTGTCGATGCCCATGCCGAAGGCGATGGTCGCCGTCATCACCAGGCCGTCCTCGCGCAGGAAGCGCTCCTGGTTCTCACGGCGCGTCTCCTTGGGCAGACCGGCGTGGTAGGGCAGCGCCGGGATGTCGTTGTCGACCAGGAACGCCGCGGTCTCCTCCACGCGCTTTCGCGAGAGGCAGTAGACGATGCCCGCGTCTCCGACGTGCTCGGCGCGCAGGAAGGCCAGGAGCTGGCGGCGGGGATCGGTCTTGGGCACCACGCGGTAGCGGATGTTGGGTCGATCGAAGCCCGTGACGAAGCTGCGGCCGCGTTCCAGGCGCAGGTTCTGCAGGATCTCGGCGCGCGTCCGCGCGTCGGCGGTGGCCGTGCAGGCCAGACGCGGCACGTTCGGATAGCGTTCGGCCAGGACGTCGAGCTGGAGGTACTCGGGCCGGAAGTCGTGTCCCCACTGGGAGACGCAGTGGGCCTCGTCGATGGCGAAGAGGGCCAGCCCGGTGCCAGCGCCCACCTCGTCCATCAGGGCGAGGGTGCGGTCCTGGAGCAGACGCTCCGGCGCGATGTAGACCAGGTCCAGCTCTCCGGCCTTCAGGAGGGTCTCCACGCGCCGCGCGTCGGCCGGCGGCAACGTCGAATTGAGGAAGGCCGCCCGCAGACCGATCTGGCGCAACGCCGCCACCTGGTCCTGCATCAGGGCGATCAGCGGCGAGACGACCACGCCGACGCCCGGGCGCAGCACGGCGGGAATCTGGTAGCAGAGGGACTTGCCGCCGCCGGTGGGCATGATCACCAGGGCGTCGCCGCCGCCGAGGAGGTGATCGATGATCTCGGCCTGCCGGCTCCTGAATTCCGGGTAGCCGTAGACCGTGCGCAGGATGTCCAGGGACGTCTTCACGGGCTCAGTCCCTGCCGGAAGCGTGCCCGGCGTCGCCGTCCACGGCGTCCACGGCGTTCCAGGCGATCGTGTAGCCCAGCAGCACCTGGGAGAGGTAGTGCTTGCGGTCGTTCAGGCGCGACCAGCCCGTGGGCAGACTGGCGGCGTAGGCGGCCAGGCGGGCCGGCGTCCCGCCGGCGCGGCGCGCGGCGATCAGCCAGGGGATCGCGGCCATGAAGGTGTGGCCCGACGCCGCGTTGTCGTCGGCCATGGGCCGCCAGTGCGAATTGCCGGGCGGGTCGGTCGGCCGCGAGGCGCCGGCCACCCGCTGGATGGTCCACAGGGCGGGCAGGCCCACCACCATGGCCTCGACGGCGCTCCGTCCCCAGCGCGTGAGCGGCGAGCTGCCCAGGAAGGCGTCCCCCACCGCGAAGGTCGCCCAGTAGAGGAACCAGTATCGTTCGCCGCCGGGGCGGAAGACGTCCGACATCTTGTCTGTGGCGGGAGAGCGCACTTCGTCCCGGTGCCAGGCCTCGATCGTCCCGTCGATCCGCGTGTTGGCCATCAGGGCCGCGCCGGCCGAGGCCACACCCAGGCGCAGGAAGCCGCGCCGGCTGTAGGCGCGCCGGTAGTGGGCCGGCGTGCGGCTGAAGGGCTTCGGACCGCGGTCGGCCGCACCGCGCGCGCTCACGACGGTCACGACGGCCAGGACGGCCAGGAACAGGGCGATCACGGCGCCGATCACGACGGCATCTCCCCGCCGTCGAGGAGGTCGGCCACCAGTTCGGCCAGGGCGGGCGCCGAGGTCAGACCCGGCGAGTCGATCCCGATCAGGTTGACCAGGCCCTCCAGCGCGCCGTCCTCGCGGCGCACCGTGAAGTCGGCGAAGGGATCGTCGGTGTCGATCTTGGGCCGCAGACCGCTGAAGGCCGGCGACAGGTCGTCGGGCTCCAGGAAGGGCAGGAACCGGCGCGCGCCGGCGAAGAAGGCCTCGGCGCGCGCTGGATCCACGGCGTAGTCCTCCGCTCGCCGTGCGGGTTCGAAGTCGGGCCCGAGCCGGAGCTGCCCCTGCAGATCGATGCAGACGTGCACACCGAGGGTATCACGTCCGGCCGGCGGTAGCGGATAGACCAGCCGCGAGACGCGCGCGGCGTGGCGGGCCGCCACGGCGAAGTAGTTGCCCTTGACCCAGCGCTGGCGGGGACAGCCCGCGCCCGCGCCGGCCAGGGCCGCCATCTCGTCGGCATGGAGTCCCGCGCAGTTGACCACCCAGCGGCTGCGGTGGGTCCAGCCCTCGTCGGCGCCGCGGTCGACGGTCACGCGCCAACCGCCGGCGTCCCGGTCCAGCCCGGCCGCGGCGGCGCCCGTCATGATCTGTGCCCCGGCCTCGCGCGCCCGTCGCGCGTAGGCCCCGGCCGCCCCCTCGGCGTCGAGGATGCCCGTGGCGGGCGACCAGAGGGCGGCCACGGCGGTCACCTCGGGCTCGATGCGCTCCAGCTCGGCGGCGTCGATCAGGCGCAGATCCTCCACGTCGTTCTCCAGGCCGCGCGCGTGCAATCCGGCGAGGGGCTCCGTCTCGTCGTCGGCGACGGCCACGATGAGCTTGCCGCACTCCCGGTAGCCGACGCCGGCCTCGGCGCAGAAGGCCTTGAGCAACCGGCGCCCGCGCACGCAGCAGCGCGCCTTGAGGGTGCCCGGGGGATAGTACATGCCGCCGTGGACGACCTCGCTGTTGCGGGACGTCACGCCGGTCGCCAGGTGCGCCTCCCGTTCGAGCAGGACCACGCCGTGCCCCGCGCGGGCGATCGCGTCCGCCGTGGCGCAGCCCACGATGCCGCCGCCGATGATGGTCACGTCCACTTCGATCAAGGCGCCTCGGTTCCCTTCTGGAGATAGTCGTCGAAGCTCATGGACTCGAAGCTGCGGGACGACATGTAGTCCAGGATGTCTCGAAACATGGGTGCGGCCACGAAGCCCGGCAGGGGCGCCAGAGGCGTGCCGTCGCCGTCCAGGAACCAGATCGTCGGCAGGCTGCGCACGCCGTATTTCTGCGCCGTCGCGGGATCCTTCTGGGTGTCCACCGAGACGGCGACGAAGGACTCCCCGATCCGCCGGATCACGCCGGGCTCGGCGAAGGTCTCCTTGTCCATCTTCTTGCAGTACTTGCACCAGTCGGCGTGGAAGTCGACGAGGATGATCCGTCCCGACTCGGCGGCCGCGGCCAGACCCTCCTCGTAGGACAGCCAGTCGAAGCCGACCTCGTCCCCGACGGCCGGCGCCGCCGGCAGAAGGGCGAGTCCCGCGACGAGGATCGTGGCCAGGTGTGCTGTCTTGCTCATGTCGTCTCCTTCGTCACGTTCCGGTTTCGTCCGACGGGATCTCGAGCCACGGCCCGCCCGACGGCGGCGGCGCCGTGAGGACCAGGGCCGCGCCGCCGACGGGATGCCTGCAGCTCAGTCGCCAGGCGTGCAGGGCGATGCTGCGGTCCGGCCGGCGCGACGACGCGCCGTACTTGATGTCCCCCGCCACGGGGCAGCCCACCGCCGCGAGCTGCGCGCGGATCTGGTGCCGCCGCCCCGTCTCCGGCTCGACCCGCAGCAGGGTTCGGCGTGCGTCGCCGGCCAGGGTGCGGTAGGACAGCCGGCCCTGGCGCGAGCCGTCGAAGGGCGTCGCTGCGCAGCGCGTGCGCCCGCCGGCGTCGGCGCGGTCGGCCAGGTGATGCACGAGGGTCCCCCCGGTCTCCGGGGGCACGCCCTCGACGACCGCCAGGTAGGTCTTGTGCACCGAGCGCTCGCGGAACTGGGCCGAGAGCCGCGACGCCGCCTTCGAGGTGCGGGCCAGCAGCACCACGCCCGAGACCGGACGGTCCAGGCGGTGCACCAGGCCCAGGAATACGTTGCCCGGCTTGCCGTAGGCCGTCTTGAGGTAGGCCTTGCAGACGTCCAGCAGGGACGGATCGCCGCTGCGATCGCCCTGGACGAGCAGGCCGGCCGGCTTGACGACCGCCAGCAGGTGGTTGTCCTCGTGGAGAATCGTCGGCACGGGCACGTTCATGGCCCGCCCAAGGTAGCAGAGACGGCCCGGAGGGCAAAGGGCGGACGTGACAAGCGGCGTTCCGGATCGTATGCTGATCGTCGGTTGTCGACAAGCCCGCGCGACATCGCGCGTCCCCAGAACGGAAGAGGTTCCCGACATGTTGCGCTCGTTGCTGCTCGTCTGCCTCGCGGTCTGTCTGCTGGCCGGCTGCGGGGAATCCGTCCAGGAAAAGGAAGCCATGACCTTCGTCTATCCCGAGTCCCACAAGATCGACCAGGTCGACGACTACCACGGCACCGAGGTCGCCGATCCCTACCGGTGGCTCGAGGACGTGGACAGCGACGAGACCAAGGCCTGGGTCACGGCCCAGAACGAGGTCACGTTCGCCTATCTCGAGAGCCTCCCCGCGCGGGAACGGATCAAGAAGCGGCTGACGGAGCTCTGGAACTACCCCCGCTACGGCGCCCCCTTCCGCGAGGGCGCGCGCTACTTCTTCTCCAAGAACGACGGCCTGCAGAACCAGTCGGTGTTCTTCGTGCAGGAAGGGCTCGACGCCGAGCCGCGCGTGCTGCTCGACCCCAACATCCTGAGCGAGGACGGCACGGTCGCCGTGGTCAGCCGGGCGGTCAGCCGGGACGGCAAGCTGCTGGCCTGGGCCTCATCCGCGTCCGGTTCGGACTGGCGCACCTGGCACGTGCGCGACATCGACACCGGCGAGGACCTCGACGACGAGGTCGAATGGAGCAAGTTCTCGGGCGCCAGCTGGGACGCGAACAACGAGGGCTTCTACTACAGCCGCTACGACGCGCCCGAGGAAGGCGACGAGTACGAGGACGCCAACTACTACCACAAGCTCTACTACCACAGGGTGGGCACGCCCCAGAGCGAGGACGTCCTGGTCTACGAACGTCCGGACCAGAAGGAATGGGGCTTCGCCGGCCAGGTCTCCGAGAGTGGCGACTACCTCGTCATCCACGTCTGGCAGGGCACGTCCCCCATGAACCGGTTCTTCTACAAGGACCTGCGCGACCAGGGGGCCGAGGTCGTGGAGCTGATCGGCGACCTGGAGGCCGAGTACACCTTCATCGGCAACGACGACGAGGTCTTCTACCTGCAGACCGACCTGGAGGCCCCGAAGCGGCGCGTCGTGGCCGTGGACGTCACGAATCCCGCCAGGGACGAGTGGCACGAGCTGATCGCCGAGAAGGACATCACCCTCGAGGGCATCGACATGATCAACGGCAACGAGTTCGTCGCCACCTACATGAAGGACGCGCGCTCGGTGGCCTACCGCTTCGATCACCACGGCCGCATGATCGGCGAGGTGGCCCTGCCGGGCATCGGTTCGGTCGGCGGGCTCGGCGGCCACCGCGAGGACACCTTCACCTTCTATACCTTCAGGTCCTACCTCTACCCCTCGACGATCTTCAGGTACGACTTCGTCACCGGCAAGAGCACCGTCTTCCGCGAGCCCGAGATCGACGTGGACCTCTCGGTCTACGTCACCGAGCAGGTCTTCTTCGAGAGCAAGGACGGCACGCGGATCCCCATGTTCGTCATCCGCAACCGGGACGTCCCGATGGACGGTTCCAATCCGACCATCCTCTACGGCTACGGCGGCTTCAACGTGTCGGAGACGCCCTACTTCTCCATCTCGAAGCTCTGCTGGGTCGAGATGGGCGGCGTCTACGCCGTGGCCAACCTGCGCGGCGGCGGCGAGTACGGCGAGGACTGGCATCAGGCCGGCATGCTCAAGAACAAGCAGAACGTCTTCGACGACTTCATCGCCGCCGGCGAGTACCTCATCGCCGAGGGCTACACCAGCAAGGCCAAGCTGGCCTGCCAGGGCGGCAGCAACGGCGGCACCCTCGTGGGCGCCGTCTGCAACCAGCGGCCGGACCTGTGGGCCGCGGCCCTGCCCGCGGTCGGCGTGATGGACATGCTGCGCTTCCACCTGTTCACCATCGGCTGGGCCTGGGTGAGCGACTACGGCAGCAGCGAGGACCCGGACATGTTCCCCACCCTCTACGCCTACTCGCCCTACCACAACCTCGTCGACGGCGTGGACTACCCGGCCACCATGATCACCACCGCCGACCACGACGACCGCGTGGTGCCCGGCCACAGCTTCAAGTACGCCGCCCGCATCCAGGAGGCCCACGCCGGATCGGACCCGGTGCTCATCCGCATCGAGACCAAGGCCGGCCACGGCGGCGGCAAGCCCACCTCGAAGATCATCGAGGAGGTGGCCGACGAGTGGGCGTTCGTCTGGGACCAGCTGGGGATGGAATAGGCGCGGATCGCCGCGCGCGACGACACGGCGGGGAGCCTGCGGGCTTCCCGCCGTTTTCGATCGCCCGTGGCCCGGCTCCGCGCGACGACGTATGATGGATCCAGCCGAGAGGTCAAGATGCCCGCAAGATTCGCCATGCCGTTCCTGGTCGTCGCCGCCCTCGCCCCGTGGTTCTTCGGCGGCTGTTCCGTCCTCGATCCCGACCCGCCCAACCGGGCGCCGGTCGTCGCGTCCGTGACGGCCGAGCCGGCCGTCGTATCGCCCGACAGCGCCGCGGTCGTCTCTGTCGCCGCCAGAGATCCCGAGGGCGTGCCCCTGGACTACCGCTGGCGGGCCACGGCGGGCTGGTTCGATTCCGGAAGCACCGAGGCCGCGGCCGTCTGGCGGGCGCCGGCCCACACAGGCGCCTGCACCCTGACCGTGACCGTCGACGACGGACGCGACGCGGTCGTCGCCTCGGTGTTTGTGACCGTCACGCCCCACGCCAACGAGCCGCACCTGGTCCTGTCGGCGAACCAGAGGAGCTTCGGACGTACCGACGACCGCCTGCCGGTCCGCGTGACGAACGAGGGCGGGGCCGAAGCCGACTGGACCGCCGTCTTCGACGCGGACTGGGCGACGCCCGCACCGGCATCGGGCCACCTCGCGCCGACGGCATCGGACACCCTCTGGCTCGAGGCCGATCGCACGGCGCTCCCGGCGGGGCTCCACACGGGAATCCTGACCCTGCAGGCCGGCGGCGGCGAGGCGGCCGTCCTGGGCTTCGGCATCGTCCAGCCCTGGACCTACGAGGTGGTCGCGCGGCACCCCCACGACAGCGCGGCCTTCACGCAGGGACTGTTCTGGCACGCCGGCCGGCTCTACGAGGGGACCGGACGATACGGACGCTCCAGCCTGCGCCGCGTCGTGCTCGAGACCGGCGCCGTCGAGCAGCAGGTCGATCTCGAGCCCGGCTATTTCGGCGAGGGCATCGCCCTCTGGCAGGACCGGATCATCCAGCTCACATGGCTGAATCAGACGGCCTTCGTGTGGGACCTGGACGGCTTCGCCCCCCAGGGCAGCCTGGCCTACCCGACCCAGGGCTGGGGCCTGACCGCCGACGGCACGCGCCTGATCATGAGCGACGGCAGCGCGAACCTGTACTTTCGCGATCCGGACACCTTCGCCGAGACCGGACGCGTGAGCGTCACGGTCTTCGGCGCGGCGCTGGACAGGCTGAACGAGCTGGAATGGATCGGCGGCGGGGTATGGGCCAACGTCTGGCGGACCGACGACGTGGTGCGCATCGATCCCGATACGGGCGAGGTGAGCGACATCGTGGATTTTTCCGGCCTGCTGACGCCAGAGGAGGCCGGCCCGGCCGACGTCCTCAACGGCATCGCCCACGACCCGGCGACCGGCCGCACCTGGGTGACGGGCAAGCTGTGGCCCTGGCTCTTCGAAATCCGGCTGGTGGATCCGAACGACGAATGATCAGCGTTTCCGCCGGTACGATGCCTGCCCGTCCGTCATCCCTCCAGGGTCTTCTCGATCTCGACCGCGGTGGCCAGATCCACCGGCCGGCCTCGTTCGCGGAGCCTCGCGATCCAGATCCGCCGCACCTTGGCCGGCTCGTTGCCCCCGAACTTCAGCTTGGCCGTCCAGGCGCCGGTCACGCGGAAGATGCCCACGCCCGCCAGGGATTTGACGTACATGCGCTTGCCCGCGGCGATGGGCTCGAAACCGCCCTCCGGCTGGTATTTCTCCATGAGCGCCTGAAGACCGGCGGCCTTCTCGACGGGATCCTCGACGATCTCGCAGCGCCCGCGGATCTCCACCGACTTGAAGAAGTGGGTGGCCGGGCAGGCGTGCTTCGGCGCCGTCCAGTACGACGGGATCAGGCTGTAGGACGAGACCATGCTGAAGGAGCCGCGGCCGTCGTCGCGAATCCGCTCGAATTTCTCGCCTTCGAGCGCCCCGTGGAAGTAGACGGTCTCGTCCACCGCCGCGAAGTTCAGCGGGATCACGCGCGGCATGCCGTCGGCGGTGATCAGGCCCAGTTCGCCCACGACCGCGGCGGCGGCCACCTCGGCGAAGACGGCGGGATCGGTGCTTTCGAGTTCGTGACGGCGCATGGGAACTCCTCCGGTTGGAGCTGCAGGCTCGGGATCATCGACGCGATCCCAAGCGGAACGGATCAATGGCGTGCGACGCGGTTTCCGGCGATGAACAGCGCCGAGGTCACGGCCACCAGTCCGCCCAGCGCCGGCAGGAGCCGGGCCTGCTCGCCGAAGACCGTCCAGGCCACCAGCACCGCCAGGGGGATCTTCAGGTTGTTGGCCGCCGCCAGCAGACCCGTCCCCACCCGGCCGGCGCTCCGGTTCCACAGCCAGAAGGCCGTGCCCGTGGGCAGCACGCCCAGGTAGAGCAGGGTCCAGCAGGCCCCGGCGTCGAGAGACACGCAATCGCCCAGGCCGCCGCCCGCCCCCGCCGCGACACCGGCCAGGACCGCCGCTCCCAGGTACATCCAGGCGAGGTTGCCCGCCTCGCTCGACGTGCCGGCGGGCGACGCCAGCCGCCAGCGCCGGTAGACGAGCTGTCCGATCGCGAAGCAGAGATTCGCGCCCTGCAGCAGGAGGATCCCCCGCCAGGACTCGTCGGACGGCAGACCGCGCCAGAGCACCAGGGCACCGCCCGCCACGGCCAGCACGGCGGCCGCCAGGTGCCGCGGTGCGAACCGGCGGGTCAGCGCATCGTCGATCAGCACCACGTAGAGGGGCGTGAACACGGTGAAGAGCGCCACGGCGTAGGCGGGCAGATACGCGTAGGACGCGATGTAGAGCACGTACATGAGTCCGAACTGCACGGCGCCCAGCATGACGTGGCGCCAGCGCAGATTCCTCCCGTGCGCCCGCCCCAGCCAGGGCGCGAAGACGAGGGCCGCCAGCGCGAGCCGGGCGAAGGCCACCGCCCGCGGGTCGAGACCGGCGAGCTGGGTCTTGATCAGACCGAAGGAGAATGCCCAGACGAGCGAGGCCGCCAGCAGGCCGGACATGGGATCAGGCCCCCGTGTCCACGGAAGCGCCACGGCGCCCGGTGAGCAGCCAGAGGAAGAAGGGACCGCCGAGCAGCGCGGTGATGATGCCCACGGGCAGTTCCGCGGGCGCCGCCAGCACCCGGGACAGGGTGTCGCAGACGACCAGGAAGATCCCGCCGAACATGAGGGACATGGGCCCGAGCCAGCGGTGGTCGGGACCGATCAGCAGGCGGCAGATGTGCGGGGCCATCATGCCCACGAAGCCGATGGGGCCGCAGACGGCCACCACGCCGCCCACCATCACCGACATGGCCAGGAACAGGACCTTGCGGTAGCGCGACACGTCCACGCCGCGGCCGACGGCGATCTCGTCGCCCACGCTCATCAGATTCAGCTCGCGGTGCAGCGCGAGGGCCGCGAAGCCGCCGAAGACCACCAGGGGCAGCAGGCCCAGCGGTTCGTCGGGACCGACCGTGTCGAGCCGACCCATCAGCCAGCGCAGGATGTTGAAGGAATTGGCCATGTCGGAGGTGTAGTGCGCCAGCAGGATGAAGCTGGAGAAGGTGAAGTTCACCGCCACGCCCGCCAGCAGCATGGTTCCGGTCGACGAGCCGGGCCGTGCGCGGATCAGGCCGTAGACGACGACGATGGCCAGCAGGGCGCCGGCGAAGGCGGCCAGGGTGACGCCCGCCACGCCTAAGACCGCGAAGGACAGGCCCAGGCGGATGTAGAGGGTGGCCCCGAGCGCCGCGCCGCTGGACACTCCCAGGGTGAAGGGCGTGGCCAGGGGATTGCGGAACATGGCCTGGAACACCATGCCCGCCATGGACATGGCGGCGCCGGCCAGGAAGCCCAGCATCACGCGGGGCACGCGCAGGGACCAGAAGATCCTGGCCCCGGGATCGTCGTCGTCGTTGGCGAGCGCCGCGCCGGGAGAGATGGGAGTCATGCCCACGAAGGGCGCGACGGCCAGGACCGCCAGGGTCAGCACGATCATTCCGGTCAGCAGCAGGGGCTTCACATCCGGTCCCCCTGTTCGGGCAGGATCATGGGCTGGCCGGTCACGGGATGCTCGCCGAAGAGGAAGGACCGATCGTAGAGACCCGCAAGCACCTCGTTGTCCATGAACTGGTCGGGCGGCCCGCAGAAGGCGACCTCGCCCTCGCGCAGGGCCAGGACGCGGTGGCTGTCCAGCGCCGCGCAGTTCAGGTCGTGGGTGACCTCGATGACGGTGATCCCCTTCTCGCGGTTGATGGTGCGCAGCACGCGGCGGAACACGTCGCGGTGCCGGGGATCGAGGAAGGTGGTGGGCTCGTCGAGCAGCAGGATGCGGGCGTTCTGGGCCAGGGCGGCGGCCAGCATGACCTTCTGACGCTCGCCGCCGCTGAGGGTGTGCATGGCGCGGTCCGCCAGCGAACCGGTGCCTGTCAGCGCCAGGGCGTCCTCGACGAAGCGGTGGTCCCGGTAGCTCATGGACACGAAGGGGGTCAGGTGCGGGTAGCGGGCCATGAGGATGGTCTCGCGGACCGAGAAGGGGCAGTGGCGGCCCCCGGCCTGGGGCACGTAGGACACCCGGCGGGCCAGCTCGCGCTGGGTGTAGGCCTCGATGCTCACGCCGTCGACGTTGACCTGCCCCCGCCAGCCCCGGTTGATGCGGTTGATGCAGCGCAGCAGCGAGGTCTTGCCGGCCCCGTTGGGCCCGACGATGGCCAGGTACTCGCCGGAGCGCACGGCGAAGGAGATGTCGCGCAGGATGGTCCAGCCCCGCAGGTCGTACCTCAGGTGGCGCACGTCCACCGCCATGCTCATGGTCTGCGTCGACGTCATTCCGCGTCCAGGATTGAGGCCAGGAACTCCAGGGTCTCGACGAAGCGGGGGCCGGGGATGAGCAGGGTGTCGTCGGTGACCACGTGCACGCGGCCCGCGTGCACGGCGGGCACACCGTCGTGTCGGCGCCAGGCCCGGGCCAGCTCGTCCCGCTTCCGGGGATCATCGGCGCACTCGGGCGCCAGGTCAATGACGACCTCCGGCGCCAGGTGCAGCAGGCCCTCCGCGGAGACCATGGGATAGCCGACCGCCGTCTCCGCCATGACGTTCTCGCCGCCGGCCATGGTCAGCAGCTCTCCCAGGAAGGATCCGCCGCCGGCAACGTACAGGTCGCCGAGCCGCCCCGAGGTCAGCGTCCGCCCCACCACGATCATTGCGCGGACGGGGGAACGGCCCTCGAGGCGGGACGCCAATGCCGCCAGGCGGGTGTCGAGTTCGCGGCGGAGGACGGCGGCGCGGGACTCGGCGCCGCAGGCCGTCCCCACCTGCAGGATCGATTCGAGAATGCCCCCCACGTGTCGGTGATCGACGACGCAGACCTCCGGCACGAGACGACGCAGCAACCCGGCGACCTCGGCGTTGGCCGCCTCGACCACCGCGAGATCAGGCCGCAGCGCGAGTACGGCCTCCAGGTTCGGATCCACGTGGCCGCCGATGCTCGGCAGGTCCCGGACCTCGTCGGGACGGCGGCACCAGTCCGTGACGCCGACCACGCGGTCGCCGACGTCCAGGGCGAAGAGGAGTTCGGTGATGCTCGGAGCCAAAGAGACGATGCGCGCGGGCCCGGCGCCGGATGGCGCCGGGCCCGGAGACGCGTCCGCCGCGATCGGGAGAACGATCACGACGGCCAGGATCGAGAGTATGTTCGCGAAACGGTGCATGCCCCCCCAAACGGATCCTGTCCGGGCGCACCGGACGTCAACGAACCAGAGACATCGCCCTGACCTGCACCCCCTCGGCTGTGCCGAGGCGGGCGTAGTAGGTTCCGGACGAGACGGCGCGGCCGCGCGTGTCGAGCCCGCGCCAGACCGCCTCGTGATCGCCCGCCGGCAACGCGCCGTCGAGCAGGGTCCGCACCAGGCGTCCGGCCACGTCGTAGACCGCCAGTTCGACCGCCCCGGCCCGCTGCAGGGAGAAGCGGATCTCCGTGCGCGGGTTGAACGGATTCGGATGCACGGCCAGCCGGCGCGGCCGCACCGGCGCGGCGCCGTCGTCGACGGCGGTCGGCGGACTGTAGGGCTCGCCGAAGAGATCGTCCAGGATGGTCTGCACGTTGGCGCGCAGGGCGTCGTGACCCATGCGGTAGGGCCGTCCGCAGACGAAGGCGAAGCGCCCGCCGTCCTCGCGGTGGGTGCCGCCGCCCGGGGGCACGGTGTAGGCGCCGGCGCCGCGCTCGCTCCCGAAGCCGGAGGTGTCCAGGAAGAGCGGGCTCGAGCGGGCCGGCAGCCCCGAGGTCCAGAACACGTCGTTCCAGGTCTGTGTGCCCGTGAGCGGGATGTCGACGAGGCCGGCCTGGTCGGCGACGCATTCGGTCAAGGTGACGCCCGTCTCGGCCCACGAGACGCCCGTATAGGCGTCGAGATCGCCGGCCGTGTAGTCGCTCGTCATGCGCGTCAGCAGCAGCACGTTGCCGCCCGATTCCAGGTACTCCAGGATCGGCGTCCCCTGCCAGTCGTTCAGGTCGGACCCGAGCGGGTAGTTGTTGCCCACCCAGACCACGGCCGAATGGGAGGCGATCACGGGGCCGGGCACGGTGCCGTGGCCGGCCGGTTCCGGCAGGCTAGCGGGATAGCCTCCGGACGGCTCGAGGAAGGTGTCCCAGAACGTGAAGTCGTGGTCGCCCCAGAAGACGCTGTCGGCGTAGGCGGCGCGGATCTCCGCGTCGTAGGTGTTCCAGTCGACTCCGTTGACCACGAGCAGGCCCGCGTCGAAGGTCGGGGCCGGGTAGACGGTCTCCGTGTTCTTGAGGATCCAGTCGTCGGGATCGAGCTGCACGGACTGGACGACGCCGGCCACGGCGAGCTCGTAGGTCTCCAGGTCGAGGCTGTTCTGGACCGTGAAATCCTCGACGCCCAGATCCGTCGTCACGCGCAGGACGATGGGCATCGTGAAGAGGCCCGTGAGCGTCTGCACCTGCTCGACGATGACCGACACCCCGCCGGGGGCGGCCGTCCAGCTGTAGCGGTAGGTCGGGAAGTACTCGCCGTAGATCCACTGCTCGAAGAAGGCGTCCAGCTCGAGTCCGCTCGCCGCCTCCATGAGGTCGCGGAACTGCTCGGTGGTGGCGGAGCCGTAGCCGTGCTGGGCGCGGTAGTCCGACAGACCCGCGAAGAAGTCGGCGTCGCCCATCACGCCGCGCAGCATGTGCACGACCCAGGAAGCCTTGTTGTAGCTCAGGCTGACGTCGAAGATCTCGCCGAAGTCGGTCGGGTCCTCGACGAAGATCGTGCCGGCGCCGTAATAGGCCGCGTAGTCCATGTACGACCGGTAGATGGACACGCTCTCGGTCTGCTCCTTCCAGTAGGCCTCGCACCAGGTCGCGAACCCCTCGTTGAGCCAGATGTGCCGGAAATCGGCGCAGGTGATCATGTCGCCCCACCACTGGTGCGCCAGCTCGTGGCTGATGAGGTCCTCGGACCAGCCGCCGAGGCTGGTGATGGTCTGGTGCTCCATGCCGCCGCCCCAGTTGAACTCGGCGTGGCCGTATTTCTCGTCGACGAAGGGGTACTCGCCGAAGCCCTGGGCGAAGGTCTCGATCATGGGCACGGTCAGGGCGTAGTTGGCCTGCACGTCGTCGTAGTGGTCGGGATAGACGTAGTACTGCACCTCCATGGGGTCGCCGCCGGCCAGGGGCGTGTACCAGTGTGAGAAGGTGGTGTAGGGATGGACGGCCAGGGACACCAGGTAGGTCGCGGTCGGATAACCGGTGCGCCAGTGGAAGGTGCGCGTGGCGCCGTTGTCGACGTCCGAGACGATCAGCCCGTTGCTGGCCACGATCAGGTGGTCGGGCACGGTCACGCGGATGTCCAGGGAGTCGGCCTTGTCGGTGTTGAGATCCTTGCAGGGCCACCATTCCCGGGCTCCGTAGGGCTCGCTGAGGGTCCAGATCATGTCCTGGCCGCCGGCCGAATCCCAGCCGAAGGCGTCGCCGGTCGGATCGCCGTCGTAGGAGACCGTGACCGTGACCGTCTCGCCGTTCGCGTAGGCGCGGTCCAGGTCGATGGTCACGAGGTCGCCCGCGCGCGCCCAGGTCGCCGGCGTCCCGTCCGAGGTGGCGGCGCTCACGCTCATGTTCGCGGCGAGGTCCAGGTCCATCTCCTCCAGCTCGAGGCCGGTCACGACGGCCGAGACGGCGACCGTGCCCGCCAGGGTGTCCGAATCGGGATCCAGGTCGAGGTCCAGGTCGTAGTGGACCACGTCGTAGAGGTCCTGGTTGGCCGTGCGCGCCGCGATCGCCTTGGCCAGCCCCTCGTGGAGGACGGCCTTGCGCGCCGCCTCGGCGCGGCGGTGCGCGAAGGGCTCGTCGCCCGGGCCGTCGCCGGGAATCGCGGCGGCGGCCGCACCGGCGAGGACGGGGAGCAGGGCCAGGAGCAGGGCCGGGAGAAGACGGCGGAACGACGCACGGTGCCGGGACATATGGACTCTCCTTCGCGGGATCAACGGTAGAGCGACTTGACGCGGCCCCAGCTGGAGGCGGTGTTGCCGATGGGCTGGTAGCAGCACTCGCTTTCGGCCCACATGGTCAGGCCGTCGAAGAACCCTATGTCGGCGACCAGGTCGTACCAGCCGTCGCCCCAGTCGTTGTAGCTGGCGCACGGATCGGCGTCGCCGCCGCCGACGATGTTGACCCGGTCCGCGGTCCCGCCGACGAAGTCGACGGTGATGAAATAGGGTTCGTCCATCGAGGCGCAGGGAAAGTCGCAGGGGATCGTGACCCGATGGACGCCGAAGATCTCGATGTCGTCGACGGTGTGGACGGGCGAGAAGGCCAGCGTGGCCCCCGGCTGCCAGCAGCTGCCGTTCCAGTCGGCCTCCAGCAGGCGCGAGAGGACCTGCAGGTCGGCGCTGGCGTCCAGGCCCAGCATGATGTTGACGGAGCGGATGGTGAAGCCGATGTCGCAGTCGCAGGGCTCCGTCTGGGGCGAGATCAGACGGGCGTAGGACTCGTTGCCCCCCCACCAGCCCTCGTAGGACGTGGCGCTGGTCAGGTTGCCGTAGATGCAGGCCAACCGGTCGTCCGCGACGGATCCGGCCGGATCGCCGTCCAGGGCCCGGGGCTGCGGCGCGGCGCGGTCCGCGGCCGCGGCTCCGGCGACGAGCAATGTCACGATCACGGTGAGCAGGATCCTCACGACGTACCTCCGTCGGCGCTATGCGGGTGAGACATAATTATACCACATCGGGGGACCTTGCGCCCCTCGCGCCGGACATGAGGATCGGTATCGAACGGGCTCGTTCAGGGCCGGCCGGCCTCCCGCCTCGATGCACCGTCCGGAACGACGCCGTAGAAGCGGTTCATCTCCTCCATCACCACCCGCAGGATGTCCATCGACGGTGGCGACGCCTTCCGCCTGACGTCCTGCAGGGTGTACTTGCGGGTGTGCATGGGCAGGATCTCGTAGACGTCGTCCCCGATCACGAAGGCGTGGTTGAAGTAGCTGCCGATGACCAGGGGGCGCAGCGCGCCGTCGTCGGTGAAGAGGTCGCGGCCGTTGGTGTAGAGGGCCGGATCCGCGGTGCTGCCGAAGATCTCCCGCAGCAGGGTGCCGGGCAGGTCGATGTGGGAGGTCCGGCGGGTGATCCGGCACGGCTCGCGGCCCGGCAGGAACAGGATCAGGGGCACCCGGGTCTGGTACTGCGTGTAGCTGCTGCCGTGCCCCCAGGTGTTCGTGCGGTTGTCGTTGAAGGCCTCGCCGTGATCGGTGGTGATCACGATCACCGTCCGCTCCAGTTCGCCGCGTGCTTCCAGGTGGGCCACGATGTCGCCGATCAGCGAATCGACGTAGTGGACGGCGTTGCGGTAGTCGTTCAGGTAGGGCTCAGGGTCGGTCTCCTCGTCCACGAAGGCCATCCTCATGTTCGCCGACGGTTCGAAGAGCCTGTGCTCGGCGGGGTAGGCGTAGTTGAAGTGGCTCGACTTGTAGAAGACGAAGCCCATGTACGGCTGCCCCTGATCCGACCGTTCGGCCATGAAGGCGATGGCCTGGTCGGTCATCAGCTCGTCGAAGGCCTGGACCGTGAGGCCGCCGAAGTTCTCGAGGATCCTCTGGCCCCGGAAGATCGTGTCCTTGATCTTGTGGCGGTCGAACTTGGAGTTGGCGAAGATGCCGAAGCTGTAGCCGTTGTCGACCATGGCGTCGATCAGCACCGGGTTGTCGATGGCCGTGGCGTTGGCCTTCACGGCGGGCCAGTAGGTCGGATGCAGCCCGTAGAACATGCTGAAGATGCCGCAGGTCGTCTGGTTCCCCGAGCTGAGATGGTTCTCGAACACCGTGCCGCGCCGGGCCAGGGCCGCGATGTGGGGCGAGACCGTGTCGTCCATGACGTCGAAGCGCCAGCTCTCGAGCAGCAGGAACAGGATGTTGGGCCGCTCGTCCTCGGGCAGCCTCCGCCAGTCCACCTCTCCCAGCGGGTAGTCCAGGGAACTGTAGGCGTACTCCCCGCCGGCCACCGCCGAAACGTCCTCGCCGATGGGCAGCAGGTCGCCGTACTTGAGGGCCTTCTTGTGCGAGGTGGTGGGCACGTACAGCGGGAAGTGGGGCGTGAGGCTAGTGATTCGGTGGTCGTTGCGCTGGTAGGCGACGATGTGCATCACCTGGCTGGCGGCGAAGGTCGCGATCACCAGGATCGGCACCGCCGCCGCCAGGCGCGCCCGCGGCCTGAGACGGCGGGCCACCAGCCAGATCACGAACTCGAGCGCCGCGACGCCGGCGAAGCCGTAGAGGGCCGTGTGGAGGTTCGACTCGGGCAGGCCCAGCCCCTCGTAGTCGTGGATGATGTAGTCGAGCCAGAAGAGGTCGATGTGGAACTTGACCAGATCGTAGACGAAGGTGTCGAGCAGCAGATAGAACACGAAGACGGTCATCACGACCGCGCTCAAAAAAGTGGCCAGCCGGCCGGCCACGAACAGCAGCAGGTGGAGCACCGAGGCGACGAGCAGCACAGGCAGCCCGTAGTAACCGACCATCACGCACGCCGCGTAGAAGGTGCCGAGTCCCGTGAGTTCCGCGCCGTCGAGGTTGCGCGCCAGGATCGCGCAGATCACCGGCACGTTCAGCGCGACGATCATCAGCAGCAGGCGGTAGCCTCCGCGGAACGACGTCAGCTTCGCGGCGAACCGGTCCCGAAAGCCCTTCAAGCCTCTCCCCCGTCGACAGGGTGTCCGTGTCACGCGCCGTCGGGGGACGGCGTCCGGCCGTCCCCCGACTGCGACAGGTTAGAAGGTGCCAGCTAGGCCCGCCTGCCCGCAAGTGTCAGTTTGTCCAGATAGGTGTAGACCACCGGCACCACGAAGAGGGTGAAGACGGCCGAGATCAGCACGCCGCCAATCTGGACCACCGCCATGGGCGCCCGGAACTCCGAGCCGGCGCCCGAGCTGATCAGCTGGGGCAGCATGCCCAGGGCGATGGCCAGGTTGGACATCACGATGGCCCGCAGCTTGGTGGGGCAGGCCTCGATCAGGGCCTCGCGGATGCCCAGCCCCCGCGCGCGCTTCTGCCCCACGTAGTCCAGCATGAGGATGGCGTTGTTGACCACGATGCCCACCATCATCACCAGGGCCATCAGGGACATGATGTTGATCTCCTGCCCGCTGAGGAACAGCGACACCGCCATGCCGATCAGCGACAGGGGCAGGGTCACCATCACCGTCAGCGGGTGGACGAAGCTCTCCAGGATGGCCGCCATCACGATGTAGATCAGGATGATGGCCAGGATCAGCGCCTCGAAGATGGCTGCGAAGGACTCGTCCTGCATCTCGGCGTCGCCGCCGTACTTGACCTCGATCCCGTCGGGCAGGTCGAGCCCCGCCAGACCCTCGTCGATCGAGGCCCGGGCCGCCGACAGGGATCCCTCGGCGATGTTCGCCGTGACCTCCACCACGCGCTGCTTCTCGGTGTGCAGGATGGTGGGGTCGCCGACGGCCTCCACGAGCCGGGCCACCTCGCCCAGCGGCACGACGGCGCCGGCGGCCGTGGCCACCGGCAGATCCTCCAGGTAGGCCGGGTCGCGCCGATCCGCGTCGGCGAACTTGACGACCACGTCGTACTCCTCGCCCGCCTCGCGGTAGACGCCGGCCTCGTTGCCCTCGTAGGAGGTGCGCAGGACCGAGCCCACCGCACCCGCCATCAGACCGTGCTGCGCGAGCTGCTGCCGCCGGGGCACGACCCGGATCTCCGGCTTGCCTTCCGCGTCGCTGTTGTGGACCTCCACGAGCCCGGGCACGTCGCGCACCATCCGGTAGACCTGATCGCCGGCCGCGGTCAGGGCCGCCTGGTCGTTGCCGATGATCTCCAGGACGAGATCGGCCTCCACGTTGCTGCCCCCGCCCAGTGAGTAGACCGTGACCTCGGCGTCGGGAATCCCCGCGAGGGCGGGGCGGATGCGATTCATGAAGTCCTGGACCGAGACCTCCCGCTCGGTCTTGTCGTTGAGACGGATGAACAGGTCGGCGTCCTCGATGCCGCGCTGTTCGCCGCCGACCTTGGCCAGGATACCCTCCACCTCCGGCTCCCGGCGCAACGTCTCGGCCAGATCGTCGGCGACGGCCTGCGTCCGGGCCAGGCTGGTGCCGGCGGGCAACTCGAGACTGACCTGGACCTTGGCCGCATCGATGGTGGGGAAGAAGCCGCCGCCCACGAAGCCCATCAGCATCAGGGCCAGGGCGAAGACGACGACCGTCGCGGTCAGGGGCGCCCAGCGGTGCTCCAGGCACCAGCCGAGCGTTTGCCTGTAACCGACCTCCAGGTCGGTGTAGAACGCGTCCCAGATCCGGATCGAGCGCGAGACGATGTCGCGGCCGTGCCCCAGGCCGCTGCCGGGACGGATCAGCCGGGCGGCCAGCATCGGCACCATGGTGAAGCTCACCACCAGCGAGAACAGGGTGGCGAAGACGACCGTCATGCCGAATTCCATGAAGAACTTGCCGATCAGGCCGCTCATGAAGGCGATGGGCGTGAAGACCACGATGTTCGTCAAGGTCGACGCCAGCACCGCCACGCCCACCTCGCCGGTGCCGCGCACGGCCGCTTCCTGAGGCGGCACGCCGTCGCCGACGAGGCGCGAGATGTTCTCCAGCACCACGATGGAGTTGGTCACCAGGGTCCCGATGGAGATGCCCAGGGCCATCAACGTCATCACGTTGACCGTGAAGCCGGATGCCTCCATGAGCATGAAGGCCGCGATCACGGAGACGGGCATGGCCAGGGCCGCGATCAGGGTCTGACGCCAGTCGTGGAGGAAGATGAAGAGCAGCACTCCCGTCAGCAGGATACCGACGGCGATGTTGCCCAGCACGTCGGACCGCGACTCGCGCACGAAGCTGGCGCTCTCCTGGACCAGGTCGATGCTGATGTCCGGATCGAGTCCGGCGCGGATCCCGTCGAGCGCCGCGAAGACGCCGTCGGCCACGGTCACCGTGTTTCCGTCGGAACGCTTCTGCACGGCGACGGTGATGGCCGGCTGGCCGTTCCAGCTGGAAACCTCGCGGATCTCCTCGGTGGTGTCGCGGATCTCGGCCACCTCGGACAGGGGGATGGTCCCGCCGCCCGGCAGGTTCAGCCGGAAGTCCGCCAACTCGGAGACGTCGGCCACCTCGCCCAGCAGGCGCACGTTCACCTCTTCGGCCGCGCGCGTGATGTGCCCCACCGGCACGTTCAGGTTGCTGGCGGCCAGGGTCGCCAGCACGTCGTTCAGGCTGAGGCCGTAGGGGCGCAGGCGTTCGGGACGGACCGCCACCTGGATCTCCCGCTCCTGGGTGCCGATGATCTCCACCTCGGCCACGCCGTCGATGCGGCTCAGAGGCTCCTGGATCTCCTGATCCACGATCTCGTAGATCTCCGCCAGGGAGCGCGGGCCGGAAACGGCCAGCTCGACCACGGCCTCGCCGGCGATGTCGTACTTGGTGATCACGGGATCCTCGACGTCGTCGGGCAGGTCGCCGATGATGGCGTCCACCTTGTCCTTGACGTCGATGGCGTCCTGGTCCTCATCCGTCTCCAGCTCGAACTGGACGACGATCTGGGACATGTTCTCCATGGACGTCGACGTCAACTCGTCGATGTTGGCCAGGGTGGCGATCTCGTCCTCGAGCTTCTTGGTGACCTGCGTCTCCACCTCGCCGGGCGCAGCGCCCGGATAGACCGTGGTCACCACGATCACCGGGAAATTGATGTTGGGGATCAGCTCGGTGTTCAGGTGGCTGTAGGAGTAGAGCCCCATCACCAGCAGGACCACCACGATCATCGTCGTCAGCACGGGCCGACGCACGATGGTGCTCAGCAGCGCCATGTCAGTCCTCCCCCCCGGCGCCCACGCGCTTCACACGGACACCGTCCTCGAGGAGGGTCTGGCCGAAGAGGACCACGTCCTCGTCGGCGACCAGGCCGCCGACGATCTCGACCCGGTCCGCATTCTCCATGCCCAGGACGACGGGGCGCCGAGCGGCGGTCTCCGCGCCGGTCTCGCCGCCGACGACCCACACGGCGGCGCCGTCGTCGATCAGGCAGCGCATGGGAATCGCCAGCACGTCCTCGGCGTGGCGCGTGCGCACGCGGAAGGAGACGAGCAGGCCCGGCACGAGACGGCCGTCGTCGTTGGCGAAGAGCGCCTCGCCCTCCAGCAGGTGGGTCTCCGGATCGGCCATCAGGTCGAGCTGGCCGATCTCGCCGTACAGCGTGCGGACCCCGTCGGACAGCTCGAGGGCGGCCGTCTGGCCGGTCGCCAGGGCGAGGGCCTGGGCGCTGCCCGCGGCGAAGCGCACCTTGACCTTGTCGGTGTAGATGATCCAGGCGAGGGGCTTGCCCGTGTCGACGGTCTCCCCCTCTTCGACCAGGATGCTGGTGACGATCCCGGCCTCGGCGGCCCGCAGGGACGTGCTGCCCTCGGCGTCCTGCAGGTCGGCCTCGGCGACCCGCAGCTGCGTCTCGGCGGCGTCGAGCTCGGCCCTGGCCACGGCGCCCTCGGCGTAGAGGTTTCGCAGGCGCTGGGCGTCGCGCAGGGCGTTCTCGTAGCTGGCCCGCGATTTCTCGGGGCTGTGGAACATGGGCGAGGGCGCCCCGGTGGACAGGCGGATGATCACGTCCCCGGGACGGACCCGGTCACCCTCGCGCACCGGGATGCCGACGACGCGCAGGGCGTTCTGGGAGACGACCGGATACTGCACCCGACCCTCCACGGTGCCGGCGAGAGTGATCCAGTGCTCCAGGTCGGCGCGTTCGACCGCCACCGTCTCGACGGGGATCCCCTCGCTCTCCTGGACCGAGCGGATACTGGCCACGGCCTCGGTCTGTCCCAGCTGCCGGAAGCGCAGGCCGAAGACGACCGCGATCAGGACCAGCAGGATCAGGGCGTTGCGCAGGGCGTGTCCCCTGCGGCTCTCGTTGGACTTCATCGGTCGACCTCCACTGCCTCGTCGGCGGAACCCACGGCGAGCTCCAATGCCGCCCGGGCCGTGTTGCAATCGTGTCGGGTGGATGCGAGCTGGGCCCGCGCTTCGGTCAAGGCGAGCTCGGCGTCCAGTCTTTCCAGAGGGGTGGCCAATCCGTTCTCGAGGCGCACGAGGGACAGGCGGTGCGCCTCCTCGGCCAGGGAAACGCTCTCCTGCCGGCCCTCCAGAGCCGTGAGGGCGTTCTCCAGGTTCAGTCGCGCCTGCCGCACCGCCAGCCGGCGGTCGCGTTCGACGCGGTCGCGTTCCGTCTCGGCGATGCGCAGGTCGGCCTCGGCCCGCCCGATGTCGGCCTTGGCCGCGAAGCCGTCGAAGAGCGGCATCGAGACGGCCAGGGCCACCGAGCCGCTGGTGGCGCGCTCGTCGTCGCCCGGGAACAGGCCGTCGTCCCACTCGCCCTGCAGGACGTAGCTGCCCTGCAGCTGGACGACGGGACCGCGGCCGGCTTTCGCCAGGGCGAGGACCTGTCGTTGTGCCGCGACGCCGTGGGTGAGCATGCGCAGCTCGGGGCTGCCGGCCGCCATGCGGCCCAGCAGGTCCTCGAGGGGCGCCGGCGCGGGGATGTCGGCGTAGTCGTCGATCAGCTCGATGGGGGTCCCGGCGTCGATCCCGCAGACCCGGCGCAGATACAGCAGGCCGAGGTCGTGGGCGTTCCGCGCCGCGATGAGCGGGGACTCGCGGTTGGCCAGCTCCACGCGCGCCCGCAGCAGGTCGAAGCGGCTGACGCGTCCTTGCTCGTGTCCGGCCACCGCCACGCGCAGCGACTCCTCGGTCATGGCCAGGGCCGCCTCGGCGATGCGCACCTGCTCGGCTGCGAGCAGGGCGTCGCAGTAGGCCACCTCCGCCGCGTAGCGAACGGCGTCCGCCACCGCGCGCTCCTGCCAGCGGCTGGCGACCAGGGCCTCGCGACTCGCGCCGACGCCCGCGCTGAGCCGACCGGCGCTCCAGAGGGTCCAGGTGAGCGACAGGGCGCCCGCCAGGCTGCGGTCACGGCCCATCTCGATCTGGGTGACGCCCCCGAAACTGGCCGCCATGTCCGGGGGCAGGAAGAAAGCGGCCTTCTTCAGATTGGCCGTCCAGCTCGCGGCGACGTCCAGCTGGGGCAGGGTGCCGCTGCGGGCCCCCTGCAGATCGGCCGCGGCGCCGTCGACGGCCAGTTGTGCCTGCTGCAGTTGCTCGTCGTTGGCCAGGGCCAGGGCGACGGCGTCGTCCAGGCCCAGGCGGATAACGGTGTTGGAAGGACCGGACGCCGTATCCGAATCGATGGCGAGGGCTGCGGGGAGGGGGTGGAGGGATCCCGCGGCGATCGCCAGCACGACGACGCTCAGCAGCGTCGGACTTGGGCGTCCGGTCCGAACCATGTGTTGCCGGATCTCGTTCATGCGTTCGAGTATTCCTTTCCGGGATTGCGTTGGCTTCGCTCCTCCAGGGGCCGGAGGATGAACTGATCGACGATCTCGGGGATGCGCGAGAGCCCCTCGGCGGGGGGCGCGCCGACGTAGCGGCGGACCAGATTCAGGAACACGCCGTCGATCGTGGCGGCCAGCAGCCCGAAGTTGACCGGGGGGATCTCACCGTCGGCGTGGGCGTTGCGCAGACGCAGGACCTCGTACCGCCGTAGCTTGTCGAGCCGCCCCTGGAGCCTGGGCGCCAGGCGGTTCTCGTGCTGGGCGAAGACGAGCACCAGGGGAGCGTTCTCCGCCAGGAACTCGCAGATGCGCACCAGTTCCAAGCGGACCTGGGACAGGGGCGACAGGTCGACGTCCTCGGACACTTCGCTCCGGATCCGCTCGACGGTGTGGAAGAACACCATGAGGACGGCCTCCAGCAGTTCCGGCTTGCCGGGGAAGTGCTTGTAGAGATAGCCGACGGAGAAGCCGGCCCGTTCGGCCACGGCCTGGACGCTCGTCTCCTCGTAGCCGTGCGCATGGAAGAGGTCCGCCGCGGCCTGCAGGAGGTCGGCGTGACGCCGCTCCCACTCTCTCCGCTTGCGGGCTTCCTTGCGTGTCTTGCGCATCGTCGCCGCCTGTACTTGAAATCTCGGCTCATCTCGTGAATTCTGATTCATGAATAAATATTCATACCAAGGAATGCAAGTTTTGTTTCATGCATTTCTTATTTATTTTCGTGAGCATACAATCACACAGAGCCCTGGTGCCCATAAGACGCTTCATATCATGACGTTATGTCGCGGTAAAAAAGGCGCGGATGCGCCTATCTACGCAGGGGATCGATGATCAGGGCGAAGATCGTGGGCGCGAGGTCCTTGAAGGGGGCCTCGTCGGTCTTCTCGGCCAGATGATGGAAGAGCTCGCGGATGGCCCCGTCCAGGATGGTGGCGAGCAATTCGACGTCCACGTCCGCCAGCTCCCCGCCTCGCGGGCGCGCTCGAGCAGGACGACCGTCTTCTCGTGGTGCATCCGCTTGCGTTCGACCAGGGCGTCGAAGGCCTCTGTCATGTCCAGGTGATAGATGCGCATGAAGTCGCGGTGCTCGTTGAAATGCTCGCAGACGATCTCCAGGACCCGCCGTAGTTCGTCCAGGGGCTTCAGGCCGAGGGATTCGACACCCGCCACGAGATCGTCGATGCGCCCCATGTGCCGCTCGAGCATCTCGGCGTACATCTCCTCCTTGCCGGGGAAATGCTTGTAGAGATAGCCCACGGAGAAGTCGGCCCGCTCGGCGATCATCTGCATGGTGGTCTGGTGGTAGCCGTGCTCGGCGAAGAGCTGCACGGCCGCGCGCAGGATCTCGCGGCGGTGGGAACGGAACTCCCGTTCCTTGCGGGTCTCGCGGGGTGTGGGGGCGTCTGCGGGCATCGTCGCTCCGTGCGGATCCGGGTCATCACGAACGCAGGGGCAGGCTTCATTGATAGCAATTGCGGGGAGAAAAGAAAAGGAGAGACCGCAGGGGTCTCTCCCTCTCCGCGAAGCGGGCGTCTCAGCCGTTCAGCTCGTGCATCATCGTCAGCAGATCCACGACACGGTTGGAATAGCCCCACTCGTTGTCGTACCAGGAGAGCGTCTTGAGCATGTTGCCCTCGACGACGCAGGTGTACTCGCTGTCGAAGATGGACGAATGGGGATCGCCGACGATGTCGCTGGACACCAAGTGAGCCTCCGAATATTCCAGGATGGAACGGAAGCGGTCGCTGCTGGCGTGGTCGCGCACGGCCTCGCGCACCTGGTCGGCCGTCACGTCCTTGGACATGATGGTCACCAGATCCACCACCGAGCCGTCGGGCACGGGCACGCGCATGGCCATGCCGTCGAGCTTGCCCTGCAGGTTGGGCAGGACCTTCCCCACCGCCCGGGCCGCGCCCGTGGTCGTGGGGATGGTGTTCTCCGCCGCCGCCCGGGACCGCCGCCAGTCCGAGTGGGGCACGTCGGCCAGGCGCTGGTCGTTGGTGTAGGCGTGGACGGTGGTCATCAGCCCGTGCTCGATGCCGAACTCCTTGTCCAGCACGTAGGCCAGCGGCGCCAGGCAGTTGGTGGTGCACGACGCGTTCGACACGATCTCGTGTTCCGGCTTGAGATCCTCGTGATTGACGCCCATGACGATGGTGGCGTCGATCTCGTCCTTGGACGGCACGGTCAACAGCACCTTCTTGCAGCCCGCGTCGATGTGCTGGTGGATCTGCTCCCGGTGGCGGAAGCGGCCGGTGGCCTCGATCACGTAGTCGACTCCCAGCTTGCCCCACTCCAGCTTCGTGGGATCGGGCTCCTCGGTCATCTTCACCTTCTGGTGACGCGTGACCATGACGTCGCCCTCCATGTTGGCGACGCCCCTGAAGGGGCCCATCACCGTGTCGTGGCGCAGCAGATAGGCGAGCGCCTCGGAGTCGGCGAGATCGTTGA
>Ga0180435_10001093_pt1 | contig 28421 bp, 23 predicted proteins | sample SS_ome_3_FD_132467 | JGI IMG/M metagenome (GOLD analysis project Ga0180435, IMG submission 132467) | Hypersaline lake sediment archaeal communities from the Salton Sea, California, USA - SS_3_S_1 metaG | ecosystem: Environmental > Aquatic > Non-marine Saline and Alkaline > Hypersaline >... | reverse complement strand
GTCTATAATGGGATTGATATTACGTCAAGGGAGAATGTACTGAGGAATCCTAATCCTAATCTGACTCTTAATCTTTTAAGATTGTTCATGAAAGATATATGTCTGATTAAGATTACGATTATGATTATGAATAGGATTGAGATTTAAACCATACAAATCCTGTCGAATGGTCTTAAGAAAAACTTTGATACTATACGTAGGAATGATTACAGATACTCGGCGAACTCGGTCTTAATGATGTCATAGAGCCTGTCACCGATGGCAAGGCCGGTGTCAATAAATGACGGCCCGTATTTTTTGCCGGTGGGTGTCCGGAAAGAGGTCTTTATTTTTTTCAAGGCTTTAATCCCTTCAGGATACAGGTGGATGAATCTGGAAAGCGGAGTTCTGGAACATTCCAGCATATCCCAAACCATATGGGAAAAGTTATCCGGCCCCCATCTGAATTTGTCTGCGTCATAAAGGCAGTCCGAAACAAGGTCGCCTTCCGGGGTTCCGGTTTTCAGGTTGGTTTTAAACGCCTCGTGGTTATATATGGCATTATAAATATCCGTGATATCTTCAGGGCTTACCTCTCTGTAATCTTTCAGTATGTCTTTTGCAAACTCCGCGCCCTTCACCGCATGATTCTTTTGCCCCCGTTTTATATCGTGCAGGAGACCGGAACACTGTGCCAGCCGCACCCGGCTGTCAATGTAGTTTTTGGGATAGTTGAGGGACTCGCCCTCGATATACATCAGCGACCCGGCGTCCAGTGTCACCTTCGTGACATGATTCATGCCGTGGCCGACATTATCCCCCATATTTTCGGATACAAATTCATGCAGCCGGTTAATAACCGGATCTGTTTCAAAGATGCGCCTGGAAAGGGTATGCTCATTCTCATGGTTTTCGTAAAACCGCTGGGCCGGAAAGCTTAAGACCACCTGCCTTGCCCGGTTTTTGATGCGCAGATAGATATTTTTCATAATTTAAAAATACCATGGAACGGCCTTGTAAACAATATCTATAATATAACGGCAATAACCTGACGTCTTTCTAATCAATTGTTATTATTAATTTTAAAAATGTAATAGAATTCTTGCTCTTGTGGCCGTATTCTGGCATAATTGGAACTTCGTGAAAACGAAGATATGATTGAAAATTATTCCAGGTGAGGTCATGGAACAAGAAAATAGAGTGGAATTCGAGAAGCCGGATTTCAAAGCTTTGACAAAGATGTACACCGTGGTGGATCTTCATTGCCACAGTCGGCATTCCGATGGCGCGTGCACGATCAAGTCCGTTGCCGCAAAAGCCCGTGAACTGGGTATCGGGGTTGCCATTACCGACCATAACGAAATCAGGGGCGCCGTTGAAATCGATGCCTATAAGGATATTTTAAGCATACCCGGAATAGAGGTGACGTCCAAGGAGGGAACGCACATTCTGGTTTATTTTTATGATATCGATGATCTGAAACGATTCTACAAAAATGATATCAAACCGTTTATGGGGCCTAATGTGATGAGCTCCATCGGTCTCCCGGTCGAGGATATAATAAAACGGGCCCGGCAATTTAAAGCCATTATTATATTCCCCCATCCATACAGCCCTGCGTATACCGGGGTGTGTAATTTCTATTTTCCCAAACAAAAGCTCAAGCGCTTGTTCTCAATGGTGGACGGGATTGAAGTCATCAACTCGGAAAACCTGAACAGGTGGAACATGAAAAGCACGGTGCTGGGGTTCAATCTGTCGAAAGCCATTACCGGCGGCAGTGACGGGCACAAAACCGAACATGTGGGCCAGGCCGTCACGTGTGCTCCATCGGCAAACACCCGAACGGCATTTCTTGATGCCCTTAAGGGAAGCAATGTGAAAGTTGTGGGAAAGGAGAGTCATATTCTTAAAAAGGTGACGTCAAACAGCTATAAACTTAAAACCAACTTAAATAACTGCCCGGATCTGGTTGAAAAAAACTTACGTTACGGATATACGGTCATTCAATCAAAATCCAAAACCGTCAAGGACAATGTAAAGCATCGAATGGGAAAACAGGGTGTCGGCAAAAAGCTTTACAATTCGTTTGTTGTCGGTTCCCTTGCAAGGTTTAACCATAACTTTATCATATTTTTTATTATGCTTCACCAGACAGGCATAGGTTCCTAACCGCCATCTCTTCCCCTCGCCTATGAAATCATACAGGCTGGTCAAACCATTCTTCAAGGAGAAACTGTTTTTAGTTGTTTTCGGAATACTGTGCCTGATTACGGTTGACATGCTTCAGCTTTTTATTCCGAGAATAATTAAAATGGCTGTTGATGACCTGGCATTGTTCCATGTCGATACGGGGAGGCTCTTTGAGTACGCGCTTTATATCGTCGGTATCGCCCTCGCCATTGCCGTATTGCGATATGCATGGCGGAGATGCCTCATCGGAACCTCGCGCCGGGTGGAGGAGGGTCTCCGAAACCAGCTGTTTACCCACATTCAAACCCTGTCGGCACCGTACTTTGATGATAAAAGCACGGGCGATCTCATGGCCCATGCAACAAACGATTTAAACCATATCCGAATGGCCACAGGAATGGGACTCGTGGCGCTCACGGATGCGGTGTTTCTCGGAACTGCCGCCATCGGCTTCATGGCCTACATCAATGTCCGGCTGACCCTTTACGCGTTAATCCCCTCACCGGTTATTATCCTGTGCGCAAGGTTTTTCAGCAAGAAAATGCACCAGAGATACCAGTCTGTGCAGGGCGCATTCTCGGACTTGACTGAGATCGTCCGGGAACGGTTCGCAGGCATCCGGATAGTGAAAGCCTATTCTATGGAGGCGCTGGCTGAAAGCGAGGTTAACGAGTCGTCCGGAAAATTCGTAAAAGAAAACCTGTCACTGGTGAGGATAACCGGATCATTTTTTCCATTGACCGTGTTCTTTACCAATTTCAGCCTGGCCATTGTTGTTTTTATCGGTGGCCGGCAGACCATTACCGCATCGATTACCCCCGGCGACTTTGTCGCGTTTATCAATTATCTCTACCTGATTACATGGCCCATGATGGCGATGGGCTGGGTGACCAACCTGATGCAGAGAGGCGCGGCGTCCCTGGATCGGATCGAAGAGATACTGAACACCAGACCGGCGATAGCGGACCCGGTGCATGCGGCCCCGGTCAAAAAAATATCGGGGGGCATCGAGTTTGAAGATGTGTCGTTTAAACGGGGCCGGGATAATCGTCCAATCCTTTCCGATATCAGCTTCAAGGTGCAACAGGGAGACGTGCTGGGCATCGCGGGTCCTCCGGGAAGCGGAAAGACAACTATACTGGACCTTATCCCGAGGGTGTTTGATGTGGAAAAAGGACGGGTATTGATTGATGGAACGGATGTAAGGAACATCCATCTCGATGTGCTGAGGGATGCGATCTCGTTCGTACCCCAGGAGCCCTATCTTTTTTCAGGCACCATACGGGAAAATATTACATTTAGAAAAAACAGCCCCGGTGATCCGGCGGATAACTCAGCGGATGAGAGGCTGAATATGGCGATAAGAATGGCCTGCCTTCATGAAACCATTGATGATTTTCCCAATGGCCTGGACACAGTTGCCGGAGAAAAAGGGGTGGTGCTTTCCGGTGGACAAAAACAGCGGATAGCTCTTGCGCGGGCCATGTATAGGGACACGCCCATTATCGTCCTCGATGATCCGGTAAGCCAGGTGGATGCTGAAACCGGTTCGGCCATTATCGACATGGTAAAACAACTTGCCGGTAAAAAGACGGTGATTCTTGTATCCCACAGGATTTCTGCAATACGCCATGCGGATCTTATCATCGTCCTTGAGGACGGCGCCGTTTCAGAATCAGGCACCCATGACCAACTCGTCTATTCCGCGGGGTATTACGCAAGAATGGCCTCCATGCAGGCAATTGAAGAGGAACTTAATGTTTGACAACACCGGTATTTTTAACGAAGTAAAGCCCGGACAACAGTTTGATGCAAAGCTGCTGTCCATGCTGATGCCCTTTGTAAGAAAATACAAGAAATTCTTATTCCTGGCTGTTGCACTCGTGGTGGTCATTACGTTCTGTGACCTGTCGTTGCCCTATGTGACAAAGGTGGCCATTGACCGGTACATTGTCCATCAATTGGATCCGGTTCTTTCCCAGAACAGGGGTGACGGCGAAAAAGAGGGCATCCGGTATTTCAGGGTGGAGACGGCCTCCCCGGAGGGTGCCGAAATCATCAAACGGCATGACGAACGCTTCAGGGAAATGGAAGGTGCCGCAGTCATCGCGTACAAAGATCTTTCGGCCTTGTCGAAGGAGGAACTGAACATACTGAGGGGGGGCGACTTAACGGGGGTTTTTTGGATGGCTCTTCTTCTTGTCGGTATTTCCCTGACCGGTTTCATATTTAATTTTATTCAGCTGCTGGTGATGGAATACACCGGGCAAATGATCATGCACGATCTCCGCCTGGAGATTTTTCGCCATATTCAACGCCTGTCGCCGGCCTTTTTTACGAGAAATCCGGTGGGCCGGCTGGTAACAAGAGCAACCAATGATGTCCAAAACATGCATGAAATGTTCACATCGGTTATCACCTTTGTCTTTAAGGATTTGTTTCTTCTCGCGGGCATTGCCATCGTTCTTCTTTCCATCAATGCGAGGCTTGCCCTGATTTGCTTTACGGCACTACCCATCGTCCTGATCACGGCCTTCCGATTTGCCCACTATGCAAGGAGCGCCTTCAGGACATTGCGCATCAAGATTGCTGAAATCAATACACGGCTGTCGGAAAGTATTGAAGGGATCAGGGTCATACAACTTTACCGCCGGGAACGGCAGAACCGGGAGTTTTTCGGAAAATTGAACCACGACCATTATCTTGCCGGCATGAAGCAGGTTCAAGTGTTTGCGGTATTCATGCCGGTTATCGAACTGTTGGGGTCCGTTGCCGTTGCCATGGTCATCTATTACGGCGGCGGAAAAGTGATATCCCAGAGCATCACACTGGGGGGCCTGGTGGCGTTTATTTCATATATGCGGATGTTTTTTCGGCCGGTGAGGGATATTGCTGAAAAGTTTAACATCATGCAAAATGCCATGTCCTCCGCCGAGAGGATCCACCTTATCCTGAACAACCGGGAAATGATTACCGCTCTGGGATCGGAAGGATCAGAAAAAGCTGACGGGGCCGAACCCGACCGGTTCAATGAAAAACTGTCGACCCTGGAGTTCAAAGATGTGTCATTCGAGTATAATTCCGGCGAAACGGTATTGAAGGCCGTCTCTTTCAAGGTGAACAAAGGGGAGACCGTTGCCATCGTCGGACCCACCGGTGCCGGAAAGACATCCATCGTAAACCTGATTACCCGTTTTTACGATACCCTGTCGGGCTCCGTTCTTCTTAACGGAAAGGATGTTAAACGGTTTCACCCGTCGTCGGTTCGATGGGACATGGCCCTTGTGACCCAGGACCCGTTTCTTTTTTCAGGGACCATTCGGGAGAATATCGCTTATGGCAACAGGGACCTTTCGGAAGGGCAGTTATACCGGGTACTCGAACTGGCAAACTGCATTCATCTGGTGAACCGTCTGAAAGACGGGGTGGATACAACCATCACCGGAAGCGGGAAAACCTTATCCAGCGGCGAACGCCAGCTGATATCCATTGCCCGGGCATTTGTCAGAAACCCGGGGCTGATTCTTCTGGACGAAGCGACATCATATATCGATTCCGATTCCGAACAGCACATTCAGGATGCGCTGGAAAAGCTTATGACGGACAGAACATCCGTTATTATCGCCCACCGCCTGTCCACTGCCCGGGGGGCGGATCGAATCATTACATTAAACAAGGGCAGGATTGTTGAATCCGGCACCCACGACGAGCTGATGAAAAAGAAAGGCTTTTATTACAAACTGAACCAAATGCAGAACATCATGTAAGTTGTTTTTTGATTTTGTTATTATATTGATATCATTAGGCGGTTAATTTTAAATATAAAATCAATGCCCGTATACTATAGAGCTTATCCAAATTATAAGACTCCGGCGTGAATGTTAATTGTATAACACTACCGGATCTCTATATCCCGATCCGGCAATCGTTGGAGCCCGCCCTAATAAAAAACTAATCTTTTGCTAACACAATCCTAACACTTTAATAACATGATCCTAGCAATTCTTTAACCCTGTTCTAATAATCGGTGCGTATAGTCAGGCCAGTTTAAACACAGACGCACTATTATTAATTCAAGGTAAGGAGATTAAAATGACGAACGCATGCAAAATTATTTCAGTCATCGCAGCACTGTTTTTCTGTTTTTCCGGAATGGCAGTTGCCGGCAACATTGTTATCAAAGGATCAACCACCGTGCTGCCCATTGCACAAAAAGCGGCCGAGAGTTTCATGAAACAGAATCCGGATGTAAAAATATCCATATCCGGCGGCGGTTCCGGTAACGGAATCAAGGCAATCATTGACGGAACAACGGATATCGCCGACAGCTCCCGCTTCATAAAGGGAAAAGAGGTAAAACTTGCGCTGGAAAAAGGACAGTACCCCGTTCCGTTCCGTGTGGCCTACGACTGCATTATACCGGTGGTTCATCCGTCAAACAGCGTAAGCAACCTGACCACGGATCAGTTGAAAGAGATTTATAAAGGCAAGATTAACAACTGGAAAGAAATCGGCGGACCGGACAAGAAAATCGTTATTATTTCACGTGACACCTCTTCCGGGACATACGAAGTATGGGAGAAGAAGGTAATGAACAAAGAACGAGTGTCACCCCGCGCACTGCTCCAGGCATCCAACGGCGCCATCGTTCAGACGGTTGCGAAAAATAAAAATGCCATCGGGTATATCGGCATCGGTTACCTGAACGACTCCGTTAAGCCTCTTAAAGTCGACGGCATCGAAGGAACGGAAGCCAACACCCTGAACGGGACATTTCCTGTCAGCCGGCCTCTTTTCATGTTCACCAATGGCTGGCCCACAGGCGACACACTGAACTTTATCAACTTTGTACTGAGCCCGGATAAAGGTCAGAAGCTGGTGCAAGACGCCGGATTTGTTTCTCTGTACGAATAAACCGAAACTGATTATTATAGACGCTATCGGCAGGATACCATGACCATAATGACACGAAAAACGGCAGACACGTGGATGCACCGCATGTTTTTTTCCATTGCCACCGTCTCCATATCCATATTGATCGGGATTTCGATTTTTCTCTTTCTCGAGGGTCTTCCGATTTTCAACAAGGTCTCTTTGTATGATTTTGTGTTTGGGGAATACTGGTACCCTACCTCTGAACCGCCGGATTTCGGCATCTTCCCGCTGATCATCGGTTCCATTTCCGTCACCCTTCTTTCCGCCGCCATTTCCATACCCATTGGCGTCATGACAGCGATTTACCTTGCGGAAATTGCGGGCGCAAAAATCAGGGAGGTTGTCAAACCGGCGGTTGAGCTTCTGGCATCCCTGCCATCGGTGGTCATCGGCTTTTTCGGCATGGTGATCGTTGCGCCGTTTCTCCAAGATACGTTTGACATTCCCACCGGCCTGAACATGTTCAACGCGGCACTGATGCTTGCCTTCATGTCGGTTCCCACCATATGCAGCCTTTCGGAGGATGCGATATACAGTGTGCCCGTCGCCCTGAAAGAAGCGTCACTGGCGGTCGGTGCCACCCATATTGAGACCATCGCATTCGTTACACTGCCGGCATCGATATCGGGTATTTGCACGGCAGTGATTTTAGGTATTTCAAGGGCGATCGGTGAAACCATGGTCGTGTTAATGGTAGCCGGGGGCGCGGCCATGATACCGGAATCCATTTTTGATCCCGTACGGCCACTCCCTGCCAGCATTGCAGCGGAGATGGCCGAGGCGCCCTTCAGGGGGGACCACTATTATGCCCTGTTTGCAACCGGCATTACATTGTTCCTTATTACATTCGCCTTTAACATTCTTGCGGATTATATTTCCCATAAATATCGAGCAACAGGAGAGGCCACCCTTTAAAACCGGTGATTGACGGATCCGGCACCGTATGGAAGGCATTATGGATAAGATGGAAAACAATAAACTGTTTCGCGTTCGTGCAAAAAAAAGGCGCGTTTTCGAAAAAATAATTTTCAACGCCCTTCGTTTTGCCGCCGCTTTAAACGGGATAGCTCTTTTCATTATGATTTTTTTCATCGTAAAAAACGGGTGGATGGCGATAAACTGGACGTTTTTAACCCAGCCGCCCATTGACTCCATGACAAAAGGGGGCATTCTGCCCTGTATCATCGGAACCCTGCTGCTGGGTCTTGGCGCCATGGCCGTTGCATTCCCCATTGGTGTGGCATCCGCGATATACTTGAATGAATATGCCAGACCCGGAAAGCTTTTAAGAATAATACGCCTGGGAGTAAATAATCTTGCAGGGGTTCCGTCCGTCGTGTTCGGGCTGTTCGGCCTTGCATTTTTTGTCATATGGCTTAATATGGGAGTCAGCATTCTCGCCGGATCTTTGACACTTGGCGTAATGACGCTTCCTGTGATTATAGGATCATCCGAAGAGGCCTTGAAAACAGTTCCCGATACCTACCGGGAGGCATCTTTAGGACTCGGGGCCACGAAACTGCAAACCGTTTTTCATGTTGTTCTTCCTGCGGCGATGCCCGGAATTTTAACCGGAGGGATTTTAGGCATCAGCAGGGCAGCCGGGGAAACAGCGCCGATCATGTTCACGGCTGCGGTGTTCTTCTCACCGGAACTTCCGTCATCCCTGTTTGATGAAGTGATGGCGCTTCCCTATCACATCTATGTTCTGGCCACCGCCGGTACGGAGATTGAAGCCACACGGCATCTGCAATACGGTACCGCCCTTGTACTGATTGCTTTGGTACTTGGGATGAATCTGGCTGCCATACTATACCGGGCAAGGCTGAGAAGAAAATAAAAAATCAATGATGTTGTCATTACATGCGGGAACAAAAAATGGAAGAAACAATTAAAATCGTCTCCGACAAACTCAATTTCAACTACGGGGACTTCCGGGCGCTTCATGACATCTCCCTTAATTTTATCGAAAAGCAGGTGGCGGCGCTTATCGGGCCTTCCGGCTGTGGAAAGAGTACGTTTCTAAGATGCCTGAATAGAATGAACGATCTGATACCAACAGCCAGGGTGGAGGGAAAGATACTGCTGGACGGAGAGAATATTTATGCGCCGGCCATTGATGTTGTGAACCTGAGAAGCCGAATCGGCATGGTGTTTCAAAAGCCGAACCCGTTTCCAAAAAGTATTTTCAACAATATCGCCTATGGCTTGAAAATAAATGGTGTTAAAGATAAATCATATATTGCCGCACAGGTTGAAAAAAGTTTGAAGCAGGCGGCGTTATGGGAGGAAGTGGAAGACCGCCTGCATGACTCTGCGCTGGGGCTTTCCGGGGGGCAGCAGCAGCGGCTTTGTATAGCCCGGGCCATTGCCGTAGAACCTGAAATTATACTGATGGATGAGCCCTGTTCCGCCCTGGATCCCATCGCCACTCAGAAAATAGAAGAGCTGATTCATGAACTGAAAAACAGCTATACCATCATTATCGTCACCCATAACATGCAGCAGGCGGCAAGGGTGTCGGATCAAACCGCTTTTTTCTACATGGGCAAGCTGGTGGAAACCGGTGAAACGGATACGGTATTTACGCGACCCAAATACAAGCAGACGGAAGACTATTTAACCGGGCGATTCGGGTAAGGAGGGTTGAAATGACGATTCGATTCCAGAGGGAACTTGATAAGATAAAGAAATCGATACTTAGCCTTGGGACCCTGGTTGAAGACAGGGTCAGGATAGCGGTGAAAGCCATTGAAGACAGGGATCTTGATACCGCAAAAAACCTGATCGCAACCGATCATGAAGTGGATGAGATGGAGGTTGAAATCGAAGAGGAATGCCTGAAGATCATGGCCCTTCATCAGCCGGTAGCCATTGACTTGAGATTTCTTGTTGCGGTCATAAAAATAAACAATGAGCTGGAAAGCATCGGGGACCAGGTTGTAAACATTGCAGAGCGAATTGAAGTTATTGCCGAGAATAAAGATTATGATATATTTTTTGATTACACCAAAATGGCGGACAAGGCTCAGGACATGCTCAAAAAAAGCCTGGATGCCCTGGTCAACATGGACGTGGACCTTGCCTTTAAGGTGATCCTGCTGGATGACGAGGTGGATGAACTGAAGAACGTCGCCTACGATAAAATAAAAAAAGCCATGTCCGAGAACCCGGACATCTCGGGGTTCCTTATCAACCTTCTGCTGATATCCAGGCACCTGGAGCGGCTGGGGGATCATACCACCAACATAGCGGAAGAGGTGATCTATATGGTGGAGGGGGAGATTGTCCGACATGGAAACTATTAACTTTTGCAGTCCCGTAAAATTCCCGATCCGTCATGCCGACTTCCGAGGTTGTGTCATAATTCGCGGAATGACAACAACTATATCTTTAACATTTTTTAGGATGCATTGATTATGGCCAAAGAAAAAATACTTGCTGTTGACGATGAAGAAGATATCCGTGAACTAATCAGCTTCAACCTGGAAAAAGACGGCTACATCGTCGAAACCGCCGAGAGCGGTGAAAAAGCCATGGAGATGGCGGTGTCTTTTTCACCTGACCTTATTGTGCTTGATCTTATGCTTCCGGGAATCGACGGGCTTGAGGTTGCAAAAAAAATAAAGGCGGACAGCGCAACCCGGACAATTCCGATTATCATGCTTACCGCTAAAGGCGAGGAAGCCGATGTGGTCATAGGCTTGGAAATGGGGGCTGACGATTATATTGTTAAACCGTTTTCACCCAGGGTGTTGACCGCGAGGATAAAAGCGGTGTTAAGGAGAAGAGCAGAATCCGGGGCCTCAACCGGCGATGCCATTCATATCCACAACCTTGGTATCGATCAGGGCCGCAGGCAGGTGACTGCCGATGGGAGATTGATTGACTTGACGTATACGGAATTTCAGGTATTGCTCCACCTGGCCAAACGCCCGGGGTGGGTATCCACCCGCTACCAGATCGTAGACGCCGTGCGGGGAGAAGGCTATGCAGTGACCGAAAGAAGTGTCGATGTCCAGATTGCCGGATTGAGGAAAAAGCTTGGCGGATACGGCAAGTACATCGAAACCGTAAGGGGCGTCGGATACAGATTCAGGGAAGCAAAATGAAGAAAAACAAGCGACTGATATGGCAGATTTACCCGTCCTTCCTGATACTTACACTCGCTTCACTGTTTCTTGCCAGCTGGTATATCTCAACTTCGGTTCGGGGCTTTTTTCTGGACCGAACGGCGTTAAACCTGGAAGCGCAGTGCCTGCTGCTGAAAAATCAGATCACATCCCATCTTGCGGCGTCCGATGCGGATGCCATTGACAGGTACTGCAAAGAGGCCGGAGGAGCGGTGGCTACGCGTATCACGGTCATACTCCCCGATGGAAAAGTGGCGGGCGACTCTGAAAAAGACCCGGCGCTGATGGACAATCACCGGGACAGATCCGAAGTTAAAAGCGCGTTCTCCGGAGAGACCGGAAACTTAGTCAGGTTCAGCAGGACACTTCAGCAGAAAATGATGTATGTTGCTCTTCCCATCTCTTTGGATAACAAACTCATCGGGGTCCTGCGGTCTTCCATTCACATTGATGAAATTGACAGTGAAATAACAAGAATTCAGGGCAAGATTGCCTGGATCGGCTTTTTTATCGCGCTGCTTGCCTCCATTGTCTGTTACTATATTTCAAAACGCATTGCCAAGCCCATCGAAGAGTTGAAGCAAGGAGCGGACCAATTTGCAGCAGGTGATCTTGCACGCAGATTTCCGATATTTCCCACATACGAACTCTCCGCCCTCGCAGATGCCATGAACAAGATGGGAGAGGAAATAGAAAGCAGAATTAAGGATATCGAAACCCAGAGAAATGAGTACGAGTCCGTTCTGTCAAGTATGACGGAAGGCGTCATTGCATTGGACAGGGAGGAGCAGATAATCAGCATTAACAAGGCCGCAGCGGGAATGCTGGGGCTCGACACCAGCGCGGTTAAAGGAATGAGTATTCAGGAGGCCGTGCGAAGCAGAGAGCTGCAGCGCTTCGTCTCCGACTTATATACGGATGAAACGTCCATTCAAAGAGACATATCAGTTCATATTGATGGGGAGCGAATCATCAGCACCGGCAGCTCACCGCTTTTTGATTCCGGTTGGAAGCGCATTGGTTTTCTATTGGTTTTCAATGACGTCACCCGGCTGAGGCAGCTGGAGAATATGCGCCGGGATTTTGCCGCGAACGTTTCCCATGAAATAAAGACTCCGCTGACTGCAATAAAAGGGTTTGTAGAAACCCTTCAGCAGGGCAGTGTGGATAATCCGGAGGATGCGCAGCGTTTTTTGGGAATCATTGAAAAGCATGTGAATCGCTTGAATTATATAATCAATGATTTGATGAGTCTTTCCAAAATTGAAAAAATGAACGAGAAGGATGAATTCTCTTTTGACGAGGTTCACATAAAAACAATTATAGAGAAAGTCATCTCCGTCTGCAGGGAAAAGGCGGAAGCCATGGATGTCCGGGTTGAGCTTGACTGCGATGAGGCCATCGCTCTGGCCGCCGATCGATTTTTTCTGGAACAGGCGTTTGTCAATCTTTTGGATAATGCAATAAAATACAGTGAACAAGGAGGCAGTGTCAGAATCCAGGCGAAACGATGGGACAACGATATCGTTGTCCGATTTAAGGACAACGGCGTTGGAATTTCAGAGGAACATCTTCCCCGCTTGTTTGAGAGGTTTTACCGGGTGGACAAAGCCAGGAGCAGAAAGATGGGGGGCACAGGGCTTGGACTGGCCATTGTAAAGCACATTGTCTTGTCCCATGGAGGACATATCACCGTCGACAGTGTCCCCGGGAAAGGCAGCACGTTTGAGGTTCGTCTGCCCGTTGCATGACCCTTTTTGCCGCGTGTTAACCTGAATTCCTTTTCTCGTATATTATCCTTGATCTATTAGATCCTACATGGTAGAGAAAAAAAATTTGCTGGCGACCCGAGATAAACTATATCGGCCTGATCATTGTGCCTATTGATTGTGCCAAGGTATATTAGGTTTATATATGATTTTGTAGGTAAATAATAAAAATCAAAGGAGGAATAGAAATGGCTTATGATGCAGTGAATATGGAGGACTGGCAGATTTCCGAAGAGGCGGAGAAAAATATGCCCATGCCCGAAGAGTGGGTGGATAAACTTGGCCTTGAAAGGGAAGAATTGCTCCCCATGGGGAGGCTGGCAAAACTTGACTTTTTGAAAATCATTAACCGTCTGCAAGACAAACCCGACGGAAAATACATTGAAGTTACCGCCATCACACCTACACCGCTTGGCGAGGGTAAAAGCACCACATCCTGCGGACTGATGGAAGGTCTCGGCAAAAGAGGTGTGAATGTAGGTGGCGCGTTGAGGCAGCCCTCCGGCGGACCGACAATGAACGTTAAAGGTACCGCAGCAGGCGGCGGAAACTCCCTCTTGATCCCCATGACCGAGTTTTCCTTGGGACTTACGGGTGATATTAATGATATCATGAATGCACACAATCTTGCCATGGTGGCCATGACCTCCCGTATGCAGCATGAAAGAAACTACAATGATGAGCAGCTTCAACGGCTCACCAACATGAGAAGACTGGACATTGATCCCACCCGCGTCGAACTTGGATGGATTATCGATTTTTGTGCCCAGGCTTTGAGAAATATTATTATCGGCATCGGCGGCCGTTTTGATGGTTTTACCATGCAGTCAAAATTCGGTATCGCCGTCGGTTCCGAATGCATGGCCATTCTATCGGTCATTAGAAATCTGGCCGATTTAAGGGAGCGCCTCGACAATATCACGGTAGCCTTTGACAAGAGCGGTAAACCGGTCACCACGGGTGATCTTGAAGTCGGCGGCGCAATGACCGCATTTATGAGAAATACAATCAATCCGACCCTTATGTGTACCGCAGAATACAACCCCTGCCTGGTGCATGCCGGACCGTTTGCCAACATCGCCGTCGGTCAGTCATCCATCATTGCCGACCGTGTCGGCCTCAAACTGTTTGACTACCATGTGACGGAATCCGGGTTTGCCGCAGACATCGGTTTTGAAAAATTCTGGAATGTGAAGTGTCGTTTCTCAGGCCTGAAACCGCACGTATCTGTTCTGACAACAACCATCCGCGCCCTGAAAATGCATGGCGGCGGACCGTCGGTTGTTCCGGGCAAAGCGCTTCCGGAAGAATACACCAAAGAAAACCTGGACCTGGTTGAAAAAGGCATTCCCAACATGGTTCACATGATCAATGTAATCCGCAAATCAGGTATCAACCCCGTTGTTTGTATCAACAGGTTCTACACGGATACGGATGAAGAATGTGCGATTGTTAGAAAAGCCGCCGAAGCAGCCGGTGCACGATGCGCGGAATCCAAGCACTGGGAAAAGGGCGGTGACGGTGCTCTGGAACTTGCTGATGCGGTTATTGATGCGTGTAATGACGAAAACGACTTCCAATTCCTCTATCCAATTGAGATGAAACTGCGCGACAGAGTGGATATCATTGCAAAAGAGGTTTACGGAGCCGATGGCGTTGACTGGTTGCCCGAAGCAGAGAACAAAGCCAAAATGCTTGAGGATGATCCCAAGTATGCCGACTTCGCAACGATGATGGTAAAGACCCACCTGAGTCTTTCCCATGATCCGACAAAAAAGGGTGTGCCCACAGGATGGCGCCTGCCCATCAGAGACGTTCTGATTTACTCCGGCGCAAAATTCCTCTGCCCCTGCGCAGGAACCATCAGCCTCATGCCTGGAACCGGATCAAACCCGGCATTCAGAAGAATTGATGTGGATACGGAGACAGGTAAAGTAAGCGGTTTGTTCTAGATCGTCCCATCAATCCGAAACACAATAAAGAGAGCCGGGTGGTTCATTCCCGGCTCTCTTTTTTTATTGAGAATGTTCCCGATTTTTTATATCATATATAGAATTAAAGCCGCAGATAAGGTCAATTTATGACCGGAAGACAATAAATAAAATGGTGCAAGGACCATTCCGAAAAATGCTGCTTACGGGAGCCGACAGCGAACTGATTTATGCCTGCAAAGTTCTTTTTACCCATAAAACCGGCGTTGATTTCGATTTTATCAACGGTCTCGACCTGTCCGGCCTGAAACTGGCTTACCGGAAAAAAGCCCTGGAAACCCACCCCGACAGGTCAAAGGCCCTTGGAAGGACGGAAGAGGAGATGAACGGCCTCTTCCAGGAAGTGTCCTCCGCTTATGAAATATTGGCCCCGGTTGTTTTAGGAAAAAGGGCATTGAAGAAGCGCCCGAAGCCGCCATATCCCGAGGCCCGGCACCATTCATTTAACGATCGATTTTACCATGGCGCAATCCCGAAGCGTGAACTGAAAATCGGTCAGTTTTTATATTATTCAGGGCGTATTTCATGGCGGACATTGATTAACGCCATTGTTTGGCAGAAGAGGCAGCGCCCCCTTTTCGGACAGATCGCCATGGAGTGGAAGATCCTGACCGCCCATGATATTAATACAATCCTCAAGAAGAAGGCATTTAATGAAAAATTCGGAGAATATGCGTTGAAGCATTCCTATTTCACCCCGTTTCAGCATTTGGCGATTATGGGCAGACAGAGAAAGTTACAGCCGCTGATATGCCGATATTTTATCGAAAAGGGTATATTGACATCCGAACAAGTCAATGCCTCGGTGATGAATGCCGACGGCCATAATCGCCATTTAAAACATAAACGACGCCTGTAGAAAAAACAAAAAGCTGCAAGAAATACCAGAACCCCGCCCCTGCCGGAGCCCGGCAGAAAAACACGATCAACACTTGAACTGTGGCCATGTTTTTTAAAAAAAAATGCTTTATTCATTCTTGACATGAACGTCTAAGTATCGTTATGTATAACTTGTTGTTCTAAATATGTTTTAACATGTGGTAAACGAGAAGGAAAATATGGAGAACGTTAATAACGAAAACAGGAGGAAGCAGAATGGCGACACTCATTGAAAAACAACTGCAGGCGATGAAAAAAGAAATCACAGCTATGGAAAAGAAACTTAAAAAAATAGTAGCTGCGGTAGCAAAAGAAGAAAAGAAAGTGAAAAAAGTTGCCGCCAAAAAGACGACTGCTAAGAAACCTGCCGCTAAAAAAACCACCGCTAAAAAGACAACTGCCAAGAAAGCACCGGCAAAAAAGGCACCGGCAAAAAAGAAAGCTGCGGTAAAGAAGAAAACAACAACCAAAAAACCGGCAGCAAAAAAAGCCAAAAAGAAATAGCGGCCCGACAACACTGACAAATTGAAACCCCGTTCCGGAGAGAAGAATGGCAAACCATGACCACATTGAAATTCTTATGCAGGGTGTGGATACCTGGAATGCGTGGCGAGAGGACAATCATATCCGGGAAGTGGATCTCTACGGGGCAGATCTCAAGGGGATGAACCTGGTCAATATAAACCTTAGAGGCGCCGACTTAAGGTGGGCCGATCTTTTGGGAGCCGACCTCGTGAGGGCGGATATCGCAGGGGCCGATTTGCAGGATGCCAAGCTGACCGAAGCCAACCTCCTCGGGGTGGACCTCAAGTATGCCAGATTGCTGGATGCCGATATGACACGGGTGGATTTAAGGTGGACGGACCTCAGGTGGGCGAATCTCAAAAGGGCGAATCTGGTGAACGCAAATCTCATCTGGGCGGATCTTTTGGGCGCAAATCTTCTGCACGCAGATCTTCGAAGCGCTAATTTGAAGGGAGCAAACATTAAGACGGCGTCATTAATCAGAGCCAATCTGTCGGAAGCCGATATATCCGGTGCATGCCTTGACAAGGCCAAGGTGACCGGGTGGATAATAAAAGGAATAAAATGCTCTCACCTTATCCGGAACAAAAAAAAGACCTCCCCGTATCATGACGGCGAATTTGAAAAAAGATACAATAAGACGGCAGGTTCAAAGAGATTAGAGATGTAACGGGGCTAAGGGTTTTGTAGGTTTCGGGTTTCAATTTGAGGTGTTGGTCGACAAAGGGTTTTACTGTATCCTCGTATCCGGGTGTCAAGCTCGAATCACCATGGCCTGCGCCTTTTGCAAAATAAAGCGACACCCTGTCATGGGCAAAACTTTCCCTTGTCTCATTTTGACATTTCTAATATTTATGAATATGATACATCCATTGAAACCAAAGTGATCTCCGGCAGGCAGTTCAATGGAAAAGCATATATTACTCATCAACTATATAAAGGACAGTATTCCCGACCTTGAAAAATCAAGATACTTCGGGAATATGGAATTTGATACCATCGGGTCTGCGCGGCAGTTTGATTTCCCGCCCAACAGGAAGTCTCCGGATGTGGTGGTGCTTTTTCTGCAAATCGAAAAAGAGGACTGCCTGGACAAAATTGCCAATATCACAAAAGAGAACCTGGATAAGGAGATCATTGTTGCATTGCCTCTGGATATGCTGGATACAGGTGTAAAAACTCTTCAGAACGGTGCCGCTGATTTTTTTGTTTTACCGTCAAGCGCCAAGATCCTTGATTTTTATATCAACCGTTCCCTCGAGCAAAACTATCTTCACCAGCATGTCTGCTTCAACGACAGCTGCTACATGAGCCGGTATGCCGCTTCCGAGAAAAACTACAAGCAATTATTCGATGAAGTGCCGTGCTTTATCTATGTGGTGAACAGGGATTTTTTGATCACTGACAGCAATCGAAAATTTGTGGAGTATTTTGGGAGCCATATCGGAGAGTATTGTTTTGGCATACTGAAAAACAGGGATGACCCCTGTTCAAAATGCACGGTCGCCAAAACATTTAAAAACGGCAAAAGCCATGCATCGGAAATGCAAATCATATCTTCAGACGGTGTAAAGCATATTGTTTTGTCATGGGTGGCGCCGATCCGGGATAGCCAGGGGGAAATAACCCATGGCCTGGTTATGCTTACCGACATTACGGAAGCCCGTCGCCTTGAAGATCACTTGACTTCCCTTGGTTACATGATCGGGTCGATTTCCCATGGTATAAAAGGCCTCTTAACCAGCATGGATTCCGGTATCTACCAGATGGGAAAGGGATTTGAAACAAATGATGCCGGTCGCATCAGAGAGGGGTTTGAAATAACCCGGGACATGACGGATCGCATTAAAAAGCTGGTCATGGATATCCTCTACTACACAAAAATCAGAAAAATGGAGTGGGGGCGGCACTCCGTTCATCAATTCGTCAGGGATACCCTTGATATTGTCTCCCCAAGGGCGGCTAAACATGGAATTAAAATCGATACCGAACTTGATGCGGACCCGGCCGACGATTTCTTTGAAGCGGACGAGAGCAGTCTCCAGCAGGCCATGGTCAATATTTTAGAAAATGCCATAGAGGCCTGCATCGACAGCCCCAAAGACAACAGCTCGTCAATTTCCTTCCATACCAAGGTTGCGCCTGACAACATTTTGTTCACTATCCAGGATAATGGTTCGGGTATGGACGGTGACGCATTGAAAAGTATTTTCAAGATATTTTTTTCATCCAAGGGAAACCAGGGAACCGGCCTGGGGCTCTATATCGCCAACAAGGTGGTGGGCCGGCACCGGGGAGAGATCAAGGTGAACTCCACGGTCAACCAGGGGACCAGGTTCCTGATCAACATTCCCAGAACGGTACCCGACACCGCAAGAAACCCCCGAGGGGTTAGCTATCCTGAATAATCTTTCATTGCCGGCCGGACGAACCGGGAGAACTCCCGGAAGATCACCGGTCATATCGAATATCATTAACGAAAAGAGGGAGAGGCGGCAGCTGGTGAAAAGCTTGAGAGCCATCAGTGACAACTGGTAAAAAAAATTGGCTAACTAATTCGATGTCGAACTAATATGGATTAGTTTAATGGAGGCAGGTCAGTCGACGAATACGAGTGCGGGCCGCTTCACCGGATTCAATGCTGGCTGCGTTTGCTCGGCATATCTTACAAAATGGAGCCGGAAGTGGCGCGCCCGGCAGGATTCGAACCTGCGGCCTACGGATTCGTAGTCCGGCACTCTATCCAGCTGAGCTACGGGCGCGCAAAAAGTAATCCTGATTTATATGGTATTCCATTATTTGTGTCAACGGGAAGTTATAAAAATTATCCTTTTGACCGGACAACCGCCGTAACATGACCGGAGCATGTTTATGTTGAAAACGAAAAATTGAGTGATACAATGCCGTCCATTATGGACCATGAAGACTATATGATAATGGCGCTTGAGGAAGCCCATAAAGCCAGGAAAAAGGATGAAGTGCCCATAGGTGCCGTAATCATAGATAAAAACGGCAATGTGGTGTCAAAGGCCCATAACCAGGTGATTCATCTGGGAGACCCCACCGCCCATGCGGAAATGCTTTGCATACGGGATGCATCGCTGAAAATTTCCAATTACCGGTTGTTAAACATGTCTCTCTATGTTACCGTCGAACCTTGTGTCATGTGCATGGGAGCATTGGTTCACTCCCGCATTGAAAAGATAGTTTTCGGCACCCATGACCCGAAATGGGGCGCTGCCGGATCAATTTATAATTTTTCAAACGACGGGTTGCTGAACCATAAGCCTGAAGTGACGGGCGGAGTGTTAGAGGAAGCCTGCAGCCAGATCATTCAGGACTTTTTCAGATCAAAACGTTAAAGGAGCAAGGTGTGGCCAATATAGCGATTGTAGGAACCCAGTGGGGAGACGAAGGAAAAGGAAAGATTGTCGATTTTTTGGCGGAGTACGCAGACTGCGTGGTCAGGTTTCAGGGTGGCAATAATGCCGGTCATACCATGGTGATCGACGGAGAGCAGTTTATCAGCCATCTTGTGCCGTCGGGAATTCTCCAGGGCAAAACATGCTATATCGGCAACGGTATGGTGGTGGACCCGGAAGTATTGGTGGACGAGATCGAATACCTTGAGAAGAAGGGCATCGACTGCGGACCGGAAAAACTTAGAATAAGCGAGAAAGCCCATATCATCATGCCCTATCACCGAGCGACTGATATCGCCAGGGAACAAATGAAAGGCGGTATAAAGATTGGAACCACCGGCCGGGGAATCGGCCCCTGCTATGAAGATAAGGTCTCCAGAAGAGGCATCCGCTTTGTCGATCTTATCGACTCCTTAGAGTTCAGGGAAAAAGTCACAACGGCTATCGAAGAAAAGAATTTTTACCTCAAGGAATTTTTGAAGGCGGATCCGCTGAACCCGGAGGAGATCATCGGGGTGTACAGCGAAAAAGCACAGAGGCTTGCCCCCCATGTTGAAAATATTTCCGTGTCCCTCGATAAGAGCATCCGGGCAGGCCATCAAATCCTATTTGAAGGCGCCCAGGGCACTCACCTTGACATAGACCACGGAACCTACCCGTTTGTGACATCATCGAACACGGTGTCGGGAAACACCACCTGTGGATCGGGTGTGGGGCCAAAGGACATAAGCGGTGTCCTGGGGATAGTAAAAGCTTACACCACACGGGTGGGGGAGGGGCCCTTTCCTTCCGAGCTTTTTGATGACACAGGGGATTTTATTCAGAAAAAGGGGGTTGAGTTCGGTGCAACAACGGGGCGGAAGCGACGTTGCGGATGGCTGGATATGGTCATGTTGAAAAACTCCGTGCGCCTGAATGGGTTGACCGGCCTTGTGATTACCAAGCTGGATGTGTTAGGGGAACTGGACACTCTCGATATTTGCACGGGTTATGAATTCGAGGACAAAATAACGGAGTTTTTTCCCGCAAGCCTGAAAGTGTTGGCGGAATGTAAACCCGTGTATGAAACCCTTAAGGGGTGGTCGGAAGATATCTCGGGCATCCGCTCATTTGATGAACTCCCTGAAAGCACTAAACAATATTTGAAAAGAATCGAAGAGCTGGCTGAGGTGCCCATTGATATTATTTCCGTGGGGCCCGGAAGGGATGAAACCATCATCCTGAACAATCAGCTGGATGGGAGCTGATCCGCCATATTTTAATTGACTTTTACAGGCGTGTAACATACAAGGCAACCGAAGTCGGGACGTGGCTCAGTCTGGTAGAGCACAGCGTTCGGGACGCTGGGGTCGCGCGTTCAAATCGCGCCGTCCCGACCAAAATAAAAAACAAGGGGTTAAGAGACTATTCTTAACCCCTTTTTTTGATGGCTGAAGGGCTATTCTTTTTTTGCCCGGTCGTCTTTATTTTTTTCTATATTAATGGCGGTAATGGTCAGATCCAGATCTTTTAATATGTCTTTTGCTGTTTCCACATCGTTTTTTGCCACCATTAATCTTGCGGGCTCCGCCATGGGTCTGACGTACATGAAATGTTCGGCATTAAAATAATAGGTTATATTTTCAGCATCCAACATACTTTTAATAAACATGATATCGGCAGGATTATACGTACCCAACACCTCTTCATATTCGATAAACTCGGGTTCCTCTTCAGGCGGCAGCTCTTCAATCAACGGGATGTCGCAGTCTGCGCAGATGGTAAACCCTTCACGGTATTCGCTTTTGCATTTCGGGCAAAACATATAACCTCCCAATTTAATTAAATTGTATTTTTATAGAAGCATACCAAATGCGGGGAATAATTCAATATAAGTATTTCACAGGGGGCATTGGCGGACAAAATGTCGGTTAGAGCGGGCGGTCATGGTTATATCCGATGAACATCATTGACAAATATGGAAAAGTTTGAAAAAAGAAATAGTAAAAGTGCCACGAAGGGAGTAAAAAACGGTGGACGTCGTGGAGGGTTTATGAAGCGAGTAACATGTGTAATATATTTAGTCCTGGTCACCTTGTTCTTTATGGGCGCCCTTTCTTCCGTTTGGGCGAAAGACTATCTTGATGATTATAAAAAGGTAAAGCGGCAGGTGCCGCGACACATACTGGATAAAATTTCAGCGAATGCCGCGAAAAAATACCCGGACAATGACAGATTGAAACAATATACTGTGGAAATTCAAAAAAAGGCGTATTTCAAGGTTAAAGATTACGAGAATGACCAACTCCCTTCCCAGGAACTAAACTTGATCTTGCGCAACGCGGAGCGACAACATCCGCATGATTATGGCAGTCAGTTGCTCATGATAACAAAAGAAGTGAAAGCGTATTTAGATGCCCGGCGCGTGCAAGTGACGTCCGACTGATCGTCCCATTTTCATTCATAATAATTGTTGGGAGCAATCATGAGTTGTTCCCGGGTGAGGCTCACCATCCCGGAAGAGCGACATACCCAAGACTGAGAAGTTATTGGCTGTGCCGTCATTCAAGTAGCCAGGGGAAGGCATAAGACGGCAGACAGGGAGAAAAATAAATGACTATCGATGCGCCATGGCTTAAATACTGCGAGGAAAGAAAAGTTGTAAGTGCAAACAGGGCGATTTCAAAAATTAACGGCGGAGACAGGGTCTTTATCGGTACCGGCTGCGGAGAACCCCAGCATCTCATCCGGGCAATGGTAAAAGATGAACATATTCAAGATATTACAGTATATCAAATGCTGTCCTCCACCCTTGCACAGTTTATGGACGACACATCCTTCCTCAGACGATTTTCCGTAAAACTGTTTTTCATCAGCAGAGATTTGAGGCAGGCGGCGTTTGACGGAAAAATCGACTACATTCCCGCGTATCTTTCACAGATTCCGGATCTGTTTAAAAGCCGGCGGATCGGGCTTGATGTGGCGCTCATCCAGGTGAGTCCGCCGGATGAATTCGGGTACTGCAGCTTAGGCGTGTCCGTTGACATCACCCGTGCCGGAATGGAAAGCGCCAAGCTTGTAATTGCACAGGTGAATCCGAAGATGCCAAAAACTTGGGGCGACAGCTTCGTTCACATGGATGACGTGGACTACCTGGTCCCCCATGACGAGCCTCTTGTGGAGGGGCTTCGCGGCATGAAGGACAATGAGGTGTCCAGTCGGATCGGGCACTTTATTTCCCAGCTTGTTTCAGACGGTGCAACATTGCAGATCGGGTTCGGGCAGTTGCCTTACGTGATTTTAAAACACCTTAGTGAAAAAAAAGATCTTGGGATCCATACCCAGCTGATTACGGACGGATTTCTGCCGCTGTTTGAGAAAAATGTGATTACCAATAAAAAGAAATCATTCCTTCCCGGCCGCGTCGTCGCATCTCTTTGCATGGGCACTGAAAAAATTTATGACTATGTTAATAACAATCCAAAATTTTACTTCCGTTCTTCCGATTTTGTGAATGATCCCACTGAAATTGCGAGAAACGACAACCTGATTTCCATCAGTTCAGCCCTGGAGGTGGATTTGACCGGACAGGTGTGCACGGACTCGGTGGGGTATTTATTTTACAGCGGCATAGGGGACCAGGTGGACTTTCTAAGGGGCAGCTCAATGTCAAAGGGCGGGTTTTCGATTATTGCGCTTCCATCCACCGCGCAGAACGGCAACGTGTCACGCATCGTTTCACACTTGAGCGAGGGTGCCGGGGTTGCGACGACAAGGGGCGATGTTAATTTTGTTGTCACGGAATACGGTATTGCCGAGTTGCAGGGAAAAGGAATCTATCAGAGGGTCATAGAACTTGCACAGATTGCCCATCCTAAATTCCGGGACGACCTGATTAATGAAGCCAAAAAACATCACTACATCTTTCAGGACCAGCTTCCCCCGTCCAGTGATGATTTGATTTTCCTGGAAAACTATAAAAGTGTTCTTGAGTTGAAGAACAGAAGAATAGTAGAATTTCGTCCCATGCTGCCGTCCGATGAATTTTCATCCAGAAATTTTTATTATTCCCTTCAGGAGAAGACCATCTTCTACCGTTATTTTTATAAGAAAAAGATCTTCTCCCATGAAATGATGCAGAAGCAGTGGGCAACTGTTGATTACCGGCGAAACATGTCCATCATCGGCCTTGTTCAGGAGGGCGGGCATAAAGAGATCATGGCCATCGGTACCTATGCTGAAGTGGAGGAGCATACTGCCGAAGTGGCCTTTGTCGTCCGAGAGGATTTTCAGGGCTTTGGTATTGCATCCTATTTGCTCGATGTTTTGGAGAAGATCGCCAGAGAGAATAACTATAAACGATTCACGGCCAATGTTCTCAGGGGAAACGCCTCCATGATTCACGTGTTCAAAAAACATTATCCCGATCTCAAGTCAACGTTTATAGGGGGCAGCGAAATGGAAATGATTATGGATTTCAGTCAAAACACCTCCGAGAACCACTAGGCCCCTTTTTTATATGGAAATCGGAAGCAGAGAATGGAGAACACTATTAGAGCAGGGTTCTGAAGAACTTGGCATTCCCATCAATAACGAACATGTCAAACGATTTGCACTGCATGCCCTTGAACTCATTAAGTGGAACCGCAAAGTCAACCTGACAGCCATAACCGATGCCTATGACGTTGCGGTCAAGCATATTTTAGACTCCCTGGTGCCGTCTAAAGAAATGGAAACGGGAGCACAGCTTGTTGATATCGGTTCCGGGGGCGGTTTTCCTGGCATTCCCATGAAAATATTGGATCCGTCTTTAACTATTCTTCTGGTGGATTCAAGTCGCAAAAAGGTTAATTTTTTAAAACATGTCATACGGATTACGGAACTTGAAGGTATCGATGCGATACATGCAAGAGCCGAAGACTTAGGCCTTAACCGTGCCTATTCAGGATATTTCGATGCAGCCGTCTGTCGTGCGTTTTCCAGTATCGATCACTTTGCGGATCTTGCGAGACCCCTTTTGAAAAAGAAAACAGGGTTCATGATTGCAATGAAAGGAAATGAAAAGGAAACGTCCAGGTTTACTGACACCATGGAAGACAAGAGCGCTGCCGATATTCAAACGAAAAATTACTCCCTGCCGTTTATCCATGCCCAGCGAACGATTGTTAAAATTACATTTCGTTCATAATCTTTCCGACATCATTTTTTTCCTTGTCATGCCGCCCTGAATCACCCGGGGAAATTTGGCTGAACTCTTATGGCGACTTGACAGATTAAAACGCTTCAATATACGATGAAGTAGAAGCCGGTTGACATAACAAGCAATGTCTTTTCACTGGGTCCGTAATGAGAAAAAAATATTCGGAAATTGATTCGATAAAGAAATTCATTCCAACACAGCGCCTTGTTGCCGACAGGTATCTGGTTAAAATGCCGCTGCGGGAGGACCTCATTTCCCTGGAGTATGCGGCATTTGACAGACACAATGAGCGGAACGTTGCCCTGAAGATCCTCCCGGACAAGTACTTTAAAAAACGGTTTGCCGTCAGGGCAATCAAAAATGAACTGGAATCGACCCTGCTGTTGGAGCATGATCATATCGTCCGGTTTCACGGTCTGGAAAGGTGGAAATATTTTTGGTTCACGACATCGGAATATGTTGCAGGCGTCACCCTGTCCCAGTACCTTGTCGACAAGGGTGGGCGACTGCCCCTGGAAGACGTTGTCAAACTGCTGCGGCCCGCTGCAACGGCCATTGATTTTGCCCACGAAAAAACCCCCCCGGTCATCCATGGTGACATACGCCCCCCGACAATTCTCGTTCGGGATGACGGGCATGTCAAGGTAGCTGATTTCGGAGTGTCCCACATTGTCAGCCGGATTGCCATTCACCATGCGTCGGGGAAGATCAAACACTCCGTGCTGCCCTACAAAGCCCCGGAACAGGTCGAAGAAGATGCCGTAATTTCAAATAAAGCGGATATCTATTCACTGGCGGCGGTGGCCTATGAACTTATTTCCGGGAAACCGGTTCCGGGGGGGGAACATATTCCGAAAATTGTCGGTATTCCGGATTCGACCAATAATGCGCTTTCCCGTGCTTTGGCAAAAAACAGCGATGACCGACCGGATAAAGCGACTGAATTTATTTCTATCCTTGCTGACGAACCACAGGTGTATTCCATGAACGAGACGATAAATGAGGGTACGGGGCAGGAAGTAGAACTGGTTGAGCCGGGGGAAGACAAAATAAAAGACAGGCCGGATGACACAGAAAAAGCTGCAAGCAAAACACCCTTATATCTTTTTCTTTGCGGGCTGATCCTGCTGTTGGTCGCTTTTGGGTGGTATTTTACAACTCCAAAGAAAACGAAGGAGGCTAAACCGGTAAGACAACCGGTAAGGACCCGGGTGAAAGCCGTCCCCCATAAAATACCTGACGACAAAAAGGTGAAAGACGAGTCCTCGGCAGACACAGCTGAAGTTAAGAAAAGAGAAGCGGTCAAACCGCCCCTTGGAGACGTGACCATTGAAAGCCGGCCTTCCGGGGCGGAAGTTTATCTTGATGGCAAAAAACAGGGGAGTACGCCCCTTACGCTCTTTAGTCTGAGGGAGGGGGTAAAGAAGCTGATGTTGGCGAAAGAGGGGTACCAAAGTGCAGAAAAGGATGTGGTGGTCAAAGCTGAACAGATGACCACCGTCTCCACCGCGTTAACAGAAGACTTCGGAAGTCTCCATATCGTCAGCAAGCCGGAGGGGGCCGTCGTCCTTATCAACGGGAAGCAGTCGGGGGTCACTCCCCTTGATGTGGAACAAGTGAAAAAGGGGCGGTATCGTGTTCGCATTAAGAAAACCGACTATGTGGAATGGAAAACCGAGGTAAGTGTCAACCCCGGAGAGCACCTGACAGTGTCCGCTGAAATGGATCCTGAATACGGGGGCATTTTCATTGCCAGCAGGCCCGATGGTGCCCTGGTGTACATCGATGGGGAGGAAAGAGGAATCACACCGTTAACGCTTGAACATGTGAGGACCGGAGACATCACCGTCCAGCTGGAAAAAACGTGCTACGAATCAGTGACGGCCACCATAGGTATTCAGGGTGAAACGATATCTGAAAAGGAGTTCACCCTCACTCCCGTTTGCGGCGGCCTGGATGTAAAGAGCCGCCCCTCCGCAGCGCAGTGGTATCTCGATGGCGACTATATAGGACTGACACCGGGCAAGGTTGACCGTGTTGAAACAGGGCGCCATCAAATTAAGATACTGCATCCTGATTATGTGGAATGGGAGAAAACAATTGATGTCCGAAGCGGTGAGATCGAGATCATTGAAACCGAGCTCGAACCGGTTCCGCCGCAACCCGGTGAGGAGATGGTCGACCCTGTCACCCGGATGGAATTTGTCTGGATCAAAGAGGGATGTTTTATGATGGGAGCCGAAGAAGATGAACTTGGGAGAAGTGCCGATGAAGGGCCTCTCCACGACGTTTGCCTGGAAGAGGGGTTCTGGATCGGGAAGTATGAAGTCATGCAGGGTGAGTGGAAGCGGGTAATGGAGGGCAACCCGTCTTTTTTCAGCAAGGGCGACGACTATCCCGTGGAGAGGGTGTCCTGGAACGACGTCCGTCTTTTCATGGAAAAGGTCAACCTGATGAACGATGATAAAGAATATGTCTATCGCCTCCCGACGGAGGCGGAGTGGGAATATGCATGCAAAGGCATAAAACGACAAACGGTTATGTCAGAGAGCGTCATCGGGACGGCAAGTGTTGCGTGGTTTGATCGAAACAGCAAAAGAACACCATATCCAACGGGATGGAAAATGCCGAACAGCTACAAGCTTTACGATATGTTGGGAAATGTGTATGAATGGGTCATGGATGCCTATGATGAGAACGCCTATCAGACCCACGCGAAAACCGATCCGGTGGTCAGGGAGGGCGGCGGGCTAAGGGTAATCAGGGGGGGAAGCTGGTATCATTCGGAAACTAGTTGCCGATGCGCCCATCGCCACTACTACAAATCGGACAGCGGAAATTACTATACCGGATTTCGGCTCGTGAAAGCGAGGTCCGGGTCGTAAGAGGAAGCGCCGGCTTCTCGTCGGTTTCATCATGATGAATCCCATGGGAAACCCGAGAAAGACCGGCGCTTTGGTGGACCGACCCGGGGAGGTGGGCCGGTTATTGCTTTAACAGGTAGGACGGGTCATTCAATATCGGATAAAAACCGTCCACAGACCCGTTCCCATTTTCCATAGTTTCATACTGGGCCATTAAATCCTCAATAAGTCTTTCGGCATCAATGATGACAGGGGCTTCCGCCCTGGTAACGGTCAGCGCACGAGGCGGCTCTCTTCTGCAGGAGTTCACGTCTTCTGTCTTCAGAACCAAGATGTTCACCGGACCTGCAGCGTCGTTGAGCACGATGGATTTGAGCTCCGTTTCCGACATGGGTTGTAATTCCGCAGCTGAAAGACAGGGGAACATCAGGCATAAAAGTGTGCATAGTGCGGTGATGCTTATTATTGTGTGTCTTTGTTCCAGGGTTGCGGTTCTCATTTCGGTATCTCCTTTTATTTGTATTCCGACAACTGTTTCGTTCGTGATGTTAG
>Ga0180435_10001091_pt1 | contig 28432 bp, 8 predicted proteins | sample SS_ome_3_FD_132467 | JGI IMG/M metagenome (GOLD analysis project Ga0180435, IMG submission 132467) | Hypersaline lake sediment archaeal communities from the Salton Sea, California, USA - SS_3_S_1 metaG | ecosystem: Environmental > Aquatic > Non-marine Saline and Alkaline > Hypersaline > Sediment... | reverse complement strand
TATGCTTACCTGCCGGTATTTGCAGACGATTTTGAAGGATATGAAAATGCCTTCAACCTGGCGGATACCGGGTACATCCTTTGGGAAGGCGGTGCAACTGTTGTAGATGTTGCAGTTGAAGGCGGTGATGCTGCATACAGCGGAACAAAATATGCGCACCTATCACCTTCAGCAGGAAATTATTACTTCAGGCGACCCCTGGATCTGGAGGAAGGCGCGGATTATATGTACCAGGTGATCACAAGGAGTCCAGATGCCAAGAACCACCGTGCAGTGGCCAAGATCGGGGACCGAACCATCCAGGGTCCGCTGGTGAGTGCAACAGACTGGACGAATACCACTGTTGAATTTACCGTTGGTGCCGGTGAGACAAGTGCCATCTTCTGGGTCTACAGTTTCCCGGTAAGCAGGGTGGACCTGGATGACTTCGGGATCTATAAGAAAGTCGATGGAAGCGGAACACTTTCAGCACTCAGTGTTGACGGCGTTGCACTTGATCCGGTATTTGGGCAGTTTACCTACAATTATACCGCGGAATTGCCGGCCGGAACGGCTACGGCACCGACGGTCACAGCCACTGCCTTCGAGGATGATGCAACGGTGAATATTACCGATGCGGCCGATGTGACTTCCGCTACTGAAGCGGACCGCACCACCACCGTCGAAGTGGTTTCGGGTGACGGTGGGACAACCCATACTTATTCGATCCTGTTTGATGTGGCTGTTTCTGTCCAGGAAACTGTGGCCAGCAGGTTCGGTATGTACCCGAATCCTGCAGCAGACCACCTGTTCATCGGTAACGCCGAAACGATCCGGTCGGTCAGCATTGTGACCATGTCCGGACAACTGGTCAGCAACCAGCCGGCAGATGGTCATGGTACCCTTCAGCTCGATGTTTCCGGACTTGAACCGGGTGTGTACGTGATCCGTATCATGGACACCGACCAGAACAGGTATTCCGGAAGGTTCATCAGGAGGTAACCGGCCTGCCGGGGTATTAACCGGTATGTAAAAGGCTTGACACCCGGCCGGGAATGGCATATATGCTGCCTGGCCGGGTGTATTTTTTTCAGATGCAGCAGGGGGTGCAATGTTGGCTGAGTAATAGATTGATAATGAATAACAAACAATAGTAATGACTGCAGGTGCGAGAAGATATTTCGTTTTAATGGTGGTGATCTGTTTGGTGCTGGTTCTGCCGGCAAAAGGAGTCACTTACTATGTTGACGCCGCGACGGGCGATGATGCAAATCCCGGAACATCTGTACAGCAACCATTCCGGACACTTGAGAAAATCCGCGAACTCAGGCTGCTGCCGGGAGACAGCATCTGCCTTGCTGCGGGCCAGGTGTTCCGGGGATCTCTGGTCCTGAGTGATGTGCGCGGTACGATCGGAAATCCGGTTGTTGTCACGTCGTATACTGCAGGTACCGATACTGATGCGTCAGGACATGGTGAATATCTCACTGGCCATGACTCCGCTCAGACAGGTCATATTGCCAGTCATCCTGTTCATGGCTCCGTCCAGTATGGTCATGACTCCGCTCATCATGCTAATACTTCCGGTCATCCTGCACATAACGGGTTCAGTCCCGGCAGTGAACGGGCATACATCGATGCTGCAGGGTATCCCGACGGTATCCTGGTTGTGAACGGCGCGCATATCCGGATCGAAGGGATCGGGATCACTGCAGATGGAACGGACGGAATTGGCGGTTCGGATAATGCAGACATGCGGTGCGGAATAAGGATCACAGCTGACAAAACAGGGGTTTATGAGAATATCCAGGTTCGCGATGTGCACATCAGTGATATTTTTTACCATGATCCCGGGCATACCCGGAGCAAGGGTGAAGTGAAAACAGCCAATGGTGCCGGTCGCTATGGCTGGGGTATCCGGCTGATCAACCAGGTACCCGGGGCCGTGATCCGGGATGTGCAGATCAGCGATTCCCGCGTAACCAATGTTTCCCATACAGGGATCAAACTTACTTCCCGTGTTGACGGGATCCGGGATGAAGGCACCCGGGATGAAGGCACCTGGGATGAAGGCACCAGGAATGAAGGCATCCGGGATGTGGTCATCTCCGGTTGCGAGGTCCTCCTGACCGGCGGACCGGGGATACAGATGTCTGGTGTCAGGCAGGTCATTGCAACAAACAACCTCGTGGATCGCTCCGGGAGCAATGATGATTCGCGCAAATGGGGACGGGGAAGTGGATTGTGGACCTGGAGTGCAACGGATGTCATCATCGAGCACAACCAGTTCAGGAATGCAAACGGACCTGGCGATTCTGCCGGGTGCCATATCGATTACAACTGCAGGAATGTGATCGTTCAGTACAATCTGAGCTACCATAACGCCGGAGGGTTCGTCGAAATACTCGGCAATAATTACAATTGTGCCTACCGCTATAATGTAAGCGTGAACGACGGGTACCGGATCAAGGGCCAGGACGGGGCCTTCCAGGAAGGAAAGGTCTTCTGGCTGAGCGGTTACCGGGGCAACCGGGAAAGAACGGGTCCGTTTAATTCCTATGTCTACAACAATACGGTATATACCGACCAGGAGTATGTGGCAAAGATTGCCGTAACCAAAACCGCAGCAGGGGTGCTGGTGGCAAACAATATTTTTTGTTTCAGGGGCGGCAGCCAGGCAGTGCTGGGCGACCAGTACAATCCTGAGAAGGATGGGGCAGGAGAGGTGTCCGGCGTGGTATTCATGAACAACCTGTATTTGAATGCTTCTGACTGGCCGGAGGATGTGCTGATCCGGGATACGGCCCCGGTGATTGGCGATCCCGTTTTCAGGGTTCCGGGAGGTGACCAGGTCAGTGATTATCTGCCGCGCAATGCACTGCTGGTCAAAGACAGGGGAATAGAAATACCATTGCTTCCGGGGGATCTGCAAGGATTGAAAACGGGTCTTGGTGTACAGCTTGATATTATCGGAAACCCGGTAGACGGAACACCCGATATCGGTGCCATTGAGATGAACTGACCGGAACTTGCCGCATAAAGGATGAACTGGCAGAGGTGCATCTATGCTGAAGTAAGCACGGATACCTTAATTCCTGGATATTGATGTCTTTGTGCTATATTTAGTAGGGATTTTTCCCTTGCATTTCTTTTCGGAGAGAAAAACTGAAGCAGCATTTGTCAGCAAAATACAACGGACAGAGAGTAAATATGAGGATACAAGACAAAAGAGAGATGCACCTTAACCGGAGAGCAAATAATAGTGTGGGAAATACTATTGGAAAGGCAAAGCCTTTTAGTGTAATACGTTTCATGCTGGTAGTGGTTTTCATGCTGATGGCTGCGCATGGGGCGGGCCAGGTAACAGTGTGGCAATCAGAGGCGGAAGCTGGAACCCTCAGCGGTACCGCCGATATCCATTCGGGTTGTACCTATGCCTCTGGAGGATTGTTTGTGCGGATGTATGCCGATGCAGGCAACAGCTTGTCGTTTCAGAATGTGGAAACGCTGAGAACAGGTGAACATCTTTTGATGATCCGTTATTTCTACGTGGGCACAAGTGCGCTGGAGCTTTTTGTGAACGGTGTTTCGGCAAAAATCATGGAGTTTCCTTCTGCCTCATGGTGTTACCAGGGACCCCCGGCGTTTCATTCAGTATACATTACATTGCAGGAGGGGACGAATGAAATTGAGTTGAGGACCAGTGGTGGACAGACCGGTCCTTTTATTGACCAGTTAGCGGTTATGGACGAAGAGATGATCCGCGAGGCGTGCGCCTACTTTGTGAGTTCAGCTGAAGGAAACGACAGCAACAGCGGAACGGAGCAGGGAAAACCCTGGAAGACCCTTGAAAAGGTTAATAGTACTGTTTTTGTCCCGGGCGATACCATCCTTTTCCAGTCAGGGAGTGCCTTTTCAGGCCAGCTGCGGGTGAGCAGCTCGGGAACCGCTGAGGCGCCAATACGGTTCAGCAGATACGGACAGGGCGACCGGCCTGTGATCAATGGTGCAGATGCGCCGGGCGGCGCCTGGGAGAGTGCGGTGCTGATCAGCAACCAGTCGTTTATTGAAATGCACGGACTGGAGATCACCAATGACCGGAGAATATCTCGTTCGGGTGCCGACGACAAGGTGGGGTACGGGATTTTTGTATGGAACAATGGTGATGCGGTAATGGAGCACCTGCAGTTCAGGGACCTGGTTATCCGCGAGGTGTATGCCATATCCACGGAAGATGTTGAATTTAATGCTCTGCGTGTTGCAGGTATCTATTTCCGGAGCGAACGAAACAGGGAAGCAGGCAGGGAGAAACATATCCGCGATGTGCTGGTAGACAGCTGTTACATCACACGTACCGGGAAATTCGGAATATGGAGTCAGCATGCCGGTGGCGACCCCGGAATCGGGAACGACTCACTCAACAGGAACATGAACCTGGTCTTCAGAAACAACCATACCTTCGAAACAGGTGGCTCGGGAATTACGCCGGGACGGTCGTATAATTGCCTGGTGGAAAACAATACCTTTGAATATCCCGGCTCCGATGCTGATCCGCGGATGGCCAAACGGGGCAGTGGTGCCTGGTTCTTCGGATGCCGCAACGTGATTGCACAATACAATACTTCGCTGCACGTGCGCGGACCGGCAGATTCCTACAGCATGCACATCGATTACGGGAACAGGAATGTGATCCTGCAATACAATTACAGTGAAGACAGTGAAGGCGGGTTTGTTGAGATTCTCGGTGCGAATGTCAACTCGGTCTACCGGTTCAACGTGAGCGTTAACGACGGAATTCGTGACAACAAGGGGAATTCAATCTGGATCTCCACCTATGCCGGGGACAATAACCGAGTTGCTTCTGACAGTAACTACGTATATAATAATACGATCTACGTGGACCGGGCGCAGACGCCAGACATTTTTATTGATGGAAAGAATACGTTTATCTATAACAATATCTTTGCCACATCCGGTGCAGGAACCATCGGGGAAACCGTTGACGTGACCACTGCACCCGGCGGTACCCTGCAAATGTCGGGCAATCTCTTTTTTGGGAACGTGAACCAGGAATTCACATCACTTGACAATGCACCGCTTTTCGGCGATCCGCTTTTTGCAGGCCCGGGAACAGCCACCCCCGAAGCATTTCAACTTGGGGAAGAAAGCCCGGCCCTCGGTTCCGGGATCACCTTTAGCGAACCCCTGTTTCCTATGGCCGGGAAAGGAATATTCAGCCAGGTACAACCTGTCCCGGATACCGACATGTTCGGCAATGCCGTGGACCTCTCCGGTACGCCTCCCAATATTGGAGCCTATAACGGGGATCCGACGGTTCAGTCCATCGGAGGGATGCCTTTTGTTACCGGGACGTTCGAAATATATCCCAACCCGGTCCGGGAATCCCTGCTTGTGTCGCTGGAAGTGCAGGAGCCTGCACATGTGCGGACCGTCATCACTGACCTCGCCGGCAGAAAGGTGCAAAGCTCCGGGTTGAACCTTCAGCAAGGGGAGAACAGGATACGCCTGCAACTCCCGGCAGACCTGCTTGACGGGACCTATCTTCTCCATCTTTTCCACAATGGCAGACATGTGTCACGGCTTTTCCAGGTGCACAGGACAAATTGACATTTCAAAAAATGATAGTTGTATGTCAAAAATTGAAATAAAAAAAAGAGGTATGATATACAGGTATTTAATGATACTCATGGCCCTTGTACCGCTGGCTGATTCCGGAACGGCAGCAGGGAACGCAACCGAAAAATACGCAGAGGCTGGAACCTCAGCGATACAGGCAGCTGGAACCACAAAGCACGCAGATAAAGCAACCGTGGGGTTTGCAGGTGCTGGAACCTTAGCGATACAAGTATCTGGAACCACAAAGCACGCAGATGAAGCAACCGAGGGGATACCGGGAGTTGGAACCGCAAAGCACGCAGATGAAGCAACCGAGGAGTTTGCAGAGGGTGGAGATGCAGCGGGTTCCGTAGAGGCGGCCGCACTACCGAACGTAATCGTGATTCTCCTGGATGACCTGGGATACGCGGATGTGGGGTTTAATGGTTGTGCTGATATTCCCACGCCCAATATTGACCGCATTGCAAACGAGGGGGTTCGATTCACCGAGGGGTATGTTACGTATGCCGTATGCGGGCCAAGCCGGGCCGGGCTGATCACGGGACGCTACCAGGACAGGTTCGGGTTTGGCCGAAATCCGTTGCTGGCACCGAATGATCCGGGACAGGGGTTGCCGCTTTCCGAGGAGACCATGGCGGCTGTACTTGCAAAGGCAGGCTACAGGAGCATGGCCGCGGGGAAATGGCACCTGGGTGCGCACCGCTCCCAATGGCCGCTGAACCGCGGGTTTGATGAATTTTTCGGATTCCTGTCCGGTGGACATCATTATTTCCCGGAGGAGTGGACGGTGGCGGATTTATCGGAAATCAGGGGTCAGTGGGACGGGTACCGGACCCGCCTGATGCGGAACGACGGCCGGGTGGATGAGCAGGAGTACCTGACCGATGCCCTGTCGCGGGAAGCGGTGAATTTCACAGAGCGGATGGCTGGCGGAGAAGCACCTTTCTTTCTTTACCTGGCTTACAATGCCCCGCATACACCAATGCAGGCCCCCGAAAAATACCTGGACAGATTTACCCATATCAGTAACCAGAAGCGACGTACATATGCTGCCATGGTGAGTGCCGTGGATGACGGGGTGGGAATGCTGCTGGACAAGCTGGATGCACTGGGTATTGCAGACGAAACCCTGGTGTTCTTCCTTTCGGATAATGGCGGGCCGGAGCAGGTCAACGGCTCAGATAATGGTCCGCTCCGGGAAGGGAAAGGAAGTCTCTATGAGGGAGGCATACATGTTCCTTTTGCCGCACGCTGGCCCGGGGTACTTCCTGAGGGGGTGGATTATGTATACCCGGTTGTTTCCCTCGATATCATGGCCACTGCTGTTGCACTTGCAGGAGCTGATACACGAAATCCCCTGGATGGTGTCAACCTGGTTCCCTATCTTACCGGGGAAGTGAAGGGCATACCGCATGACCAGTTGTTCTGGAGAAAATTTGATCAAAACTGGCACGCGGTACGATCCGCAGACATGAAAATGCTGCACAGGCAGGGAACAGCCCGGGAATTTTATGATCTCGGGAAGGATCCCGGCGAAAAGGAAAACCTTGCTCCCGTGAACGAAACCGAAACCAGAGCAGCGACCGAGACAGGGAACAGGAATGGACAACGGACAGGACAAGGGGATCCGACCGCAACAGGAACCGAGCACATGGTGCAGGCATATGCGGAATGGAATGCCGGTATGAAAGACCCGGTGTTTTTGGGATTGATGCAGAACAATGCCTACGACCAGCTGCATCCCGATCGCTACTCAATCCCGGATCCACGTGCACCTGAACAAATTGCCCCGAAAACCAGGAAAGGCTACCGGCTCACCTGGTCCGAAGAGTTCAATGAAACAGGCCGTCCGGATACCACCAAATGGTCGCATGAACATGGATTCGTCCGCAACCGCGAGTTGCAATGGTACCAGCCTAAGAATGCTGCAGTACAGGATGGCATGCTGGTGATCACGGGCAAAAGGGAACAGGTGGAGAATCCGGGGTATATGCCGCACAGCAACGAATGGCGGAAAAGCAGGCCGTCAGCTGCCTACACTTCGGCCAGTATCAACACCAGGGGCAAATTCTCGTTCATGTACGGCATGATGGAAGTCAGGGCCCGGATCGATACCAGCATGGGATCGTGGCCCGCGATCTGGACGTTGGGTATGGAGCGCCGATGGCCTGCCAACGGTGAAGTGGATGTGATGGAGCTTTACCGCGTTGAAGGTGAATCCACAATCCTGGCCAATGCGGCATGGGGCAGCCAAAAAAGCAGGGATCCGGTGTGGGACGATGCGAAAATTCCTATTACAGCATTCCTTGAAAAGGATCCTGAATGGCCCGAAAAATTCCATATATGGAAAATGGTGTGGGACGCGGACCACATCAGGCTGTACCTGGATGAACAACTGCTGAATGAAATACGTATCGCTGAAGCAACCTACAGCGACGGATTCAATCCGTTCAGACAACCCCACTATATCCTGTTGAACCTGGCGCTGGGTGCCAACGGCGGCGATCCGGCAGGTGCTACTTTTCCTATTCGCTACGAAGTGGATTATGTAAGGGTGTATGAAGCCGCTCCTGGCTTTTTTTGACGAATCCAGAAATATGTTGCCTGAAGATTCTGTTCTGTTACTTATCATCAAATCATCCACTGGCAGCACATTACCCGTGGAAAAATAAATAAAATACCTTTTCGTCTTTTAATTCCGCGTTCCGGTCAAAATTGTGTTGATTTTGATCGTTCCATTTTATACATTTCGTTTTATTAGCTCCCCGACAGACAATTACTTACAGTACATTACTGGAGTTGCTGACATGAATTCTGAACGCTGAAAGTCCCGAAAGGACTGTAGCGATTGGTATTCAGGCCGGCTTATCATGATAAGCGTACATTGAGATGCACAACCAGTCTCTGTGTTTCGTCATATTGATGCAACTGTAAATGGCAACACTATAAACTTCCAATCTTGGAATGGCTTTCATGAAAAAAAGTATAACGATTGATCAGGCTCTGAAACGGACCATGACATTGTTCCAGGCATTCACCCATATGATTATTTCCCCCGTAGTGGGGCATCATTGTCCAGGTGTCATGGCGGGTTCCACCGGCCCGACCTGCAACCATACCAGTCGGGTCTGAAACATAAAAATTAAAAAACACACAGATGAAAAAACAACTACTTTTTCTTTTTGCAATGATGCTGGTCCCGCTCTTGCTGACCGCGCAAACAAATATCAGCGGCAACATTGAGAACAACGCCACATACACGACGGCAAGCAGCCCCTATATCGTTACAGGAAACCTGAATGTGAATGCAGGGGTGACCCTGACCATTGAGCCGGGAGTGGAGGTGCGCGTGAACGACGGGTACTATATCCAGGTGTATGGGACACTGAATGCTTCCGGGGCTACCTTTACATCCAATACAGGAACAACCCCCGGTGCCTGGCAGGGAATCTATGTATCCTATCACTATTCGCCTGATGCGGGCACAGTGAACCTGGACAATTGCATCGTCGAATATGCCCAGTCGGTGTTTGTGCGAAAAGGTACGCTGGCACTTTCCAACGGGACCATGATCCGTGATTTCAGCAGTTACGGACTGGACATCTATACGGAAGGAGACGTGGATATTTCCAATACAACGGTACAGAACTGCACCTACCCGGTGTATTTCAGGAATTTCCAGGGAAACGGATCCTGGACTGTCGGAGACGGAGTGATACTTACCGGTAACAGTACGGATTATGTGTACATCGATTTTCGCGATATCAACAGTGTCTTCAGGATGCCAGATGCAGGGATTCCCTATTACTTCGACTCTGAGTTCCGGGTCACGGAAACAGGCACGCTCATCGTTGATCCGGGGGTGGAGCTTCTCGGGAACACCGGAGCCTACATCACGGTATACGGAAAGCTGAAGGCGAACGGAACAGCAGCTGATTCAGTCTGGTTTACCAATGAACCTTCAGCGGCATACTGGCGGGGACTTAATTTCTATGATGCAGCCATCGATACGGCGTGCATCCTTACCTATGCGAATTTTTCCGGTGCAAACTATACCAATTCAAATTACAGGCCATACGAATTATATGATTGTGCGGTTGAGATTTCATCAAGCTCACCGCGATTCAGTAATTGTACATTTACGGATAACCGCTACAACCTGGTGGTGCAGGGGAGAAGTATGCCTGAATTTACATCCTGCACCTTCGATGCATCCAACCGGGTGGCCAAAGAGACATTCAACATCAATATCGACCTCAATGCGGAACCGGTCTTCACAGGTTGTGATATCGATTTCAATAACAGCGAAGGCAGGGCCATCGGGATTATTGGTGCAACTGTCGTTGGCGACAGCCGCCTGGAGCACCGGTCATTTACCGGGCTGGACAGCATTAGCTATGTGCTCTACGGTAACGTGATCGTACAAGATACCGCCTCCCTGGAGATTGACCCGGGCATAGTGATTAAATGTACCGATAACGACTATTATTTCAATGCCATAGGTGCCCTTACAGGTATTGGAACGGAGGCAGAACCCATCATCTTCACCCATATCAACGACGATAACTATGGAAATCCGGCCGACACGCACAACGATGGCACCACCACTATTTCAAACAGCAGTTCCGGAAGAATCATCCTCTCCGGGGTGCCCACCTCCACCCTCGATCACTGGAAGATCCATTACGGGGGGCTGAACAGTTCATACTATGCTGTATATGCCTATAACGGGAACATTGTGCGCAACACAGAAATCAGCTTCAGTCATCGAGGCATCCTGTTTTCGCACGACGCACAGGTCATCAATAATCATTTTTCCGGAATTACAAACTACCCGCTGGCACGTCGCATGAACGCAGGGGCGCCGGTGCTGCTTGGAAATACCATGGAAAACAGCGGGAACATGGGAATTTTTGTGCATGATTTCCTGGATGGTGCATATACGGTCTCAGGTCTGGATATCGGTGAAAATACCAATGTTGCGTACATCGTGAGCGGGAATACAACCATTCCCGCCGGGGCAAACGTGACCATCGCTCCCGGCACAGTCTTTAAATTCGACGGGTATTACGGGAAGCTCTCCGTGAGTGGCGGACTGAATGCCGACGGAACCCCTGGTAACAAGGTTATATTTACTTCCATCTACGATAACTCTGCCTCCGGAAATACCAATTTCAACAGCGGCAATGATCCCATCGGGAACAAATGGGACGGGCTCGAGTTCTTTGATGCATCCGACGATACCTTCAATCACCTCGACAATGCAGAAGTAAGGTATGTCAGGAACAGCATCCGGATGACCAATTGCAAGGTGGTGCTGGATTCCGTATTGCTGAATTTTTCCGACAGTCATGCCCTGGGTATATTCGGAAGTGCGAATCCCGAGATCACCAACTGTACATTCAATAACCTGGACAATGCACCTGTTTATATGGATATGTTTGCCAATCCTTCATTTTCCGGAAATTCAGTTTCCAATGTGTCACGCATGGGAATCACTATCAGGGGCGGGACGATCAGCGGCACGGTGCCTGTCCGAAGTTTTGCAGGAGAGGATACCATCACTTACCTGATTACGGAAACAATCAGGGTGGATGATGAACTGAACATTCCTGCAGGTCTGACCTTCAAAGGAGTCGGGTCAGCTTATTTTGACATTTACGGAACCTTCAATGTACAGGGTACGGCCGGTGCTCCCGTGGTGTTCACTACCCTGCAGGACGACGCGTATGGAAATCCCCGTGACACGGAACTCAACGGTTCCGGTTCGATCAGTAAGCATGGGAACAGGATTGTATTCAGGAACCTGTCGGACGATAACAGCGTGATCGATCATGCGATCTTCAGGTATTCCTACGATTATGCCATCTACATGGAAAATGCATCGCCGACCATTACCAATACAACAATGTTCAACACCAACCGCACCGGGCTCTACCTGGTGGGCAGCAGTGCTCCCGTGGTAAATAACTGTGTGTTTGACGACCTTACCTACCCTGTGATTACTTCCCTGATGACCTTCCCCGGCTCCTACACAGGGAATGTGCTCAGCGGATCCACTGCAAAGGCCATCGCCATCATTGATGACGAGACGCTTACACAGAATTATACCCTGGGAAAGCGCAGTTTTGCAGGTATCGGGAACATTCCCTACCTGTTCGACCGTTACACCGTTGGGACGAGTGCGGTACTGACCATCGAGCCGGGAGTGATCCTGAAATTCATGGGCAATGGATACATGAACATCCGCAACGGATTGATTGCCAATGGTGGAAGTACGCCTGACAGCACGATTATCTTTACTGCCGACCGGGATGATTTCTACGGAGGTGATACCTATGGCGACGGGGATGCCAGCCTGCCCAGCCGGCAGCACTGGTGGGGAATCCATTTTGCAGGCGAGTCGATTGACGGATCCAGCCTGTTGAATAATTGTATCATCAAGAATGCTTCGCGCTACTACAGCAGCGGCACAAGCATTTACAACAGGGGAGGGGTGACCATGGACAATGCTTCACCCACGATCCGGAACACACTGTTTGAGAGCAGCCACCGGGCGATCATTGCACGCAACACATCACTCCCTGTGATTGATAACTGCGATTTCGTGGATGTTGATCCCACTTACGGGTACGCGGTCTGGAACGAAACCGGTGTAGTGACCATCACCGCAGAGAATTGCTGGTGGAACGATCCTTCGGGTCCTTACCATCCCACCCTCAATCCCGATGGACTGGGTGAGCGTGTTTCCGATAACGTGGACTTTGATCCCTGGATCAGCCAGTCGTCCAAACCGATCATGGGCGATGTGAGCCTCAACGGTGAGGTGATGCCGTACGACGCATCACTCGTACTGCAGCATACCGTGGGCAACGTTACCCTGGAGCCAAAACAGGTTGAAGTAGCCGATGTTTCAGGCAACGACGAAGTCACCAGCTTTGATGCATCCCTGATCCTGCAATACACCATCGGGCTGATCACCAGCTTCGACCAGTCGGTGAAGAAAGCCGCCGGGCAGGTGACCGGTATTGGGGTGGATGCGCCGGAGCGTCTCGAAGTTTCTCCAAATACATCATTTGAAGTGCCGGTTGCCATTTCCACACCCATGGGAGTGAAGTCACTGGACCTCCGTATCAGATTGAATGGTGCGCATATTGATTTCAGGAGCATCAACAGCAATGGATTGCCGCCTGAAATCATGGTGGCACATGGCTATTCCAGATCCACCGGGATACTGAGCATTGCACTCACTTCCGCATATGACCTTGACCTGGATGGGGAAACGCTGATGCTGACCTTCATGCACAATGAACTGGAAACCGGAACAGCGATTGCAAGCATTCAGCTTGAACGTCTGCTTGCCAACGAAACCAGTATCGACGAGGGACTGTTTGATGTGCAGGTGGAAACCGTTACGGGAGTCACCGGTACCGACCTGGCCCCTGGGTTGTCTGCAGCGAAAGTCTACAGTGTGGATGGACGTATCGTGGCCGACCTGGACCTTTCAGAGGCACAGGATCATCTTACGGGTACAGTCTTCGATATGACCGGCAGGATGACCAACAGCATGACCATCAATACCAGGGGGACCGGCAGGCACCAGTTCACCTTCGAGGCAGAAGCCGACGGATCGAAGCTGGACTTCAAGGTATATATGATCGCCATTGAAGGGGATGGTTTTGTGGTGACACGGAAACTTGTTGTACGATAGACAAATTCATGGATATGCAAAAAATAGTTCATATAAGAACTGCTGTTGTCACGTACTTCCTGCTGGTGTTGCTCAGCCCCGGAAGTATCGTGGCAGCGCAGGGCGATCCCATCGGGTTCAGTCTGTCGGGTGCATCCGTCACAGAAAAGGATACCTTCACCATTGCACTGAACGCCGAATCACTGCTCACAGGCAGGGAGGTCTATGCATACCGTTTCCAGGTCACCTATTCTCCTTCGTATGTTGAATTCCTCGGTATGGAAGGAACGGGCCCTGTGCTTTCCGGCTGGGATGCCCCTGTTGTGAACAGCATGAATGCAGGTACGCTGGTGCTGGCAGGTGCAGGTGCACAGCCACTCTCCGGGAGCGGGGAGATGATCAACCTGCGTTTCCGGTCGCTGCGGTCTGGCAATGCATGGATCTCTTTTAATACAACAGAAAGCTACCTGAACGAAGGAAACCCGGCATCGGCGTATGTCAACGGACTGGTATCTGCGGCTGCAATTTCTGTTCCGAATATTTCTCCCGACAATGCACAACTGTACATAGGTGGTGAGGTGAAAATGACCGTTTCGGGCGGTGAGGCACCCTATACCTATGCTGTCAGCGATCCGCTCGTGGCACAGGTGACCGGCGGTGACACGATCCGTGCCACAGGTCCGGGGACAACACGGGTTTCGGTGACCGACGGGAACGGTGAGGTATCGGTAACCACCGGGGTCTTTGATGTGCGTGCCATCAGGATGGACCAGGAGGAAGTTTCCGTATGGCCGGCAGACACATTCTATGTACCTGTCAGACTGGAGATTGCTCCGGGAACAAGCGTATACTCGGGAAGGTTCGAGCTGGCACACAGCGGGAGCCTCACCGGTTTGCAGGGGGACGTACTGCAAGGTGATTTCCCGGCGATCATCAGCAACCATGCAAAAAGCGGCAGGATGACCGTATCTTTTGCATCTTCGACCGGGATTACAGGGAACGGACTGCTCTGCTACCTGGCTTTCCGGGCCAGCAGCAGTGGCAACCAGTTCGTCCGTTTTGAGAACATGCGTTTCAACGAATCATTGCTGGCATGGACCACGCAATCGAATTACTACGTCAATGTACGTGCATTGCCCACGCTCTCTATGTCGCCCAATTCAGGAACACTCATGTGGGGGGAACAGGTGAAGCTGAATGTCTCAAACGGAACGGCGCCCTATACCTACAGGGTGTCAGACCCGGAGATCGCTTCGGTGGACATCCAGGGCAACCTTACGGCCATCACGGGTGGCCAGGTGCGGGTAACTGCAACAGATGTAAACGGTGCCACGATGACCAGCGGGGTGTTCACGGTCACCGACAACAGGGTCACCATCTATGATGCCGAAGGGGTGCTCGATACCGAAACTCGTGTTCCGATCCTTACCTCCTCGCTTCCGCAGGGAAAGGCTGTATTCAGCTACCTGGCCAATGTCAGTTTCGACAATACATACCTGGAGTTCGTCAGGACCGAATCGGCCGGGAACAATGGCCTGGTCCAGGCGTCCCTTTCAGGAAATACCATTGAAATGGCAGGAGCACTAAGCCAGGGGGTCTCTTCGGGGGTACTGGGATACCTGGTGTTCAATATCAGGAATGCACTGCCCATTAACGGCACCACTGTGGTGAACATTCATTCCTTTTCGGCCAACGAGCAGAGTCTCATTTCTTCGCTGGAAAGCGGCTCGGTGCGCAGGGTGGAACAGACCAGCTACCGGCCGGTGGCCATTGCCGGGCTTGATTTTTCCCTGCAGGAAGGAACCGCGGGTCAGCTCGACGGGTCCGCTTCATTCGACCTGGATAATGATCCCCTGACGTATACATGGACTGCACCTGGCGGAATATTGCTGGATGATCCGGCTTCTCCCACGACTGGGTTTATCGCACCCTATGTGGAAGAGGATACGGAGTTTATTTTTACCCTGGTGGTCAGCGACGGAACCAACGATTCGGATCCCGCGGAAGTGCGGGTGACCGTGCTCCAGGTGAATTATCCACCGGAAGCAAATGCCGGTCCGGATGCGAATTACGTGGAAGGCAGCTCTGTATCGCTCAACGGCAGCCTGTCCTTCGACCCCGACGGCGATGCGCTTTCCTTCACGTGGCAGGCACTGGATGGCATTGTCCTTTTCAACGCCAACAGCATCAATCCTTCCTTTATCCTGCCTCAGGTTGCTGAAAATACATCGTACCGGTTCACGCTGGTTGTAAATGACGGGGCCGTAAATTCAGCAAAAGATACCGTTGTGATCACAGCGATCAACGTGAACAAGAAACCGGTTGCTTTTGCAGGCGGCGATTTCAGGGTAGAGGAGAATGCACAGGCTTCACTGGATGGCAGCTTGTCCTTCGATGCAGACAATGATGCGCTGACATACAGGTGGACCGCGCCGCCGGAGGTGACACTTTCTTCGGAAACGGTTGCTTCACCCGCCTTTACGGCACCGGCGGTGATCCGCGATTCCGTATTGCGGTTCGAGCTGGTGGTGAATGACGGATCCCGGGATTCTGATCCGGATGCGGTCCTTGTAACCGTGGAGAACCTCGACATCCTCAATACAGCAACACAACTTACCGGTGTTACACTGGCGGACATGGATTCAGCGGTTATTGATACTACGGCGGCAATGGTGACTTTGTATTTGCCCTATGGGACGGATATTCGTTCCCTCTCCCCGCAGTTTGCACTCAGTGAAGGGGCCATGCTCCAGCCCGGGAATGGCAGCATACAGAACTTCTCGGTACCTGTTTATTACAGGGTTACCGCGGAAGATGGTATTACCAGCCGGTTATGGAAGGTGGAAGTATTCAGCGGGGAGATCAGCGTTGCCCGTACACTGGAACCCGGCTGGAACTGGTTGTCGCTGAATGTGGCTCCGCAGGACCGTGACATCAATACGCTCTTCGGAGGGCTGGCGCTGGAGGAGATGGATTACCTGAAGTCGACCTCATACTCCTCGGTTTACTTCAATGCAACAGGATGGTTCGGGAACCTCAGCGTGTTCCCGCAGCACCGCGTGCTGAAATTCAAAAAAGGAACCGGGGAGCAACTGGTGGTTGCGGGACGGGAAATCAATCCGGCCATCATCCCTCTACCGGTCACGGAGGGCTGGAACGACCTGCCCTACCTGTTGCGAACGAATGCAACCCCGGGAACTGCGCTGGATCCTGCCACCCTTCCCGGTGGCGAGGTACTCCTCAAGGGTGCATCGGGCGTATCCGTCTACTATGCAGGCAGTGGCTGGACCGGTGAACTCGATTCATTGCGGGTCCTGCATGGATACAGGATCCATGTGGCATCGCCAGGCAATCTGTATTATGATCCTGCTGCTGCAACAAAAAAATCAGCGAGTACAAAAGCCGGCAATGCGGGGGCTGAAACGCAGAATAACGCCGGGACTGCAAAAGCCGGCAATGCGGGGGTTGATACACAGAAGAAATCAGGGAGTGCAGCGGGTACTGAGGAGAAAGCAATGGGTGCAGCGGCCACGGGTACACAGAAGAATGCAATGGGTGCAGCGGCAGTGGATCGCAGTGCACTGATTGCCGCATACGGCCTTGCGCCGCATGCATATGAGTACTCCGCTACGATGATCGCCGAAGCGGTTTCGGCCGATGGATACCCCGCAACGCGGGAGGGAGATGTGTTGGTAGCCCTGGACGGGTCAGAAACAAGGGGCGTGGCCCCGGCTTCCTATGTTCCAGCCCTCGACAGGTACATCTTTATCATGAGTATCTATGCCCACAACGAAGGAGCGCCCGTCACATTCAGCATACACAGGGAAGGGGAGGAAGGACCAGTGCAGGCAGACCTGTCGCTGAATTTCAGTCATGATGAGATCATCGGTGCAGCATATGAGCCCCAGGCGCTGTTGATCAGCGACCTCTACCTTGGTGCCGGCAATGCAGTACGCAACAGCCTGGAGGTCTATCCCAACCCGGCAACTGACCAGCTGTTCCTCCGGTCGCCCGCTGAAGTGCGGGAGATCAGGATGTACGACCTGTCGGGAAAACAGGTGCTGCACATCTTCCCGCATTCCCGGGGGGAAACGGATGCAGGCGGCATCCCGGATGCTGACAGGTCAGTGCATGACGCCCTGGTTCCCCATGCCGCCAGCATCACGATCGACGTGCACCAACTGGAGCAGGGAATATATATGCTTGAAGCAGTGACAGGTGAAGAGGTGCTTGTTAAAAAAATAGTCAAAACCTCACGTTAAAACTGAAACATGGAGATGAGGAAAAATATACATCATATATCATTGTCCGGGGAAGTTGCAGATTACGCAGTGCCTGTGCAAATTCACGGGCTGATGAAAGTCGCGCTGCTGGCGCTTTTGCTGAACAGCGCATTCCTGGCAAATGCCCAGCTGAAGGTGCCTGCAATACCATCCAATGAGCAGTTTTCCAGTCAGTTCGAATACAGTTCGGAAATTGCATACCGCGTGAACCTCGAGGGGAACTACCTCGAGGATGGCGCCGTTGTGGCATATGTGAACGGGCAGATACGCGGGGCGCAATCGGCTTCGGTGCTGTTTCCGCCCACGGGGGAATACTCCTACAAGGTGCGCGTTTTCAGCAATGATCCGACGGGCGAGACAATCACCTTCCGCTACTATGATGTATTCGATCAAAAGATCTATGATATCGTTGAACAGGAACCCTTCGTGGCCGACCTGGTGCCCGATTTCTATAATCCCACTGTGCTGAATGCGGTGTGTGGTGAACCCGGCGTGGCAACGGGATTGCTTCCCGTGGACCTGGCTACAGGTCAGGAAGCTTCGCTCAACCTGTTCTGGCAGCCTGCCGGGAATGCACTCTTTTACAGGGTGTACCTCTGGAAGGAAGGGGATCCGGAACCGGTCACGCCCTACAGGGACAATATTTCCGGTACTTCCACCTGGGTATCCAATCTTACCCATGGCGCCACTTACCACTGGTATGTCGAATCAGTCAACCAGTGCCTGCAGGATACAAGTATCCACCAGGTGTTCACTGTCAGGAACCTTCCCGACCTCACGATCAACCTGGTGGAAGCACCCGATACCGTGTTTTCGTCCACCGCGTTCGACATATCCTATACCGTCACCAACCAGGGGACCGGGGCCACCCCGGGGAAGACCTGGTACGATGGTTTCTACCTTTCTTCAGACAACAGTTTTGAATGGAACGATCTTTACCTGGGACAGGCACTGCGCAAACAATCCCTGGATCCCGGCAGCAGCTTTACCCATTCCATCACGGTTACATTGCCGGCCGAAACAGCGGGCAATTACTTCATCTTCGGGGTGACCGACCGTACCAACAGTATTGCTGAAACGGACAATGCCAACAATATCCTTCAGCCGGGAGCAGGCATTCATGTGCTGGCCAAGCCGTTGCCCGATGTGCGGGTGGGGAACATCAGGGCCGACCGGGTAATGTATGGTCCGGGTGATACCATCGTGGTGTCCTGGAATGTGGCCAACATCGGTGATGCGGATGCATCCGGTGGCTGGACAGAAAAAGTATCTGTGGTCTCCCTCTCCGGGATCAGGGTGGAGTTGACCGGCACACCCCGGTATACGGGCGACCTGTCAATGGGTGACGACCTGGACAGGAGTCACAGCTTCGTGCTTCCCGATGTGGTCCCTTTTGCCGGTGAGGCCTATGCAGAGGTGGAACTGGTTCCCTCAAATCAATTGGAAGAGTACCCGGGAGATGATGTCAACAACCAGGCAGCCTCCCAGAACAGGATCAATATTCAGAGCCGTCTCTACCTGTCGGTTCCTGCCGAGGCGAGCGAAGCCTATACGGGGAACCTGCGCAGTTTCGTGACGCGCAGCGGGAATACGACCCAGGAACTGACCGTGAACCTGTCGGCTTCGGAAACCGGGCAGATCAACCTGCCGGCTTCGGTTACCATTCCACAGCGCAGTTCTTCCGCTGTGTTCAGCATAACGATGGTGGACAATGCAGACCTGGATGGTACCAGGCAGGTGGATGTGACAGCTGAAGCCAGTGGCTATGACGCACCAACGGCTGTGCTGCAGATACTTGATAACGAGAAGCCTTCGCTGACACTGTCACTGGATAAGGATGTGGCTGTTGAAGGAGATACATTGCAACTCACCATAACGCGCGACCTGGTGACACCCGATTCCGTGGTCGTGTTGCTGTCGACCGGCAAAAGCAGGCAATGGAGTATTCCCGGACAGGTCATCCTGCCAGGAAACACGGCCTCGGTGGTGGTGAAGGTACCGGTAACAGACGACCTGGTTCCCGAGCTGGATGAACCGGCAGGTATTACCGCAAGCGCCGGGGGCATGATCTCCGGTACCGTGGTTGCCACCATCGCCGATGATGACATTCCACAGATCGAATTTTCCATCATGGCAGATTCCGTTTCTGAAGGTGCCGGTCCATATGCCACGTTCGCAAAAATAAAGCGGACCGGAAGCCCTGCCGGGACCATCAGGATCAATCTCGCTGCCGACCAGGCAAATACACTCTACTTCCCGGCTTCAGTGACGCTCAGTGAAGGTGTGGTTGAGAAGCAGATCAATATTGGCGTGGTGGACAACGCACAGGTGGACGGCGCCAGGGTCATAGAAGTCACGGCAGCCATCTATATTTCATCGTGCAACTGTAACACCACCGCGGAAAATGGCGGGGTGGTCACCGACAACATTACCATCCTCGACAACGACGGTCCCTCACTGCGCATTGCTGTGAACCCGGTTTCCCTGCGGGAAGGGGTCGCAAATGCCGGGACCATGACCATCACAAGAAATACAGGTACCGCTTCGGCGTTGAACCTGGAACTTTCTTCCGGGGATGTCACAGAGCTGACCATTCCTGCCACAGCCACCATACCTGCCGGGAGTGCAGGCGTGGATGTGGTTATAACAACAATCGATGACCAGGAAGATGACGGCAGCCAGATGGTGACCCTTCAGGCGAAAGCCGCCGGGTTCTCCCCGGGTGTGGCCTGGGTGAATGTAACAGACATCAACCGTCCCGACCTGGTAATGGAGGCCCCGGAGCTTTCCGGGACCACCGTTGTGACAGGTCAGCAGATGGAAGTCCGTGCCCTGGTGCGCAACAATGGCTACGGGACAGCGCCTACGGGCGTTCCCGTGAAATTCTTCCTTTCGGAGAATGACCGCCTGGATGACAAGGATACAGAGGTGTATGAAGGTACACTGGAGGATCCCGTTGCAATAGGAGGCAGTTACCAGTTTGCCGACCTTGTAAAGGTGCCGCGTATGACCGGCGATTATTTTCTTTTTGGAAAAATCAATCCCGATACGGAAGTAACCGAGCTGCTCTATACCAACAACGAATCGTCCCCGGTTGCACTTACCATCGTACCCAATTATTCGGGCACTGCCGTGGTGGACGGGGAATCATTCACCGCACCTGTTCCTGTGACCATCTATGGTGAGGCCAGCCTGATCAATGGTGATCCTGCTGCAAATGCCGACCTGGATGTGTACGTGCTCACAGGAAGCTCCCGGAGGGTGATTGAAGTGACGACCGACGCGAATGGTGATTACAGCACCGTATTTGAGCCGTTCGAATACGAATCGGGACATTATATTGTTGGCGCATGTTACCCGGGACAGGGCCTGGCCGATGAGCAGGATGCCTTTGATATCATGGGTATGGAGCGGGCAGAAAAAGGTTACCTGACGTGGAACATCAAGAAGAATGTGCCTGTAACCGGAACGATTGGTATCAGGAACAGGAGCAATGTTCCCCTTACCGGGATCACATTTGCGCCCCGTGAAGTCCCTGAAGGTATGGTGCTGCAGATTGACACCATTCCGGTGCTGGGAGGCAACGAAGTGGAGCAGTTCAATTTTACCGTCTACGGCGAGGTGATCACCGAAGGCAGGAACTATGTTGAAGTGCCCGTCACCGTCAGCTCCGCAGAAGGAATCTCCTTTACATTCAAGGCATGGTATTACTGCCAGGCGCTCGAAGGTCACCTGGTGAGCGATCCCAAAAGCATCAATACCACCATTACCAAGGACAAGCTCCGGTATTACGACATCGTGGTCGTTAACGACGGCGCAGGGGAAACCGGCACGGTATCCATTGAACTGCCCGACCAGGAATGGATGTCGGTGGCAAGTACCGATACCATTGAGAACATGGCTTCCGGCGATACAGCTGTATTTACGCTGCTGTTCGATCCCGGAAGTGACATTCCGCTGAACACCCCGCTTTCGGGACGCATCGTGGTCCACAATGAGAATGGTGACGACCTTGCGGTTCCTTACCGCGTTGAGGTGGTTTCCGAGGAGACCGGGACTTTGCGCGTGGATGTGGTGGATGAGTATACCTATTTCACAGCGGAGGCGCCGCATGTGCAGAATGCCCACGTGGTGGTCCGGCATCCCTACACGGGAAGGATCGTTGCGGAAGGTTTCACGGGGCCCGACGGGATCTTTGAAGTGGACAGTCTGAACGAAGGATCCTACAAGATGACCGTACAGGCTGACAAGCACGAAGGGTACCAGAATGTGATCGTGATCGATCCGGGCAGGATCAATGAGCAGACTGTGTTCCTGAGTTTCCAGGCGATCACCTATACATGGGAAGTGGTTCCCACGGAAATCGAGGATGAATACGAGATCGAGCTCGTAATGGAATACGAGACCAATGTTCCTGCCCCGGTAGTGGTGATGGAGATGCCAAAAGAGATGCCGCAGCTGTTCAATGACGAAACCTACACCTTTATGGTGACGCTGACCAACAAGGGTCTGATTACGGCACTGGATGTAGAGCTGAATTTCCCGCAAAATGATCCTGAATATGAGTGGGTGACGGCATTCCAGACCATGGACCTGCTGGCACAGCAGGCGATACAGGTGCCGGTGACCATGCGCCGGAAGGCTGCTTTTACCAAATCCGAAGGAGGGGCCAAAAGCGGAGGCCCGTGCTCCGACTTTGCAATGACCTTTTATGGCTTTGAGTGTGCGTCAGACAGGCAATGGAAGCAAACCAGCGCACTGTTCACCATTTCCGGCCGGGTATGTGCAGGTGACGGTGGCAGTGGTGGCGGAGGCGGCTGGGTGCCCACCGGCGGCGGTGGCGGTCCCGGCGGTCCGGGCGGCGGCGGTGGAACCACTTACAATCCATATGGAGGAAGTGCTTCAACATTATCGCCCATTACCGGGTGTGATCCCTGCCTGATCAGTGTGCTGCAGACCATTCTGGGTTGTGTGGGTCCGCCCCCGGCTGCTGCACTGGCATGTGCATATGGTTTTGCAGATGGTGACGCATCGTGGTCTGATGTAGGCGGTTGCATCCCCGGTCCCATTGGTTGTACCATTGGCGTGATTGCCACTATACAAACCTGTTACAATACGCCTCCATTCGGAATGGGCGGAGGTGGAAGCGGCGGCGGGAAAAAGGCACTGGAGGCGCTCCAGGCGAAAGGAAACACCGTTCCCCCGATCATGCTGCAGGCTGCAACCGAACTGGACTATGCCATGTACAGCGACCAGGCGGAAAGGGATTATGTTTCTGAATACATGGGAGATACAGACTGGACCATCAAGGAAAATTTCACCGATTTCACAGTGGCTACAGATTCTGTGGTAACCAACCAGGTTACATTTGACCAGTCGGCCATTGACCGGGTGAAAGATTACATGAAAGGAACAGATTTTTCAGATGAGGAAATTGATGCATTTGCTGCCCGCTGGAACCTGACCATGGAAGCCTGGGGACAGGGTGTGCGTGTGCCGAATGCCCAATACCCGGACATCATTAACAGGGATTCACTCGACAGTTATTATTCGAAAATGCAGGAAGTGCGTGACTATGCACTTTCTCTCGGGTATGTATCAGTAAGCGATATGCGATACAAAGCGTGGCAAACGCTCAAGGGTGAAACCGAAGACAGGCGTTCATCCGTGTGTGCCTCGGTTTCCATCAAAATATCCCAGAAGCTCGTGATGACCCGCGAGGCATTCGAGGGTACGCTTACAATCTTCAATGGCAACACGACCACGGCCATGGAGGAGATTGAGCTGAACCTCGAGGTACGGAATCCTGATGGAGAACTGGCCAACGATCTGTTTGAGATTGAAACAAAAGCACTGGATATCCTTACCGGTATCGACGGAACCGGTTCGCTGGGTGCAGAGCAGACAGGCAGTGCCACGATCCTGTTTATTCCTGAAAAGGGCGCGGCTCCGGAAGTTCCGGTGAGTTACTCCTTCGGGGGATCCTTCTCCTACCTGGATCCGTTCACAGGTGTCACGGTGGAGAAACCACTGTTCCCGGTCACACTGGATGTGAATCCGAGCCCGGACCTCTTCCTGCATTATTTCATGCAGCGCGATATCCTGGGCGATGACCCGCTGACAGATCCCATTGAGCCGATCATTCCCGGTGAACTGGCCGTGATGATCGAGAACAACGGGTTCGGTACCGCGAAGAACGTGCGCATTGAATCTGCCCAGCCGGAGATTATTGACAATGAAAAGGGACTGGCGATCCATTTCGAACTGATCGGCTCCAACCTCAATGGACAGCCGGCCCAGCTTGGGCTTACCGATATTGATTTCGGCAATATTGGTCCGAAATCAACAAAGATAGGTCAGTGGTGGTTCACAGCCGACCTGTTGGGACATTTTGTCAACTACGAGGCGAGTGTTACCCATCTCGACAGCAGGGGCAATCCCGATCTGAGCCTGGTGAGCGGTGCGGAACTGCACGAACTGATCCGGAGCATCAGGGTGTATGGTGCCACCGACGACGGCATCAACGACTTCCTGGTCAATGCCTACCAGGATGCCGGTGAAGTACCCGATGTAATCTACCTGTCACAGGGCCAGCAACTGCTGGATGTGCACCAGGCCGACGTGGGACTGTTCGAGGGTACGATCAGTGCACCTGATTTTTCAAATGTACTCAGGGTGGTGAATTCAAGGATCGGCTGGAACTACCTGCGGCTGCCCGACCCTGGTAACGGTAAGTATGAACTGGTAAGTGTTACGAGACTTTCCGACAACCAGGAGATCCCGCCTGACAATGCATGGCTCACGCATGTGACACTGCCTGACGGCAACGAGCCGGTGTATGAGAACAAGTTCCACATGGTGGACATGTTTGCGGATATCGGCGACCAGGAATACCTGGTTACCTGGGAACTGAAGGATCCGGATCCGCCTGCGATCGTCCGTATCGATGGTGTGCCCAATGCCTTCGTGAGTCAGCCTGTAACCTCGGTGTTCGTCAGGTTCAACAAGGAGATTGATCCGGCTACCTTCACCTGGGAGGACATGATGCTGCGCCTCCAGGGAGGAGATGATATCATGGATTCAACGGTAACAATTACCCAGTTGGATGCGTTGAACTACCAGGTAGACATCAGTCAGCTCACCACGGGGAACGGGTTCTATGCGCTCACCGTACAGGCTGCAGGAATTGCCGATGCCGATGGTACCTATGGACTCACTGGCAAGCAGGCCGTGTGGACCCAGTTCCTGAATGTGCCCATGGTGGATGCATTCATCGGGGTGCCTGCCACAGATACCAGCGGGGTGTTCGACAATATCCTGGTCAGGTTCAACCTGCCCATGGATGTGAATACCGTTATGCCCTCCCGGTTCACACTTGCAAGGGAAGGAACGCCCATCGATGGATCCCTTGCGGTAACACTGATGGATACAGATGCGCGATTGTTCCGTATCTCCGGTCTGGAGGCGTTGATGACGGAAGATGGACACTATACATTTACCGTTGACCTGCCCAACCTGGCTACCATTGATGGTGAGCAGGGATTGTTGCAGCAGGAGACAGGGTGGACGCTGGACAGGGAACCACCTGTGCTGTTGTCATTCTCCCCTGGCACCAGTGGCGGATTTGATGGACAACATGTGACCAGTATGGAAGTGCTGTTCAGCGAGCCGGTAGTCGGGTTTGGACTTGTTGCCGCGGAACTGTGGAAGGACGGCGGAGAACAACCACTCTCCCAGGTACGCTTCGATTCCCTGGGCAACGGCCGGTACAGGATGTCGCAATTCAGGCTCCTGACCTACTATGCAGGGGAGTATACCCTCCGGGTGCTGATGAGCAACCTGTCGGACGGAACCGGCAATTCAGGCACCGGCGTTGAGGAATACAGCTGGATCGTGGACCGGGATCCGCCTTCGTATGTGGAGAACCTGCGTATCAGCCCCGACCTGGGCTATTCCGATACGGACGGGATCACCTCCACGCGCGACGTGGATGTACTGATGGATGTGCCTGACAATGATGTGACCGTGGAACTATTTGAGAATGATTTCGGAACCCTGACCAGGCTGGCAGACACCAGCATGGTTAATGCAGGTCCGCTCACCATACCTGTTCGTTTTACAACGGCCGGGAACATTACGCTGGAGGTGCATGTGACCGATTTGGATGGTAACTTCAGTATAACAAAGCTCCCTGTAGTGGTCGATGAATCAGCACTGCAGATGGCGTTCCGGGATGTTCCGGAAGCGCCGGTGGGCGGACATCCTGACCTGGTAACCATGGTATTTACCGACCCGGTCCTGCTGTCGACACTGGACCTGTCCGTGGTTACACTCAGCACGAAGGGCCAGTCCTATGCCCTGGATGGAATGGTGCTGCAGCAGGAATCAGACACGGTATTCACAATCAGGGGTTTGAACACGATCGCTGCAGCGCCGGGCGAATATACCCTGGCGCTGGATCTCAGGCGTGTTGAGAAATACCTGAGCGGTTCACGCGGAACCTATACTGCGAAAGCTTCCTGGACTATACTGATTACCAATGAAGCACCTGTGGCTGTCGCCGGGAACGATTTCACCATGCTGGTGGGCAGACAGTACCAGCTCGATGCCTCCGGTTCCTTTGATCCGGACAATGACCAGCTGACCTTTGCATGGTTCCCGCCGGAAGGATTCACGCTGGACGATCCGTTCAGCATGACGCCGACATTTACGGCCATTGAGGCGACGGACAGTACGGAGTTTACATTCCTTCTGTCGGTCAGTGACGGACTTGAAACATCGACCGACCGGGTCGTTGCGTTGCTGCGGACCGAAGGCGGTGGTGGTGGAACAGGCCTGGCAGAAGAGGCGGGTGGAGCTATGTTCAGGATCTACCCGAATCCGGCGAGGGACTTTTTCATCGTCGAGGTCGGCGAGACACGGGTGGACCTCTATGAACTCTATGACATGAACGGGAAGCTGATGATCCAGCGCAAACCCGCATCCGGAAGCAGGGAAGTATTTGAAACAGGCGGTCTGGATCCGGGCGTTTATATTCTCAGGATCCACACAGATGGGGAGCGGCGCACAGGAAGGGTCGTCCTCTTCTGACAGCCACCATCATTCGATTTCAGCCAGCCCGTTTCTGAAAGCGTACAGAATGAGGTTGATCGCGTTGTTGGTGTCGGTTTTCTGAAACAGGTTGCTTTTATGCTTTTCGATGAAATCTTCATCATGGAAAGTGGTCAAAGTGTTGTTATGCGGCGAAAATACTATACCTTGAAATGGCCATGTTAGGGAGAAATCCGAAATCGTATGGGGGAAAACCCTACTTTTTAATGGAGCATCTTACCACTTCATGACGGAAATTCTTTGTTATCTTTGCCGGTACGGTTTTTGATATACTTCCCGGGGATTCCTGATACTGGAATGAACCCTTGTAAGGGAGCAGGTGTCTTCCTGATGTGTGTGCATCAATAATCGCATGGATCAGTTCAATTACAGTGACCTATAAACTGGAGATACAGAAGTGAAGAAATTATATATAACAATGTTGCTGATGGCTGTTGCTGCAGGCACTGTTTCTGCGCAGAAAAGCAAGGTAATTGCAGCCTACCAGCTGATCGAGACAGGTAAGTTTGAGGAGGCAAAGACGTTTATCGAGGAAGCCAGCAATGACGACAAGACCCTGGGCTGGCCCAAGACCTGGCATGCACGCGGCCTGTTGTGCCAGACGGCCTACCAGAAGGGACTTGAGGACAAGGATGTGAAGAAGTGCCAGCTGTATGATGACCAGTTGTATGTGGCTTATGAATCATACGAAAATGCGCGAAAACTCGACAAGACAGGCAGGATGGACGATCAGCTCGCACCGTTGTATGTGCTGCTCGCCAATAAGTTGCTCAAAGAGGGAGAAAAGAAATATGCAGCGGAGCAGTACCAGGACGCCATGAAAGCCTACGAGCACGTGATCCTGATCAACAACAACCCTATTGTTGCAGCGGAAACAGATACCAGCCTGGTCTACAACACTGCGCTTGCAGCATATATGAGCAGGGACTGGGACAAAGCCACCGGATACCTCGAACAACTGAATGGCTACGGGTATTCTCCCAACATACCGCACCTGCTGTATGCAACCCACCTGGCTGAGCATGATACCCTCGCTGCAGAAGAGGCTCTGATCGACGGGATCCACAGGTACGATGACAACGAAGACCTGGTGTTGTTGCTGGTGGACCTGCTGTTGCGGACCGACGATGCGGACCGTGCCGTGGCAGTGCTTGACACTGCTGCAAAAGCCCATCCCGAAAACTATGTTTTTCCTTATGCTACCGGATTGGTCTATGAGCATACAGAGCAGTATGAAAAAGCGATCGCTTCCTATAAAGATGCAATTGTCCTGGCACCCGACGAACCCAGGCTGTACATCAACATCGGAGCCTGCTACTACAATACCGGGGTGAGGATCCAGGCTGAGGCACGGCAGATTACCAACAACAGGGAATTTCTGCATGAAAAGACCCGTTCTGAGGCGGCGTTCGAATCGGCCAGAGAATGGCTGAAGAAGGCAGATGAGAAAGATCCCGGCAATGAAAAGGTCGTCAGGCTGCTGGCCCTGCTAAAGTCCTGACCCTGGAGAAATCCTGTTCTTGCTGAATTCCTGACCCTGGTGAAATCCTGTTCTTACTGAAGTCCTGACCCTGCTGAAATCCTGTTCTTGCAGAAGTCCTGATCCTGCTGAATTCCTGTTCTTGCAGAAGTCCTGACCCTGCTGAAATCCTGTTCTTACTGAAGTCCTGACCCTGTCACGGTTGCAGACCGATGGTTTAAAACTTAAATGAGAAGGTCAGTCCCACAAACT